>Ga0209026_1000435_pt1 | contig 34811 bp, 37 predicted proteins | sample AraplaCL_Col_mCL_FD_184262 | JGI IMG/M metagenome (GOLD analysis project Ga0209026, IMG submission 184262) | Arabidopsis root microbial communities from the University of North Carolina, USA - plate scrape CL_Col_mCL (SPAdes) (version 2) | ecosystem: Host-associated > Plants > Roots >... | reverse complement strand
ATCAAAAGGCATCCTCGACGAAATTTGTGCCCTTACGGGGATGGACCGCCAAAGCGTACAAAACTTTAAAGGCCGCGATGACCTTGAACGCTGCCAGCTTTTATTAAATAACCTGGGCGGCAAACTGGCTGTAGGCATAGAAGGCAAAAAACTACCCAAACAAACTACCATCGGCGGCAAAACGGTAACCGTCCCAAAAAACTTAAAGCTCGAGCCTGTAGGTGCATTTATATCCGTGCACAACCTCATCGGCGAAGGGCAAAAGCGCAGCGCCGAAGGCAACGTAGCGTTCGACCCTACCGACTTGATCCCACAAGTACTGGCACATTATTTTTGGTTACCCTATATGGGCGGTGATGTGCTTTACAGCGACGAAAAGATTGATGACGAGGCTTATATGGCGCAAATTTTAACTATACCCGTAACCGACGCGGTGCCTATTGCCAATTTTTTTTTTCGGAAGTATCCAAACTTATAACCGATCAGGCAGCCTTGCTGCACCGGCCCCCATCAACTGATGAGATCCGTGCCAACGCCGCAAAATTAAACCAGTTTGGCTGGATGCTCAGCATTGATACCCTGGCCAATTTCGATATTACCAAATGGAACGAGGTACTCACACAAAGCTATGATCGTACCATCATTAAACTACTCATGAACCGCGAACGCATGGAATACCAAAAACGCTATGCCGAGGTGGTGAATAATCAGTAGCAAGTAGTTAGTATCAAGTAGCAAGATGATGTGCCTAAGATAAATTACTTGATACTTGATACTTGATACTAAACAATTAAAAAATGATGAATAATCAGTAGCAAGTAGTTAGTATCAAGTAGCAAGATGATGTGCCTAAGATAAATTACTTGATACTTGATACTTGATACTTGATACTTGATACTTGATACTAAAACAATTTAAAAAATGATCAAACAAACCCTACAAACCATCGCTTCGCAGCAACCTGCCATCGCTTCCTTTTTTTATGGGACCGACTACGAAGCTAACCTGCAGGCCGACGATGCCCGGTTCCCGATGCTGCATGTGCAAACCATTGTCAACTCGGGCGCCGAACTATCGGCCACCACAGGTGCTGCACGCAAAACCTGGCCGTTGTTTCTGTTCTTTTGCCAAAAAGGCGATATCGACATGACCACCGACCAGCAGGAAACCACTGCCGAACAAATGAAGGACCTGGCTATTGACTATGTTGCCCGCATAAACCAAACCAAACAGTTCGACCATGTAGATAAAGTGCAGTTTAAACACTTGTTTTATAAGTTTGACAGTGCCGTTTGCGGTGTGTTAACCATGATAACCCTTCGCGATAAAAGCGGTTACGCGGTATGTGTATGATTGGAATTTTTGAATTTTAACTTTTGAATTTTGACTTTGAAATCACCGCACCTTAAACGTTATCGTCGATTGCTGAATAGCCAACGTATCGTTCTTACCCATGTTCAAAGCGGCACCGGCATTAAACTCATTAAAAACCGATCCGGCAAACATTTTGTAAGTTCCCGGATATGGGCCACTGGTTAATTTATAGGTTAAAACCGAAAGTGTAAGTGTGTTATAATCGCCATGGGCTGCATCAACCTCTTTCGATAAATAGCCCGTACCTCCCGAAGTTAACGGGTACGAGACATAAGCGCCCGTGTATTGCAAAAAGGTATATAAAACGTCGCTGGGGCCGCTGATATTTATCTGGTAATTGGGCGATGTAAATAAAAACAGGTTATCCCGTTTAAAAACTTCGTATTTGGTTTTCACTGGGTTAAACATCATGGTATCCCGGTTTAAAAAAGTGATCGAAGAGGTATCGCCTGCAGGTATGGTCATATTAAAAAAGCCCTGTTGCTGGCCCAAAAACTTGTTCTTTAAAGCAGGGTCGGTAATATCGTTAGTAGCGGTAAAAACCCGTATGGCAGATTGCGTTGCAACACCCACTACATACAGCTTTCGCGGAAATGTAATTACCTCGCTATCGCCAGGCGCTTTTTTACAGGCAGCCAGGCAAAACAACAACAGTAAAGGCAACAGCAACGGCCTTAAATTCATAACAACTATAGGTAATTGGTTGCATAAAAGTACGCAATAAATGTATAACCGACAATAAATCATCCGTAAATGCCAAACGAACTATTAAACTATTTCAACTCCGTTAAACAACAGATCATTGATGCGGCAACGCAGCGGGGCATGTCGGCAAGTGGCAAAACGCTGGGTTCGCTGCAAGTTGTTGAAACCCCAAATGGTTACGAGTTGCAGGCCAACAGCAGCATTTATTTTCTGGAACGTGGCCGCGGGCCAACAACCGTACCCAAAGGCGATCATAGTAATCCAGATCTGGCCGAGATCATCCAAAACTGGATTGACGCCAAAGGCCTAAGCCTCAATGCCTACGCGGTTGCCAATACCATCCACAAAAGTGGCACAAGGCTATACCGGTCAGGAGGTAACTCGGGCGTGTTAAGTATCCCGCTAAACCTGGATACACTCGATCAGGTTGTTGATCAGATAGCCGGTCAATACCTGCAATCCGCAGCCGATGAAATATTTAATCAGTTAACCTAACCCTCCCGGTAGAGAGGGGCTTAAAACAAAATTCTAAACCAGCTCATTAAAAGTCTCCCCTACCGGGGGAGATTTAGAGGGGGCTATTAAAAACATAACCAAATGCCAGCACCCATTCAAATTGATTCGTTTATCGTAACCGACGGTTTCGGCAATACCACCATCGAGGTATCTTATAACCCATCCGCCACCATACCAGCGCTCGCAATAACAGCCAGTTGGGATAATGAGATCATTACCGATTACACGGGCTTAAGTAACGACAGGTCCTTTCACCCCGGCGATCTGATCTCGAGTTTTACAAAAGGCTCCGATACCTGGAACATTATCGCCACTATAACAAATCCATTCGCCGTGATCAATGTTGATTCGGGCAGCGGCGGCGGAGGAGGAACCGGCGGTGGTGGCGGCACCCCGCCTCCCGACGACCTCACGCTGAGCTTCATCAGTATCGATCAATCCGAAAGCGCGCCTTCTGCCGCCGATGGGCAAATAACCATTCATGCCAGCGGCAGCAACACACCACTGCAATACAGTATTGATGGCACCACATATCAAAGCAGCACTGTATTTACAAACTTGGCTACCGGCCACTATCTGGGTTTTGTAAAAGATAGTTTGGGTACCGTAGTTTCACAATCATTTTTTATGCCGGTTATTATCCCGGTTCTAATAACCACCCCGGCAACAAACAGCTCGCGCTGGTCGGCACTGTTTAACCCTATTGTATTTGGCTATCAAAGCCTCACCCATGCGCCCGGCCGCAAATTTATTACCGAAGTTACCAGCGGGTACGATGGGGCCAGCAACGTCATCACAGCCACACATGCCGCTAACCTTACGGGATACTGCCGTGCCGATATCTCCAAATATCTGCGCACGCTTTTACAACCAAAAGATGATCTGGATTACACCGCCATTAACTACCGCGATGCCAACATCAGCGCATCATACACCGTTAGGTATAAAGAGGTAGCCGATGGCTTTGATAGCGGCTGGAGCAGTGCCGGCGATCCGTTCTATGTAACCTACTCGGCAATGCAAATAGGCAACAAAACCGGTGGTAATATGCAGCTCTATGTTACCCGGTCCGATCTCGTTCAAACCCATCCGGCTAAGTTTTTAAACGATTTTGACATACCGCGCTTTTACACCGATATGCCTTTTGACCTGTCGTTCATCTACTCCGAAAAAATAGTGGGCAAGCAAATCAAGTTAGGTGGCAATGGTATCGATATCAATGGCAATATTACCGGCGCTTTAGGCGAATTGATGTTGCTGAACGAAGACGGTTCGGTGTTATTAAATCAAGACGGCTCAAAACTTTTGATCGAAAAACAAGCACCCGGCGTACTTTACAACAAATTAGGCGTAAACCGCCTGCGCATCACTCAAAATATCCCTGCACAAAGCATTTGCCTGGACGTATTTTTGTTTTACACCGATACATCGGGGCATAACATCCCGGTAACGGAAAGTAAGCGCTTGCTGATAGATAGCTCGCCCTGCAACGGCCTGCCGTACGAGTATTTAAAATGGATGGCGCCCTGCGGCGGATGGCTGTATTACATGCTCATTAAAAACCAGATCCACGAGATAAGCACCAGCAACCCGGTTATTACCGAGCGCTTTATCAGCGATTACGCAACTGCCGATAGCAGTCAGCAACTCATCAGCATCGATGCGCAAAAAAAGATAACCGCCGGCAAAAACGATGTACCGGCCGCCGAAGCCGAAGTGCTGGCCACGCTGCTCTATTCGCCAAAAGTTTACCGCCTGGTTGATGCCGCCACCAATACCTGGCAGGGCGTCATCGTCGATACCAAATCACTCAAAATGTACCAAACCTACGAGGGCCGTGGCGATTTCGAGATCAGCTACCTGCTGCCGGAGGTTAATGTGCAACGCGCCTGATAGTTGTCAGTTATCGGTTGTCAGTTTTCAGTTAATCATAGAAACTCCAACCGACAACTCGTAACTGACAACTCACAACCGACAACTCACAACCCAACAAAAATGCAACACGCCGAACTATACGTCAACGACATCCTGCTCGATCTACCCAACGATAGCCTCATCGCGCTGTCGTACGCGGTAAATACTCTTACCGATTTAAAATCCGTACAGGGCAACATCTCCAACTCCATCAGCCTGCCCGATACGGCCAACAACCGCCGGGCTTTGAGTTACCCCGAAGATCTCAACTTTAACGGGGCATCGGTCATCCGCAAAAAGCAACCCTGCCGCTATGTGCAAAACGGCGTGGATGTTATCCCACAAGGTAGCCTGCGTATTGTTGGTGCCAATAAAGGCGCATTAAAAATTGTAATCAGCAGCGGCAATACCGATTTCTTCGATCTGCTTACCGGCAAACTACGCGATCTCGACCTTAGTGCTTACGATCATCGGTGGAACAACACTAATGTGCTTAACTCGCGCACAAGTACCAACGGCTATATTTATCCCATTATAAACTACGGTAACTTAAAAAACGACGACAGTATTTTTGGCCAGGGCATTAACCCACGGCAAATGCGCCCGGCCGTATTTGTAAGCACCATTGTCGAAAAAATAATAACCCAGGCAGGTACGCTTAACAGTGCCGGCGTTAACATACCGGCCGGTTACACGTTTAATAACCTTATCCTGGCCGACCCGGTTACAGCACCCATTTATCAAAACCTATTATTGCCTTTTAGCGATGATAAACTCATACACCCGCAACGCTACCTTGATCAATACAGCCCAAACGATATTGAAGTTAAAACCTACGATATCCCCGACAGGGCATCCGATCTCGGTACCATCATCCCCATACCTTTTAACAACAAGGTTGCCGATGCAGGTAACTATTTTGATGGCACCTATTGGACCGCTCCCGGCATTATGACAGTGAACGTACTGGTAACTTTTCCGCATATCCACGTACACCGCAGCAATGGGGGCAACAACTCGCGGGGAGCGTATTTTAAAATGTACCTGCGCCCGGCATCGGGCGGCGGCGATGTTAAGCTCGTAGAACATTCGCCGCTCGATTTTAATACCAGCGACGACCACGAAGGGCAATGGTATGATGTAAGCATGACGGTAGACGCACTCGCCGTTAACCCCGGCGATAAAATATTTGTAGCCTACGAAGCCTCCGGCGACCATGTTACCGTACATATTGATGCCAATGCCGATCTCACCATTAAGCTTAACGGCGATAATGTTTTATTTGGCGAACAGTTGCAAATTGAAGGCGCGCTGCCCGATATGACCACCGCCGATTTTTTAAAATTTATCCAGTTTTATTTTTGCGCCGTTATACAAACCGATAACATTAACAAAGTGGTAACCATTGTGCCCTTTGGCCACATTATTCAAAACATGCCTTTCGCGGTAGACTGGAGCGATAAAGTAACCAATGATGGCGAAGACTTTGATGTACAGATTGGCGACTACTGCCAGCAAAACGAAGCCAAATGGAAACACGATGATACCGTTACGCCCGATACTTATGCCAATGGCAGCTTTTACCTGCCCGACGAAAACCTCGACCTTTACCAGGACATTTACGACCTGCCCCTTGCCGCTAGTTACGAAACCCTGGTGCTGGGCAACAAGCGTGTACTGTTTATCAATAAAATACCCGACATTACCGCCAGCGATGAAATGGTTACCCAAACCGAACAGCGCCTTTGCCTGCTCAACAAGCAAAATATAGCGTTGCGGTACCATTATGACGATGGCAGCTTTAGCGATGTAACTGACAATGTACCGCTCACCTATTTTAGCGCGGGCAACCCTTCCCTACCCGATCTCACCCTCAAAAGCATTTTCGCCAATCACTATCAGGATCTGGTAAACGTACTAAGCGATCAGCGCAAGCTAACCTGCTATTTAATGCTTAACGAGATGGATATACAGGAACTCGACTTTTTTAAACCCGTGTACATCGGCAAGTACCAAAGCTACTTCTACATTTCCAAAATAACCGATTTCACCGGCATCAAACCTGTTAAGGTGGAACTGATTAGATTGTAAACGGGTTGTCAGTTTTCGGTTATCAGTTTTCAGTTAACTGCAATAACCAAAACTGGTAACACACAACTAAAAACCGAGAACTCACCAACTAACAACTCACAACTGATAACTCACAACTAAAACATGGACGATACCAAAAAAGCCCTCCTCAGTATCGATATCGATACTGCCGCGTTAACCCAAAACGTAAACAACGCCAAAGCCGCCGTTGCCGATCTCAAATCGCAGCTCGATAACCTCAAAGCAGCCGGCAAGGATAGTGGCGACGCTTTCGACAAACTAAGCGAACAACTCAAAAAAGCAGGCGACGAAGCCAAAAAGAGTAACGACGCTTTAAAAGAGCATACCAGGGGCTTAAGCGATAGTACTACCGCAACCATCAATCTTAAAAGCGGACTCATCGATTTATCAAAGCAACACAACAACCTGCAGGGCGATACCGCCAAATCAACCAAATCGGTAAGCGATTATACCAACAGTTTTTTAAAGGCTGTTGAAAGCGTAACGCCTTTTGGTAAATCTATCAGCGAAACCGCCGAAAAGTTTAAAACCCTGCAGGAAGGCGCGGGCAAAGTAGGCTCGGCTTTGGGCTTGCTTAAAAAAGATGGCGACAACGCAGCCACCAACGCCCAAACTTTAAGCACTAACGCGGGCAAGGCAACCAAAGGTTTTGAGGCCCTAACTACCGGTACCGAAGCAGCCAGCAGCGGCGTGGGCACTTTTACCAAAGCATTGGCCGGTACCGGTATAGGCTTAATTATTATTGCTGTTGCTTTGCTGATTGATTATTTAAAAAAGTTTCAACCCATTGTCGACTTTACCGAACGTGTAATGGCCGGCTTTAACGGCGCACTTGCCGCCGGCAAGCATATATTAGATGAGTTTTTTGGGAGCATCTCAAGCGTGGGCGATTTGGTTAGCAAACTGGGTAATTTTCTCGCCCACCCTATTGATAGTCTGCGTAACTTAGGCAGTGCCATGGCCGAGGCTGCAAAAAAAAGCTACGATTTAAAAAAGGCGCAGCAAGATCTTGACGAACAGGTGCTGGCCTCGGCAGCTAAAACATCCCAAAACCAGGCCAAAATAGCCGAGCTAACGGCACAGGCGCAAACTGCAAGCCTTAGCAAGCGTAAAGACTTGCAAAAGCAGATTGCCGACTTACAGGATAAAGAAACAGCCGAGCACAGAAAGAACGCCGAAGAGCAGGTGCGCATTACCGTTAATAAAGTAGCTGCCGAAAACAACTTAACAGCGATAGAAATTGGCGACATTAAAAAATTAGATGAGGCCAAAATTGAAGCATTAGAAAAAAGCCGGCATTTGGATAGCGAGACAGTTAAAAGCCTGCGCGAAGCGGTACAGCAAATGGACGATCTGCGAAAGCAGGCATCCGAAAAGCAAATTAAAGCCAACGAAGAAAAAAACACTGCATTAAAGGCCGCACAGCAAAAACACAACCAGGAAATGGATGCCACACAGGCATCGCGCGATAGGATGAAGATCGCCGCCCAGCATGACGAATTGCAAAAAGAGCTTGCCGAAATTGAAATAAACTTTGCCCAGCAGCAAAAGCAATACAAAGGGCAAACAGCTGTACTGGTACAACTGGCCAAAGAGCGCGATCAGCAACTTGCCGATATTAAGCAAAAATTTAAAGATGAAGTTGAAAAACGCGACGCAGCTGCCGCAAACGAGCTTGCCCATCTCCGTTTCGAAAAAGAGATAAAAGATGCGGAAGGTAACTATGATCAGATAAAAATCATAAAACTTAATCAACTTGCAATTGATAAGGCTTTTGAGCTAAGCAACGCCAATCTTACCGCCAACGAAAAGTTACTTATAGAAGAGCGGTTCAACCAAAAGAAATTCGAGATCAACAAAGAGGCAAAAGATGCCCAGTATAGGGAGGATAAACAAGAGCAACAGAAAGCTTTCGATGCCTTGCTTGAGCAAGATCAAAAAGAAATTGTCCAAAACGATAAGAACGACAAGCTGAAACTCCAGGCGCAGCTCAAATACTTAAAAGACAAACATGACGCCGATATATTTAACGCCGGTACCGATGCAAAATTAAAAAGTAAGATCAACGAGCAATATTTCGCCGATAAACAAAAGTTAGATGCCGAATATTTAAAATCCACCCAAAAAACATTTCAGGGCGAATTAAAACTCATCGATCAAAAAGCACAGCACTACCAACAGCATTTTTCAAAACTATCAGGCCTGTTTGCAAAAAACACACAAGTCAGCAAGGCCGCTTTTGCTGCCCAAAAAGCTATAGCTACCGCCGAGATCGCTATCAATACCGAAAAACAGGTATCGGCAAGTATATCGGCCACAAAGAACCAGATCGCCGAAGACTCAAAATTAAGTTTCCCACTCGGCACTATTTTAGTGGTTAAAGATATCGTGCTCGGCGCTATAGATGTTGCCAGCACCATCGCTAACGGTGCTAAACAGGTAGCCACTATTAATGGCACTAATCCACCAGGTTTTGCCCGCGGGGGTATGTATTTATCTGATGGCTATGGTGCATACCTAACCGGTCCCGGCACCGGGACCAGCGATAGTATTAATGCTAAACTAAGCAACGGCGAGTCTGTAATCAACGCCCGTTCCACCGAAATGTTCGCCCCTATTCTATCTGCTATCAACATGGCCGGCGGCGGCAGGGCATTTAGCACCACCACACAAGGCAATGGTTATGCTTTGGGCGGATTATTTAACGGTAGTAATACCTTGAACGATGGTTCAAATGATTTGGCCGTTACCCGCGCCACTAACGATATGCTTAAAACAATGGCGACCAATATGCCCCGCCAGATTTTAGTGGTCGAAGATGTGCAGGCTTCGCTACAAAACAAAGTTATGCTGCAAAATATGAGTAATTTTTAACTAATTATTTTAGTATTTCATATTGCATTTTTCAAAATGTTTTATATTTTTATCAAAAAATCACTTCATGAAAAATATTATCTTGCTATTCTTATTTTTTATCGCATCATTAAATTTTGCTAAAGCACAAACTGATCCTTGCGCAGATATAAAAAAAACCAGGGATGATGCAAAAAAACTTACCAGTTATGCCAGCCCCGTATTACAACACATTCGCCTTAATAAAAGGTTAGTAGATAATGAACCGGTATATGGCATCTCTTTTTATATAATGTTCAGCTTTAATATTAAAGATGCCGATTATGATGCCAAAGGCGTGTGGGTAACATTTGCAGACGGTACCATTTGGAAAGTTCCCGATCCGGCAATCAATTGCTCGTATTTAAATGTTGATGATGGCTATAATTTGCATGCAACAGGCGAGCTTGAAGGAAAGGATCCCGAACAATTTAAAGCAAAAAAAGTAGTCAAGATCCGTATAGGTGATCATGAAATGGATATCGACGACGCCTATGCCATCAAATTTATGGCTTATGTAAAATGTATTGATGATATAAAAAAGTAATATAAATTAAGTAGCAGCGAATCTATCGTTCCACCGAAATGTTCGCCCCTATTCTATCTGCTATCAACATGGCCGGCGGCGGCCGTGCATTTAGCACCAGTACACAAGGCAATGGTTATGCTTTGGGCGGATTATTTAACGGTAGTAATACCTTAAACGATGGCTCAAATGATTTGGCCGTTACCCGCGCCACTAACGATATGCTTAAAACAATGGCGACTAATAAGCCCCGCCAGATTTTAGTGGTCGAAGATGTGCAGGCTTCGCTACAAAACAAAGTTATGCTGCAAAATATGAATAATTTTTGATGCGCTAAGTCCTTCCTACCGAGGAAGATTTAGGAATGAGTGCTTTTTAAATAACTAATTTTTTTAGTAAAATCTATTGTTATATTCAGATGATTTTATATTTTTATCAAAAAAATCATCTCTATGAAAAAAATATTAATTATAACTCTTTTAATACTTGGTTCTATAGGTTTTGCCAACGCACAAACCGATTACTGCAAAGATATAACAATTACCGACGATAAAACTATGAGCTTCATAGCATATCGCAGTCCGCTATTTGATCCAATAGCTATCGGAGCTCGTTTAGGGAGGGATGATTCTCATAAATCAACTCTTTTATCATTTCTTGTTTTTAATAAAACTGCCAATTACGAGTCCGCTGGATTGTATGTGATCTTCGCGGATGGCACAATTTGGAAAGATGAAGGTGCGGATATACATTGTTCTTATTTTGATATTGATCGCGGATATCGTTTTGGTGCAGTGGATGAAATAAAAACTGAAGATGAATACAAACTTTTTGAAACAAAGAAGATCAAAAGCATTAAGGTCGGTACGCTTGAGTTAGCCATAAGCGATGAATTTGCCATCAAATTTATGGCTTATGTAAAATGCATTGATGCTTTAAAAAAGTAATATAAATTAAGCAACAACGAATCTATCGTTCCACCGAAATGTGTTCGCCCCTATCCTATCGGCTATCAATATGGCCGGTGGTGGTGGAGCTTTTAACAGAAGTGCACAAGGCAACGGTTATGCTTTGGGCGGATTATTTAACCGCAGTAATACCTTAAACGATGGTTCAAATGATTTGGCCGTTATCCGAGCCACTAACGATATGCTTAAAACAATGGCAACCAATATGCCCCGCCAGATTTTAGTGGTCGAAGATGTGCAGGCTTCGCTACAAAACAAAGTATGCTGCAAAATATGAGTAATTTTTGATGCGCTAAGTCCTTCCTCCGGGAAGATTTAGGACGGGCTGAATGAGTGCTTTTTAAATAACTAATTTTTTTAGTAAAATCTATTGTTATATTCAGATGATTTTATATTTTTATCAAAAAAATCACTTCTATGAAAAAAATATTAATTATAACTTTTTTAATACTTGGTTCTATAGGTTTTGCCAACGCACAAACCGATTACTGCAAAGATATTATAGTAAAAGTCGATAAAGAATTGAGAATAACATCACATAATAGTCCTGGTACATTTTTGACTATAGGCAAAAACAGAGTGGATGACGAAGGATATTTTGGCCCGATTTCCTTATCTTTCGAATGCTTTGAACGCTCTGCAGATTATGAAGCTTATGGATTATATGTAACTTTCGCAGACGGGACCCTTTGGAAAGATGATGGTGCGCATATTAACTGTAGTTATATGAATACAGACATTGGTTATCGTTTTGGGGCGGCAAGATTATTACACGAGGACGAACTTGAATTGTTTAAAACAAAAAAAATAATTAAAGTACGTATTAGCAACACACAGATCCCGGTAGATGATGCTTTTGCTACTAAGTTTATGGCATGGGTAAACTGCATAATTGATTTAAAAAAGTAGCTATTAGTACCGCAGAGTTTGTTGGTACTATAGTCAACGACGTAAACATGCAATGGCTATTAACAGCGCCAACCCGCTGGGCTTTGCCCGTGGCTGTATGTATTTATCCGATGGAACTTATTTAACTATTCCAGGCGCAAGCACCTGGGATAGTGCATTTATAAATTGCTTAATTTCGGACCACTAAGCCCTTTTAATTTTAGCTAAAATAATTATCTTTAAGCCCAGTTAATTTAAATGCTGATACATGAAGAAAGGTTACCTGCTTATCGCTTTACTCCTATGCCTGGCATCACTGGCCAAGGCCCAGGTTGCCGACGACCAGCAGCCCGATTACTGCAAGCAAATAAGCCGCGATACCGATGCCACCGCTGGTAAACGGACTTACGAGAGCCCTTTCGATAAAATGATCATCAAAAGCGTGGTCACAGCAGCAGGGCAAACTATAACCATCAACTTCAACACGCATGAAATGGCCTTCTCCGACGAAGCCGGCCTTTACGTTAAATTCACCGATGGCAAATCGCTCCGCTTTTTTGGTCAAAAGATCGACTACAAATACGAGAACGCCGTAACCGGATATAACTACCAAACCACGCTCACCGTATCGCCCGAAAAGCTCGAATACTTTAAAACAAAAAAGATAGCTATCTTCCAGATCGCCAGCATCGATGTCGAAGTAAGCGACGATACCGCCACCCAGTTTATGGCCTACGCCAACTGCATTGCCAATCTAAAATAGCACCTTTCGCGAGTAAGGAACAAAGAGCAAGGATCAATGATTTTTGTCTTTATTCTTTACTCCTTATTCCTTGATCTTTTTTTAAAAAATTTCTTGCACAAATTATTACATTTTATTACATTTGTGATATAAGTAATAACTCGCAAAAGCGCCCATAGTAATGGGCGATAGGCCATAGCGATATGGTAGAAAGATAGCCAGCATCACTCAAATCAGTAAAAAACCATTGTCCATGGTCTATCAGCTATGGCCTAACATTTCAATCGCTATGTTCGATCTGCTCATCCAGCTTAAAAACAACGGCACACTTAAACACATGGTGCGCAATGGCCTCATGTCGCCCAAAGTTTTTATGTACCTCGAAATATACATGTATATCGATGCACGGGTAAAAACAACGGGCAAAAGCGTAAATAGCCTTGTTTTAGACGCCGAAATGGCTTTTGAAGTATCCAGAGCCACAGTTTGGCGTTCCATCAAAATAATAAAAGGCATAAAAGCCGAAGAATAAAAAGGAAAAGATTTGTCTTAAAACTGTGAGACAACTCTATCAAATAAACTCTGTATACTTGTATCACAATAGTAATAAATGTAATAAAAAGCAAACAACGCAAGTAACAAGGATTTAAAGAACGATGCTTCTGCATCCACCACAATCAGCCAGCCGATAGCTTGCATTTTTTGACTTTTGAATTTTAACTTTTTAATTAAATACACCATGCCCAACACCTGTCACATATACATCTACGGCGATATTGTCAACCTGCAGGCACCCAGCCTGGGCAAGTCAGGCGCTGTGTCTTTAACCTCAGTAAAGGATGCGTACACCTCTAACAGCTCCTGCGACGACATCGTGGTACACATCCACTCCAACGGTGGTTCCGTTTTCGAAGGCTTCGCCATCCACGATTTTTTAGTAAGCACCCGGAAACCTATAACCACCGTTGTTGAGGGATTGTGCTGCTCCATCGCCACCGTAATTTTCATGGCCGGTACCGAGCGCAAACTCACCGAAAACAGCCGCTTTTTGATCCACAACCCCTGGGGCAACGCCGAAGGCGACGCGGCATATTTTCGCCAATATGCCGATGAATTGCAGGACGAGCAAGCCCGCCTGCTTAACTTTTACAAACAGCACACCGGCGCCAGCGTACCACTTTTACAAAGCTACATGAACGCCGAAAAAATGATGAGCCCGCAACTGGCCGTCGACCTCAAATTCGCTACCGGCATAATCGATACCGCCAAGGCCATGGCCATGTACCGCAACAATTTGCACAACCCCTACCAAGTAACCCAACAAAACAATAAACATATGGACAAAACCAAAAAAACACGCTTTAATCAGCTCATTTCGGGCCTTAAAAACCTGGTGAAAGATTTTAATAACGATGGTTCTGCACCCCAGGCGGCTAATAAAACCCTTGCCGGCGATGGTGGCGACCTGTATTTTGACGGCGACCTGGCCGAGGGCGTAGCCGTATTTAGCGACGAAGCCATGACGATACCGGCAGCCGATGGTGATTACGAATTTGAAGACGGTACAACCTTAACGGTTGCCGATGGTTTAGCTACCGATATTACCCAGCCAAGCGACACCACAACCACTAACGATGATCCTTCGGGTAAAGCGGTATTGGCGTCGTTACGCAAAAAACTGGCTATACTACAAGCCGAAAAGCTGGAGCTCGAAAATGCCCTGGCCGAAAGTGAAACCGTCATGAACAGCGCATCAAAAGCACTGCAGCTAGCCAAATCAAGCTACCGGCCCGACAAACGCGAAAACAAATTCAACCGCGCATCAGCCAGCAACCGCAACTCCGCACCCGATCTGGCCGACAAAATGGAAGCCCGCCGCCAGGAACTTAAAGCTAAAAAGACAAAGGCTTAATCAACCATCGTCATCGTTCGGAGTGTTACATCTTCCATCGTACCTCTCCCATTTTACATTATTCATTAATCCAATAACTCAATAACCAACCACATGCCATCAAACATCAATTTATCAACAGTCTCCTTCGACGGTAAAGAAGTAATGAGCTTGCGCGAGGCGTTCTATCAGGCAGTTTTCCAAAACCCAACTATCGATCAGTTTCACACCGTTGTAAACGGCATCAAAGCCAAACAACAAATGATATTCTTAGGTCAGTTTGGTTTAACCGGTAAAGCCCAAACAAGCTGCGATATAACCGCCACTACAAGCACCGTACCCACAATCGAAAAAACCTGGGATCCCAAATATATTGGCGATCGTATTGAAGAATGCTTTACCGACCTTTTGCAAACCTTTTTTGTATGGGGATTAAAAAACGGCGTTCAAAAACCTGATTTAACCAACACCGATTTTGCCCTGTTCCTCGAAGAACGTTTCTCCTTAGCCGCTTACGAAACCGCCCTGCGTTTTGCCTGGTTAGGCGATACCGCTGCCGATATTGCAACCAACGGCGGCTATCTCGCCAACAGCGTCGATCCAGGTTACTTTAACGTATTCAATGGCTTTTGGGCACAGGTTAAAACCATCGTAGCCGGCGATGCTACCAAAAAAGTAGCTATCCCTAACAATGCCGGTACCAGCTTTGCGGCACAAGCCTTCACAGCTACCGATACCACAAACAACCTGGTAACCAACATCTTCGAAAACATGATCTACGGTGCCGACCTGCGCCTGCGCGGAGCAAAAGATAAGGTGATTATCGCCACCCAATCAGTTGTAGACCAATACGCCCGCGAGCGTAAAGCAGTAAACAACATCGAGCTGGCTTACGAGCGCACCGAAAGCGGTATCGATACTTTCAAAATCGATGGTATCGATGTAATACCGTTCCAGTTCCTCGATCGCCATATCAAAGCTTACGAAAGCAACGGCACCAAATGGAACCAACCGCACCGTATCCTGTTCACTACCAAAGGCAACCTGCAAATCGGTACCGAAGAAACCAGCAACCTGAGCGAGCTTGAACCGTTTTACGATAAAAAATCGAAAAAATACTGCGTCGATTACGGCTTCAACCTCGATGCAAAAATCGCCGAAGACTACTTAACAATGGTAGCATACTAAATAATGATTGAAGGATTGAATGACTGATTGACCGATTACTTCACTCAGTTTAAGTCAATAATTCAATCCTTCAACAAATAAAACTCAATCATTCATTCCATCAATCATTCAATAATTAAAAAATTATGGCCATCTGCGGAAAAATAGCCCAAAACATGCTTTATGATTGCAGCAACCCCGTTATAGGCGGCGTTGAAGCAGTAGTCTACCTCTTTAACCGTAGCGATATTACCGCTTACGTTAGGGATGTTACCAATCCACAAATTATAACCGATATTACCCTGGCAACCGGTACCAAAGGTTTCCGTTACGAAGGGTACAACACTTCGGTAAAACCAAAGTCAACTTTCGTAAAAAAGGATTACAGCGCGCGGTTCGATCACGCTGTCGATTTTGTCATCTTCGCCAAAGGTTCGGCAGTAAAAGCCGAAATCGAAAAATTAGGCACTAACCGTGTTGTTGCTGTTATCGAAAACATCCACAAATCGGGCGACTCGGCTTTCGAGATCTTCGGTACCGACCTGGGCCTGGAGTTAACCACCCTAACTGCCGACCCTAACGATGCCAACTCCGAAGGCGCCTATGTAGTTAATCTCACGTCGCCGGCTAACTTTAAAGAACCACACATGCCGGCAACGTTGTACGATACCGACTACGCAACAACTAAAGCAGCATTGCTTGCGCTGATAACAGCATAACAAACTCATATGTCGCCAGGGCTTCCCTCCTGTTTTGCGGAGCAGGGCGTATTCCCATAAAAATCATATCGCTTCCCATCAGGATGGAAACCACCAGCGGCAAATAAACAATTATCACAATGAGTACTACCACTCCCTCTGCAAATAATAAAAGAAAACCAAAGCAAAGCTCTTCGCAACCAAAACGCGAAGAGCCGCAGGGGGCCAATCTACTACTAACGCTTTCGGCTCAGATAGCTCAAAAACAACCCGGGGCAATTGTATTGCTCAACCAGGTTTACATGGAGCTTTTTAACGAGACTATACAAAAGGGTTGTGGCAATTGTTATCAAAAAGCCTTTTTCAGGATACAGAAATACCTGTACCTGCAACAGCAAAACAGTCCATCATTTAATCAAACTATCATGACGATAACCAACCGCAAATACCTGCTTAAACCCGACCGTGTGCTGCAAACCGCGTTTGGCGGAGATGCTTTAACCAACGATAACCTTACCGACGAGGCAGCGGAGAAATTGCTCGATGCACATCCTGCCCTGATCAAACATTTCGACAGATATCCCGATGCCGGGTTGCCTGTTGCGGGTTTAGAGTTGCCGGTAACTGATTCTCAACCGGCTCAAGAGTTGGGCTCTAAAAAAACTGAACGTACCAACAACGCGGAATAAAAACTGACAACTCACAACACGAAACTCACAACTAATTTAAAATGAGATTACTAACCAGCAACCTGCGCGATACCACACAACGGATAACACAGCGCGAAAACCGCACCTACGGCATCGTTAATTTTGATGAGGATAACGCCTATCCGCAGCGCATCTACTCCTTAACCAACTCCGCGCCAACGGCCCGTAATTGTATCGATACCTACAGTCGTTTTATTGGCGGTTCGGGCTTTGCCGATGCTGATTTTTACCAGGCCATAGCTAACAGCGAAAACCAGACAATGGACAAGATCCTGTCGCTGGTAAAAAAAGATATGGCACGCTTCCGCGGATTTGCACTACATGTTAACGTTAACGCGGCGGCCAAAGTAACCGAGGTTTTCCACGTACCGTTCGAGCATGTGCGCATGGCGTCCGAGAATCGTAAGAATGAGTCGGGTTTTGATTTTGCGACTTATGCCGATTGGAGCCGCGAGAAACGTAACAACATCCGTACGGATCTCATCACCTGGTTCCATGCCTTTAACCTTTCGGTTGATGCCATTGCCCAGCAGGTTGAAAGTGTAGGTGGTTGGGGCCAGTACAAAGGGCAGCTGTTGTATTTAAGTTTAGATGAGCACAGCTATCCGCTGGCATCCTGCGATGCGGTGTTGGAGAGTTTATATTCCGAAATACAATCCGATATACGCACCACCGCCAATCTGCAAAACAACTTTAGCGCCAAAACCATGATGGTGCACAAAGGCAAGTTTGCCGATGATGAAGACCGGGATGATTTTGAGCAGGGCCTACAGGAGTTTATTGGCCCCGAAGGCGCGGACATTATAGTGGTTGACGTAGAAAAAGACGAAGAAGTGCCGGAACTGATAGCGATAAACAACAACGCCAACGATGCTGTTTTTGAGTATACGGATAACAAGATCACCAATAAGATCATCCGCAACTGGCTTATCCCAAAGGTATTGTTATCAGTTACCGACGGATCGGCTGGCTTCTTTAACCAGGAGCAAATTCGCGATGCAACCATGTATTATAACATGGTTACCACCGAAGAGCGCATTTTATTGGAGAGTGTTTTTAAACAGATCGGCGAAGGGTTCCATCAAAAGGTAAACCCGACAGACAACTACGCCATCATCCCGATCGAGTTTAAATTGAGCAAAGCCGATCCGCCGCAAAGCCTGGTGCAGTTGCTCAATAACCAATACATCACCAACGATAGCAAGCGCAATATCCTCACCATTTTGTACGGAGTTGATGCCGAAGACGCGCTTAAGATATTCCCACAATAGTTGTGAGTTGCTGGTTTTCAGTTGTCGGTTTTAAACTGATAACTATAAAACCAAGCTCAACTGATAACACACAACTGACAACCGACAACTCAATTAAATGGAAACACTACTCATCACCAAACCTGATTTTATCCCCTATCGCAACCTAACCGTGAACATGGACGACAGCAAGCGCCTCGAGCCGTTTATCCTCGAAGCTCAGCGTATAGACCTGAGCAACCTGTTAGGCAAGCGCCTGTACTTTGATATGATAACCAACATAGCAAGCTACAACTCAGGTGTGGCTGCTGCCGACGCGGCTTCGACAACCTATACACCTACTGCCGACGAGCAATGGTTTCAAAAACTGCTTACAGGCTGCGGGTATAGTTACACCTGGCCGGATAGATCTACCACAACCAAAATATATGCCGGCTTAAAACCGGTATTGGTTTATCTGAGCTACGCCCGCTTTGTACGCAGCGACAATGTTCGTTCAACACAATCGGGCTTCGTAAAAAAGACGGTCGATTTTTCAACTCAGATCTCCGACAAAGAGATACAAGCTGTAGCCAGTCGTGCCGAAGCAGATGCCAACGCCTTTTTTACCGGCACCGAAGATTTTATGGCCGACAATGCCGATTACTTTGGTAAATACTTATCCGGCGAATATGAGGGTCGCCCGGGCGATGCTTTTAAACGTGACGGCAAACGTACCGGCACGCGCTTATCGGCTATCAAAGGCCAGGATTATCTGCACGACAGGAAACGGTACATCGCACCATAATAGACTTCATCACAGCAAAACCAATAACATCTTTTACCCCTTACGGGGAATAATAAAACAATAAAAAGGTATGCCACAAAACTCAACTATATCCAACCTGCCCGAAGATACCAGCGTAACTATCGCCGATTATGTGGCTATAGTAACGCCCGGTTTGGGGCAAACACGCAAGGCCAAATTATCGTCTATACTATCGCTTGCAACCGGCGCCGGCGCACCTAACTACGTTGGTAAATACCCATCGCTCGCGGCTTTGCAAACCGATATACCAACCGGTGTCGACGGTAACTACGCCATTATAACCGCCTCACCAAACGATGAAGAATACATTTGGGACAGCGATCACACCGCATGGGTAAAAACGGAAAATGTACCTGCCAGCACCTTTGCGCTGTTAGGCGGTAACGCTACGGACAATGCGTCGTTAGCGGGAGAATTATCTGCCAGAGATGCTTCAATAACCGCCGAAGCGTCCATCCGCCTAAGTGCGGACGCCAATATTCAAAGCCAGGTAAGCGCACTTAGCGTGGCGCTGATCCCGCATCCAACATACACGGTGCCAACAGCGAGCATTAGCTCAACGCAAACAACCGGTGGTTTAGAAATAGGGCAAACCATTAACATTCCGCTAACGGTAACCTACAATCAAAACGATGGTGGATCGCAAACCGGGCTGATTATCAAAAAGAATGGATCGCAGATCTCAACTACATCACCTTTTAGCGACGCAGGAATTGTTATAAGTTCATCACCTATAACATACCAATCAAATGTAGCTTACAACCAGGGCAATGTTAAAAATAACTTAATTGGTATTGCTGATGGTACTGGTAGAATTTTGGCAGGCAATGTCAACAGCAATATTTTATCTTATGCCGGCTCATACGGCATGTACTATGGTACCGTTTCATCATTGCCAACTACAAGTACACAAGTAAAAGCATTGTCGAAGTTATTGAGAGGATCGGGCAATACGATGAGTTTAAATACAGGCACAACAGGCAAAATATTTGTTGTTTGCCTGCCTCCGGGGATATCTATCAATACCATAACAGACATCGGGAACCTCAACCTCGATGTTAAGCCTGATTATTTAGCCAACACAAGCGCAATAACGGTAACAGATGCAGGCGGCAATGGCGTAGCTTATACATTGTATGCCAAAATTCAAAGCGTCCCCTATAATCCTTCAACCACTCACGTAATAACAACTACCTAATGACAACTATAAAAAAAAGCTTACAATTAGCGAATGGCGTACTGCTCACTAATCCCGGAAACGTCGATCCGTTATATGGCCCCTATTCATCAACCGCCGAAGCAGATAGCTTGGTCAATGTATCATTAAGACCATACAAAACAGTTGGCATTGTTGTATCAGGAGAAATTGTAGAGTATTGGTGGCCCGACGAAACAAACATAGCCGATGGTCACTTGGTTATTAAAACAATACCATTACCACAACCGTTGGGCACAGGCGATAATCCTTCATTTCTAAGTCTGTCTTTAAATGGCAGTTTAACTACAAATAATGGTGACATATTAACAAGGGATATAACGTCTCAACGATCGTCCTCTTTTAATACAATGGTGGTAAATACCAAAGCCACCATAACAACATTAATATCTACCATTGCCCTTAAACTACAAAGCGGTTCGTTTTTTGGTTCCATTTTATGGCCTACTCTTACAGCAGACAGGAACTATACATTTCCTGACAGGGACATAACTATAGCGGGTACAGATGATGTTGCTGCTGCCGTAGCTGCCGGTAATCATTATCGTGGTAAATATACTTCACTATCTGCATTACAAACCGCCATTGTTTCGGGAAACGATGGCGACTACGCAATAGTTACCGCCTCGCCGAACGATCAGGAGTACATTTGGGATAGCGACCATTCTGCATGGACCTTGACCGCTAATATCCCGGCAGGCACTTTTGCAGGATTAGGTGGTGCGCCATCGGACAATGGAGCACTGGCATCCGCTTTAGCCTCAAAAGTTGACCAATTAACTGGGTATGACTTAATATCATCTTCGGATCAAACTAAACTAAATGGTATCGCATCAGGAGCTACAGCCAACAGCGCAGCTGCGCAAAGCGATATAACTACCGGGACAGATAATGTTAAATATTTAACCTCATCGCTATGGAGCTGGATAAAAACACAGGTACAAACCATCGCAGGTATATGGAACTTTAGCAATGGTCTGCAAGTGGGCGGCAATAGCGTTGAAACTCAAAACAACAAAGATACCAGTAACGGCTACGCCGGCCTGACATCTCTTAAGATCAATTTTAAAAATGCAGCAAATACATTTACCAGTTTTTTTACCAATACCAATACAGCAAGCCGCACTTACACTTTTAAAGATCGTAATGGCACTATTCTGGATGATACTGATGCTGCGACGTTCGTTGACCTATCCAGCAATCAAACCGTTGCCGGTAATAAAACACTTACAGGTGTAACTACCGTTGGAGCAACAAGCCCGGTTTTACAGTTGCAAACATCTACCGATAGTAAATTAGCAACGTTAACCCGAAGTACTACAAACAATACATTAACATTAACCAATAACGTACAACAAACTGCCGGCGTATCTGGTGGTATTCAATTTACGGGTAGTCCATCAAACCAGAGTATCACCATCCCCGATACAGGATTTACCAGTACTGGTTTTATTCTTTCAATATGGATTAAAACGGGTTCTACTGTTGCTAACCAAGGTATATTTTCTATTGGAACTTCAAGTTTCGGTAGCAGTAATTGTAGTTGGTCGATGGGTACGGACAATAATGGTGCCTTTTGTTTAAATAAGTATGTGTACACCTCCGGGTCATTTGGTATACTCGGTCCTGTGCTATCACCAAATACAGTTTATTATATCACCGCTTATTGGATTGTCGGAAGTGCTCCTCAGTTATGGGTAAATAACACTCAATATAGTGGCAGTGCATTTTCTGGTGGTTTTAATCCTATTGTAGCTTTTACTTCAGTTGGTATTGGAGCTTTTGCATCTAATGGTAATGTTCAGAGTTCTTTGGCGACTGGTAATACTACTATGACTATTGACCAAGCATTATTTTATAGTAGTTTAAGTAGTACAGATAGAGGAAATATTTATAGTTCAGGTGGTGCAACAGTTCAAACTACTGGGCTACTAAGGAGATATGATTTTGAAACAGGTTCGGGTTCAACTGCTTTTGATACAGTTGGTGGATATAATGGTACACTTGTACAATCACCACACTGGACAACTAACGGTATCGTGCCATCTACTGCAAGTGCAGCAACTGGTACTTTCTTAACTATCACAGATGGTGTTAATATAAGTGAAAGGGGCCAATTATTAATTGGTGATGTTTTATCAGGAACTCGTTTACAAGGGCTGACTATAAAGCACTACATTAACTCATTGGTACCATTTATCCAGGATGGCAATGGCTACTTATTATTAAACGCAACAAATACAAATGAAAGTTCAAGATCACTTTCTGCTTTAGGTGTAGTAGATGGAATTGCAATAGGAAGTTATGCTACTACTACTCAAGCTCCCAATAACGGACTAATTGTTTCTGCTAAATCCGGTTTTGGAGTATCTTTACCAACATCTTGGGGACATTTTGGTGCAAGTTCAACATCTGCAGGCACAGCACCAATTAAGTTAACAACTGGTGCTCTAATGACAACTCCTGAAGCGGGTGCAATCGAATGGGATGGGGCTGATTTGTATTACACATCAGGGAGTACAAGAAATACAGTAGTTAACAAAACATATGCGGCAGCTAACTACGTAACACTATCTTCAAATAATACTTATGCCGGTACTCAGAACTATACAAACTTGGTTACTTATAGCGGTACAATTTTAGCAGCTAGTGGGACTGGTCGAGTTGTAAATTATACAAATTCACTTACGGCTACTGCAGACAATGACGTATTAATTGGTTTAGATTTAAGTAATATTTCTTATAATACATCAGGAACATTAGGGACGCACATTACAGTAAATGGTGTTTCTATTACAAATGGAGGCTCTGGCTACGTAAATGGCACTTATAGTAGTTCTTTACCTTTAACTACTATAACAGGTAGCGGATCTGGTGCCACTATATTTGGTATAGTTGTATCAGGTGGAGTTATCACCAGTTATGGTTCGATACAACCATCAAGCGGTTCGGGTAGTGGTTATCATGTTGGTGATACATTAACGGTATCTAATACATTACTTGGTGGAACCGGTTCGGGGTTAGTATTTACTGTAACAGGTGTTACTTTAACTGGTGCTACTACATTAGACTTAAAAGTAAATAGTATTCAATCAAGCTCTAATGGTACTGGTAGGCTTGGAAATGGATTCACTAACTGGTTTTCTGGAGTTTCTGCGGCAACGATATATACACAAGGATTTAGAGGCATCGATAATTTTGGTTATGATTGGCTCATACAAAGCGGGGGGCAGGCGTTATCTGTAACAGGTGGTGGTAATTTAAATGTTAATGGATTAGGAAGAGGAACAGATACCGGATATAAAATAGATGCGACAGTAGGAAGTTTAGGTTCTTTCAGAACAACTGGAACAATCACAGCCGCTTCTGCTATAGCAAGAGGTGTTTATTTTAATAACACCTTATCTCCTTCTGCAAATAATGATGTATTAGTAGGGTTAGATATCAACCCAACAATCTCGTTATTACCAACAAAAATCAGTTCGTTAGGAACTAAAACAGCAGGCAGTGGTTATACGAATGGTACTTATACAGCACAAGCATTAACGGGTGGTACAGGTTCTGGAGCAACAGCAACTATCGTAGCTGCAAGTGGGGCCATATCTACTGTAACTCTGGTATCTGGTGGTACAGGTTATACAGCAGGTGATACCTTATCTGCATCAATACCTGGTGGTTCTGGCTTCTCTATTCCGGTTGCAACCGTTGGTTATACCGGTGTTACTTCTTTATCATTACGTACATCGGGCGATATACAGATTGGAGGGAAATTATCCATACCAACAGGTTCCAATAGATCTGCAGGTACGGCCACACTTGTTTCAGGTACAGTTACAATCAGCAATGCTCTGGTAACAGCTAACAGCATTATTATGCTTTCTTATCGTAACCCGTCGGGAACAACTGGCACACATTTGGCCCAGGGCGCAATTGTAGCAGGTACTAGCTTTGTAGTTAACAGTTTGGACACTTCATCTAGCGTGGTTACAAGCGATAACAACACTTTCAACTGGTGGATCATTAACTAACCTTTAAAAGTTAATCCTTAAAATCATGAAACAATTTTTTGCCGAGGCAGCAGCCCGCGTTAAAAGTGCTGTGCCCCCTTTTTTTCGAAAAGTACAAGTATTTGGAGCCTCTGTAGTTGCTTTGGGTACTGCGTTGCAAGCACTTAGTTTGCCACCAAAGTTCCTATCAATAGCCGGATATATAGCGGTAGCAGGTGGTACAATGGTGGCTATAGCCCAGTTTGCCGAAAAAGCAACCGCCACTGAAACTGTCAATAACCGTGGTTAATCTCATTCATCATAACTCACATCACCATCATGAACCAGACTAACTTTTTTAATAGCATCCGCGCAAGCTTATTTGACGGACAATTGTCGCAAACCCAGGTTGATGGCATTAATGCGCTGCTCACCGGGTGGCAAGAGGTTGGAGGTACCGACATTAGGCAACTGGCTTATATTATGGGCACCGTTTACCACGAAGCCGGTAAAGGCATGTACCCTGTGCGCGAAGGGTTTGCAGCTACCAATCAACAGGCTGTTCAATACGTAACAGATATGTACAAACGTCGTGGTATTAGTCGCAATTATGCTTTGCCCGACCTCCAAACCGGACAAAGTTACTACGGCCGTGGCTTTGTACAAATAACGTGGAAGGGCAACTACAGTACTTTCGAAAAATTGCTGCACATGCCGTTGGTTGACAATCCAGACCTGGCGTTAAAACCAACTGTTTCAGCAGCAATTGCGATACGAGGTATGATAGGCGGCCTGTTTACAGGGAGGAAATTGAGCGATTACTTTAACGACAATAAGTGCGATTGGATAAATGCGCGCCGTATTATAAACGGTACCGACCGCGCTGAGTTAATAGCCGGATATGCGCAGAGATTTCAAAACGCTTTAACATTATAATTATGACACCTCTTGAAAGCCGGGAAATACGCGGCATAACCCTTAAAGTGCTGTATTTGCTGGTGACATTTTCTATCACCGCTACAGCGGGAATAATGACCTCATACTTCAGCTTAAAAAACGACAATCAATTACTCAATACACAAATCGAAGTATTGAAGATCCAGATCCGCCAGCTGGACCACCGCTTAGATAATATCGAAAACCGGCATGTAGATTATACCCCGCAGATCGCCAAAATAAAAGAACAATAGATTATTATCATCAAATCCCATCACAAATGAAAAAATACGTTTTAATTGCAGCGGCGATATGCTTAAGCGCCTGCAAAACCCGTCAGGTAAGCATCGATAAAACAAGCGTTACTGACAGATCCGCAAAAACAGAATTAATAAAAGATACCAGCCTGCACATTGATACCGGTAAAACAATTACCCATACTCTGGCTAAACAAGCAAGCACAGATAGCTTAGAAATTGAAATTACACCAGATACGGGCGTTATCAAAATCGTCAACGGAAATTACATAGGTAAAGCCCGTAATATTACCATTAAAAGTTCATCAACATCGCTGCAAAGCACAGATAATTTGATCCAGCAAAACAAGGGCGAAATAACCCGAAGCACTTTAATGGACAGTATCGCTCAAAAAAACGATATTCAAACTCAAATAAAAACCAAGCATATCGCTGCCAAAGGTGTAGATAGTCTATGGTACTGGTTGGCAGGCGTTCTGGCTCTGGTAATAATTGTCGTGGCGAAACTAAAGCACTGGTTTTAATTAGTTTGACAATTTTTATATAACAAAAAAGTTACAAAAATACATTTCACAGGAGGCAAACACAGATTATTTATAAAATTTCGTTTATTTTTTTGCGAAATCAATTAAATCAAATTTCTTTTTCAATATATTTACGTATGACTTTTTTATGCCATGTAATTGGTCTGCGTTAAATATATGATAAACGAGGGCCTTAGACTATTAGCTGTACAAAAATTTTCAAATTACAACCTGCAGATGGATACCGACCTGCAGGAATTAATATCAATGGCTGCTGATATTTGTGATACTCCCACAGCAGCTATTACCCTACTCGACGAAAACTCTCAATGGTTAAAGGTAAAAACAGGCATCGAACACGAAAGATTGCCCCGCGAGACATCGTTTTGCAATTACGCGATACAGAGCGATGAACTGATGATGGTACCCGATACGCTTCGCGATGCACGTTTGGCTAATAACCCGATGGTTGTTAACGAACCTAACTTTCGTTTTTATGCGGCAGCCCCTTTAATAACAACCGGTGGCCAGCGCCTGGGTACTTTGTGCGTTGTTGATCAAAAACCGCACACACTAAATAAATATCAGCAAATAATGTTAAAAATGCTTTCGAAACAGGCAATTAACATTATGGAACTTAAACTAAGTCAGCAGTTATTGGAGCAACATCAAAAAGAGCTTGAAGAACAAAAGCAAGCCATGCACCAGGCCGAAATTAAGCTCCGTTCGTTTTTTGAGAGTTCGGTAAACTTTCATGTTTTGTTAGGAAAAAAAGGCGAGTTACTTGATTATAATAAAACAGCTTACAGCTTTGTAAAAAAAGCTTATCAGGCCAAATTAATACGTGGTTGTGAATTTGTGCAGTATGTTGAGCCCCATTTTAAAGACACTTTCTTAGTGAATTATACTTTGTGCCTTGCAGGCGAAAAAAGCTATGAAGAGGGCTATACCGACTATCCGGAATTAGGGCGCATTTGGTGGGAAGTATCATTTGAGCCGGCTTATAACAACGATAATGAGATCATTGGGGTATCGTACCTGATACGTAACGTTACTGACAGGAAAACCTACGAGCAAAAGATCATTGAGCAAAACCAATCGCTTATAAAAATTGCTTACATACAAGCACACGAGTACAGGGGGCCGCTTACCTCAATTATGGGGTTGATGAACCTGATTAAAGAAGATGATTACGTTGCACCGCCCGAGTATTTACAGATGATGGAGACTGTAGTTAACAAACTCGATGCAAAAATACACGAAGTAATTAGCGATATCAACAACATCGCCCTCGATGTTTAAAAGCCTCCCTTAATTGTCATCTCTCTATAAAACACTGACTGGCAAGTCTGTTTTAGGTCACAAATCCGTTAACCAGATACTTTTTTTAAACCTTATGCGTAAATTAGTGTTTAATTATTAGCGCTTTAGGGTAAAAAGCTTAAAAATTACGGTTATGAAAAAACATGCTACAAAAAAGTTAGGGATATGGGCGTTAGCTGTGCTGGTTGTTTTAGCAGTAGTTTTTATTGGCGCCAAAACTGTATTCGGCACAAAAGATAGTATCAACGTTGCCGATGTGGAAATAAAACTGCCGGCAGGTAAAACTGCCGTAAAAATAGGGTCTACCCAAACAGCGTTAATTAATGCTTTAGGGCAACCTAAGCAGATATCCGATTACTCATCGCAAGCGAGCTACAAACAAGGTACTGTACTCAATTACAATGGTGCCAAGTTTTATTTTGTTCATAACAAGCTAACCAACTTCGAAATCACATCTCATAAATTTAAAGTTGACCTGTCGGGTAACCGATACACAACCTCAATTGGTAATACCCGGAGCGATCTGCCTCACTTAAGAATACAGGATAATGCCGCTTTTTTAGATGTTAAGAGCGATGATGCCACTGCCGATCAATATCTGGAGTATGATATGAGCGATAATGGTAAAGTAACTAAAATACTTTACAACGATTATTGATCGATAAGTATTACTAACGCTGCATTAAACGCGCTACATACTTGCCTATAATATCAAATTCGAGATTTACTATTGAGCCCTGTCTTACCGATTGCAGATTGGTATGCTCAAATGTGTAAGGTATAATAGCTACCGAAAAGTAGTTCGGCCCCGAGTTTACCACGGTTAAACTGATACCGTTAACGCATATCGAACCTTTTTCTACAGTTACATTTCCGTTCTCGCTATCATACTCAAATGTATATTCCCAGCTGCCATCGAGCATTTTAAAGGCGGTGCAAACAGCTGTTTGATCAACATGCCCCTGCACAATATGCCCATCCAGCCGGGCATTCATTTGCATGCATCGTTCCAGGTTTACCAGGTGGCCAACCTGCAGATAACCCAAATTGGTTTTATTTAATGTTTCGGTAATAGCGGTTACAGTGTGCAACCCATCCGCCACAGCGATAACGGTTAAACATACCCCATTGTGCGCCACCGACTGATCGATCTTTAACTCGTGCGTTATCGCCGATGCTACGGTGATATGTAAATTGCCGCCGTCGCGCTGTAAATCGGTAACTGTACCTAAAGTTTCTATTATACCTGTAAACATAGGCTCCAAAAATAATTATAATAATTACACCTGCGTGTATTGCCGTATAAGTTTACAATTTGAAGATTTTAGAAACTTACTTCGTTACAGGCGCGGTTTTATCTGTACGCCATTTAATAGCATGATAAATGGCAATATCGGTGCCTACGTTTTTAATACTATGCAAAGTATTAGCCGCCTGAAAAACTACCGAACCCGGCCCTACCCGTTTTGTTTCGCCGTTTACCAAAACTTCAACAGTGCCTTGCCGTACTACAGTTAATTCTTCTTCGGGGTGCTGGTGTGGCGGATGTGCCATTTCGCCTGGATTAAGGGTACTTTCGTGTATCTCCAGTTGCTCCAACGTTTTGGTTGGCCCGTCGCAAAATTGGCGTTTTTCGCCACTTTGGTTTTAACCATAGCGATAGCCGAATGATCGAAAGCGGTGGAGGGTATCTCGGTTTTTTGGAAGCGGTGTGCTATGATAGCCATTGGGATGCACATCACTAATATAGTAATGCCAACAAAGCTGAGTTCGCGTTTAGTCATGATGATGATTTATAAGGTTTTACGATAAAAATACTTATCAAAAATGAAATAAAATATCGGTATTGTAAATACTTAAAAAAATGTTGCTTTTTTTATCGATAGTATGAACCTTGTTAAAAGTTTGTCCGTATAAACCAGTCCTAATTGATTTATTTACTGTGCTTTAACATGTAAAACATGTGCAAAGCATATAATTGCGATGATACCCTTAATAACACACAGTTATGGAGAGCAGACTTTTAATAACGCGGAACATTAACCCAACCTTAAAGCAGCAGTTTATAACAAGGTTGCAGCAGATTGAGCAATTACATATCGACTGGTTTAAAAAGCGCCCGGCCATGTTTGACCACAACAAGCACGATTCGCTAATGGCACATATTTTTAGTGAACAATATGGCAATACCTTTAGCTTTATTTTCTGGAAATACTCTGAGCTGCCCGAGCAGATAAGAAAAGAATGCGTAGCTGCTTTTAAAGAAATATTTGACAGCCAGGCCGCCTAATTCACTTCAACCTGGTTGATAATGGTGTGTATCTTTTCGTCCAATTCACCAATCGCATTTTCCAACATATTAAAATGTTCCTCGTCTACATTGTAATCGTTTAGTTTGATCAGGTACATCAGGCCCAGTATGCTGGCTACGGGCTTGCGCAACTCGTGCGACTGTACAAAAGCAATGCTGCGCAATACCTCGTTCTGATCGGATATTTTTTTCTGATTGTTTTTAGCTTCGGTAATATCGGTAGCATTGTACGATACGCCAATGATTTCGCCTTCGCTATCATAAGCTGGTTCGCATATGATACCCCACCATACCGTTAGTTCATCGTAGGGCACCTCTATTTCAGTTTTAACTATTTTACCCGATAAAGCTTTATTAAAATGACGCGTAAAGCGGCCTGTATCTGCTACATGGTCGCTCATTAATATACCTGCCTTGAGCTTTATATTAAGTACCGATTTTACAAACTTGGCGGCCGTTTTATTAAAAGCGGTTATACGCATTTCGCGATCGAGCAGAAAATGGCACGATACCGAACTATCGAAAAACGAACGTAATTTATTTTCGGATTCTTTAACCTGGCGGTATTGCGCTTTTAAAACTTCGATGCTCAGATCGAACTCCATAATAGTTATCACCTGGTGCGATAACAGCGAGAGCATTTGTACCTGTTTATCCGTTAATGTTTTGGGTTTGGTATCTAAAACACACAATGTGCCCACGGTTAAGCCATCGTAAGTAGTAATGGGTGCGCCTGCATAAAACCTTACACCGGTATCATTGCTTACGTAGGGGTTTTGCGCAAACTTGCTTTTTTGCAGATCCGTTATAATCAGAGGTTTTCCACGTTCAATAATGTCGTGACAAAAAGTATCGGCACGTTTTATTTTTTCGATATCGACACCAACTTTATATTTAACAAATTGTGTGTTATTATCTGTAAAAGTTATCATAGCAACGGCCGTTTGGCAAATCTCGGCTGCCATTTCCACTATTCCCTGCAATTCACTCTCGCGGCTAATCTTTAAGTTAAGAAAGCGCTTTACTGCTTTCGCCCTTTGCTCTTCGGCTTTATTCATTATCAATTGTATATTATTAACAAATAAGTATTTTTATTTCCTATTAATTAATAATTGCATTATACACACTTCAGCAAAATAAACATACGTTAATTATACAGCACAAAGATAGCTTTGTTTAGTGCGATATCAATTATCCAGAATGGTGACAATAACGTTACAATTGAAAATCCTATTATTGTTGTCGTATTTTTGATGTATTAATGAGTAAAAAGATTTTAATTGCCGACGACGATCCGGGTATACTGGAAGCCATTGAAGCCATGCTTAATTTTAAGGGCTACGATGTGGTAACTACATTAGATGGCGACAGTGTGCTTGAAATGACTGACGATCTGCCTGACCTGTTTTTACTTGATATATGGATGCCTGGCCTAAGCGGAACCGAAATTTGCAAGGCCCTAAAAAACAATCCTAAAACTGCGGATATCCCTGTAATATTGATATCTGCCAGCTTAAATGTGGCTAAAGCCGCTACTGAAGCTAACGCTGATAACTTTATAGCCAAGCCCTTTGAAATGCGTGAGCTGGTAGGCAAAATAGAAGAGCTGATAGACTAAATAGCTTTTGCTAAAACAAAAAACGCGCGGCAACTATTATATCAATAAAAGCTAGCACTATGTTTAGTTATAACGAAGCATTCAGCGGATTTTCGGTTGATGACCTGCAAAAGGCAAAAGTGTTTTACAGTGATGTACTCGGGGTTAAAGTTACCGAGCAAAAAGAAGGCCTGGACCTTGATATCGGGCATGATACCCATGTTTTTATTTATCCAAAACCCAATCACCAGCCGGCTACTTTTACCATACTTAACTTTAAGGTGAGCGATATAGAAAAAGCCGTGGACGAGCTCGTCGCCAAAGGTGTACAATTTGAGCATTATACCGGCCAAATGGAAACCGACGAAAAGGGTATCTTCCGCAAAGGCGGGCCACTGATCGCCTGGTTTAAAGACCCTGCCGGCAATTTTATATCGGTTATACAGGCTTAGCCTTACAGATGCGGTTTGGCAGGTTTTACGGGCGCGTCAAAATCGTTCATGCCGTGTACATTTAATTTGCGGTGGTATATTTTATTACCGCAGATAACGTATAGCTCGTTAAAATCCTTTCCACCAAAACAGAGATCGGTAGCCGGCCCTGAACCATATGGCAAAGGTAAGATGGCATTTACACGGCCAACCTGGTCTAATACCTGTATGCCTAAAGCGGTTGCAACATACACCCGGCCATCACGGTCGACCTTAATGCCGCGTGGCTGCGCATTATCGGTAGTATCAGGCGAATGCAGCCAGCCGTAACGTTGCTTATTGCTTAACGTACCATCGACATTTACGTTGTAGATCCAAACCCAATGCGTGTTTGATTCGGTTACGTATAGCTGGGAATGATCAGGAGTTAACGCAAGTCCATAAGGATTGTTAAGGCCTTGGTCAACCTGCATTCTCTTCCACTTAGCATCATAGAAAAATGTTTTGCCGGCATTGGCGCTCCCTGTTGTCCCGGTTGCATAGTAAAAAGAACTCCCTGGAGTTGAACTTCCTTTAATGAAGGTATTAATGAAGTCGTTCCCCTCGATATATCGAGGGCCTTTATCATCTCCATTTTGATCAAAAACATGAAATAACAGTGATCTTTTGTTGATCACGTCCGATTCATTTAAATGTTTAGCGGCTTTTTGTTTGTTTTTAGGTGCAAAAGAAAGTGCTTCCGAGGTCAACTTTTCATTAACATCTATAACATAGCTTATATGCTTTTTTAAATCTTTAAAACCAATTTCTCCTTTAGTGTCAGCTTCTAAATCTTGTAATAATCCATGCCCCTCTCCAATCGTCGTCCATCCTTCCCCGTCTATCAAAATCTCATTCAACATGGCATTTTTACTTTTACCAGCTCTAACCGGCGCGGGGTAATCTTTCCAGAGCCAGCGCATGGCATCGGGAAACAAAGCTGCCGATTGCGCGCCGCTATGCGCGCCTTCGCCCCAGGCATGGTTAACTTCGTAGCCCGCAAAGGTTAGCGCACGCTCCATCATCTGGTTGGCGTAAAACCAATCTCCGCCGTAAATATTCAGATCGTGCGAGCCATCCTGCAGAAATATGCGGATAGGTTTTGGCTCATACTTGCGGACAAGCCCGGGATAGCGATCGCCGCCACGCAGGCTAACATAAGTACCAATACCACTCATTACCCTGCTGAAAGCATCTGGCCGTTCCCAGGCGGCTGTAAAGGCAGCGATAGCGCCACTGCTGGTACCGGCTATCATCCGGTCGTTACCGTTGTGTGATAATACGATGGCACGTCCGTTGGTGGTTTTATGCTTTTCCACATCGGGCAATAGCTCATCCAGTATAAAACGCACGTAAGCATCGCCCAGGCCGTCGAACTCCAGACTGCGGTTGTAACGGTCAAGAGCCGTAGTGTCCTTAGCCAAAACGCGTCCCGGAGTAATATACACCCCGATAGTAATCGGCATTTCTTTGTTGTTGATGAGGTTATCGAACACAGTTGGCGATTTAAACTGGACGCCATCCTGATCTACAAATACGCAGGCGGGTTTTGAAGGATCGTACTGGGCGGGTACGTATACCATATACTCGCGCCACGTACCGGGGAATATTTTTGAGTTAGCGAAAGTAAATTTAAGTATCTCGCCTTTCGGCACACCGGGATGCTCGACCGAAGCGGAATCGGCCGGGTATTTTTCGGCAGGGGTTTGACTAAATGCAAATACAGGTGCGAGTAGCAACAGGGCGAAAAGCAGGTTTTTCATGGCGATACAATTGATAAGGGTATTGGCTTATCAAATATAACAATACTGTTATCATTACCAGCGCGCTTAAACCTACAGTAACACGCCATCGGTGCGCAACTGCACACCGCCACGGCCGATCAATACCGATTCGGCAAAGCTTTCATTATCGATAAACAGTTTTTCGTTATCGATGCTGATGCGATGATTGCCGACCATAAAATGCCCGTACAGCCGGATAACGGCGATTTGATCGTAACGTTCCAGTTCGGCACTAATGTGATGCGATAGCGCCATATAATCGTGCCTTTCTAATTGGTGAACATCGATCATAGTGCTGCCATCGGCATTAAAGATCCGTAATCTTTCCGGCGATTCTTCAATATGCGAAACGCCGAGTGCTTTATTGGCCAACATATCTACATTGTAACCTTCGGCATTTTTAATGTGCAGATCGACACTGAGCTCGGTATTGCCTTCTTTTACCGGTTTAAAAACCGATTGTATTTTTAAAAATTCCTTTTCCTGAGTATCCTCAAAAAAAGTAATAACGCCGTGGCTGGCAATATAGGCGTTGCTTCCTAAAATAAATGCATATTTCATGATCGATAGGTTTATTGTATAACAAACCGTATCGAAATTGTTTGCTTGTATTTTACTTAATAGGAGTGTTGAGGATCGTAGATTCCGAGCTCGGTTAAAAAGCTTTCGACTATGCCGTTGAACTCTTTGTTCTTAGCATCGGGGAAACCGCCATGCCCTCCGCCCTGAACACTAATAAAACGTGTTTTAACCCCGGCAGCCTGTAGCTTATTATTAAGATCGACCGATTGCTGGTAAGGTACCAACGGATCGGCGGTACCATGCAGTATCAATACAGGCGGGCTGTATTTGTTAATAAAGGTAACGGGCGATATAAATTTAATAAAGTTGATATCGCCCTTATGCGGGCCGAGCCAGTTGGTAACAGCGTTGTAGCCATTAAACATGGTGGCCATGCTTACCAGGTCGGTTGGGCCATATTGATCAATAATTGCGGCAACCTTAACCTGGTGTTGGTGTGGGCAATCATCATCAAAAATAGTATTGTTACCTAAAAAACCTGCCATCAGGCCCAGGTGCGCTCCGGCCGATGAGCCAATGATCACGATTTTATTGGGATCGATATTTAATTCGCGCGCGTTTGATACCAGGTAGATCAGGGCACAACGCACATCCTCGATAGCCGCCGGAGCAGGTGCGGTGGGCAGCATACGGTACTCAATATTAGCAGCCGAATAGCCCAGTT
>Ga0209026_1000433_pt1 | contig 34956 bp, 28 predicted proteins | sample AraplaCL_Col_mCL_FD_184262 | JGI IMG/M metagenome (GOLD analysis project Ga0209026, IMG submission 184262) | Arabidopsis root microbial communities from the University of North Carolina, USA - plate scrape CL_Col_mCL (SPAdes) (version 2) | ecosystem: Host-associated > Plants > Roots >... | reverse complement strand
AGGGTGCGCTCCTACAGGATCTCTCACGATGACGCAGCCCCTCTGGCAAAAATCCGGCATCCAGATCGACGCGAAGATCATGCGTTTCCTTGCCGGCGACGACGTGATCCTCGATCGCGAGTTCTTCTTGCACGACATCGCCGCGAGCAAGGCGCATGTGGAAGGCCTGGCGAACATCGGCGTGGTGAGCACGGACGAGGCCGCCGCGCTGAAACGCGAACTGGATGCGCTGGCCGGGGATTTCAAAAGCGGCGCCTTCGTGCTGGACGAGCGTTTCGAGGACGGCCACTCCGCCATCGAGGCGCGCCTCACCGAGCGGCTGGGCGATGCCGGTCGGCGCGTGCACACGGGGCGCAGCCGCAACGACCAGATCCTGGTCGCCACGCGACTGTGGTTGAAGGAGAAACTCGAAGCGCTGGAAACGCACTGCCGCGCCATCGCGCAGGTCTGCCTCGACCGTGCCGCGCAACCGGCGGTCCCGCTGCCGGGCTACACCCATCTGCAGCGCGCCGTGGTGTCGTCCACCGGCATGTGGTTCGCCGGCTTCGCGGAAGGCTTCATCGACAACGCCTTCCGCGCCCGCGGCACGCGCGAGCTGATCGACGCGAATCCGCTGGGCACTGCCGCCGGCTACGGTGTGAACCTGCCGCTGGACCGGGCGCATACGACGGCTGCGCTGGGCTTCGCTCGCATGCAGGTGTCGCCGATCTACGCCCAGCTCTCACGCGGCAAGTACGAGATCGCGGTGCTGGAGGCGATAGCCGCGGCGATGCTGGACGTGCGCCGCCTGGCCTGGGACCTGTCGCTGTTCACCACGGCGGAATTCGATTTCGTGAAGCTGCCGGGCGAGTACACCACCGGGAGCTCGATCATGCCGAACAAGCGCAACCCGGACGTGGTGGAACTGCTGCGTGCCAGCTACGCCAGCGTGGCGGCGGCGCGTACCGAGATCGAACAGCTGCTCTCGCTGCCTTCGGGCTACCAGCGCGACCTGCAATTCTCCAAGGGCTCGATCTTCCACGGCGTGCGCCACGGCCTGATGGCGCTGGAGCTGGTGCCCGACCTGCTGACGCGCCTTGAGTGGAACGAGCCGAAGATGCGCGTCGCGATCGAGCCGGCGATGTATGCCACCGATGTGGCCATCGAGCAGGCCGCGGCAGGTGTGCCGTTCCGCGACGCCTACCGCGCCGCCGCCGAGACGGCCGCCTCGGCCGGGCAGGGGCGCACGCCCGAGGGCAGCCTGGCGCAGCGCACCTCGCCGGGTGCGGGCCACGACCTGCGCCTGGACGAATTGCATGATAGGCTTGGACGTCTAGACGGCTGAACGAGGTTCAGGTGATGGCGGCTGTGGAAAGTGCGAGGCACTCGCTGGACCAGCCGCTGCCGCATTGGCGGCGTGCCGTGCTCAAGGTGGGCAGCAACCTGCTGGCGGCCGATGGCGGCGGCCTCACCGCGCGCCATGCGGCGGCTCTGGCCGGTTTCGTGGCCGCGAGCCATGCCGCCGGACGGCAGGTGGTGCTAGTTTCCTCGGGTGCGGTGGCCGCGGGTCGCGCGCTGCTGCGCGAGCACGCGCCAGCCTCCGGCGACCTCGCGGCGCGGCAGGCGCTGGCGGCGCTGGGCCAGGCGCCGATGATCGCGCTGTGGCAGTCGCTCTCGCCGCGGCCGGTGGCGCAGGTGCTGCTCACCCATGACGACCTGCGCAATCGCCGCCGCTATCTCAATGCGCGAACCACCTTGCGCGGCCTGCTGGCGCTGGACGTGCTGCCGGTGGTGAACGAGAACGACACGGTGGCGGTGGACGAGCTCAAGCTGGGCGACAACGACAACCTCGCCGCCATCGTCGCTGCGCTGGTCGATGCCGACCTGCTGCTGATCGCCTCGGACGTAGCCGCGTTGTACAGCGCCGATCCGCGGCGCGATCCCGCCGCCGTGCCGCTGGCACACGTCGCGGCGCTGACGCCGGAGATCCTCGCCATGGCCGGCGGCAGCGGCAGCACGGTCGGCACCGGTGGCATGCGCACCAAGCTGGAGGCCGCAGCGAAGGCCGCCGCGGCGGGCATTCCCACCGCGCTGTTCGGCGGCCGCGACGAGGCGACCGTGCATGCACTGGCAGCGGGTCGCCTGCACGGCACCCTGATCGACGCCGCAGGTACCCGCATGCAGGCGCGCAAGTACTGGCTGCGCCATGCGCCGGCCGCGCCGGGCTGCATCCGCGTGGATGCGGGTGCGGCGCGTGCGCTGGCCGGCGGTCGTGCTTCGCTGCTGCCGGGCGGCATCGCCGGCGCGCTAGGCGAGTTTCAGCGCGGCGACCTGGTCGAGATCACGGATGCGGACGGCAAGGCCGTGGCGCGCGGCCTCAGTCAGTACGCCGCCGCCGAGGTGCGCCGGCTCGCCGGCCGGCACAGCCGCGACATCGAGGCCGTGCTGGGCTACACGCACGGCCACGAGATCGTGCACCGCGACGACCTGGTCACGGTGGCGACCGAAACCACGGGAGGCATCGAGGCATGAGCGAGATCCGATCCCTGGCGCTGGCCTGCCGCGAGGCGGTGCCGGCCATCGCCGCGCTGGACAGCGCCGCCAAGGCGACGCTGTTGCGCGACATGGCGGCGGCGCTGGAGTCGCGGTGCGCCGACATTCTCGCGGCGAATGCGCAGGACATGGCACAGGCTGCCGCCAAGGGCGTGCAGGGCGCGATGCTGGATCGCCTGCGCCTGGACGAGGCGCGCGTGGCGGGCATCGCCGCCGCGCTGCGCGAGGTGGCCGAATTGCCCGACCCGGTCGGCCAGGTGACGCGCCGCGAGACGCGGCCCAACGGTCTCACGGTGGAGCGCGTGCGCATCCCGCTGGGCGTGATCGCGATGATCTACGAGGCGCGTCCCAACGTCACCGCCGACGCCGCGGCGCTGTGCCTCAAGGCCGGCAACGCGGTGATCCTGCGCGGCGGTTCCGAGGCGATCCATTCCAACACCGCGATCGCCACCGCGCTGCACGAGGCCTTGCATGCGCACGGCTTGCCGGCAGCAACGGTGACGCTCGTGGAAGATTTGCGCCGCGACACCATGGTCGAGCTGCTGCAGCTCACCGACATCGTCGACCTCGCGATCCCGCGCGGCGGCGAGGGCTTGATCCGCTTCGTGGCCGAGCACGCGCGCGTGCCGGTGATCAAGCACTACAAGGGCGTGTGCCATCTCTACGTGGACCGCGCGGCCGATCTCGATCTGGCGCTGGACCTGCTGATCGACGGCAAGACCTCGCGTCCCGGCGTGTGCAACGCGCTGGAAACCCTGCTGGTGCATCGCGACGTGGCTGCCGACTTCCTGCCGCGCGCCGCGCAGGCGCTGCGCGAACGCGGCGTGGAATGGCGCGGCGACGCGGCCAGCCGCGCGCTGGTGCCCGACATGCATGCGGCCAGCGAGGACGACTACGCCGCCGAGTTCCTCGATCTGATCCTCGCCGTGCGCGTGGTGGACGACCTCGACGAAGCCATCGCCCATATCTGCCGCTACGGCTCCGACCACACCGAAGTCATCGCCACCCGCGACGAAGCCGCGGCGCAACGCTTCGTGCAGGCGATCCGCTCGGCGGTGGTGATGGTCAACGCCTCCTCGCGCTTCAGCGACGGCGGCGAACTGGGCCTCGGCGCCGAGATCGGCATCTCCACCACGCGGCTGCATGCCTACGGCCCGATGGGTGCCGAATCGCTCACCGTGGAGCGTTTCGTGGTGCACGGGGAGGGGCAGGTGAGGCATCCGCGGACCTGATCCGGTCATCGCGCGAGGTTGCTGTTGCCGGCCCGGCTCCTGGCCTCCCATATCGTTCACCCGGACCTGACGGGTCGTGGTATCCAATGCGTGCCGGTTCCCGCCGGGAGCCGCGCAGGCACACCGTCCGTTCGCCCTTCCCATCGCATCGGCGCCGGCAGGCATGCCCGTCGATTCCATGCGAGGAGTGTCGTGTGAACTTTCGCCTCATCCCCACGGTATGCCGCAAGCCAGCATGACATTGCGAACCATCCAGGCTCTCCTGCCTGCCCAGCGCGTCATCGACGACGGCGACATGCTGTTGTGGCGCGCGTTGCCGCTGCCGGCGCGCTCGTCGCTGGGGCCGTTCGTGTTCATCGACCACTACCAGCACCGCAGCCGCCGCGGCATCGGCGATGCACCGCATCCGCACGCCGGCATCGAGGTGATCAGCTACCTGCTGGAGGGTGGCGTCGAGCATCGCGACAGTGCAGGTTTTCACGATCGACTGGGACCGGGCGATGCGCAGTGGATACGCGCAGGGCGCGGCATGCTGCACGCCGAGCAACCCACCGGTGGTCGTCACGGCCTGCAGCTGTGGACCAGCCTGCCGCCCGCGCAGAAACATGCCGAGCCCGCCTACGCCTCGTTCCGTGCCGCCGACATCCCCGAAATCCAGCGCGACGGCGCGCAGGTTCGGGTCATCGCCGGTTCGCTGGAAAGCGCCCGGGGCCGATGCAGACCGCGACCCCGACCCTCTTTGCGCATATCCATCTGGCGCCGGGTGCCAGCGTCACGCTGCCGGTCGATCCCGGCATGGAGCTGGGCCTGTACGTCACGGATGGCCATATCGTCGGCGGCCCTGGTCGGGCGCTCGGTGCGGAGGCGCTGGCCGTGCTCTCGCCCGGCGAGCAAGTCAGCGTGACTGCCACCCGTGATGGCCCCGCCAGCGTCGCACTGCTGGGTGGCGAACCGGCCGAAGGTCCGATCCTGTTTTCCGGCCCGTTCGTCATGGACACACCGGAGCGACTGGCGCAGGCGAAGCACGATTTCGCCAGCGGCAAGATGGGGCGGCTCGACGGCGTTCCGTTCTGATTATTCCAACGATGCCTCGGCGCCATCACTCGTGCAGGAGTCTCCCATGGCCAGCGAACCGATCCGTGATCCGAAATTCGATCATCTGCTGACGCCGGAGAATTGCGCGTTCATCGTCATCGACTACCAGCCGGTCCAGGTCAGCTCGATCCGTTCGATGAACCAGGACGAACTGGTGTTCAACATCGTGCACAGCGCCAAGGCGGCGGTGAACTACGGGCTGCCGATCATCCATTCCACGGTCAATGTCGCCACCGGCAAGAACAAGCCGCCGATCCAGCCGCTGATGGACGTGCTGGGCGCCTATCCCACCCACGACCGCACCACGATCAACAGCTGGGAGGACGTCGGCTTCAGGCAGGCGGTGCTCGCGACCGGGCGCAGGAAGCTCGTCATGACCGCGTTGTGGACGGAGGCTTGCCTGGCCTTCCCCGCGCTCGACGCCTTGCGGGAAGGCTACGAGGTCTACGTGGTTGCCGATGCGGTCGGCGGCACCTCGGTGGCGGCGCACGAGGCGGCCCTGCGCCGCATCGAGCAGGCCGGCGGCAAGCTGATCAGCAAGACGCAGCTCTATTGCGAGCTGCAGCGCGACTGGGCCCGCGAAAAGACCGTGCCGGGCTTCATGGACGTGTTCGAGAGCTGGGACGGTTTCAATCCCGAGAAGGGCGTCAAGAACTAGGCAGCGACACACCGTTTCCATGCCGCGCCGTCGGAACCGGCGGCCACCGTGCCAGCACGCCTCAGCGTGCCTTGGTCGCGCGCTTCCGGTCGCGGGCTCGTCGTGTTCTGATCACCATCGCCGGCTTTCCATCCATCCCATGGAGCGTTGAATGAATCTTCCCATCGTGCCGATCGCTTCCCTCGCGGATCTCATGGCCGCCCTTTCCGGGCCGGGTCCGCGCACGCTCGAACTGCAGACCTCGGTGCCATGTCCGTTTTCCATCACCCTGCCGCCGGGATTCGCGCTGACAGGCAAGGGCAAGGACGGCTGCCTGCTGGTGTTCGGCAACGGCGACGGCATCGGGCTCACCGCCGGCAATCGCGTGGCCCATCTCACCGTGGTCGCCACGCCGTCGGCCCGCGCGATCTACACCCAGACCGGCTTCGCCGACATGGGCCGCATCGCGCTGGAAGACCTGGACGTCACCGGGCAAGTCTCCATCATCACCCGCAGCGGCACCGACAAGCTGGACCTGTTGGTGGACAAGCTGCACATCGCCGCCTGCGACGCACGCCGCTACAGCGAGCAGCCGCAGAAATACGGCGTCAACGTGTACCAGGGCGCGTTGACCGTCTACAACTTCAATGGCGACGCCAATTCGACCATCCGCGCCACGCTCACCGGCATCTCCATGGGCGCGAAGAACGCCCCGGTGCTCGGCTCGGGCATCTTCGTCAGCGGCTTCGGCGACCAAGGCGGCTGGGTCGAGATCGACAAGCTCACCACCGGCGCGGTGCATTCCTGCGGCATGCTGCCGTACGGCACCGCGGACATCATCACCGCCGGCGTGTTCGTCGTGTACGGCGCGAAAGCGAAGCGGGTGGAACACTTCGGCGAAGTGGTCACCTACGGCGTCAACGACATGGTGCTGGACACCTGGGGCACGGTCGAGGAGTGGATCGCGCACGCGCCGGTGGTGTCCTGGGGGCCCAGCGGTATCGGCTTCGTCAACTTCGGCACCGTGGAGCGCTTCGTCGCCGAGCGCGAGATCGTCACCCACGGCCTCGGCGCGCGCGGCTTCAACCAGTACGACGGCACGGTGAAGGACATCCGCTTCAAGTCGATCGAGACCTTCGGCGACGGTTCCATCGGCATCCAGGTGAGCAAGCCGGTCGGCACCATCACGGTGGACGAGGGCATCACCACGCACGGTTCGGTCGGCAACACCCTGGTCAAGGGCGTCAACATGCAGCTGCCGGCCGAGGCTTTCAGCGTCAAGCCTGGCGGCGTGGTCGAGAAGCTGGTGGTGCAGGGCGACCTCGTCACCCATGGCGCCAAGGTCACGACCTACGCCGTCGAAGGCGGCAAGGTCGGCGCGGTCGACATCAGGGGCCGGGTGCTCGCGCACGGCCAGGATGCCAACGCCGTGCTGGTCGCCGCCAAGGGCTCCACGCCGCTGACCAACGTGCGCGCCAGCGCGGCGGCCGGCAAGGCCTTGGTCGTGGACGATGGCGAGGTTACCGATCGGACCGGCTGGTCGGGTTAGCGTCGCCGGCCCCCGCCTGCACCGCCTTCGCAGTAGTCAGTTGGCGAACTGCTCCGTACGGCGGTGGGCTGAGCAGGAGTGGCGGTCTTGTGCCGGACTTCCGGTGCCCGCTGATGGATCAACTTTAGGCAGACTCAATAACCCGCGGCGAGCCCGGCGGGGCGCCTGGGATCGTTCGCGCCTTCCAGCAGGCCGGTTTCGGGATCGACCATGATCGCCTCGTCGGCGCCGATCGATCGCCGCGTCTTGAACGTGTAGCCCATAGCTTCCAGCGTCTGCCGGGTCTGCGGCGTGACCAGGCCGGGCTCGACGTACACCACGTCGGGATACCACTGGTGGTGCATGCGCGGCGCGTCGATCGCCTGTTGCACGTTCATGCCGTAGTCGATCACGTTGACGATGCTCTCCATCGTGGTCGAGATGATGGTGGCGCTGCCGGGGCTGCCGGTGATCAGGAACGGCTTGCCGTCGCGCAGCACGATGGTGGGCGTCATCGAGCTGAGCGGGCGCTTGCCCGGCTCGATCTGGTTGATCACGCCCTGCACCAGCCCGGCGCCGTTCGCCTCGCCGGGCTTGCCGGTGAGGTCGTCCATCTCGTCGTTGAGGAAGAAGCCGGTGTCGCCGGCGATCTGCCGGATGCCGAACAGGTAGTTGATGGTGTAGGTCACCGCGACGGCGGTGCCGTCCTTGTCCATCACCGAGTAGTGCGTGGTGTGGTCGCCCTCGGGCGGCCCCAGGCTGCCCTGGACCTCGGACGAGGGCGTGGCCTTGTCGGGCTGGATGGTGGTGCGCAGCTTGTCCAGGTGCCCGGCCGAGAGCAGCCGGTCGATCGGGTTGTGCACGAAGGCGGGGTCGCCGAGGTAGGTGTTGCGGTCGGCGAAGGCACGACGCTCCGCCTCGACCAGGTAGTGCAGGCTCCTGGGCGATCCGTAGCCCCATTGGCCCAGCGCGTAGGGCTCGACCAGCTTGAGAATCATGCACACGGTGACGCCGCCGGAACTGGGCGGCGGCGCGGACACGACGGTGTAGCCACGGTAGTCGCACTGCACCGGCTTGTCCCACTGCACGGTGTAGTCGGCGAAGTCCTGCATCGAGAGGATGCCGTGGTTGGCCCGGCTCGCCGCGACCAGCTTGCGCGCGATCGGCCCCTTGTAGAACGCGTCGGTGCCGCCCTTGGAGATCAGTTCCAGTGTGTGCGCCAGCTGCGTCTGCACCAGGCGCTGGCCGGCGATGTACGGCTTGCCGTGGTCGAGGAAGATCGCCGCCACGTTCGGGTGCTTGGCGAAGTCCTGCACGCTGTCGTCGAGGATGTCCACGTCGCCCTGTTCGAGCACGTAGCCTTGCTTCGCCAGGCGGATCGCCGGCGCGATGACTTGCTGCAGCGGCATCGTGCCGTATTTCTTCAGCGCCTCGTTCAGCCCCATCACCGTGCCGGGCACGCCCACGCCTAGCCAGGTGTCGGTGCTGAGTCCCGGGACCAGGTTGCCCTTGGCGTCCTGGAACATCGTCGGCGTGGCCTTCAGCGGGGCCTTCTCGCGGAAGTCGAGGAAGACGTTGCGGCCGCCCCTGAAGTGGATGGTCATGAAGCCGCCACCGCCGATGTTGCCGCAGCAGGGATGCACCACGGCCTCGGCGTAGCCGACCGCCACCGCGGCATCGATGGCATTGCCACCCTGCTTGAGGATGTCCAGCCCGACCAGGGTGGCCAGGTGCTGCGCACTGACCACCATGCCGTGCTTCGCGGTGACCGGTCTGGCCTTGGCCAGCGCCGCCTGGGTGGCGGCGGGTGCGCTGGCAATCGCGGGAGTCTTCGGGGCGGCATCGCGGGCGTGCAGCGGCAGGCAGCATGCGGCGATGGCCGCGGCCAGCAGATGGCGTCGCCACCCCGGAAGGATGCTATGCCCGTGTGCTGTGCAGTTCGGTCTTGTCGGGGCTCGCGTCGTGTCGCGGTCGGACATTCGCTGGGTCTCCACGCCATGTCCGGGCAGCATAGTCACAGCCACGGTGGCCGCTCCAATGAAAAGACGGGCACAAGGCATAACCGGCGATTGTGGGCGCGCCGCTGCCATGGGCCGGTAGGAGCGCACCCTGTGCGCGAATGTTTTTTTCTTCGATCAAGCGCCAGAGCCATCGCGCACAGAGCCTGCCCCGGACTTGATCCGGGGGTGCGCTCCTACAGGGGGCGGCCTATTCCGCCGGAATGCCCGCATCGCGCAGGCGCTGGCGCAGGCGGTCGAGCTTGTCGCCGTAGCGCGCGCCGCGTGCGGTGTCGCGGCGCAACGGCTGGCGCACCTGCGCCGCGCTGGGCGTGCTCAACACGGTGCGCGAGGTCTTGTGGAATTCCAGGCAGGCCGGCTCGAACGGCAGGCCGCAGAAATCCAGCAGGCGGTGGATGGTCGGTTCCGGTTCGGCAACCAGGGTTTCGTACTCAAGATCGAACACCCGATCCGGATAGCGTTCCAGCCAGAAGCGGGTCAGGCGAATGAAGTCGATGCAGTAGTCGGCCATCTCGTCGAGGTCGCAGGTGAAGCCGCTCTGCTCGGTGAAGAGTTGGCGGAAGCACGCCAGGCAGGTCTCCACCGGATCGCGCCGCACCACCACCACGCGCGCCGCCGGCAGCATCGCCAGCGCGGCGCCCACCAGGTACCAGGTCACCAGGCTCTTGTCGGTGAAGCGCGGCTTGGCCTTGCGCCACGGCGCGGTGCGCGCGAGGTATTCCTTGCCCAGGCGTTGCCAATCCGCCGCGCTGGCATGCGGCGTCCACAGCGGGAACGCGGAGTGGCGGCGTCGCGTTTCCGCGTCGATCACCTGCGACAGGTCCTTGATCTCGTTCGCACCCTCGACTTCCGGGTGCGAGGCCAGGATCTGCTCGACCAGGGTCGAGCCGGAGCGCGGGACGCTGACGATGAAGATGGCTTCGCGGCCCAGCGCGGGGTCCGGCGGGGCAGGCATGTCATGCGCGAAGATGCGCTGGATCGCTTCCACGCGCCGCCGTTCGCCCGCGGCGTTCCAGTGCACGCGCTGGCGCCGCGAGGCATTGGCCTGGCGGAACATCTCGAAGGCTTGCGCGTAATCACCCTGGTCTTCCAGCGCCTTGGCCATCGAGAAACCGAGCAGTTCGCGGTCGCGGGGCGACTGCGCACCTCGCGTCATGGCCTGGCGCAGGTTGGCCGCATCCGCGGCGTCGAAGCGCACCGTGTTGAGGTTGGACAGGCCGAACCAGCCCTCGGCGTTGCCGGGGTCGACGCGCAGCACCGCGCGGAAGCCGGCCACGGCATCATCGATCCGGCCCAGGCTGGCTTGCGCCTTGGCCAGCGACAGCCGGGCCGGCAGATGTGCGGGGGCGAGTTCCAGCGCGCGCTGCAGCGCGGCGATGGCATCTTCCGTGCGCGCCTGCCGCCAGCATGCTTCGCCGAAGTTGAACCAGGCCGACGCGGAGGCGGGCGCCAGCTCGCAGGCGCGCTGCAGCTGCGCCATGGCTTCGTCGATCTCGCCGCGTTCGTGCAGCGCGATGCCCAAGCCCACGCGCAGTTCGGCGTCTTCCGGCCAGACCGGCAGCACACGCCGGAAGCAATCCGCAGCGGTGGCCTGGTCGCCGCGATGCTGGGCCATCACGCCGAGCATGCGCAGCGCATCCGCGTCGTCCGGCGCCAATGCCAGCGCCTGCCGGATCGAGCGTTCGGCGGCGTCGAACTGCCGTTGCTGCCATTCCGCGCGCGCCCTCGCCAGCCACTGGGCGGCTGCGGGCGGCAGGGGCGTGGGATGCGCGGTTTCGCTGCTCATGTCGCCACGCTATCAAAAAAAACGCCGGGCAGGGCCCGGCGCAGGGGGGAGTTCGTCATCGCTCAGAAATCGTAGGAGACGGAGAAGCGCACACTGCGCGGCGGATGGGTGTCCTGTATGCGGCCGTAGTCCGAATTGGGGCTGCTGGTGGTGCCGAAGAAGTCGTTGTAGAAGATCGTCGTCTGGTCGTTCAGCACGTTGAACACGGAGAGGTTGAAATCGAGTTTCTGCTGCGCCCACTTCGGCTTGTAGTCGACGCTGAGATCGATGTCGTGGACCCACGGCGTGGTGCCGAGCGAGCCGGGTGGAACGGGTACGCCGCCGCACCAGTAATAGGTGCGTGAACCGTGCAGGCGGACCTGATTCGGGCCATAGGCACCACGACACATCACCGGCGTGCCCGAGGTGATGTACAGGTTGGCGCCGACCGTCCATTCCGGGGTGAGCGCGTAGGCGCCGAAGATCTTGAACTGGTGCTTGCGGCTGTTCGGCAGCACGCCGCCCGACCACTCCATGCGCTCCGGGAAGTCCCATGCGGTGGTGAGCGATTCGTAGGAGCCGCCCTGCTGCGAATACGTGCTCACCGGGCCTTCGGTGTTGCCCCAGGTGCGCGCGAACACGTAGTCGAACTTGGCGAACCACTTGCCGTCCCAGGCGTGCTCCAGCGACAGGTCCAGCGAGAGGTAGCGGCGTTCCGGCCCCTTCGGGAAGCGCTGGTCGGTGCCACTGAGCGTCACCGGCACGAGACCGCCGTTCGGATCCTTCATCCAGAGGTAGTTGGTCGCTCCCGGGTTGATCAGCACCAGGCTCTGCGCGTAGTTGGAGCAGTCCTGCGGCGTCATCCACGCATAGCCCTGCGCTCGGCCGGCGGCGCATTCGATCTGCTCGTCGTCGAAGTCGTCGATGATGCGATTCATCTTCTGGTAGGTGCCGGTGGCGCTGAACACCCAATCCGTACCCAGCATCTTGAACTGCTGCTGCAGGCCCAGCACGTAGTTGTCGGAGAACTCGGCCTTGGCGTTGCGCGCCGCGGAGACGCGCGGATCCTTCGCCTGGCCGTACTCGTTGTCGATCGATACGCCGGTCGACGGGGTTTGCGGCAGGGGTGTGAAGCCCGTCGGCACGCCGGTCACCGGGTCGATGCCGGTGTAGGTGCCGTAGATGCCCGCATTCGTCACCGGTGCGGCGATGGACAAGGCCACGTTGGTCGGCAACGAGAGGAAATAGCGGCCGGCGTTGCCGAACACCTTCAGCGTGGAATCGCCGTGCACGTCCCAGCTGAAGCCAAGGCGCGGCGCCCACTGCGGCTTGGTCTCGCGGATGTAGGGCACGCCGGAGGCGTCGTAATTCACGAACTGGTCGTTGCGCAGGCCCAGGTTCAGCAGCAGGTTCGGAGTGACCTGCCAGTTGTCCATCACGTACTGGGCGCGCTGCGTCACGCGCACGCTGGCGACGCTGAGGTCGGTGTGCTGCTGCACGTAGTAGCAGTGGGTCTTGCCGTCGGGGCCGACGGCGCATTGGTTGGATGGCGCGACATAAGGCGGCACGTTGGGATCGAGGCCGAACACCGGTGTGCCCGGATCGGCCGCGCCGTATATCCACTGATAGCCCGGACCGGTGTTTTGCGAACCGTCGTTGAGGTCGTAGGAATTGATGTTGTCGATGCCGACCTGAAGGTCGTGGCTGCCCAGCTTCCAGTCGAGGCTGAGGCGGTAGTTGGTGATCGACTCGCGATGGTCGGGATCGGCGAGCGTGGAATTGGACTGCGCATTGATGATGCCGCCCGGCGGGGCGAAGCGCGGATCCTGCACGGATGCGCTGGCGATGTGCGGCAACTCGGGGTCGTAGCCCGGGTAAGCGGGCTGCGTCGAGTAGTACTGGCCGTGCATCTTGCCGTAGGTGGCGTTCAGCGTGATGTCGTCGGTGATGTAGGAGGTGTAGTTCAGCACCCCCATCTTGAACACGGTCTTGTTGTACTGGCCGAGGTAGGCGAAATCGCCTTTCTGCAGCGTGCCGTAGTCGAAGTTGTAGTAAGTGCCCTGCGTCTGGTGCGCGTTCTGCAGGTAGCTCAGCGTCAGCACGTTGCTGTCGTTGATGTTCCAGTTCAGCTTGCCGAACAATTTCGGGTCATGCACGCTGAACAGGCTGGTGACGCCGTTGCCGAACTCCGGGGTGTTGCGATACCGGCTGTCATCCTTCTCCGCGCTCAGGAAGAAGAACAGCTTGTCCTTGATCAGCGGGCCGCTGACGTAGGCGTCGTAGATCGTCTCCTGGGCCCGGTCGGCGTTGCGGTACACGGCCAGATCGCCGGGCGAATAGGCCGGATCGCCTGCCATCAGCGGGTTGGCGTAGCGGAGGTTGTCCGGCCTGGCACGCAGGCTGGCCGGCTGCCACAGCACGCGCGCGCCGAAGTGCCAGTCGTTGGTGCCGCTCTTGCCGATCTGATTGATCACGCCGCCGATGGAGCGGCCGTAGCGAGCGTCATAACCGCTGATGTAGGTCTGCTGCTGTTCGATCGCGCCGTAGGGCAGGGTGACGCCGCCCGAGTTGTTGAGCGCCTCGGTGACGTTCATGCCGTCGACGTAGTAAGCGTTCTCCGCCGTGGAGGCGCCACCGAACACGTTCATCGGCGTGCCCAGCGGGCCGGTGCCCAGTTCGGGCGAGCCCATGTTGACGCCCGGTGCCAGCAGGGCGATGTCTTCGGCGGTGCGCGCCAGCGGCAGCTGCTGCAACTGCTTGGAGGTGATCGTGGTGACCTGGTTGGTGGTGGTCACGTCGATCGGTGGGGTGACGTTGGCGGTGACCTTGATTGCGTTGAGGTTCACCGCGTTCGCGGCGCCGGCCGCGAAATCGACGGCCACCGCGCCCGCCGCCACCGGCGAGACGTCGGTGCGGCTCTGCACGACCTTGCCGTCCTGCAGCAGCGACACCGTGTAGGTGCCGACCGGCAGGGTGATCGAATACCTTCCCGACGCGCTCACCGGGATGCTGCGGTTGAAGCCGCCGGCGCCGGTGATCTGGATGGTTTCGCCCGGTGCCACCGGCGCCGAACCGTAGATGGTGCCGTTGGTCGCCTGTGCCCAGGCCGTGCCTGCGGCGCCGCAGGCAAGCAGGCCGATGGCAAGGGGCAGCGCCTTGCGCCGGAAGACGTCGTTGCGGTATGGCGAGCGCCGGGATTTGCCCTTCATGTATGCACTCCACTGTGGTGAAACGCCAGGTGCGGCGGCTTGCGGCCCGTCAGGGCCCGTTGTTTCATCGCATCGCGTGCGGAGCGAGGGCTTGCGTAACCCTGTTGGTCGCAGCCGTCGCCATGCCCTTGTCAGCCAATCGATGACCCCTCGTCATGGATGGTTTGCGTGCCGGCTCCGGCAGCAGCGGGGCGGGCGGATCGAACGTGGACCTGGCGTGCCGGAACACGGCGGCGTCGCGGCATGGATGCGGCGCGGCGACGTCTCGTGGACGAGGCCCGTGCCTTGCTGCGACGCACATCGAGCGGACATCCTCCATGCCCACAGTGCGTCACCGAGCGTAGTCCGCAGCGAGCGACAGTCGCCAATGAATAATCTTGCGCGCGCCATAACTGAGGGTTATGCGTGCCATTCGGCGCTTGAAATTTTTCTCGCAAGGCGTTCCATTCGGCGCACACGCATTCCATTCGCGCACCGGGGAAACGCATGAAACGATGGCCATTGCTGCTGGGCACGCTTGCCCTTGCCGCGTCCGCATCCTGCATCGCGCATGCGGATGCAGGCGTTCCCGCCAAGTCCGTCGAACTGGTGGTGAGCCTGCCCAACCCGGCGCAGAAAGTGCTGTACGTGCACGAGACGATGCCGGTCGCGCCCGGCAAGCTCACGCTGTACTACCCGAAGTACATTCCGGGCGACCATGCGCCGGACGGCCCCATCGGCACGATGATGGGGCTCGAAATCAGCGCCGGCGGCAAGCGCATCGCATGGCAGCGCGACGCCGTGGACATGTTCACCTTCCACCTCGATGTGCCGGCCGGCGTGGACAGTCTCGACATCCGCTTCCAGTTTCCGGACACGGACCGGATCACGCCGAACCTGATGGATCTCACCTGGGATCACGTGGCGCTGTACCGCGCGGGCGAGCCGACCAAGGCGCAGATGTTCGAGCCCACATTGGTGATGCCCGCGGACTGGAACTACGGCACCGCGCTGGAAACCACCACGCGCGACGGCGGGCGCGTCCGCTTCAAGCCCGTGCCATTCAACACGCTGGTCGATTCGCCGGTGATCGCCGGCAAGCACTTCCGGCAGATCGACATCACCCCGGCGGGCTCCGGCGTGCATCGCTGGCTCGACATGGTGGGCGACAGCGAGACCGCGCTGCAGATCACGCCCGAACAGCTTCAGGGTTACCGCAACCTGGTCGTGCAGGCGCAGGCGTTGTTCCGCTCGCACCATTACGCGAGCTACCACTTCCTGCTGACGCTGAGCGACCACACTTCGGTCGGCGGCCTGGAGCACCATCAGTCCAGCGACGACCGCGCACGTGGCGGCTCGCGCATGTTCGCCGATCCGGAGCATTTCATGCTCGACGGTTCGCTGTTGCCGCACGAGTACACGCATTCGTGGAACGGGAAATTCATGCGTCCGGAAGGCCTGTGGCAGCCCGACTTCGAGCAGCCCGAGATCGCCGACGGGCTGTGGGTGTACGAGGGCCTCACGGTCTACCTGGGCGACGCGCTGACCGCGCGCAGCGGCCTGTGGTCGGCGCAGGAATGGCGCGAGGCGCTGGCGTATCGCGCGGCGACGTTCGCGCATCGCCCCGGCCGCGAATGGCGGCCGTTGTCGGACACCACCCGGGCCGCACAGCTGCTGTACGGCGGGGACATGGGTTGGGTGAACTGGCGCCGCGCCACCGACTTCTACCGCGAAGGCCAGCTGCTGTGGCTGGCGGTGGACACGAAGATCCGCGCGCTCAGCCACGACAAGCGCACGCTGGACGATTTCGCGAAAGACTTCTTCGGCAAGGACGACGGCAGCTACGTCACCCGCACCTACACCTTCGACGACGTCGTCGCCGGCCTGAACGCGGTGCAGCCCTGGGACTGGGCGAAGTTCCTGCGCGGCTGGATGGACGGCGTGGGCGACGAGGTGCCGCTGCTGTCCGGCATCGAGCAGAGCGGCTGGAAGCTGGTCTACACCGATACGCCTTCGCGCTACCAGAACGCCGTCGAGAACGTGGGCAAGAGCGAGTTCAGCGCGTCCGGCGTCGACGAGACGTTCTCGGTGGGCCTGTTCATCGACCACGACGGCAGCATCATGGACGTGTTGTGGCAAGGCCCGGCCTTCAAGGCGGGACTCGCGCCGGGCATGAAGCTGCAGGCGATCGACGGGCACGCCTACACCCCGCGCGTCCTGCGTGACGCGATCTTGCGTGCGCAGAAGGACGGGCAACCGATCCGGGTCCAGGCACAGATCGACGGCGTCAGCAGCACGTATGCGCTGCACTACGACGGCGGGTTGAAGTATCCGCACCTGGTGCGCATACCCGGCACGCCGGATTACCTGGGCGAGATCCTTGCGCCGAAGCGGTGAGCCATTGCCTTGCGCCCCCCTCTCCCACTTGCGGGAGAGGGGTATGGGGAGAGGGGGCTCTTGCAAGCTTCAAAGCGGTTTCGGACGCCTGTCGGCGCCCGAGCTACTTCTCTTTTGCTTGTCCAAAAGAGAAGTAGCCAAGAGAAAACGACACCCCGATGCGGCGCTCTCCGGGCATCCTGCCCTCCGAGTACGTGAGGCGTGGCCGGGCTTTTCGGCCGGACTCCTGTCCGGTCGAAAAGGCGAGTCCATCCATGGCCTCGCCCGCTGCGCGGCCTGATCGTCCCCACCTCACCGCCGCATAGGGGCCCCGGAAAAGCAGCGCGCTCCTGCGCGCAGAAGCAACGGCCAGAGCAAGGCAAAACAAAGCGCGGCAGGACTTCTTTCCTCAGCCATCGAGCACGGCGCGGTATGGCCGCACTGTGTATCGCGTAGGCGGGAATGGCTCCAAAAACCTCGAAACGTCCTGCTTGTAATTCCGGCGGGTTGAATCAGGCCATTTCTCTTGGTTACTTCTCTTGACTCCGGGCATCCCGCCCTCCGCCCTTCGGGCCGGCTGCGCCGTTCGCCACCGCTCCTGCGGTGGCGTGGGCCAGCAAAGAGAAGTGACTCGGGCGCCGAAGGCGTCCGAAACCGCTCTGTTGTTTGACGATCGATCGATCACACTTCCTCAAGCCACAAGCCGTCAATGCCAGACATTGACGAAGCCCGTGATGATGATCGCGTTCGTGAAGTCGATCAGGAACGCGCCCACCACGGGCGCCACCAGGAACGCGCGCGGCGCGGGGCCGTAGCGTTCGGTCAGCGAACTCATGCAGGCCACGGCGTTCGCGGTGGTGCCCAGCATGAAGCCGGTGAAGCCGCTGGCCATCACGGCGGCGTCGTAGTCGCGCCCCATCAGTTGCAGCAGCGGCCAGCAGCAGAACGCCAGCACCAGGATCGACTGCACCGCCAGGTTCGCCAGCAGCGGCAGCGCGAGGCCGGCCAGATCCCACAGATGCAGGTTCATCAGCGCCACGACGAGGAACAGCGAGAGCGCTGTGTTGCCGATCAGTTCCATCGCGCGCGTCGACAGCCCGAACCAGCCCAGGCGGTCGTCGATGTTGCGGATGACCGCGCCGACCAGCATCGCGCCGATATAGCTCGGCAGGGTCACGCCCAGCCGGCCCAGGCCGTCGCCGATCCACGCGCCGATGCCCATCGCCAGCAGCATGTACACCAGGCTCTTGAGCCCGCCGTAGGCCGGATCGATGGTGCGCTGCTCGGGTGCTGTCGCCGCCATCGGTGCAGGAGTGTCCGCGCCTGCGGTTGCGGCGGCCGGGCGCAGGCCATGGCGTTCGATCAGCATCGCCGCGATCGGCGAGCCGAAAATGGAGCCGAGCACGATGCCGGCCATCGCGTTGGCCAGCGCCACGCTCTGCGCGCCATGCACGCCGACCTTCTCGAACAGCGGCGCGAAGGCCATCCCGGTGGCAGGGCCGCCGGTGAGCGTGACCGAGCCGGTGACCACGCCGAACAGCGGCGGCAGGCCGAAGGCCTTGGCCATGGCTATGCCCAGCAGGTTCTGCACCACCGCCAGCACGCTGGCCAGGGCGAGGAAGAGCAGGATCTGGCGGCCGCCGACCTTGAGCAGGCTCGCACTGGCGTTGAAGCCGATGCCGGTGAAGAACGCGATCATCAGCGGCTGCTGCCACGCGGTGTCGAAGCGTATCGGCGTGACGTCCCAGTGCCGGCACGCGAGCATGAACAGCGCCACCAGCAGGCCGCCGATCACCGGCGCGGGAATGCTGAAACGCATCAGCAGTGGCACGTGCCGACGGATCGCGTAGCCGACCAGCAGGAACAGCCCGCCGCAGGCCAGCGTCTGGATCGAGTCGAGTATCAGCACGCGCAGTGGTCCCGGGCGACGGCGGGCGTTTCTGCACTATGCCGTAAGAGCCTGTTCAATGTCTCCGCGTGGCCCGCGCCGGGAGCTGTTTGCACGCAGACCAAGGAAGAACGAGGGAGTGGACGTCCGTCCACGACCGAGTGATGACGCGGGGATGTGGGCAAACAGACCCGGCCCGATGGGTTGCCCTCGAATGGCCGCCATGCGACGGCGCGCGGCTTGGCCTGCCAGCCAGGCAGGCGCTGCGCCACGCGCCACCACCTGACGGCCATTCGAGGGCAACGCGAGCTGCGCGGAGACATTGAACAGGCTCTTGGTTCACCCCGGGAAGCATGCAAGGAGGTTGTCCGCGATCGCTTCGACGCCCATGGTGACCGGGTCCTGGCAGGGCAATCCGAACAGCGCGCCGACCCGTGCGCAGGCCGCCTGCGCTTCGCCTGCCGGCATCTTCGAGGTGTTCAGCGCGATGCCGACGGGCCGCACTGCGGGATTGGTCAGGCGGGCGGCGGCAAGGTTCGCTTCCATGCAGGCCACCAGCTCCGGGATCGGGTAATGCGGCAAGCCGCGCATGTGCTGCCGCGTCGGCTCGTGGCAGAGCACCAGTGCATCGGGCTGCGAGCCATGCAGCAGGCCCAGCGACACGCCGGCGTAGGAGGGATGGAACAACGAGCCCTGGCCTTCGATCAGGTCCCAGCCGTCGTCGTCGCGCGCGGGCGAGATCGCCTCGGCGGCGCCGGAGATGAAATCCGCGACCACCGAATCCACCGGGATGCCCGCGCCGGCGATCAGGATGCCGGTCTGCCCGGTGGCGCGGAAATCCGCCGCGCAGCCGCGCGCGCGCAGCGAACGCTCCAGCGCCAGCGTGGTGTACATCTTGCCGACCGAGCAGTCGGTGCCTACCGTGAGCAGGCGCCGGCCGGCGCGCGGCTTGCCGTTGCCGACCGGGATGCCCGGTCCCGGCGCGCGCGCGTCGAACAGCGCGCGGCCGTTGCGACGCGCGGCGGCCACGATGTCGGCGTTGTCGCGCAGCTTGTGGTGCAGGCCGGAGACCACGTTGAGCCCGGCGTCCAGCGCGGCGACGGCATCGGCGACGATCTCCGGGCCCATCACGCCGCCGGCATTCGCCGCACCGATCACCATGGTGTCGGCGCCGCGGGCCTTGGCCTGGGCGAAGTCGAGGTCGGGCAGGCCCAGCGTCACCGCGCAATCCGGGCGGCGGTGCTGGCCGAGGCAATGCTCCGACCGCCAGAACGCCAGTCCGCGCGCGGTCTTGATCGACAAGTCGTCGATCGCGCTGCCCAGGTACAGCAGGTAGGGCGGCCCCCAGCGGACTGCGGTTTCTGCGCCTTGGTTCGACATGCGGGCCGTGACTCCATGAGGTTGCGTACCGCATCGCGCGGCGCGACGAGGATAGTCAGCGGCCACCGCGGGCCGCCAATGAAAAGACGGCAAGTAGGCATAACCGACGGTTGTGGATGCGCCATGCATTGCAGGCACGAGTTTGCCTGCAAAAACGTTATGTGCTGCACTCGAACGAGTCACGCCGCGAACCGGAAGGGAAGGCCATGCGCCTGCGCTACATCGAGTTGTTCCATGCCGTGCTGAGCACCGGCAGCCTGACCGGGGCGGCCAGCCTGCTGAACATCTCGCAGCCGGCCGCGAGCAAGGCCTTGCAGCAGGCCGAGAACCACCTGGGCTTCGCGCTGTTCAGCCGCGTGCGCGGCCGCCTGCAGCCGACCCAGCAGGCATTGCTGATGCGCCACCACATCGACCGCATCATGCGGGAGATGTACGACCTGCAGCGCCTCTCGGCGAACATCACCCGGCCCGAGAGCCACCCGCTGCGCGTGACCTGCACGCCCACGCTGGCGCAGGTGGTGGTGCCCGACGCGATCACCCGGCTGGGCAAGGTCTACCCCGGCACCATCGTCGAGCTGTACACCCAGCACTCGGCGGTGATGTGCGAGTCGCTGATGCTGCGCGAAACCGACATCGGGCTCACGCTGCAGGACCTGAGCCACCACGGCCTGCTCCAGCAGGCGCTGTGCCACGGCAACATCATGGTGGTCGCGCCGCCGGGCTGGTGGTCGGCCCGCGAACTTGCGCGGCCGCTGCCGATCGGTGAGCTGGCCGGCCAGCCGATGATCGGCATCACGGTGCAGGATGCGCTGGGCAACATGCTGCAAGGCCACCTGGCCAAGATCGATCCCGCGCCGCGCACGAACGTCTGGGTGCAGACCTACCAGCTGGCCTGCGCGCTGGTCGCGCGCGGCGGCGGACTGGCGCTGGTGGACCCCTTCACCGCGCGCTGCAGCAAGGAACCGCTGCAGATGCGCCCGCTGAAACTGCAGCTCGACGTCACCCTGCATGCCGCCTTCCGCCCGGACAACCCGTTGAACACGGTGCAGCGGCGTTTCCTCGACTACGTGCGCGAGTTCGCGCAGGGCCTGCTGGCGGTCGGGGCGGCGTAGTCGCAGGTTCCAGCCTCTCGCTGGCCGCGGCGAACCTTCGGACAGGCCCTCAAGCGCCGCCACGGCTTCGCCGATACAGCGACCAGGGCCATGCCGGCCGGGAGGGGAGACGCAACGTGGACATCGAGCGATTCAGGAAGGAGCACGTGGATCTGATGGCGGCAGTGACATCCCTGCGCGAGCTGGTGCAGCACGGGATCAGCGAACAGGCCGTAGCCATCCACCGGCAGCTGTCGGCGATGAGTTCCGCGATCAAGCTGCATCTCGCCGCGGAGGACCGGATGCTCTATCCGGCCTTGGCCAGGGCGGCCGATCCGGTCGTCGCGCGAACCGGCCGGCAGTTCCAGGAAGAGATGGGTGGGTTGGCCGCCGCCTACATGGCGTTCGCCGCGCGCTGGAGCCTGGCCGCCAGGATCGCCGCGGACCCGCAGGAATTCCGCGACGACGCCAACAGCGTGTTCAAGGCGCTGCACCTGCGCGTGCAGCGCGAGAACCGCGAGCTGTACCCGCTGGCGGAGCGCCTGTAGGCCCGCGCGTGCGAGGTGTGCAAGCCTGCGATCCCGCCGCAAGCTTGCACCACCCTCAACCACCGACAGCGATCATTTCGACGCGGACGATCCTTGCCGTTCTTCCCTGGCGATTGCCACGACTTGATTCACCGCATCGATCACGACCTGTGGATGGTCGTACTGGATGTAGTGTCCGGAGTTCGGCACGATCTCGTTCACGCCGCGTGTGGACATCGCGGCCACTTCCAGGTGCAGGGACTCCCACGACAGTGTGCGCTGGTTGCGGATCTCCTGAGTCTCGTCCTTCGCCTTCGGATAGGGCGAGTGGGTCAGCACGATGATTGGCATGTTGCCGTAGTGCTTGCGCGTGGCCCGCGTCTGGTCGGCGCTCGCGTAGGCCACGGACTCGCGTTCGGAGGCGATCGTGGCCTGCCAGCGCACGGTCGCGGCGTAGCGCGCCTGCGCTGCGTTGATGGCCGGGCTGAAGCGAGGATCGGGATCGCCGACGCATTTCTTGTAGGCCGGGGTGCCCGGAACGAGGCCGCGTTTCGCCTCGTCCACGCAGCGGCCGTATTCCTTCAGGAAGGCATCCCACTTGGCCTGCTGCCCCGGTGCGCCTATGGTCCATCCGCGTACCCATTGGTCTTCGTGCGAGCCTTCGACAGAGACCAGGCCGACCACCTCGTTAGGGTGGCGGTCGGCATACACGCGGATGTACATGCCCGCGGCGGAGTGGCCGACCAATACGTAGGGTGGTGCGATGCGGGCGGCCTTCAACAGCGTGTGCAGGTCGTCGGCAATGTTGTCCGCCGTACTCGGGCGATCCGGGCCGTCGCTGAAGCCCAGTCCAGCGCGGTCGTAGGAGCAGACACGCGTCTTGTTGGCGATGGTCGGTTGCACTAGTGCCCATGAAATTGTGGAGTCGCCCATGCCGGCATCCAAGATCACGGTCGGCGAACCGGAGCCAAGACAGTAGATGTTCATGCGACGCCCATGCCCCACGTCCACCAACTGCTGTGGTTTCGTGTAGACGGGATCGGTGACCAACGGCTTGGTCGCTTCCTGACTGGCGCATGGTTGCGCGAAGAGAACACCCACGATGAGGCTTGCCATCACGGCGCTGCGTGCACTCATACCTTCCCCTGTTCGAGCGATTGGAACGAGCAATCCGGTGGATCGCTTGAAGTCTGCTCTGTTTAGCACAGTCCATCAGGCACCGGTGATATTCGATCCGGGCATGGATGCTTGGCAGAGCAGGGATGGGAGTCGTGTCGAGCTCGCGCCAATTGCCGTCGCCATTGCCGCGTGCGCAAACCTCGTCGCTGATGCACGGGAAGGACCGAAGGCTCAAGGATGTGGCGCAGTCTGGATGTTCATTCCGGCTGATGGCACACGAATTCGATCAGGCGTCCGTCCGGGTCGCGCAGGTAGCCCGCGTAGTAGTTCGGGTGGATGTGCGGGGCGAGTGCGGGGGCGCGATCGAGCCGATGCCCCGCGGCCTCTGCCGTCGCGTAGATCCGGTCGACCAGTGCCCGGTTGGCGACGCCGAACGCGAAGTGGACGTGAGCCGACGGCTCGCCGACCACGATGAAGAAATCCAGGTCGCGGTCGTTGCCAAAACCCTTGGCGGCGCCATCGACCTTCCGTTCGTAGCCGAGCGGGGCGAGCACGTCGCCGTAGAAGCGCAGGTTGGTGTCGAGGTCGCGGGTTTGCAGTTCGAGGTGGTCGATCATGTCGGTGCCTGCCAGTGGTGGGGCCGTTTCCGGGGTGCAGGCATGATCGTGGTTCGTGCCGCGGTTCGGCCGCACAATTCGGCCGTTCGCGGTTGCCGCGCCGCGACGGGTGCCGCTAAGGTGCGGCATGGCTGAAGAACCCCTGCTCGACGATTTCGATCGCGCGATCTTGCGGCGCGTGCAACGCGACGCCCGCGCCACCGGCGAGGACATCGGCGCCGCCATCGGCCTCTCCGCAGCGGCCGTGCAGCGGCGGCTCAAACGCCTGCGCCAGCTTGGCGTGATTACCGCGGAGGTCGCGGTCGTCGACCCGGCGGCGGTGGGTCAGGCGATGAGTTTCATCGTCGGCGTGGAGATGGAGCGCGAGCGCGCGGATGTACTCGACGCGTTCCGTCGCCAGGCGCGCACCGACCCCAACGTGCAGCAGTGCTACTACGTCACCGGCGGGACCGACTTCGTGCTGGTCGTGGTGGCACACGACATGGCCGACTTTGAGGCGTTCACCCGGCGCCTGCTGCTCGAAAACGAGAACATCCGCCGCTACACCACGAACGTGGTGATGGCGCGCGACAAGGTGGGTCTGGTGGTGCCGGTGTAGCGGCTCAGCCGCGGGCCCACGCCGGCACCACCCCGGCGAACGTCGGGCCATCGGCAAGGTGGCTGTACGGGGGGTACGGGCGAGATGCGGCTCACGTCGGGTCCGCGCCAGTCGCCGGACGCGCCGTACCCAGCCAGGGGCTGGAGCAGTGCGCGGCCGTCCTTCATCCATGTCGGCCATTGCGCGCCACGCGATCGTGGCGATCGGCGCATGCGCGCAGCCAGGATATTGCGTGGGAACGTGGTCGATGCGGATTTTTGCGATTGACCTGCATCAAGGCAAAGCGTGCCTGCGCGCCTAGACTCCGGGGATTCCAGCCATGCGGATCGCATGGCGGCGACCTCGACATGCGCCCAGGTTTCACGCGACGTGTGCCGGATCCTGACCGGGAGAAGGCGAATCATGGCAGTGGCCGTGCAGGACACGGGCGCCGGAGACGACGGCGCCACGCAGGGGCGAACCAGCGCGGAAGACGATGGTGCGCTCGCCGCGATCTTCAAGGCGTACACCGTCAGCGCCACGTTCTGGTTGCTGTTCGGCACCGCGGTGGGCCTGCTGCTGGCGTTCAAGTTCGGCGCGCCGGATTTCTGGGCGGGGAAATACCTGACGTTCGGCCGGCTGCGCCCGATCCACACCAACGACGTGTTCTACGGCTTCGCCAGCATCGGCCTGGTGGGCACGGCGTTCTACGTCACCGCGCGCAGCTGCGGCACGGGGCTGTACAGCACGAGGCTCGCGTGGCTCAGCCTGTGGCTGTTCAACATCGCCGCGGTGGCCGGCACCATCGCGCTCGACCTCGGCTGGAACTGGGGCGACCTCGAATACCGCGAATGGCCATGGCCGATCCGGCTGGTGTTCTTCATCGCGCTGCTGGTCACCGTGTGGAACCTGCTGGCGACGATCGCGCGGCGCGCCTCGCACGACATCTACCTGTCCAACTGGTACATCATCGGCGGCTTTTTGTGGACGCTCGTGATCTGCCTGGTGGCGATCCTGCCGTGGTACCAGCAGGGCCTGGGCCAAGTGGCCATCTCCGGCTACTTCATGCACAACGCAGTGGGCATGTGGTTCACGCCGCTGGCGCTGGGGCTGTTCTATTACGCGATACCCAAGGTGCTGAACCGGCCCATCTATTCCTACGCGCTGGGCGTGCTGGCGTTCTGGACCAACCTGGTGTTCTACCCGATGCTGGGCGGGCACCATTTCCTGTTCAGCCCGCTGCCGTGGTGGCTGCAGACCACCGCGATCCTCTGCAGCGTGGGCATGCTGGTGCCGGTGCTGGGCGGCAGTGCGAACTTCCTGCTGACCATGCGCGGGCGCTACCACGGGCGCATCGAGTCGTACCCGCTGGCGTTCCTGTTCATCGCCGTGCTGTGCTACCTGGTCGGCTCGACCCAGGGCACGGTCGAGGCGCTGCGCTCGTTGCAGGCGGTGTGGCACTTCACCAGTTTCACCGTGGGCCACTCGCACCTGACGATGTACGGCTTCGTCAGCTTCGCGGTGTGGGGCGGCATCTACGCGCTGCTGCCGCTGGCCACCGGCAAGAACCCGGGGCGGCTGGGTGTGGCGATGCACTTCTGGCTGGCGCTGGTGGGCATGTCGATCTACGTGATCGCGCTGTCGATCGGCGGCACCCTGCAGGGGCTGGACTGGGTGCATGGCGTGCCGTTCATCCAGTCGGTGGTCGACATGGCGCCGTACTACCTGTGGCGCGGCGTGGGCGGCATCCTGATGTTCCTGTCGCATCTCGTGTTCGCATGGAACGTGTGGCGCATGACCGCAGGCAAGCCCGGCAATGCGCCCTCGCCGATCATGGAGCCCGAAGGAGCGACGGCATGAACATGACACGGAAGATGTTCGTGATCTTCGGCGGTGCGCTCGCCCTGTACGTGCTGATCGTGATGCTGATCGCGGTGATCCCGGCGATCGAACTGTCGCGAACCGTGCCCGGGCCCGGCGTACAGCCGCTGACGCCGCTGCAGGCGGAAGGCCGCGCAGTGTTCGCCGGCAACGGTTGCGGCTATTGCCATACCCAGCAGGTGCGCCCGCTGCCGGAGGACAAGGTGTTCGGCCGTCCCTCCGCGCCGGGTGATTTCAGCTACCAGACGCCGGAGCTGCTCGGTTCCGAGCGCACCGGTCCGGACCTCACCAACGTGGGCAACGGCAAGCCCAGCGACGTGTGGCAGTACATCCACCTGTACGACCCGCGCGCGGTGGTGCCGCAGTCGATCATGCCGAACTTCAGGTTCCTGTTCCGCGTGACGGACCAGTTGCCCGCGGGCGAGACCGCGGTGCCGGTGCCCGCGCAGTTCGCACCGAAACACGGCTACGTGGTCCCCACGCAGCAGGCGCTGGCGCTGGTGGCGTACCTGCTGTCACTGAAGCAGCAGCCGATCCCGGGCTATGCGGTGCATGGCGCGGGCGAGCCCGCCGCGGCATCGACCGCTGCAGCGGCACCGGTGGCCGCGGGTGGTTATGCGTATGACGCCGCCAAGGGCAAGGCGCTGTTCGAGGCCAATTGCGCGGCCTGCCACCAGGCCAGCGGCGAGGGCGTGCCGGGCGCGTTCCCGCCGCTCAAGGGCAATGCCGCGGTGGACAACGACGACCCCACGCTGCACATCCACACCGTGCTGCAGGGCGCAAGCGGCGTCGTGATCGGCGGCGTGAAGTATTCCAGCGTGATGCCGCCATTCGCCGGACAGTTGAGCGACGACGACATCGCCAACATCGCCAACTACGAACGCTCATCGTGGGGCAACCACGCCAAGCCGGTGACGCCGGCCGCGGTGGCGGCGCTGCGTGCAAGCGGCAAGTAGGCGGAGGCAATCATGCACAACATGCTGATGGGACCCCTGTGGGGCATCGTCGCGGTGGCGGTGGTCGTCGGGGTGGCGACGCTGGCGTGCTTCATCGCGATGTTCAAGTACCTGGCGCATCCGGGCGAATCCAGCCCGGACCATCCGAAGTACTCCATCCTGCGCCGGGATCGTTGAGGAAGACCGCCATGCCCAACCCGCACGTTCGCGTTTACATCGACGACGACCCGGCACCGGTCATCGACAAGGAGTTGCCCACCCAGCTCGAACTGGACACCCGCCGGCTGGCGGATGGCCCGCATCGCCTGATCGTGCGCGCAGAGGACCGGAACGGCGTCGAGGGCGTCGAGGAGATCGCGTTCCACGTGCAGAACGGCCCCGGCATCCTGGTGACCGGCCTCAAGCCGGGCTCGACCCAGAGCGGCACGCTGCAGCTGAAGGTGGACGCGTTCAGCGCTGGCGACCCGTTCGATCCGCGTCGCGCCGAGGCGCGTTCGGCCATTCCGACCTGGGTGTGGGTGCTGTTCCTGTTCGTGATCGCGTGGATCATCTTCTACGTGGCCACCGAATGGGCCATCCCGGTGAAGTACCGGGACACGCCCACCTTCGGCGCCCCGGCGGCAAGCGCACCGGCCACACCGCCCGCGGGCACGGCCCGGTAGGGTGTCAGGCCCTGGCCCACGCCTGCGCCGTCTCGGCGAAAGCGAGGCAGTCGGCGAAACGGTTGTACAGGGGCGCGGGCGAGATGCGGATCACGTCGGGTTCGCGCCAGTCGCCGATCACGCCGTGTTCCATCAGGTAATCGAACAGTGCGCGGCCGCGCGCGCGGCCGCCGAGCACGCGGATCGACAGCTGGGCGCCGCGGCGTGCGGGCTCGGCGGGTGTCACCACCTCCAGCACGTCGGCCAGTTGCGTGTTCACCAGCCACTCCAGGTAGCCGGTGAGCCGCAGCGACTTCTCGCGCAGCTTGGCCATGCCGGCGCGATGGAAGATGTCCAGCGAGACGCGCAGCGGCGCCAGCGCGAGGATCGGCGGGTTGCTGAGCTGCCAGCCGTCGGCGCCGGGCGTGGGCACGAATTCGGGACCCATCAGGAAGCGCGACGACTTGTCGTGGCCCCACCAGCCGGCGAAGCGCGGCAGCGTGGTGCGCGCATGACGTTCGTGCACGAAGGCGCCGCCCACCGCGCCGGGGCCGGAGTTCAGGTACTTGTAGCTGCACCAGATCGCGAAGTCGGCGCCGCTGTCGTGCAACTGGATCGGCAGGTTGCCCACGGCGTGCGCGAGGTCGAAGCCCACCGTGCAGCCGTGCCGGTGGCCGAGTTCCGTGATCGCCTTGAGATCGAAGGCCTGGCCGCTGCGGTATTGCACGCCGGGCAACAGCACCAGCGCGATGCGCGGGCCGTGTTCGGCCAGTGCGCGCTCGATCGCGGCGATCGACAGCGTGCCATTCGGTTCGTCGGGCTCGAGTTCGATCAAGGCGTTGGCGGGATCGTAGCCGTGGAAGCGCACCTGCGATTCCAGCGCGTAGCGGTCGGTGGGAAAGGCGCCGGCCTCCATCAGGATCGCGGGGCGTTCGGCGGTGGGCTGGTAGAAGCTCACCATCATCAGGTGCAGGTTCACGCCCAGGGTGTTCATCGCCACTACTTCGGACGGCTGCGCGCCTACCACTTCGGCGAGGTGGTCGCGCACGAACTCGTGGTAGTCCATCCATGGCAGCCGACCCTTGAAGTGGCCTTCCACGCCCAACTGCGCCCAGTCGTCCAGTTCGGCGGTCAGCGCGGCGCGCACCGCGCGTGGCTGCAGGCCCAGCGAGTTGCCGCAGAAATAGGCGCTGTCATGTCCCGCGTGCGGCGGGATCAGGAACTCGTCGCGGAACGCGCGCAGCGGGTCGGCCGCATCGGCGGCCTGGGCCCAGGCGGCGGTGGCTTGGTAGTCGGACATCGGGGTTCCTGCATGTACGTAGGAGCGCACCCTGTGCGCGATTGGCCTTGCGCTTGCGATCAAGGCAAAAAGCATTCGCGCACAGGGTGCGCTCCTACATGGTTTCTGTCATTGCAGCCGTGCGGCGACCGCATCGCAGCCGCGGTCGAACGCGGCGATCCAGGCGGCGCCGGCCTGGCTCTGCTGGGGACGCACGCAGCGCAGCTGGATCGCGCGGCCGTCCTTGAACCAGTAGCGCTCGCGGTAGCTGGACGCCACGCCGGCCTCGCGCGCGGTGTAGCTGTAGCTGTTCGGCTCGGGCGCCTTCGCCACGGTCTGGTAGCCGGGCAGCGCCATCGCCGCGGCGGTGGCCTGGTCCATCCAGGCGCGGAAGCCGTTGATGTCGGGCACCTGCTTCACCGTCACCGTGACGCGGGCCAGCACGACATGGCCGGTGGGCGAGGGGTCGGGCACCTGGAACGCGCGCACTTCCGGGTCGCCGTCGGTCTGCATGATGTCCAGCCAGCCGTCCGGCGTGCTGAAGTTCACGCTGCCGTTGGCCATGCTGACATCGGCGGCGGGGGCGGGAGCAGTTGCCAGCAGGCCGACGGCGAGCGCGATGGCGGAAACGGTCGAGCGCAGATAACCCATGCAGATTCCCTCAGGCGGTAGTGTCGGGTGCGAAGCGGTGCCTGGGCAGGCCCAGCCATTCCAGCGCGGTGCCGTGGAACAGGCGGGCGCGGGAGGCATCGTCCAGCCCGAGGGCCTCGATGCCGCTGCCGGGCTCCTGTTCGCCCAGCGGGAAAGGATAGTCGGTGCCCAGCATCACCTGCTCGACGCCCGTCACATCCAGCAACCAGCGCAGCGCCTGGTCGTCGTGCACGCAGGAGTCGAAATAGAAGCGCTTGAGGTATTCGCGCGGGTTGCGCGGGTTGTCGGTGGCCACCAGGTCGGGGCGCATCTTGAAGCCGTGCTCGATGCGGCCGATCGTCCACGGGAAGCTGCCGCCGCCGTGGGCGAGCATCACGCGCAACTTCGGCAGCCGTTCCAGCACGCCGCCGAAGGCGAGGCAGCACGCCGCGCGCGACTGCTCGGCGGGCATGCCCACCAGCCACGGCATCCAGTACTTCGGCATGCTGGCCATGCCCATCATGTCCCAGGGATGCACCAGCACCGCGGCGCCGAGGTCGGCGGCGGCCTCGAAGAACGGGAACAGTTCCGGCGCGTCGAGGTTCCAGTCGTTGCAGTGCGAACCGATCTGCACGCCTTGCAGGCCCAGCTCGTCGATGCAGCGCTCCAGCTCGCGCACGGCGAGGTTCGGCGCCTGCAGCGGCACCGTGCCGATGCCAGCGTAGTGGCGCGGGAAGTCGCGGCACATGCCGGCCATGTGGTCGTTGAGGTGCCGGTGCAGCTCCAGCGCCTGGTGTCCCGGCGCCCAGTACGAGAACAGCACCGGCACGGTGGAGATCACCTGCACGTCCACGCCGAAGCGGGCGTAGTCGTCGATGCGGGTCTGTGGGTCGAAGGCCGAATCCCACACCTCGCGAAAGAACTTGCCGTCCTTGTAGATGCGGTGGCGGCCGTCGGTGTGGGTCATCACCGGGAAGCGCTCGTCGCCGTACTTGGCGGCGAGGTTCGGCCAGTCGCGGGGCAGGATGTGCGCGTGGGTGTCGATCTTGAGCATCCGGGCAGTTTAGAGCCTTGCGGCATATGCGTCGTGCCGCGAGCGCACATCGCAGGGCGGGAACGGCGCCGATCCACAGGGGCCGGAATCGCGTTGCGACGGGTCGGGAGGCCGTTTCGGGGCACTGCACACTGGCGTGGCGGAAGCCTATACTTGCCGGTCTGAAAGCGTGCCAGGGAGCGACGCGCACAGGGGGAAAAGCCGTGAACGAGGAGCGTCGATTACGTTACCTCCGCGCGAAACCGATCGCACTGGCGGCGCTGGATCTGGCCGAGGCGGAGCGTGAGCCCTACGTGGTCGCGTGTTGCCGCGGCGACGAGGACATGCGGGACGAAGTGCGCTGGATGCTGGAGGCCGCCGAGGCCACCGTGGGCTGCGCGAGCCTGCCGCGCCTGGCGGCGGCGACGGATGTCGTCGGCAGCCTGATCAGCGCGGCGGGCAGCAGCGGATACCACATCCTGCGCCGGCTGGGCGAGGGCGGCGGCGGCGTGGTCTATCTGGCCGAGCGGACGCTGGGCGAGGGCACGCCGGACGAGTTGCGCCAGCGGGTGGCGATCAAGTTCCTGCACACCGGCGGCATCTCCGGATGCGAACCGCTGCGGCGCTTCACGGAAGAGCGGCGCATCCTCGCCACGCTCAACCATCCCAACATCGCGCACCTGATCGACGGCGGCACCACCAGCGACGGCCGCTCGTTCCTGGCGCTGGAGTACGTGCAGGGCGAGCGCATCGACCGCTGGTGCGAGCGCCACGAGTTGCCGTTGCGCGAGCGGATGGCGCTGTTTCTCAAGGTGTGCGCGGCGGTGCATTACGCGCACCAGCACCTGGTGATCCACCGCGACCTCAAGCCGGGCAACATCCTGGTGACCGACGAGGGCGAGCCGAAGCTGCTGGACTTCGGCATCGCCCGGCTGCTCGACCATGTCGGCGGCGTGGCGGCCACGCAGACGCAGACCGACATGCGCAGCCTGACCCTGGCCTACGCCAGCCCCGAGCAACTGCACGGCCGGCCGCTGGGCACCGGCGCCGACGTGTGGTCGCTGGGCGTGGTGCTGTACCAGCTGGTCTGCGGGCTGCGTCCGTTCGGCGACAGCGACGAGGCTTCGCCGATGAGCCTGACGCAGGCCATCGACACCGGCAAACTGTTGCCGCCGAGCAAGCGCCTGCGCAAGTCCGGTGCGACGTCGTTGTGGCATGAGGTGCCGGCGGACATCGATGCGATCGTGATGAAGGCGCTGCGCCGCGATCCCTGCGAGCGCTACGCCGGCGTGGATGCGCTGGCCGCCGACCTGCAGCGCTACCTCGCCGCGCGGCCGGTGCGCGCCCGGCAAGGCGCGGCCTGGTATCACCTGCGGCTGTTCGTGCGCCGGCATGCCGTGGGCGCCAGCGCGGCGGCGCTGGTGCTGGCGCTGCTGGTGTCCTTCGCGGTGCAGCGGATGCAGCAGATGCGGCGACTGGAGCTGGAGCGCGACAAGACCGCGGCGATCGCCGGCTTCCTGCAGAACCTGTTCGAGAACGCCGACCCCACCCACGCGCACGGCAGCCAGGTCACGGTGCGCGAGGTGCTGGACCGCGGCGCGGCCACACTGATGTCGCAGCGGGACATCCCGGCGCCGGTGCGGGTCAGCCTGCTGCTGTCGATGGGGCGTTCGTACAACCAGCTCGGCCTGGGCGGCCAGGCGATTCCGCCGTTGCAGGAGGCGCGCAAGCTGCAGGCGTCCTACGACGCCGACGCGCTGGAGCGCGGACAGGTGCTGGCGGCGCTGGGGCGCGCCTATTCCACGGTGATCAACCTGTCCGCGGCGATCCCGCTGGACCAGGAGGCGATGAAGCTGCTGGCGCAGGCGCCCGGCGACCATGCCGATGAAATCCTGCGCGTGCGCATCAACCTGCTGTACAACGAACTGGGCGGCTCGAACGAGACGGCCGCATCGATCGCGCATGAAGTGCGCCAGGTACTCGCCCAGCTCGATGCGCGCAGGCAGCCGGACCGCGAACTGCATCTGCAGGCCGAGGCCGTGCTGGCGATGGCGCAGGGGGCGATGGACGACGACGCGGGCGCGATCGCCAGCGCGCGACAGGCGTTGCATGAAGCGCAGCGCCTGTACGTGCAGGACGACCCCGCGCTGGTCTACTACCGCTTCGTGCTGGCGCTGGTGTCGATGCGCCAGGACCCCGCCGGTTCGGTACAGCTGTTCCGGCGCGCCATCGCCGACTACGACCGGCAGGTGGGCGCGGTCGGCCCCGGCATGTCCGGGCTGCTGACCTATTTCGGCATGGCGCTGCACCAACTCGGGAGCCTGCCGGATGCACGCGATGCGCTGGAACGTTCCGCGAAGCTGGCGCAGTCCTTCGCGCACGAGTCGCCCGATTTCCAGCTCTACACGCTGACCGGGCTGGCCAGGGTGTACATGGATATGGGGCGCAGCGCCGACGCTGCGGCACTGCTGCAACCGCAGCTGGCGCAACTGGAGCGGCGCGCGCGCGACGGTTCGCCGTGGGCGCGGGAAAATCGCGCGAACGCCCTGGTCGTGCTGGGCGAGGCGGCGCTGGTGCATGGCGATGCGGCCTCGGCCATGCGCAACTTCAGCGCGGCGCTGGCGCAGATGGGCACGTCGGGGCCGCGGGAACTGCCTGATGCCTGGGGTCGCACGCTGGCCGGCCTGGGCGAGGCGGCCCTGCTCGACGGGCATCCCGGGCAGGCGGCGCAGTGGCTGGCGCAGCTGACGGACTTCAACCGCGCGAGCAAGGCCGCACCCGCGTCCCGCGGCGTGGCCGATGCGGCGCGGCTGGATGCCAGGCTGCGCCAGGCGCGCAGCGGCACGGGCCGGGCGGCCACGGCGGCCGGGCAGGCGTCCGCGACGCCGCCGCGGGAATCGTGCCGTGGCCCGGCTCCGGCCGCTGCGGCAGTCGATTCGTCATCGGCGCCGTGTCACGATGCGCCGCTGATGGTCGCCGAGCAGGCGACCGCAGGAACAGGAGCGAAGCATTGAACGACACGGTCGAGGTGACCCGGCTGTTGCGCGACGCCCAGGCTGGCGACCCGGTGGCCTTGAACGAGGCCTTGCGCCAGATGTACGACGCGCTGCACGGCATCGCCCGCGCCCAGCTCGGCAACGAGCAGATGGAGCGCACGCTGAGCGCCACCGCGCTGGTCAACGAGGCCTATCTCAAGGTCTTCGGCGGCACGCAGGCGCCGGACTGGGCGAACCGCCGGCACCTGCTGGGCGTGGCGGCGCGCGCGATGCGCGAGGTGCTGGTGGATTCGGCGCGCCGTCGCAACGCCGCCAAGCGGCCGCGCGAGGCGGACCGCCTGCAGATCACCGAAATCTCGATGGAGCTGTCCGACGGCGTCGACTACAGCGCCCTGGTCGAATGCCTGGACATGCTGGCCACGCTGGACCGCCGCCAAGCGGACATTGTGGCGATGCGCTTCTTCATGGGCATGAGCGCGGAGCAGATCGCGATGGCGCTGGAGATCTCCACCAGCACCGTGCAGCGCGAATGGCGGCTGGCGCGGGCCTGGCTGCAGCGCGAGCTGGCCTGAAACCGGGGTCAGTGTGCACTTTTCTGAAACCGGGGTCAGAGTGCACTTTTCTTTTTACCCGACCCGTGTTTTTTGTTTTTGCTATACCTGCCACTTCGTGCGACCCGACTGGAAACTGCCGCATCGCGAAGCCGCTGCCTGACAACGACCCGATATCGCGCAGCGTCTTGCTGCGCAATATCGGGCGCCTTCCATCGACGGAACGCGCCTGTTGCCCGATCAGCGCACGCCGCCACCAGCAAGCAGTTGCTCGCCGGTGAGCCAGTAGGAATCATCGGAAGCCAGGAACACGGCGATCGAGGCGATGTCGTTCGGCTGGCCGATGCGACCCAGTGGCGTTTGCGCAACGGCGCCAGCTTCGAAGTCCGAACCGATGAACCCGGCGGCATGGGTGCCCTCGGTTTCGATCATGCCCGGGTTCAACGCGTTGACGCGGATCTTGCGCGGGCCCAGTTCGCGTGACAGCACGCCGGTGATGGCGTCCACCGCGCCCTTGGTGCCGGTATAGATCGCGCTGCCCGGCGGGGTGATGCGGGTGACGACGGATCCGATGTTGATGATGCTGGAGCCCTCGCCGAGATGCTTGCTGGCGGCCTGGGTCGTCAGCAGCAGGCCGAGCACGTTGACGTTGAAGTGCCGGTGGAAGTCTTCCTCGGTGATGTTCTCCAGCGGGGAGAACCCGTAGACGCCGGAGTTGTTGACGAGGATATCCAGCCGGCCGAACTGCGCGATCGCCGCGTCGACGATGGCATTCGCGTCGGCCGCCTTCGAGACGTCGCCGCGCACGGCGACCGCCTTGCCGCCGGCCGCGCCGATCTCGGCGACGACGGCTTCGGCGCCGGCCTTGCTGGAGGCGTAGTTGACGACCACGGATGCACCGGCGGCGGCCAGTGATTTGGCAATGGCCGCGCCAATGCCTTTGGATGCGCCGGTGACGATGGCGACCTTACCTGTGAGCTTGCTCATGACAGTCCTGGGTTGCGGGGTGGGGAAGATTCTACTTCTATAGTTCGCAACTTATGAACTAAAGAACCAAATGTCAAGAGCTGCTAGGATGACCGCCATGAGACCGCTGATTCACCCGTCGATCGATGACATCACCGTGGAGGGCATCCTGCATGCCCTGTCCGATCCCGTGCGGGTGGCGATCTATGCGGAACTGGCGGGCTCGGCGTGCACCAGCATCTGCTCGAACTTCCTGCAGGTCAGCGATCGCAGCATTCCCAAATCCACGCTTTCGCAGCACTTTCGTGCGCTGCGGGAAGCGGGGCTGGTGCGCAGCGAGCGGCATGGCGTGGAAATGCACAACACCAGCCGCTGCACCGAGATCGAACAGCGCTTTCCGGGCTTGCTTCCCGCGATCCTGAAGGCGCATGGCGTCCAGTCCGCCGACCGCGC
>Ga0209026_1000432_pt1 | contig 34957 bp, 31 predicted proteins | sample AraplaCL_Col_mCL_FD_184262 | JGI IMG/M metagenome (GOLD analysis project Ga0209026, IMG submission 184262) | Arabidopsis root microbial communities from the University of North Carolina, USA - plate scrape CL_Col_mCL (SPAdes) (version 2) | ecosystem: Host-associated > Plants > Roots >... | reverse complement strand
CTTCTTTTGCATCATAAATAATTAACCTAAACCAATAGTTGTTTTATGGCCCCCAAAAAGCTTATTACCATACCGCCGGCGGTAACGCCTGCTAATTTTGCCGATGCTATGCAGCAGGCAATTGCCCTCGAACTGGCAACAATTCCTACTTACCTGTCAACCTATTATTCCATTAACCGGGCACAAGACCAGGATGCGCTTTACAAAAAGTTACTCGGGCAACTTGCCGCGCAATCCGGTAACTCCGAAACTGCAGACACCCTGGCGCAGGAGCTTAAGGTTGATATACTGGTGTACGCCAATCAGTCGGCAGCCTTAATAATGAGCGTAGCCATTGAAGAAATGTTGCATTTGGCACTTTCATCTAATGTTAAACAGGCAATTGTCCAGCAGGCGCCCGAATTGCTTGCCATTAGCAAGATCTTAAATTTCCCAACCCAGTTGGATGGCCACGAGCCCGAATTTCCGATCAATACGGCAAAATTAACTTTAAACCAGCTGTCAACCTTTTTGCAGATTGAAAGTCCGGCACCTTTTGTTGATCCTGCCGATAAAGGCGCCCTTGACCAGCAAGTTGTGCCCTACAAAACTATCGGTGCTTTTTACAACGATATCATTGCCTGCGTGCAGGCTAATTATCCGGGCCCATATACCCCTGTAAGGCCACAATTGCTTCCTCCGCAAAAATCGGCACCTCCCATACCAAGGCCATATTATTCGCAAAACTCCATCAATACCGTTTATTACGACCGCAACCATAACCCTCAATTTGCCAGTACAGATGATGGCCAGGAATTGATAGGTGTAGTAGACGCGGCCTCGGCAGTTGCCGCTATGCAGGAAATTCAGCACCAGGGCGAAGGTAATATACAGCCAGATCAAACCCGTTTGATTTTTGACCCTGTAACCAAATTGCCGGTACCGATGCCGGTGGTGGATGGCGTAGTACATTTTAGGCCGGGCGACTATGATGAGAATGGGGAGTTATCGCATTTTGCCAAATTTATGGAGATCTATAGCCTGGGAGGGTACTATCAGCAAAAATTTGCGGCTATACCGGGGCTGGATGATTTTTTCAGCTACTTTGTAACAAACATGGGCCCAAACCCTACACAGGCAATTTATGATGCCTCTGGCAATAAGCCTTTATCACTGTGCTCACAATTAGGCAACGCTATCTTTACCTATATTTTGCTGATGATAGAAACCTGTTATTATCAGGATGAAGATACCCAGTTTGCCGTATTTATGTATGGTATCCACAAATCGATGATCTGGCTGCTCAGCGGCATCGGTAATAGTATTGGCGGAGATTATACCTATACTAATGGTGGGCAAACTTATGCGGCGTCTCTTACTTTTGAGTACTTCCCTTTCGAAAAGCAGACAGCAAGGCCAAAAGCTCAGATATTAAGTTTGGTTGATCAGTTAGCTGTAGCCGATCCAAATAACTGGAGCTGGTTAACTCAGGCAAAATATGCCAATTACTGGCCGTCTTTGCCCGATGTAGGCTTGGATCACTCCGTAGTACCTAATGTTCCTCAAATACCCTAATTTAAAAGTGTTATTATCATGGCAGATACACCAACAACACCAAAAGAACTTCATCTTTGCATGGGGCTTAACACGTGCAAAGCAAACGGTTATTCGGGCACTAATGATTGTGCCGGCATGGGCGACTGCGCCACAATAAATCATCCGTGCCATACCTTAAATGAATGTAAGGGACAAGGCGGCTGCGGACTTTTTGGTACAACAGAAGAATTTTGTTTTCCGTCTCAAAACGAATGCCGCTACCAGGGGAGCTGCGGCTCACCTATTTTATCCGCCCGTTTTGTAACACAAGGGCCAAATAAGGGGCGTAGTGTATGGCAACTTGCCCGGAAACGGTTTGAAGAGCTCCGCGCCGGTACCAACCAGCCTATCGGTGCTCCACCGGGTGGACCTTTTGGGCCAAGCAATACTTATGTTAATGAAGTTAGAAAAACAACCGGGCAAGATTACTCGTCATGCGGGCAAAGCGGCAGCAGGCATTGTTCTTACTTAGCCGACCCTGCAGCAAGGGCCTTGGCTGCTGATGCAAGGGTATTGGTTATGGAGATAGAAAGTGCCGAGGAAATGAAAGAGACCTTATCAACCTGTCCGCCGCGTGTCTATTGAAGCTTTACCCGATTTAGGGTTGGGATTGGGGCTTCGCAGCCAGCACTTCAACCAGATTTTAGAACAAAATCCGGCTGTTGACTGGTTTGAGGTGATCTCCGAAAATTTCATGGATTCGTACGGCCGCCCGCGGCAGGTACTTAAACAAATAGCCGAAAGATACCCCGTAGTAATGCACGGGGTATCTTTATCTATCGGCAGTACCGATCCGCTGAACTTTGAATACCTGAAAAGTTTGAAAACCCTTGCCGGCGAAGTAAAACCGGCCTGGATAAGCGATCATTTATGCTGGACGGGGGTATTGAACACCAACTCGCACGATTTGCTTCCACTGCCTTTAAATGAAGAATCGTTAAAACATGTTTGCGATCGCGTTAAGCAAGTACAGGACTATCTGGAAAGACCCATCATTATCGAAAACCCCAGCACTTATGCCTCATTTAAACATTCTACTATTTCCGAATGGGCATTTTTAAAAAGCATGACCGAGGAAACGGGCTGCGGCTTGCTGCTTGATGTCAACAATGTCTATGTGTCTTCCTTCAATAACGATTTCGATCCGGTTGAATACATCGAAGCCTTACCACACGATAGGATAGTGCAAATGCACCTGGCAGGGCACCAAAACTGCGGAAATTATATTATCGACACGCACGACCGTGAGGTGGTTGCCCCGGTATGGAAACTATTTCAGCTGGCCTATCAATTGACCGGCGGCACCTCGGTATTGTTGGAGTGGGACGGTAATATCCCGGCTTTTGAAGTGTATCATGCCGAACTGTTGAAGGCTCAAAAATACATGTCGGCCGATTTTAACGAGCTTTTGCCGCAACAACACAACAGCGAACCGGAGCAGGTTTCAAATCCGTTGAACCTGGTACCGCTTGAGCTAACCCATTAACCCGGTGTTAAATTGACAGAAAGCACACCTATATCACTGGCTCAGTTTCAGCAATGGATGCAGCATATGCTGCTTCATCCTACTCAAAAAATGGGTTTAGACCCTCAGCTTGATGCAATCGTAAACCATTCCGAAAAACTGCCCGCCCACGAGCATTTGGCCATCTATCAGCGCAGCTATATAGCCAGGTTGCGCCACTGTATGGCTCAGCAGTTCAGCGCCTTAGAGTATGCCCTTGGTGAAGAACTTTTTCGGGGCTTTGCCGATGACTACCTGGTGCAATACCCATCAACCAGTTATAATTTAGCCGGATTAGGCGCACACTTTGCCGATCATTTACAAACAACCAGGCCAGATGCCGACGACGATATAAAAGAAGACTGGATCGACTTTATTATCGAGCTGGCAAAGTTTGAGTACGATATTAATGTGCTATTTGAGCAAAAGGCCGAAGAAGGCTACCAGCTGGCAGATATCAACACCCCCGACGATAAAATGGCGTTGCTACCACTTTGCACGTTGTTTAAATTCCGGTTCCCGGTTAAGGCATTCTACACCGGGTTTAAAAATGCCGAAAACCCTGCTTTACCTTTCGAAAACGAAACCTGGTGCGTGGTTTTGCGGTACAATTACAAACTGTTTATATACGATTTGACCGCGAAACAATATGAGTTTCTAACTCATCTAAAAAGCGGAATGAGTATCTCCTCGGCACAAGCCGCGTTTAAACAGCAAAATAAACCAGATGCAGATACCTTTGACCAAATATGGCCCGTTTGGAAACAGCATTGGGTAGACGCTAAATTATTCAGGGTGTAACAAGCCAGGCAAATTTTCGGCTATCCACCTATTCAATCACTCAAACCTTAACCATTCAATCCTTTTTCAGGCAGGGGGGATATTGTAAGAAATTTTTCAATACATTTTCCATCGTACTTTTCCCGTCTTCTATCGCAGAAGCTATTCAATATACGAAATATGAGGCAAATTGGCAAGTAAAATTACAGCTGCATTTATTTTCGTTCTAACACATACCTCCACACAACGGCGCTTAATACACCGCCCAAAACTGGGGCTAAAATAAATAACCAAAGCTGGCTGATAGCTGTACCGCCAACCATCAGGGCCGGGCCAATGCTTCGGGCTGGGTTTACCGATACCCCGGTAACCGGTATGCCCACAATATGGATAAGCACCAAACTTAAACCTATTGCTATGCCTGCAAAACCACCATGTATGTTTTTTGTTGAGGTAGATCCCAAAATAACCAGCAAAAATATAAAGGTGAAAACCGTTTCGGCAATAAACCCTGCCTGCAAGTTGTAATGCGCCGGCGAAGACCCGGCATAGCCGTTTTGCCCCAGCCCGTTAATACCCAGGCTATAACCATCTTTGCCCGATGCAATAAGCAGCAAAATACCTGCACCGGCTATAGCTCCCAACACCTGGGCAATAATATAAATTATGGCTTCATTTGCTTTCATTCGCCCGGCAACAACCATGGCGATAGAAATAGCAGGATTGATATGGCAGCCCGAGATATGCCCTATAGCATAAGCCATAGCTATTACCGATAAGCCAAAGGCGAAGGATATGCCCAACAAACCCACACCGGTAGTGCCATTTGCCCCTGCAATTACAGCGCTGCCGCAGCCCATTAAAACCAGAACCAATGTGCCAAAAAATTCAGCACCTAATTTTGAGAAAACGTTTGTTTCCATAAAAGGTTAATAATTGGTGAGTGGAAAATATCAGATTACTAAACAGGCTAACAATATAAAAGTAAAGTTGTTTTTAAACCGGGGCGTAATATTACCAACACATATTATATTCCCCTTTGCTGTTCGAAGTCTCTGACTTCGAACTACTATGTTTTGTAGTCTCAGACTACATACATATTAATCCGAAGTCGGGAGACTTCGGATAGCGGGGGGGGGGGGGGGGGGGGGAATTCATTTAACGAATTTCGAGATCTTGTCCATTATTTATTTGGTCAATACTTAGAGAAACTGGTTCTCCATTAGGTGTCGATATCCTTACCTTTGCAAATACTGCATCTTCTTCATGTACAATTTTGTACGTTGTGTTTTGATAAACCTCATCGTACTTGGTGTTGTCATAACGAAAAGAATACTCATCATCAATCTCAACCTGAACTCTGTATTCGATATTCGTTTTTATTTCAATAACAGTAAAATCATCTGTAACACTTATAAACGAAAACTTATCTGAGGTTCTGACTGTATATCTTTCAACCTCTATTTTATAAATATTCAATTCAAAATAAGCATAATACAGCCTCGCTCTCTTAATTTGATATAGCACCCATGTTTCTAAATTTTGTTGAATTATGTGCTTGTTTTCTGAACAAAAAGCTAAAACCTTGTTTAAAAGCTTTTTCTTGGCTTGTTCTTCATTTGCAACTTCCTTTATCAACCAATCTAAGTAATTCTCCAGATTTGATGTTGAATAAATTAATTCACTTTTATAATTAATCAGATCGTTATCATTAGAGATTATAGTACATTTTTTGTTTTTAATTTTGCACCATTCCTCAATAGTAATAATGGCAAATGCATCTGGAAATTCGTGTTTTTTATTTCCTTTGCTAAAAGGAAATTCGTTGTTGAAATAGGTATTGAAAACTTTTTTCAAATTGATCGTTGGATAATCCAAAATATCAATATGTGATAGACCTATATGCTTGTCTAACTTAATTTTAAATTCCTCGTTTGCTTGAGGTAATTCAATGGAACCTATTAAATTATCATAATTTTCAAGATTTCTTAGTATTCGAATGTCATTGCGCGTTTTCTTTAATTTTGAGACAACATCAATGATGTGTTTATTGGCCCTGTTTAATATTTCATCGTAGATTATCTGTGGAAGCAATATTTTAACTTCGTAGTTCTCTGCCATTTTGAACAATTGCCGAATTCTGTCTCCCTCAAAGAAATTGTTTGCCTCAAACACTGATGTATCAATAAATATTATCCTTTCTTGTTTGACAGACTTCATATCCATTAATCACTATCTAAATCAACTTATTCAAGCGCCCACGCTTGTGTAAGCAAAAATGTTAGCATCTAAGCTAACCCGTAAAAATTATTTGATGGTTATAAACGAGAACTCTTATGTTAAAGTTATTTAGCCACATCCTCCACATCCCTTATCAACAGGTATGATTTTTGTAATTGTTATTATTTTCGTACCGCCTCCACTACTACCACCACTGCACAGTCTACAAGCGCAGGGAAAACAAATTATAGCTGTGAGGCATGTTCCAAAATTACAAATTTCACCTTCACCTTCCCCTAACTTTCTACAGTCGCAATCACAGCCTCTGCTACAATCTGGATCACTCTTGCTGCAATTACCACAGCACTCAATGCTACAATTTCGGCAGCAGTTATCACAACAGCCGCCGCAGCTACCACAACAATTAGCTTCGACGTAACCTTTATTTTGATGAATACTACTTGGGAAAAGTAAAAATAAGACAACTAATATAGCAGCTACTGAGACAAATGCAGCATACCTTAAGACAACATTAGATTTATTAAGAGTTTTTTGTTTAGATGCTTCGATTGCTAAGTTAAACCGCTCATTAATGGATGGTTTAAAATTGTATAATTCAATTTTCTGTATTTGATAGTTACTCAATTTTTCATTTACATTTAGAAAAAATCTACTGACAAATAATTTTTTCTGCTCGATAGATATGGGTAAGGCATCTATCATTTTTTCAATGCTGCCTAAACAATTGTATATTGCTAATTTAATTTCTTCCAAAGCTTTAGCCTTGTCAAGCTTAGTATCAAGTAACAAAATGTTAAATTTATTTTGTATTCGATCCTTTTCACAATCCTCTATTGCATCTATCAAGTAAACAATCTTTCCAAAATTTTCGCCAAGAAGATGCATCTTGTCGATTAACTTTATATCAGCCAAATCTAAAACGGCGGCGGCGAAAATACTACCTGTAATTATTCCAGTTGGGTTACTATAATATTCAATTAATTCATTGAAGTTTTCTGGTAAAAACTTATTGCTTTCTCTTTTAAATTGTTCTTGAATTTGTCCTTCAACGATTGAAACCTCTAATCCAAGTCCTTCTAACGTTTTTTTTGCTTTTAAATATTTAGAATGCAAAGAATATTTTAATAAGCGCCAGATATTAAACTTATGAGAAGAATCTATATCATTATCCATCAGCTTATAATAACCTAATATTACATTTACTGCTGCTGTATATCTAAGAAACTTTGGAATTTCTTCTAATTGCTTTGGTAACTTAAAACACGAAAAAGGTGTAATTGAATTGAATAGATCTGGTTTATAATTAAGTGAATGTAAGAGTTCACTCAAAAAAACCACATCATAGTTTAATAGCAAACGTTCTTTGTGCCCATATATCTTACCAATTGTTTTGCAAGTACCACAATAATTTAGACGAAAATCAGCATATTGATTTTTAGTCAATCTTTTTGTTTTCAATAGTCCAAACATATTGGGAATAATTTTAATCTAAAATAATAAATATAATCATGTTTGCAATTTGTGTTAATTAACGATATTTATGTGTCGATTATCTTTCCCATAAAAAAGCCCTTCCGATTTCTCGAAAGGGCTCCTCACATTATAATTAACTTAATAGCTATTAAAACCTTCTGCGGCGTTCGCCGCCACCGGGGTTACCGCTGTTGCGGTCTTCGCGGCGTTTGCCGCTAAAATCGCGGAAACCACCACCGGCATTGCTGCCTTCACGGCGGTCGCGGTTATAACCACCTTCGCGGTTACCGCCTCCACTGTAGCCACCTTCACGTCGGCCACCACCACTGTAACCACCTTCGCGGCGTTTAAAGTCGCGGTTGCCACCTTCGCGGCGTTCGCTGGTGCCTTCGCCTGATATTTCCACACGTACGGGGCGTCCGTTAAATTCGGCATCTTTAAAGCCGGCCATCACTTTATCAGCTTCATCGTTAGGTACCTCGAAGAAAGAGAATACACCCTTTACATCGATCTTACCAACAATACGGCCGCTTATTTTGGCGGTGTTGCAAACATAGTTCAGCAAATCGCCGCGGTTCAAATCATCAACCGAACCTAAGTTGATAAACAACCTGGTAAATTCTGATTTGCCACCGGCATTGCGCATCGGGCGTTCGCCACGTTCGCCATCGCGGGCAAAACGGTCGTCGGCCGGAGCGTTCAAATCCGGAGCGTTTTTGTAGTATTCTAAAAAGCTGTTAAACTCAATAGCAGCAAAACGTTTGATCACGTCCTCTTTGCTCAGGTCTTTAAACTCGTCCATAATACGCGGCAGGTATTGCTCCATTTGCGCATCGTTAACCTGTACGTTATGTACTTTATGTACAATAGCGAACAGTTGTTTTTCGCAAACGTCAAAACCGTTAGGTATTTCGGCTTTTACGAACTTTTTACCGATAACGCGCTCAATCTGGCGTATTTTGCCCAGCTCTTTGCTGTTGATGATCGCTATCGAAACACCTGTTTTACCGGCGCGTGCGGTACGGCCGCTGCGGTGGGTATAGTTCTCAATTTCGTCGGGTAAGCTGTAGTTAATAACGTGTGTCACGTCGTTAACATCAATACCACGTGCGGCAACGTCGGTAGCAATTAACAATTGCAGGCTGCGCTCGCGGTAGCGTTTCATTACCTTATCGCGTTGTTGCTGGCTCAGATCGCCGTGCAGGGCATCGGCATTGTAACCGTCTTTAACCAAAGCCTCAGCAATCTCCTGGGTTTCGATCTTGGTACGGCAAAATACGATACCAAAAATTTCGGGATTAAAATCAACAATGCGTTTAAAGGCAGCGTATTTATCACGTGCACGAACGATATAGTACTCATGCTCGATGTTTACGTTACCGGTATTTTTTTCGCCCATGGTCAACTCAAAAGGGTTGTCCATGTATTTTTTGGCAATACGGCGAACTTCGCTCGGCATGGTGGCCGAGAAGAGCCATGTTTTTTTATCTTCGGGCGTGGTAGATAAGATACTGTCAATGTCTTCCTGAAAGCCCATGTTGAGCATTTCATCGGCCTCGTCTAAAACTACAAACTGTACCTCGCTAAAGTTAATAGCTTTACGGTTGATGATGTCGAGCATACGGCCTGGCGTAGCTACCACAATCTGTACGCCGCGTTTGATCTGGCGTAACTGGTCCGAAATATTAGCGCCACCATAAACAGCCACAATGTGAACATTGCTCATGTTTTTAGCGTAATTTTTCAAATCGTTGGTGATCTGTAAACACAGCTCACGGGTAGGGCATAGGATGAGTGCCTGAGGATGATTTTCTTCGAAATCAAGTAGTTCTAATAGTGGCAATCCGAAGGCGGCGGTTTTTCCGGTCCCTGTTTGGGCTAATCCGACAAAATCGTTGCTGCCTGTTAACAAAACCGGAATCGACTGTTCCTGGATTGGCGTAGGATTTTCGAATCCTAACTCAGAGATGGCATTAACAATATCATGACGGATTCCCAGTTCAATAAATGGGTTCATGAATATTTTAAAAAACGTACTTAGCTACATTGCTAAATATGCCGCAAAGGTACGCTTATTTAATTATAATAGCAATATAAACCTAACTTATTGTAATTAAAGCTTTTCGGTGACACGAAGGGAGTCCGCAAGTCCGGCGGTCCGTAAGTCCGGAAGATGTTTTTGAGTGGAAAAGTTTAAACAGGTATTTCTTTCGGACTTATGGACTTTCCGACTTCGGACTCTCCCTATTTGGGCGTTGCATGCGGCCCGCGCTTTCCGCTTATACTGCGCAGGCCTTAGCCACAAGGCCGGTATCCGCTGCAATCGCTAACGCGGGGCTTTTGGGGGCTGTCATGGTGAGCCTGTCGAACCATGGTGGGCAGGCCTTTCCGCCATCCTCCGGCAAAACATCAGGGTGACATTGCTTTTATGCTACCGACAGTGTTACTGCATTATAGCCTTTTGCCTTTCTGCTTTCCGCCTTTAGCCTATCGTAAACGGTCCGCACTTTTAATTAGCTTTTCATCCTTCTTAATTCCTCGCGCTGCACCCAAAAGGAAAACGATACTTACCGACGATAGCAGCATCCCGATGCCATAGTTATCGGTACGCAGCGTTGCACCATGTAAAAGGCCCTGTACGGTTTGGCTCATCCAAAAACTCAGGCCGATAATGGCCAGGATGCCGCCATAAGCTAACGCCAGTTGCAACTTGCGGTTGTTAAACATAAACAGGGCGATAAGCGGCACTACGGCCAGCAATACGGTAGCGATGGTCAGCATCAGGAACGATACCGTGCGCACCAGTTGCCCGTTAACGGTTTGATATACACCGTCGATCTTGATGTTTTCTACCACGCCATCCACGGTAATGCCGTGCACTAACGGAAAAAGGAACAGGGCCAGTAACGCCAGGCTGGCCAATAAGAAAAATATGCTTTGTACTCTTTGTATCATTTTGCTTAGTATTAATAAGGCAAAGATAATTTGTTTAAGCAATTATTACAGCTTTGGTTAACTTTGCGCGTGCCTCAAACCCAACGATATTTTTTAGAGCTTGCTTACAACGGAACCAACTACCATGGCTGGCAAAGTCAGCCCAATGCCGTTGGGGTACAGGAGTTAGTGAACCAGGCTCTAAGCACCGTGTTTCGCACCAATATCGAAACCATAGGAGCGGGTCGCACCGATACCGGTGTACACGCCCGGCAATTGTTTGCGCACTTTGATGTGCAAGAAGAGAGTCAGGAATTAAGAATCAAGAATCAAGAGGCAAAAACAGACAACCCGCAACCCGCAACTGACAACCCACAATTAAGAAGCATCAATGCCTTGCTTCCCCACGATATCGCCGCCAAGGCACTCATTCCCGTAAAAGAAGATGCTCACGCCCGCTTTGATGCCACGCTCCGTTCGTATGAATACCATATCCATTTCGAGAAAGATCCTTTCCTGCATAATTTTTCGTGGCAGCTGCGCGACAGGCCCGATGTGGCGCTGATGAACCAGGCAGCAAAGATCATGATGGAGTACACCGATTTTAGCTGTTTCAGCAAATCGAACACACAGGTAAAAACCAATAACTGTAAGATTAGCCGCGCCGAATGGATAGGGCAGGGCGATAAACTGATATTCTATATCTCCGCCGACCGTTTTTTGCGCAATATGGTGCGTGCCATTGTAGGTACTTTGATTATGGTTGGCAAACGCGAAATCGAACCCAAAGAGGTGCGTACCATCATCGAAAGTAAAAACCGCTCCAAAGCGGGTACGTCGGTACCGGCATGCGGGTTGTATTTAACTGAGGTAAAATATCCATATTTGTAAATAGTCCGGAAGACCGTAAGTCAGAAAAGTCCGAAAGACAAACAAAATAAACACAAAACAATCTTCCGGACTTTCGGTCTTGCCGACTTCCGGACTCAAAAAAACATGGCAGAAGTAACAGGTAAAGCGTTAGACTGGAAATTGCTTGGGCGCGTAATGCACTATGTAAAGCCGTACAGGGGTACTTTTATTATAGCGGCTTTCCTGACGGTATTTTTAGCAGCCGTGGCTTTGGTGCAACCCATCCTGATGGAAAAAACGCTGGATGATTATATCCTTCCGGGCAATTACGGTGGTCTGGTATATATGTCAATCGCCATGATCGTGGTGCTATTGATTCAAACCGGTGCGCAATACTATCAAACCTTTTCAACCAACGCCCTGGGACAATCCGTTATCCGCGATCTGCGGATCGATATCTTTAACCATATCACCAGCCTGCGCTTAAAATATTTTGATCGTACACCTATCGGGATGTTGATCACCCGTACCGTATCCGACCTTGAAACCATTGCTGATATATTTTCCGAAGGGTTGATCTCTATCATCGGCGACCTGCTACTGGTTGTAGCCGTTATTGCTTATATGCTCATCTGCGATTGGAAACTGGCGCTCATCACATTGATACCGGTTCCGTTTTTATTGGGTGCTACTTATATCTTTAAAGAGGCGATCAAATCCTCTTTCCAGGAAGTGCGTACACAAGTAGCGCAGCTTAACACCTTTTTGCAGGAACATATTTCGGGTATCAGCATTATCCAGTACTTCGCCCGCGAAGACCAGGAGATGCGCAAATTTGTAAGTGTTAACCAAAAATACCGCGATGCCAATATCCGTTCCAACTGGTATTACTCTATCTTTTTCCCGGTGGTCGAAATTTTTTCGGCGCTCTCGTTGGGCCTGCTGGTTTGGTATGGTGCTAAACGCATCCTCACCGATCAGGAACTGGTAGCTATATCGGCTGGCAAAAAAGGCGTTACACCGGGCGTTATTCTGGCGTTTATTACGCTGCTCAACTTGTTGTTTAGGCCGATCCGCCAACTGGCCGATAAATTTAATACCCTGCAAATGGGCATGGTGGGCGCCGACCGTATCTTTAAAGTTTTAGATACCGACGAAGTGGTTACCAATACTGGCCACCTGCACCCCGAAAACATGGCCGGTGAAATTGAATTTAAAGATGTTTGGTTTGCCTATAACGACGAAAATTGGGTTTTAAAGGATATCTCTTTCCACGTAAAACCCGGCGAAACGCTGGCTTTGGTAGGTGCTACCGGCGCGGGTAAATCATCGACCATCAATATCCTCAACCGTTTTTACGAAATAGGCAAAGGCAGCGTGAAGATCGATGGTGTCGATATCCGCGAGTACGATGTTAACTTTTTGCGTTTGCAGATCGCCACCGTGATACAGGATGTGTTTTTGTTCTCCGATACCATCGCCAATAACATCAGCTTAAACAACCCGGCAATCAGCCGCGAACGGGTTATTGCCGCAGCTAAAGAAGTTGGCGCGCACGAGTTTATTGAACGTTTGCCCGGCGGTTACGATTATAACGTGATGGAGCGCGGTGCTACACTGTCTGCAGGCCAGGCACAACTGATCAGCTTTATCCGTGCCTTGGTTTACGACCCTAAAATATTAGTACTGGATGAAGCGACCTCCTCAGTAGACACCGAAACCGAGATACTCATCCAAAACGCAATTTATAAACTAATGGAAGGCCGCACCGCCATAGTGATCGCGCACAGGCTATCCACCATCCAAAACGCCGATAGGATCATTGTGCTCGATCACGGTGAAATTATGGAAACCGGTACCCACCAGGAACTGCTGCGTATTGAGCACGGCTACTACCGCAAATTGTACGACCTGCAATTTAACTCGGCAGGCATAGCACGGGAGTAGTTACTAATAGTCCATAGTTGATGGTCCATAGACCATAGCCTCAGTATTTTGGATTTGAAATAATTAAACTATCTTGTTTGCAAATAACTGAATAGCTATTTCTATGGTCTATCGTCCATGGACTATGGACAAATAAGCAATGAAAAAGATCATCTCTAACCTCACCTTCCAGGTGCTTATCGCGATATTATTAGGTGTGCTGGTAGGTGTATTTTTCCCTGCTTTCGCGCCATCGGCCAAGGTCATCAGTACCACATTTGTGAGTTTGATACAAATGCTCATCGCACCCATCATATTCCTCACCATCGTTTTAGGTATTGCCAGTATGGGCGATATTAAAAAAGTAGGCAGGGTAGGCGGTAAAGCGTTGTTGTATTTTGAGATCGTAACCACGTTTGCCTTGGTTATCGGTATCGTGGTTGCAGACCTGCTAAAACCAGGCGAAGGCTTTATCCATAAAACTTTAGACGTATCCAAAATTGCCGACTATCAAAAGCAAGCCGCCGAGATGAACTGGGTCGACTTTTTTACGCATATCGTACCTAAAAATATTTTTGATGCCTTTGCCAAAGGCGATATTTTGCAGATCCTGTTTTTCGCTGTATTGTTTGGCTACGGCTTAACCCATATGGGCAAACCCGGCGAATCACTTATCGCTACGTTCGATAAGCTATCCAAGGTTTTCTTCAATATCATGAAAGTGGTGATGAAACTGGCACCTATCGGTGCTTTTGGCGGAATGGCTTTTACCGTAGGCACGTTCGGCATCAAAACATTGAAACCCCTGGCCGCATTGATGGGCTCGGTTTATTTAACCATGTTTCTGTTTATTTTTGTGGTGCTCAATATCATTTGCTGGTTGTATAAATTCAGTTTGTGGCAATACCTCAAATTTATCCGCGAAGAGATCCTGGTAGTTCTGGGCACTTCCTCATCCGAATCGGTTTTGCCGCGCATGATGGAAAAGATGGAACTGTTCGGCTGTTCAAAATCGGTGGTGGGCCTGGTCATCCCAACGGGCTATTCCTTTAACCTGGATGGCACCACCATCTACATGTCCATGGCGGTGATATTTTTAGCGCAGGTATTCCAGATACCCCTGTCGTTAACGCAGGAGCTAACGCTCATCGGCATACTCATGCTCACCTCCAAAGGCGCGGCGGCTGTAACCGGCGGCGGTTTTATCGTACTGGCATCAACCTTAACCGCTACCAAAATGATCCCGGTTGAAGGCCTGGCGATATTGCTGGGAGTAGACAGGTTTATGTCGGAAGCACGAGCGATAACCAATATGATCGGCAATGGCATGGCGGCGGTGGTAATCGCTAAAAGCGAAAAGGAGTTTGATGAAGAGGCTTACCAAAAAGCCATATCGTGATAAAATCACTATTTTAGCAGCTCACAACCATACCTATGAACAAAAACCTACTCCTCACCATTCTCATCTCACTATTCACCATCACCGCCTTCGCGCAGGATGAATATGTTAAACCCGGTAGTGTAATTGTCAAAAATGCTGCGCCCGGCATGAAATACCGGCTGCTGAACGAAACCGGCCGTGGCCATAAAACCTACATAGTAGTGATGCAGCGTGGCGACGACGTGCTGTCGGGCTTGACCGAGTTTGCCGAGAAGAACAATATCACCTTTGCCTCGTTCACCGGGCTGGGCGCGATGAGTTCCACGCGCATCGGCTGTTACGATAGGGAAAAACAGATGTATCACATCATCCCCGTAAAGGGCCAGGCCGAAACGGTTTCGTTCATCGGTAACATTACCCTCTTCAATGGCAAACCAATTGTACATGTGCACATGAGTGTGAGCCAAAGCGACGGCACCGTGCGCGGCGGTCATTTATTTAACGCCATTGTTTGGCCCACGTTAGAGGTTATGGTAACTGTTGAGCCCACTGCCATCTACAAAAAGAAAGAGGCCGACACCGGCTTTGCCCTTACCGATCCCGATTTGCTGCAATAATTGTGCAACAACTTTGCGTTTAAATGTATTTTGATGGATTTAAGCTTTGACATTATAGTCAATAAGATTAGATTTGCGCAACAAAAATCCAAACCATGAGTGTTTTAGTAAACAAAGATTCTAAAGTTATAGTACAAGGTTTTACAGGTAACGAAGGCACTTACCATGCATCGCAAATGATAGAATACGGAACCCAGGTAGTGGGTGGCGTTACGCCGGGTAAAGGTGGCCAAAGCCATTTGGACCGTCCGGTTTTTAATACCGTGAAAGATGCCGTTGATCAGACAGGTGCCGATGTATCGATCATTTTCGTGCCGCCTGCATTTGCTGCCGATGCAATTATGGAAGCTGCCGAAGCCGGTATTAAAGTGATCGTTTGTATTACTGAAGGTATCCCGACAAAGGATATGGTTATGGTGAAAGAGTACATCAGCGACCGCGATTGCCGCCTGATCGGCCCTAACTGCCCTGGTATCATTACCGCTGATGAAGCTAAAATTGGCATCATGCCAGGCTTTATCTTCCGCAAAGGTAACGTAGGGGTGGTTTCAAAATCGGGTACCTTAACTTATGAGGCAGTTGACCAGGTGGTGAAAGCTGGTTTAGGTATCACTACCGCTATCGGTATCGGTGGCGACCCCATCATTGGTACACCTACCAAAGAAGCTGTTGAATTGTTAATGAACGATCCTGATACCCATGGTATCATTATGATAGGCGAAATTGGTGGTGGCATGGAAGCCGAAGCTGCCCGCTGGATAAAAGCAAACGGTACTAAACCTGTGGTTGGTTTCATCGCCGGTCAAACTGCTCCTGCAGGCCGCCGTATGGGTCACGCCGGTGCTATTGTTGGCGGTGCCGATGATACTGCAGCTGCTAAAATGAAGATCATGGCCGAGTGCGGTATCCGCGTTGTGGAATCACCTGCTGAGATTGGTGCTGCTATGGCAGAAGAATTAGCCAAATTGGCTAAATAGTATTGAGTAGTTAATACTTAGTATTTAGATATAGAGAATCCTGGTTGTGACACCGGGATTTTTTGTTTTATAATATTTACGAAGAATTAACCTGGTTTGCTTATTAGTTTAACAGATGATTTGGTAACTTTATATTATAACCAATAAATCAACTAACAATGGAAACACAAGTTGCAACAATGAGCACACAGGAGGTAGCAAACAAACTGGTGCAGTACTGCCGCGAAGGCAAGTTTATGGAAGCGATTGAAGATTTGTATGCCGACAATGTTGAAAGCACCGAACCTATGGTTGATGGCGGTAAGGCCGTTGTAGGTAAAGAAGCCGTTATCGGTAAAAATAATGATTGGTATGCCTCCGTAGTTGAGGTGCACAGCGCGAAAATATCCGACCCGGTAGTAGGCGGCGATCATTTTTCGTGCGCGATGGATATGGATGTTACCTACAAACAGCATGGCCGCACACAAATGAGCGAGATCTGTGTATACGAAGTGAAAGACGGCAAGATCGTCAAAGACATGTTTTTCTATAAAATGTAATTCGAAACCTAATACCCGAAATGAGAGAGTCCTGGTTGATTAACGACCGGGATTTTTTGTTTCGTCAACCAGATGTAAACAAGCATCCCGCAAACAATCATGGCCCGTAAATTGTCGTATATTGAGTTGAAATAAGCTGGAAACAATAACCAGCAGCCAATAACAAATACAAAAATGGAATATAACAAGCTTACCCCCGAAGAAGAATATGTCATCCTGCATAAAGGCACCGAGCGCCCGTACACCGGCGAATACACCAACAACAAGCTACCCGGCGTTTACGAGTGCCGCCGTTGCAATTCGCCGCTATACCGCTCTGCAGATAAGTTCGACTCACATTGCGGCTGGCCAAGCTTTGATGATGAGATACCCGGCGCAGTAAAACGCGTATTGGATGCCGACGGCCATCGTATCGAGATCGTTTGTGCCAATTGCGGTGCGCACCTGGGCCACGTATTCGAAGGTGAAAGGTTTACGCCAAAAAACACTCGTCACTGCGTTAATTCGCTGTCGATGAAGTTTGTGCCGGACGAACAGTAATCCGGTATAGCTTATCTGAACTTATTCTTCGCTTTCTGAACAATTTTGCACTTCTTTGCGGCATGTCTGCACCTTACAAAGCTTTTATATTCGACTTGAACGGCACCATGATCAACGATATGGAATACCATACCCGCGCCTGGCGCTATTTGCTGAACAACGACCTTGGCGGTAATTTTAGCTGGGACGAGGTAAAACAACAGATGTACGGTAAAAACCCCGAAGTACTAGTGCGTATGTTCGGCCCCGATCGTTTTACCATGGACGAAATGGTTGCTCTGTCCTTCGAAAAAGAAAAACGCTACCAGCAAGAGTATTTTGACGAACTGGCTCTGTTGCCAGGGCTGCACAGGTTTTTAGAGGCCGCATATCAAAAAGGCATCGTGATGGCCATTGGTTCGGCCGCTATCCCTTTCAATATCGATTTTGTATTGGATAATCTTAACATCCGTCATTACTTTAAAACTATTGTTAGCGCGGATGATGTGGTGTTAAGTAAACCCCATCCCGAAACCTACTTGAAAGTTGCCGAACAATTAGGTGTGGAGCCAACGGATTGCCTGGTTTTTGAAGACGTGCCCAAAGGCGCCGAAGCTGCACTTAAAGCCGGTATGAAGAGCGTAGTACTAACCACAACACATCATACCGATGAGTTTACGGCGTTGCCTAACGTGCTGCGTTTCGCCAATGATTTTACTGATGATTATTTTGATACACTGATCGGATAATTTTATAACTTGTGGTATCAAAACTCCGCTACCATGAGCCAACCAATGATCGTTAAAAGTGTAATTACCATCAACGCGCCAGTCGCCAAAGTTTGGGATGCGCTGGTAAACCCGGAACAAACCAAAAAATATATGTTCGGGTGCGAAACTGTTTCCGATTGGAAAGTGGGCAGCCCGCTGCTTTGGCAAATGGAGTACGAGGGCAAACCTTTTATCCCTGTAAAAGGCAACATCGTAAAAATTGAGCCGGGGAAGCTACTGGTTTATACCGTGATCGATCCAAACTCAGGTATGGCCGATATCCCCGAAAACTACCTGGATGTAGAATACGCCCTAACCGAAGCAAATGGGCAAACTACCTTAACCGTAACCCAAAGCGGTTTTGAGGGTGCCGCCGAAGGCGAAAAGCGTTACAAAGACACCTACAACAACGGCGAAGGCTGGAATCCTATCCTGGTGCAGATCAAAGCGTTGGTAGAAGAAACATAGGAAGTCAAAATTCAAAAATAAAAATCAAAAAGGGTGTCATGTTGAGCTTGTCGAAACATAGTGTGGTGGGTAACACCGAATTGCAATTACCAGCTCCATGAAGATCATCACCTGGAATTGCAACATGGCTTTCCGGAAAAAAGCCGATGCTTTACTGGCTTTAGATCCCGATATCCTCGTCATTCCCGAATGTGAGCACCCGGATAAGCTCAAATTCCCGCAAGGGACAAAAACACCAACCGATATAATATGGTACGGATTTAATCCGCACAAAGGGCTGGCTGTTTTATCCTACAACAATTACAGGCTCAGGCTTTTGCGCGCACACAATCCCGATTTAAGAACGATACTTCCCATACAAGTTACAGGATGCGAGACGAATTTTACCCTGTTCGCAGTATGGGCCAATAACCCACTCGAACCCGAGCACCAATACGTGGGCCAGGTATGGAAAGCCTTAGCCCATTACAGAAAACTGATTAAAAAAAAACGAACCATCCTCATCGGCGATTTTAACAGCAATACCATTTGGGATAAGCCCCGGCGCGTTGGCAATCACACCGATGTGGTGAATGTGCTGGGTAAAAAAGGTATTAAAAGTGTATACCATTATCATTTTAGCCAAACCCAGGGGGCTGAAGTGCATCCAACTTTCTCCCTCTATCGCCACAAAGACAAACCTTACCACCTCGACTACTGCTTTGCTTCTGCCGACTTTATGAGCGAGCTAACGACCGTCGAAATTGGCGCGCATGACGACTGGTGTTTGTTGAGCGATCACCAACCCCTGCTGGTAGAATTTAGTAATAACGAGTCGGCCAATATTCAGTAGAATTAAATCTTCCTAAAATAAAGCCCTTTATCGGTAGCTAAAAAGAGTATGCCGTTATTTTCGCGTATGGCCCAGGCGTGCAATGTGGGTAAAAACTCTTCGCCGGCTGTCCAGGTAGTTCCGGCCGGCGCCGATTTATCGCGTTGCTGTATCCAGGCACCTACCGAGATGGTGTCCTGGTTGCTAATGGAGTAATATTTGGTACTACCTGCCAATAGCCCGTGCATAGTGTATTTGCTCAGATCTGTTTTGAGGTCGACAGCATCCCTGTACCAGGTCGAACCAAGGTCATCGCTGCGCATAATAACCTCCTCGGTTGGATATTCCATGTATATCTGCCCCAGCAGGCTACCCTGGTTATAGATCATGTCTATCACATAGTCCGACCACCAGATATTAGCATTGGTACTGATGTGGTTAAAGTAATTTTTGCGCACCCATGCTTGTTGGGTAGTGTTAAATGCTGCAAAACTATAGTTAGTTCCGGCAAACAGATTCGGGCCGCCGGTCAAAACTTTGGTAGCTACATTGTCGAACCCCGGTTCATTAAGCCCGTTTGCAAACGGCTGCCATTGGTTGTTGGCGGTGTTTAACTTCAATATCCCCTCGCGGTAAGATGAAGCATACAAGTTATTGTTCCATACAGCAAAAGAGGTAACCTCCGGCGTTAAGTTCCCCTCATCTGTCCAGCTTGTACCATTATCGCCGATCGAGTACACATCCCAATCGGTACCCGCATATATTTTGTTATTGAACAAAGCGATGGCTGTGATATGTACGTCGGGGACAGTCATCAAAACCTGGGGTTCGATCTTAACCGTTGCTGTCCAGGTGGCACCGTTATCAGCACTCATATAAACTTTTCTGGCCGTTGCCGAACCGGCATAAATTACATTATTGATAATTTCCAGCGCGGTAATATTTTCATCGGGTAGAGTATTAAGCCTGGTCCATTGGTTGCTTGCAGCCGGTGGTGGCAAATTGGGCGCTGGGTTGTTTTTTTTGTGGCACGATGTTAACGCGAAGGTAGTAGCAAAAGCAAGGGCTAAAGATCTCGTAGTTATTTTCATTATAGATAATGTTCTGAACAATTATATCAGTACACAATACCTTTAATGATAACTAAACGTTGCCTTGACTTGCATAAAAAGGGATTTTAGCATATCCAGGCTTACGCACCTATTGATGTAACATCGAAGCCGTCTTTCAACCCAAAAAGGCCGGATTTTTCGGTATTTAAAAAAACATTTTTAGTGTTTGGCTTCAAAACACATGGGTATTTATGGTGTTTTTATAACGTTTTCTGCTAAAACCTGCCCTGTTTGATCCAAATGCGCTTTTTACTATTTCTACCCCCCAGAAAACACATGGGTATTCAACGGTATCACATGGGTGTACCCATGTTTTGATTTTTTCTTCATCTGCTTCACGCCAGACCAATAAATCAATGACGAATAAACCAATAAACCAAAACACCAAGGGGGGATATTGTAAGAAATTTTCGCACCCTTTTGCGTCTCACTTTCGGCATCGCGCTTAAAGCTTAACCTTACAATATACGTTTTTTAGGTGGGTTTTGCAAATAGTAAATGGCAGGCGAAAGTTATTGTAGGGTAGCTGATGTGCGTGGGGTGTCATGGTGAGCCTGTCGAACCACAGTGCGGTAGCCTGTGCTTATTCTTTGTTCGTTTTTCCATGTACGTCAGTTTGGGGGTCAACTTATTTCGGGGCGGAACATCGGTATCAAAAAAGCCCCTTCATCACTGAAGAGGCCTTACACACATTGTTAACTAATTAACTTCTTTACGCGGTTATTTATAAGCCGCTTCGCTCCACCTTAGCTCGTTTTTAAACTGGTGTATTTTAGTGTCTTTGTCGATCAACACACACTCGATGTTGGCCATTTCGGCAAAATCAACTAATTGCTCGCTGCTCAGGTTCTGGCTGTAGCAGGTATGGTGTGCGCCGCCGGCTAATATCCAGGCTGCGCAGCCGGTTTTCATATCCGGCAACGGTTTCCACAACACACGGGCAACGGGCAGTTTAGGCAATTCTTCTTGCGGAGCCACGGCTTCAACCTCGTTAACCAACAGGCGGAAACGGTTGCCCATATCCACTATCGAAGCATTAAGCGCCGGGCCGCCGGCCACATTAAACACCAAACGTACCGGGTCGGCTTTACCGCCGATGCCTAACGGATGTATCTCGCAATTGGCTTTACCCATCGCTATCGATTCGCAAATTTCCAGCATGTGCGATCCCAGCACCATCGGGTTCGATGGGTTAAAGTGGTAGGTATAATCTTCCATAAACGAGTTGCCGCCTTTCAGGCCGTTGCCCATTACCTTCATGGCACGTACCAGGGCCGCTGTTTTCCAGTCACCCTCGCCGCCAAAGCCGTAGCCTTTACCCATTAAACGCTGCGAAGCAACACCCGGCAATTGCGCCATGCCGTGCAGGTCCTCAAAAGTATCGGTATAACCTTTGTAATTACCATCCTGTAAAAAGGCAAGCATGCCCAATTCAATTTTGGCAGCCTCGCGCAGCGAAGCATATTGGTCGCCGCCTTTTTTTAGCGACGGTACAACCGCGTAAATATCTTCGTATTCTTTGGTCAGCTTGTCAATTTCGGCATCGCTGATGGCGTTGATCACTTTAACCAGGTCGCCAACACCGTGGGTATTAACCGAGTAACCAAATTTGAGCTCGGCTTCTACTTTATCGCCATCGGTAACGGCAACATAACGCATGTTATCACCAAAGCGAACAAAGCGCGCGCCCTGCCAGTCGTTCCAGCCGGCTGCAACGCGTGCCCACGCGCCGATTTGCTCCAGCACTTCGGCGCTTTGCCAGTGGCCAACCACTACCTTACGGTTCAGTCGCATGCGGCTCATAATAAAACCAAACTCACGGTCGCCGTGGGCGCTCTGGTTCAGGTTCATAAAGTCCATATCAATGGTTTGCCACGGGATGTCGCTGTTAAACTGCGTATGCAGGTGCAGCATTGGTTTTTGCAGGATCTTTAGGCCATTGATCCACATTTTGGCAGGGGAGAAGGTGTGCATCCAGGCAATAATACCGATACAGTTTTTAGTGGTATTGGCTTCCTGCAAGGTCTTGTAAATTTCCTCTGTCGATTTTACCGTTGGCTTAAATACCACACGTACCGGTATCTGCGCCGAGCCGTCAAACGCCTTGGCTATCTGCTGCGAATGCTCGGCAACCTGTTTTAAAGTTTCCTCACCATATAAATCCTGACTGCCGGTTACAAACCAAACTTCAAGTGTTTTTAAATCTATCATTGCTATTAATTTATCTTGTTCTTTCTAATTCTATGCTAAAACCCGCAACCTGCAACTATCTTGCAGAGATCCTATACAACCCCGCGCCATGTTTATTAATACTTACTGCAAACTCGCCCCTGAATTTGCCCAGGTCGGATTTGTTCCAAAGGTCTTTTACATTGCAGGAAGAGCTAAAACCGAGGTCCGCTAATTTCACTGTTATCTTAACCGGATCAGTTCCATCTGCCGGGTTAAACAAGGCAACATATTTATCACCTGTTTTAGGGTCGTCGGCCACCCAGCAAATACCCTTTTCATTACGGAACAGCTCTTTGTTATTCGCACTGTTGTTAAGCACATTCAGCACCTCTTTGTTGTTCAGCAGCGAAAGCGTAAACTCATCATTATCCGGCAAATTACCGCCAAACATCAGCGGCGAGCGGAAGATGCACCAAAGCGTCATCAGCGTATATTGCTCATCATGAGTAAAGCCTGCCATGCGGGGGTTGCCACGCTCGGCACGGACGGCTATTTTGCCCAAAGGCAACATATCGCCATCGGGCCATCCGCCGGGAATACGGTATTGGTTCCAGCGCTCAAACACGCTAAAATGGTCTTTCAGCATGTCCCAGTTATCCCAAAAATCGTCAACTGTGCGCCACATGTTGGCGTGCTGTTGTACTTCGGTCGCGCTTTCGATCGGTGTTTCACCTGGCGAGGTGCTTAATACTATCTTTCTTCCGGTAAGGTCAATCGCCTTCCGTATCATATTTACTTCGTCAGTATGATAGGGGCGCGAAAGGTCGTCCACCTTTACAAAGTCAACACCCCACGAAGCATATAACGCAAACAGCGAGTTGTAATATTCCTGCGCGCCATCTTTGCCGCCAACAACGGTATACATATCATGCAGCCATTTGCATAACCCCTCAGTGCTATAAATATCTTTTGCCGTGGCTTTGCTGCCCAGTATCGGCAGGTTGCGTTTCACCGCCTCAACAGGCACCCCACGCATAATGTGGATGCCAAATTTTAACCCTTTGCTGTGGATATAATCGGCCAAAGGCTTAAAACCCTTACCGCCAGCTGCAGAAGGGAAACGGTTTACCGCCGGTTGAAAACGGCCATACTCATCCAACACATAGTCCGGATTCTTTTCGTTATAACCATGCGCCTTATCGTTCCCCACATACCACCTGATGTCCACCACAATATATTCCCAGCCAAACTTCTTCAGGTTCTTGGCCATATAATCAGCATTGGCCTTTACCTCGTCTTCAACCACCGTCGGCCCAAAACAATCCCAGCTGTTCCAGCCCATCGGTGGGGTAGGCGCCCAGTTATGGAAATCTTTTGTTTGAGCGGTTGAATGTGTACTGAGCAATACCCCAAAAAACAAAATTGTCATCTCGACCAACGGGAGAAATCTTCTGCGCGAGCTATTCACGTTTTGCAAGTCTTGTTTTTCGTTGGTTGTAAGTAGCATCATTGGTTATCGGTTTATATTACTATCAATTTTCTTTGGGCGTTACCCTTAGGGTCGCGCTTTCCGCTCGTACTGCACAGGCCTTAGCCACCTGAGCCTGCCCTGAGCCCGTCGAAGGGCCGGTATCCGCTGCAATCGCTAACGCGTTTTCAATGTGCAAATGAGTAAATGTGTAGATGTGCAAATTAATCAATCATGTGATCGGGTCATTTGCACATTTTCTCATCTGCACATTTGCACATCAAAAAATCACTGTCCGTAATAACTACCCTCACCATGCTTGCGTTCATAATGCTTATTGATCAAAGCATTTTTCAAACGTGGTGCATCCGGGTTTATTTGTTCTGTAAGTAAAGCCATATGGGCTATCGCCTCTAAAACGGCGCTGTTATGCACCGCTTTATGCGCGTTTTTGCCCCAGGTAAACGGCGCGTGGTTACCCACCAAAACCATTTCCACTTCTTTATAGCTCATTCCTTTTTCCTGCAAACACTCCATGATCTGAAAGCCGGTCTGGTATTCATAATCGCCTTTGATCATTTCATCGCTCATCGGTGCTGCGCATGGAATGTCCACTGTGTTATAGTCGGCATGTGTTGTACCAAAGATCGGTATATCGCGCAGCGACTGTGCCCAGGCCGTAGCATAAGTGGAGTGCGTATGTACAATACCGCCAATGCTATCCCAATGTTTGTATAAAACGGCGTGCGTTTTAGTATCCGACGATGGGCGCAATTTGCCTTGCACCGTATTGCCGTCAAAATCCACGATCACCATGCTCTCCGGGCTCAAATCCTCATAAGGCACGCCACTTGGCTTAATAGCGAATACGCCCAAGTCACGGTCAACCGCGCTTACATTACCAAAGGTGAAGATCACCAGGTTTAGCTTAGGCAACTCCATGTTGGCTTTGTACGCCTCTTCTTGTATATGCTGATACTTGTTCATGATCATTTTACTTGTTGTTCAATAAAGCCACCTAATTTGGTGTATTGGGCATAACGTTTTGTGTAAATTTCCTGGGTTTCCGGCTGTGGGAAATATTCCATATCAAAACCGCTACCCATCGCTGCCATAGCTGCTTCCACATTCGGGTAAATACCCGCCACTGTTGCCGCGAACATTGCCGCCCCCATAGCACAGGTTTGCTCGTGCTTGTGTATGCGGATAGGCATATTGAGTATGTTGGCCATCATTTGCATGATATATGGCGATTTCCTTGCCACACCACCCACGCCGATGATCCCTTTAACCGGCACGCCTTCACTGATAAAACGGTCGACGATCTTTTTAGCGCCAAAGCAGGTCGCCTCAGCTAAAGCTTTAAACACACGCGGTGCATCGCTACCCAAACCTAAGCCGCTGATAGCGCCTTTCAGTTCCTGGTTGGCATCGGGTGTGCGGCGGCCGTTAAACCAGTCGACAGCCAGTTCGCTTTTTTCTTCAAGCGACAATAAAGCTGCCTGTTTGCTCAGTTCGGCTATGATCTTGCCGGTCAGTTCTTCTTTCAAAGCTCCTGCAGTTTGCGCGTCTATCAAAGTTGATTGCGACAATAAATTTTGCAGCGGCCATGCCAGCAGGTTACGGAACCAGGCATAGGTATCGCCAAAGGCCGATTGCCCCGCTTCCATGCCTAACATTCCGGGAATTACCGATCCGTCGACCTGCCCGCAAATTCCTTTGATCAATTTACCATCCAGATCGGTAGTCGGCGCAACCAAGATATCACAGGTTGATGTGCCCATTACTTTACTTAAATGGTAAGGCTCTATCTGCCCGCCAACGGCGCCCATGTGAGCATCAAAAGCACCAACGCCAACAACCACACTGGTTGAAAGGCCCAAACGCTGTGCCCATTCGGCACTTAAGTTCCCGGCCGAAACATCCGAGGTATAGGTGTCTTTAAATAGTTTATCGGTAATACCTGTCAATAATGGGTCTAGTGATGAAAAGAATTCATCCGGCGGCAGTCCGCCAAACTCAGCAGCCCAAAGGGCTTTATGCCCTGCTGAGCAACGGCCGCGTTTGATCTCGGATGCTTTGGTGCCGCCGGTTAATAAAAAAGGGATCCAATCGCAATGCTCAACCCAGCTGTGTAAAGCGTTCCTAACCTGCTCATCAGCACGTAGAGTACGCAACAACTTGGCCCAAAACCATTCCGACGAGTAAATGCCACCCACATATTGAAGGTAATTTGTGTCAAATTTTGTAGCATGTTCGTTTATCTCCAAAGCTTCTTTGATACCGGTATGATCTTTCCACAACACGAACATGGCATGCGGATTGGTTTCAAAACCGGGTAGCAGCGCCAGTGGCGTACCGGTTGCATCAACAGCTACAGGTGTCGAGCCCGTGGTATCAACGGAGATAGCTTTTATTGCGGAGGCAATGCTTGCACCGCCTGCTTTTGCGATACAATCTTTTATGGTGGTTTCTAAGCCTTCAATATAATCTAAAGGGTGCTGCCTGAACTGGTTTTGTGGCGCGTTGCAATACAGGCCCTGTTGCCAGCGTGGATAATAAAATACAGAGGAGGCCAGTTCGCGGCCATTTTGTGCGTCAACAATAACGGATCGTACAGAATCGCTCCCGTAATCAACACCGATAACATAACTATTCATGTGCATAATTGGTTTTCGTGTCTAAATAACACTTATATTTTCAAATTTGGAAATTTTTGACCAATTATTTACTGTATTGGCTTAGGGAGTTATTGTAGGATGTTGACATGAGGCCCCTCTAAATCTCCCCCGGTAGAGGAGACTATTGATTTAAGCCCTCTCTTCCGGGGAGGGTTGGGAGGGGCTGATTATATCAACTGCAAATGATCCGGATTGGGTATCAAATTCAAAAACGCGTGGAAATTCTCGTTGTATTTGCCCTTATCAAGCTTGTAATAAAATGCTCCTTTTTTCGAGTTCAGCTTATCCTTTTCCTGTTGCTTGATCAGTAAGCCGGTCGATAATATCTTCCTGCTGAAGTTCCGTTTATCGAACACACTATCATAAATGCCTTCATATAAACTTTGCAGTTGTGGAATGGTGAATTTCTCAGGGAGTAGTTCAAATAAAATAGGGTGTAACGCAGCTTTATATCGTAATTTTTTACGGGCCACATCAACCATCTGGTTGTGATCAAATATCAATGATGGGATCTGATCCATATGGAACCACTCCGCATGGTACTCATGACTGATCTGTTGCTCATACTGGTGAATATCTATCAGCGCGAAGTAAGCCACGCTCACAATACGCTCGGCAGGGTCGCGCTTAACTTCGCCGAAAGCCTGCATTTGCTCCAGGTAAACACCCTCGAGCCCGGTTAACTTTTTCAGGATATTGTTAGCCGCGTCGTCAATGCTTTCTTCAGCTTCAACAAAACCGCCCATCAAACTCCATTTATTTTTTTCGGGTTCAATGGCGCGCTGTATCAGCAATAGCTTTAAATTTTCGCCATCAAAGCCAAAAACAATACAGTCAATGGCTATCAGCATGCGTTTTTGATGGGGATATTTATTCATTTGATCACAATAATGGGATGGGTAAAAGTAATAAATTAATGCAAAAAATATAAGTGGCTGTAATCACGCAAAATATCTCACTATAAAAAATTAATTGTTAAACAGACGTTTATTAAAAATCTTTATATCTTAGTCTCCCGAAAGGCCGCCAATCCTTTTGTTATCTAACCAAAATAATCTTTATGAAAAAACCTTTGTTGCTACTTGCCCTGCTGTCTTTGATATGTTATCAAGGTTATAGCCAGTCGGCAACCAAACTAACCATCACCAACGACGATTCTAAATTGACTATCAGCCGCCACATCTACGGGCAATTCTCCGAGCATTTGGGCCGCTGTATTTACGGTGGTTTCTGGGTCGACCCTAAATTACCTGTCGCCAAGCAAGACCGTATCCGCCTGGACATTGTTGAGGCATTAAAGAAAATTAAGATCCCCAACCTGCGCTGGCCCGGTGGTTGCTTTGCCGACGAATACCACTGGCGCGATGGCATTGGCCCGCGTGCACAACGTCCTAAAATGGTCAACACCAACTGGGGTGGCGTGAGCGAAGATAACAGCTTCGGTACACACGAGTTTTTAGAACTGTGCAGCCTGTTACATACCGAGCCCTATATTGCCGGTAACGTAGGCAGCGGCACCGTTGAAGAAATGGCCAAATGGGTTGAATACCTCAATTGCAGCGCCGAAACCACGATTACCGATCTGCGTAAAGCCAACGGCCACCCCGAGCCTTTTAAGGTAACTTTTTGGGGTGTCGGTAACGAGAGCTGGGGCTGCGGCGGAAACATGACGCCCGAATTTTACAGCGAAAATTATCGCAGGTATGCTACCTACGCCCGCGATTATCCTGGCACACCGTTAAAACGCATTGCCAGCGGGTCGAACGGAAAAGATTATAACTGGACCGAAGTCTGCATGAAGCAGATCGGCACGCGGATGTGGGGCCTTACCCTGCACTGGTATACCCTGCCAACCGGTAACTGGAACAAAAAAGGTTCGGCTACCGATTTTGACGAGGCGCAGTATTTCGCTACCATGAAAAACTGCCTCGAAATGGACGAGATCGTAACCAAACACTCGGCCATTATGGATAAATACGACCCGAATAAAAAAGTGGCATTGGTGGTTGACGAGTGGGGGATCTGGACAGACCCGGAACCTGGCGACCATGGCGTATTGTATCAGCAAAACAGCTTGCGCGATGCTTTGATAGCGGCATCAACCTTAAATATTTTTAACAACCATTGCGAACGGGTAAAAATGGCTAACCTGGCACAAACTGTAAATGTGTTGCAGGCTTTAATTTTGACTGATAAAGAAAAAATGCTGCTGACACCAACCTATCATGTTTTTGACCTGTACAAGGTTCACCAGGATGCCAAATACCTGCCGGTTAAGTTCGAATCGCCCGATTACGAAGTTGGTGGCAATAAACTACCTGCCTTAAATGTTTCGGCGTCGGTTGATGTTAACAACGCTATTCATATTTCGCTGGTGAACATTGATAATAACAAAAGCATCAATATCCGGTCGGCTTTAGCCGGATTAAACTGGAAAACAGTTACCGGGCAAATTTTAACATCCGCTAAAATTACCGATATTAATACCTTCGAAAATCCGGGTAAGATTAAATTAGCAGCTTTTACAAATGCCAAAAAAGAAGGCGATGAACTGGTTACCAGCATCCCGCCGCATTCGGTTGTTGTGTTAGAATTAAAATAAAGCGTAATATCCGGAAGGATTTTTTTAATATTGACAAGCATCAATTAAAACCAAATATCTAAATCATGAAAAAAAGAATAATTTTGACCACCCTGTCGGGAATACTGATAGTGGGTTCAATTTTTACATCGTGTATGACAAAAACCAGTAACGACGCCGTGAAGGCGGGGATCACCAAAATAAAATGGGACAAAGTAGACAGCACCGACGTTGACTTGTACACGCTTACCAATAAAGAAGGTGTACAGGTACAAATATCTAATTACGGCGGCAAGGTAACCTCATGGAAAACACCCGATAAGGATGGCAAAATGGGTAACATTGTGTTAGGCTTTGGCAGCGCTGTTAAGTATACGCCAAAGGTACCTTACTTTGGCGCGTTAATTGGCCGCTATGGTAACCGTATAGCCAAAGGCAAATTTACTTTAGATGGTAAAACTTACACCTTAGCTACTAACGACCATACTAATCATTTGCATGGTGGTGTCAAAGGTTTTGACAAAGTGATCTGGACTGCTGAGCCGGTTGTAGACTCTATCCCGTCGTTAACATTGACCTATTTAAGTAAAGATGGCGAAGAAGGCTACCCGGGTAATTTAAAGGTAACAGTTAAATATACTTTAACCGATGCCGACGAGTTAAAGATAGAGTATACGGCAACTACCGATAAAGCCACGCCGATTAACTTAACTAATCACAGCTATTTTAACCTGAGCGCCGATCCGACGAACACCATCGTCGACGAAGAGATACAGATCAACGCTGATCACTACACTCCGGTTGGCGCCGATCTGATACCAACAGGCGAAGTAAAAGCTGTAAAAGGCACCGCGTTTGATTTAACTAAGCCCATAAAAATAGGAACCCATTTTAGCGAGATAAAAGGCGATCCGATAGGTTACGATCATAACTTTGTATTGAATGATAGCGACAGCACCAAACTGCACCAGGCTGCCGTAGTTTACGATTCGTTTACCGGAAGGCAATTAGAAGTATTGACAACTCAACCGGCTATCCAATTTTACACCGGTAACTTTTTAGACGGAACTTTAATAACCGACGACGGTAAACCGATTAAACAGCATACGGCTTTTTGTTTAGAAACACAGCATTATCCCGATTCGCCAAATCAGCCTAAATTCCCGAATACAATATTAAGGCCCGGCCAAACTTTTACCAGCACTACGGTTTATAAAGTTAGTGTGAGGAAGTAATAAATAATTTCAAAAATTATAAAAGGTGCACCCTAAATTACGGTGCACCTTTTTTGTATGTTTATGTTATGAAATGTTGTTTAGCGGTTTTAGTTTTTATGGTAGGCTTAAGCTCATTAAGCTTCGCGCAAACGGTGTTACCGGGCAGAGACAAAGAGGGCACTAAAATTTGGATAACAAACGGTTTTAAAAAGGGACTATATGATTTAACGGAGACCGATAGCACTGTAACGCTCACGACAAACGATAAATATCGACCCCTTATCATACACTGCAGTTTTGATAGACCCGGTAAGAAAGGCATTTGCCTGTCTGAGAAAGTGAGCCTTGATTGCGATTCCTGCTATCAAAAAATATTTAAATTATTTCTTGATAAAAAAAGATTTGATTGGAAATTGATTGGCACGGACCGTTACCTCTCAAAACCATCAAGAAAGTTATTACTTGCCGGTAATGCAGCAGTGCATGCTTTTACCCTAAGTATACTTAACATGAGCGATGAGGAATACAAAAAGCTATTGAGCAAATAACACTCACATCATTGTCGGTGTCCTCACCGGCAATTTACCCCAACGCCTGCTCTAAATCTTTGATCAAATATTCCGGCTCTTCCAATCCTACATACACGCGTATCAATTGATGGCGCGGATTAGCGGCGTCATAATCTGCCACAGGTATTCCCGCTACTGCCGGGATGATCAAACTTTCGTGCCCACCCCACGATACCGCCATTAAAATATGTTTAAGGCTGTTGCAAAATGCCTCAATATTGACTACTGACGAATCTTTCAGCGTAAAGCTAAACAGGCCACCGCACCCGGTCATTTGTTTTTTAGCCAGATCGGATTGTTTAAAGCCAGGCAAAAACGGCCAGATAACCTGGTCGACCTTTGGATGATCCTGCAGCCAGGCAGTGATCACTTTAGTACTGTCAAAACTTTTATTTAGCCGCAATGGCAAAGTGCGTAGTCCGCGGATCAACAGCCAGGCCGAGTGCGGCGAAAGGCTTGCGCCGATGGTCATAAATTCGTGGTTGAATATCTCTTTCAGCATAGCGCGTTTACCGGTTATCACGCCGGCTACCACATCGGAATGCCCGCCGATATACTTGGTAGCTGTTTGCATTGCCAGATCGATCCCAAGTGCGATAGGCTGCTGGTATAAAGGCCCACAGTAGGAGTTGTCGATCATGGTGATGATGCCGCGCGATTTGGCTAATCTGGCAATAGCTTCCAGATCCTGCAACTCGTAACTAAAGGTATTCGGGCTTTCCAGGTAGATCAACCGGGTATTATCGCGCAAAGCATTTTCAAAGTTTTCGATAGCGGTACCGTCAACAAAAGTGCAGGTAACGCCAAATTTCGGCATCATGTCGCGGAAGAGCTTAATGGTCCAGCTGTAAGGGTTTTCTACACAAACCACATGGTCGCCTTGTTTTAATAAAGCCAGTACCGGAATACTTGTTGCCGCAATACCGCTGCTAAAAACCAGGGCATCTTCGGCGCCATCTAAAGCCGCCAGCTTCTGACACAAGATGCTCAACGTTGGATTACCTCCCCGCGAGTAGACCGTTGTTTCAAACTCATCGCTCAAAGCATCGCGAAAAGCGGCAACCGAATTAAAGGTAAAGTTGCTGGTTTGTATAATAGGCGGCGATACCGCGTTGAAATAGTTTTCCCGCTCTTCGCCTAATTCGTTTAGTATATAGCTGATATCCATTGTCACTCTTCTCGTAAAGTAGTTTTATTTTTTTTATAAGTACGCGCGTAATAGATCGCTAACCCAATAGCAAACGTAGCCAGGCAAATCACTGCGGCAAAAGGGTTATTCACAAAAATATTGATCGTTACAAACCAGTACGACAGGATAAAAATTAAAGGTACCCATGGGAACCATTTGATGGTGTAGATTCCAGTTCCATCCATCTGCTTTGTTTTTTTACGCAGGATGAAGATTGACAGCGCTGCCAGCGAAAGGCCGATGGTATCAAAAAACATCACATAATCCAGCATCTTTCTAAAGCTGTCGGCAAAGAACAGGATAACCAGTATACTCAATACAAAAAAGCTCACGCCAAACTCCTGCACCTGAGTTTTTGGGTTTACCTTACGGAAGATATAAGGCAAAATCCCGTCTTCGCTCATAGCGTAGTATACCCGTGGGTTGGCCATCACATTTACATTGATATATGCCAGTACCGAAGCAAACATGAGTATAGATGCCACTTTTGAACCAATGCTGCCAAAGATAACCCCTGCCATAGTTGCTGCCAGGGTAGTAGTTTGTTGTAAGCCGCCCAACCCTAAAATTTTATAGTACGCAAAATTGATAGAGAGATAAAGCAATATCACCACCGCTATCCCAACCCGGATACCTTTGGGGATGTTGGTTTTAGGTTCGATGATATCACCGCCAAAGTTGATGGTTTGCTGGTAGCCGCCGTAGGTAAAGAATATAGGCACCAAGCTTAAGCCTAATGCTGTTATCAGGCTGCCGGTGTGTGGTATGCCGGTTACAACTATGTGGCTGTCGTCATGCATAAAAACGGCGGTGCATAATACCGCTATGGCGAGCACTTTAAACAAAGTAAGCAGGTTTTGGGTGCGTGCGCTTACTTTGATACCGAAAAATGCCAGCACATATAAAATCAGCACCGATGCAAGGGCCACAATTTTCACCCACAAAGCTGTTTGCATATCGGCGGGCAGCAATACGGGGTTAATGTAATTAGCACCGATAATGGCCACCACCGCCACGGATGCCGCGTTACTGATGATCAATACCCAGTTGATCATAAACGCAAAGGCGGGGTGATAGCAATACGAAAACACTTTGTAAAAACCACCCGCTGCAGGGTATCGTGCGCCAATCTCGGCAAAGGTAAGTGCGCCGCAAAGCGTTACCAGTCCTCCGAATATCCAGGCACCAAAAAATATCCAGGTGCTGCCCGCCCGTACGGCAACCTCGCTTGGGTTAGCAAATATCCCCATGCCAATAACCAGGCTTATCACGATCATAGTCAGGTCAAAACGATTGAGCCTTGGTTTTATACTCATGGTACATTTGTTAATTGATAATTTATTTTTCTAAAATAATATTTTAAATTTGAAGTAAGCGTTTCTACAAAACTGATCTGTGCGTTAATAAAAGATGAACTTTAAAAAAGTAAGAATACTCGCTTTTCTCCTTTTCTCCTGGCTTGTTTTTATACCCGCTGCCGCTGGTAAGCAAAATCCTGCCGGGCGCGACTTAAAAATATTTCGCGATCTTTTAGCTAATATAAGCGCAACCTTTATTTCTCCCGACGGGTTTGATGAAATAAAACCTATAGCCACCGACAAATTTCCTTGCCACTATGCCCTGCAACTTCCGACTGCCGATTTCGAGGTGCGCTTCGAGGTGAATTCATTGAAGCCTGAATGGAAGAACTTTGAACAAGGTAAGGGCGATAAGGTAAACCCCGATTCGCTATATAATAAACTGGCCGCCAGCGAGGTAAAAGGTCTTGCAATGGAAGGTAAATACTTTAGCCGTGCTATGCCCCAAAGAATATTGGAAGAATATAATGCCGACCTTGGCCGCTCGTATTTTTTTAACCTGGCCGACTCCCCCGAAACTAATCATTATCAATACGCGCTTTTGGTAGTGCTGCAAAAAAATCATTACGGTAACATTGTCGTCGTATGCTTTAGTAACGAGCGAGGCCCCGGTTTTTTTAAAAACATCAACAAACTCAAGGATTGTTTGCGGTTTACCAATTAGGTCTGTTTAAAAATACCTCTATTTTTCACCGATATTAACACGATGTGGAGTACTATTGCCTCACGCTTAGCTTAACACTGCTATATTTGTAAAATGGCTGAAAATGTAAATTATGATAACGATAGTATCCGGTCGTTAGACTGGAAAGAACACATACGCCTGCGCCCAGGTATGTACATTGGCAAGCTGGGCGACGGTTCGGCGTACGACGATGGGATATATGTGCTACTTAAAGAAATTGTAGATAACTCTATTGATGAGTTTGTGATGGGATCGGGCCGGTCAATTGAGATCTCAATGAGCGATCAAAAAGTTTCCGTTCGCGATTATGGCCGTGGTATCCCCCTGGGTAAGGTTATTGATTGCGTATCCAAGATCAATACTGGTGGTAAGTACGATAGCAAGGCATTTCAAAAATCGGTGGGTCTGAATGGGGTGGGTACCAAGGCGGTAAATGCTTTGTCCAATTCGTTCACGGTACAGTCATACCGCGACGGCCGCACTAAAATAGCCGAGTTTGCCAAAGGCGAACTGATACGCGATGAGCCCGAAAAAGAAACTACACAGCGCAATGGTACC
>Ga0209026_1000430_pt1 | contig 35017 bp, 35 predicted proteins | sample AraplaCL_Col_mCL_FD_184262 | JGI IMG/M metagenome (GOLD analysis project Ga0209026, IMG submission 184262) | Arabidopsis root microbial communities from the University of North Carolina, USA - plate scrape CL_Col_mCL (SPAdes) (version 2) | ecosystem: Host-associated > Plants > Roots >... | reverse complement strand
TATTTGAGGCTTTGCTTAACCTAACGAGTGCATTTTTTAACACTTCACTTCTGCATAGCCGGATCTTACAGGGGCACCAAAAAACAGTTCGGCATAGTGGTCAAAATCTGCTGTGTCATCCGAGGTAGTGAAGAATCTTTGCGTGCCGTTTTTGCTGATATTGCTTTCCATTTCAGGGTGGCGTTGCAGGTAATCTATCAAACTCGCGGCTACAATGTCGCCTTGCGGGATGGCTTTGATATGTTTGGGCAAATAAGCGTTTATCTTATCCAGCAATAAGGGGTAATGCGTACAAGCCAACAACAGCGTATCAATATCTGCGGATTGTGCGAGTATCTGGTCGAGATATTTTTTGACGAAGTAATCTGCCCCGGGATGATCGTGCTCGCCATTTTCTATTAACGGCACCCAAAGCGGGCAAGCCTGCTGAAACACTTTTACATCAGGCGAAAAATGACCGATCTCTATTTTGTACGACTCTGAGTTAACCGTTCCCTTGGTGCCTAAAACACCAATCTGTTTGGTTTGGGTATAATTGCCTATTACCTCGGCAGTGGGGCGGATAACGCCTAATACGCGCTTTGCCGGGTCATATGTTTCCAGATCAACCTGTTGAATGGTACGTAACGCCTTAGCCGATGCGGTATTACAAGCCAGAATGATCAACGGACAGCCTTGCTCAAACAACCATTGTACACATTCCCAGGTATATTCGTGAATAGATTGAAATGAGCGGTTACCATAAGGCGCCCGGGCGGTGTCGCCCAGGTAAACATAGTCGTATTGCGGCAGCTCTTTAAATATAGACTTAAAGACGGTTAGTCCGCCGTAGCCTGAATCAAATATGCCGATAGGTTTGTCCATTACACAAAGGTAGTAAATAAAAGAGCCTCCCACATTGCTGTCGGGAGGCTCTTTGTATGTCAAATAAGATCGATTATTTCAACCCTAATTTCAGTTTTACCGCAGCTTCTAAGTTATCAGCTTCAGGAAATACGATCAAATCGGTACTTGAAGTATTAATCACATAAGCATAACCTTTTTCTTTGGCAACAGCCTGAACCGCATTACGCACTTTTTCAAATAATGGTTTAGACAATTCCTGTCCTTTAGCTTCGATTTGTTGAGAGGCTGTTTGTTGTAAATCTGTTCCTCTTTTTTGTAGATCGTTCAATTCGCTGATGGCGACAGCTTTCGCCGCTTCGTTCATGGTAGCTTGTCCTTTTTGATAAGCTTCACCTTTTTTTTGATACTCGGTGTTTAGCCCGGCTAACTGATCTTGGAATTGTTTTTGAAGCGCCGCTATTTGAGTCTGTACAGTTTTGGTTTCAGGCAATACGGCCATAATGGCGTCCTGGTTTATATAACCTATTTTTTGCTGCGCGTTGGCAAAGCTGCCCATTGATAAAATGCAGATTGCTACTAAGGCAACTTTAACTAAATTTTTCATTCTGTTTTTGGTGTGTTTAAAAAATATGGGATACTATTTTAATTTTTATTTTGCTAATTGTCCGGGTTTAAGCCCCAACCGGGTAATTACTTCGTTGCTTTTGTCATAACGCGGATTTGCGTAAAGCATTATCACTTCGCCGTTTTTATCAAAAATAAAATCCAGGTTATCGCTTTCGGCTACCGCCTGGATGGCTTTTGCTACACGATCCTGAATGGGTTTCATTACCGATGTGCTTTTAGCCGTCAACTCGCCATCCGGACCAAATTTTTGTTTTTGAAAATCCTTGGCTTGTTTCTCTTTATCAACTATTTCTGCTTCGCGGCGCTTTTTCATATCAGGTGTCATTAGCACCATGTCGGCCGTAAAAGCTTTGTATAAACGGTCAACCTCCTGAAAATGTGCATCAACCTCTTTTTGCCATTGATCTGATAAGGCACCCAATTGCTTTTGCGCCGATGCATACTCGGGCATGTGCTTCAGGATGTAATCAGAATCTACGTAACCAAAACGCTGTGCAAACGTGGCAGTTGCGGTTAATAACGTAAAGCAGAGTATTAAAATTACCTTTTTCATAAAGCTTACGCAAAGTTATTAATTAAATCCACCCGATAAAGTCTGGGCGATTGAAAAACTAAACTGTCCTTTGTTTGCTCCCGGGATACCAGGAATAGCATCGAAACCATAGCCATAATCCAAACCAAGTAAACCAAAAATAGGTAAAAATATTCTGGCACCCACACCCGCCGAACGACGAATGTTAAACGGATTGTACTGACCAAAGCTGTTCCACACGTTACCGCCTTCGGCAAAAGCCTCAACAAATATGGTGGCGCTTGAGCCCGAAATAACCGGGTGGCGCAACTCTAATGTAAACTTGTCGTAAATAGTTGAGCCCGGGTTGGTGTTTTCGGTATAGTTGGTACCCACCGGAATAACCGAGAAGTTTTGGTAACCGCGCATGGCAATGATATCACTACCCTGCAAGAACTGGTAACTTTGCATACCATCTCCACCCAGTTTGAAACGCTCGAACGGTGAAGGACCAACTTCTGAGTTATACTGACCAAGGAAGCCAAACCTCACTTGCGACATCAGCACAAACTTACCCGCAATTGGAGTGAACCACTGCGCATCAAATTTCACTTTGTAGTACTCTACCCAATGGTAACGCTGCTCTTGTGTTGCCACGCGATAGTTAATGTCGTTAAATGACGAGTATGGCGGCGTGCCTTGTAAAGTCAATCTGATATTTGAGCCCGAGGTTGGGAAGATAGGCGCATCTAAAGAGTTACGCGATAGTTCTTGAGTTAACTTGATGTTGTATGCTGTACCATTGCTAAAAATAAAGCCCGGGTAGTTATCCAGATTGTAGTGATCAAAGTTTAACGAGTAGTTTAACTGGAAACGGTTATCAGGCCATTGCAGCTTCTTACCCAAAGTAACACCCACACCGTTAATTCGCAGATTGTTATAGTTAGGGTCGGTTACTGCATAGTACTGACCGGTTGAACTACCTTGTGTATAGGCCGATACTGAGAAGTAGATCGGTTTCTTACCACCTAGCCACGGCTCGGTGAAAGTTAACGAGTAGTTGGTATACGTACGGCCCGCAGACTGACCACGGATACTTAGTTTCTGCCCGTCGCCTTTTGGAAGCGGTTTATATGCCTTAAGATTAAAGATGTTGCGGATAGAGAAGTTGTTGAAGGTTAAACCTAAGGTACCTATCAACTGGCCGCCACCAAAACCGCCGGACAATTCAACCTGGTCAGAAGGTTTTTCAACCACGTTATACAAAATATCAACCGTACCTTCATTAGGGTTAACGTTAATTGGCTTCGGCTCGGTCTTTTGATCGTCGAAGTTACCCAGAGTACCGATATCGCGCGTACTTTGAATTAATAATGCCTTATTAAAGTTTTGTCCCGGCAAAGTTTCCAGGATCCGACGAACTACCTTATCGTTGGTTACGTCGTTACCTTTTACGGTTACCCGGTTAATAGTAAACTGCGGGCCCTCGAACATTTTAATGTCCAGATCTATGGTATCGTTGTGTACACGCACCTGTTGCGGATCTGCTGAATAAGTTAAATAACCGTCATTCAAATAATACGTTGAAAGGTCATCCTGCACACCATCGCCACCCGAAAGGCGCTTGTTCAATAACTCTTCACTAAATACATCACCTTTTTTAATCTTCAGGATCTTATTTAGGTTTTCGTTAGAGTATTTAGAGTTACCGGTGTATTTAATGTTACCGAAGTAATATTTAGGGCCTTCATAAATTTTAAGCTTTACATCAACGGTTTCTTCGTCGTGTTTGGTTACGGTATCAGCCAAAATTTCTGCATCGCGGTAACCCTTGGCCTGCATTTTTTCAACCAGGTTCTGTTTATCCTCAATGTACTTATCGTCTTTAAATTTCTTCGACCCAAAAACGTTGTACCACTTGCGTGTACGCGTTTTTGAAAGCAGCTTTTTCAACTTTCCGTTAGAAAATGCCTTGTTACCTTCAAAGGTAACCGAGTTGATCATCACTTTTGAATGCTTGTCAACGGCAACATCCAGTATCAAGCTGTTGGCATCACCCGGATCTTCACGCTGTTTAATGCTAACGGTAGTATTTAAATAGCCCTTTTCGGCAAAGTACTTTTTAATGGTATTGGTTGTAGTAGTGATTAAATTCTGGTTTACTATTTTCCCTGTACGGTCATTCAGTTGTTTTTGAATATCCTCCGTCTGTCCCTTACGGATACCGGTAACGTGCATACGCGACAAACGTGGCAACTCTTTTACAGCAATTTCAAGATAAACCGTATCCAGGTTAATTTTGGTGATATACAGTTGTACATCATCAAAAATATTTTGCGCGTACAGGTCTTTAATTACCTTGGCGTTAGCCTCGCCCGGTAAGTTGATCTTGTCGCCTTTATTTAGTTTAGAGATGGTTAATAACACATCCTTATCCAAATTTTTAGAACCTGTAACAGTAACGCCACCAATAATGTAATCCTTCGGACTTAAATAGTTTAAACTATCTATCGGAATAGGTCGGGCGCCGCCAAACTGTCTGGATTGCTGCGGCACCTGTGCCATTGCCGTGACACATATTATGGAGAAAAGAATAGTAAAAAGGTATTTATTCATTCGAATTTTTAAGTGGCTAAAAATAATTTATACAGTTGTTAAAATTTGTTAAAAGAAAAAATTTAGTTCACTTGCTCGCTGGTCTTGCCAAAACGGCGCTCGCGTTTCTGGTAATCCAGTATCGCTTCGAACAGGTCTTCCTTCCTGAAATCGGGCCATAGTTTTGGCGTAAAGTATAACTCGGCATAAGCAATTTGCCATAACAGGTAATTACTTATCCTATACTCGCCGCTGGTTCTTATCAGCAACTCCGGGTCGGGCATGTTTGCGGTGTACAAATTATTTTCAAAAAGTTCTTCGTCAATTTTATTTGCATCCAACTCGCCACTTTGCACTTTTAACGCTATGTTTTTTGCCGCCTGTACAATTTCGCGGCGCGAGCTATAGCTTAATGCTAACGTAAGCACCAGGCCTGTATTGCCCGATGTGGTTTCGATAGCGTTGTTTAATTCGCGGTAACATTTATCAGGCAGCATACTCAAATCGCCAATGGCGTTAAGCCGTACGTTCTTTTTCATAAAGTTGCTGATCTCTTTATGAATAGTGGCTACCATCAATTCCATAATAGCCATCACCTCCAGCTTGGGGCGGTTCCAGTTTTCGGACGAGAAAGTGTAAAGGGTTAAGTATCCCAACCCAAGATCGCAAGCGCCCTCAACCACATCACGAACGGATAGCACACCATTATGATGCCCAAAAACCCGCATTTTGCCCTGTTCTTTGGCCCACCGGCCATTACCGTCCATAATGATAGCAATGTGTTGCGGCAGGTTTGATAAATTCAGCTGGTCCTTATAACTCATTTCGTAATACACGTCAACCAAACCCCGAGGATAATTACCCTTTTAAATTGGTTTTGGGCTAATGATTTTTGCCGGCGATCTGTTGATAACCAGCTTTTTTCAGGCGACAAAGGTAAAACTTAGTTTATACTTTTTTAGTATGTTGAAAGAAAAGAAAGTTTACTAACAGACATAACCGTTAGTAATAGTGGTTTTTGCGGGATAATTAGTCCTATTACCACAAACAAAAAGGACTTCCTTATCTGGAAGCCTTTTTTTAAAATTTTTTCACAAAGGCACGAGTACACCTCGCTTTAGCCTATGCTCTATACTCGCGCCAGAGTGGAGAGTGGAGGTACTTCACATTCCGCAACGGATAGGTTTATTTAAACCTTATATTGTTTATTATTTTATCAAAAATCGCTTTCGCTTTCGCTTCATCAGATTCCTTATAATGACAGGTACATATAAGTGTTTTTCTGTTTTTGAAATCAGACGTAAAGCTTAAAATCCTCTCATCGCCCTCTTTAGATTCGAAAACAAAGAACGAAGCACTGTTTATAGTTACTATTCTTGACTCGACAATCTTACCACCATTTTTTTTATAAAACGCTTCCATTTCCGCTTTTTGATCAAGTAACGTAATGTTGTCATCATCCATCATTGGTATGTCTCTAAACGAAAATATAATTCCGTCAACATTATATACATTTTTATCTCCCTTAATTTCCGTCAGATATTTATACTTTTTGTCTTTAAATTCTAAAGCATCTTTACGACTTATTTTCAAACTGTTTTTAGGAAGCGTGATAGCTGCAATTTCGCTTGACGGCGATTCCTGGGCTTGGCTATGCAGGCTAACAAACAATGCTAGTACCGCTAAAACACTCGTTCTTTTCATCTTTTTAATTATTGACATGGTTTATTGTTAACGTATATCTTTCCATCCGCCCCGGTAATTAAATCTAAAGGCCGATAAACAGTAGGTGAATTAGCTGAAGCTTTATATAAATTTATCGCGCTTCCAAATATGGATATAAGGGCATACGAAGTGGGGTGTAGTTGGCCTTGCCCAGCATTTCTAAATGCATTGTTATATGCAGCCGTATCAGCTAAAAAAACCTGATATTGGGCGCGTAAAGGCATTCCAATTATTAACGGTCACCGCAAAATTTGCAACATTTGTAGTTACGGCTATGCTTGCATGATTCTTATAAAATGTTGAATCTACTGGATTGATGTTTTTAACACTATTAAGATCACTCACCATTGAAAACACATCTAGAGGCGAAGGAGCATCGTCACCTATCGGATGTGAGTGAGTTTTAGTAATAGTATGACTGCTACTTGTCCAACTAAAATCATAGCCAACGCTATTAACAGAATTGTCAGTTCTTAAAGAAGTAGAAGTAAAAACATTGGGACTGGAAAGGCTTGCAATATTAAAACTTTGGCTGTATTCGTTACCTGTACCGGCAGTACTACTTAATATCTGCGCATTTGCAGATGCAATTGTGGCATTAGCCTCCAGCGAATCCAGTGAAACCTTTTCAATACATGGAACTCTTGTAGTATCTTGCGGCGGTTGTGTATTATTACCAGTCCCACTGCCTCCGCCACCGCCGCTACCGCCATCACCACTCGCGCCTCCCCCGTTATCATAGGGGTCAATATCACTACAAATGTCAGGTATTTGTGCTATTTGGTAAGTAGTAGAACCCAAGTATTCAATTATGTTGCCATCTTCATCAGCCAAATAATAGCCATCAGTTTCTGTGATAACAGTATAACCACAACTTTGCTGTGCTACGTTAACTTTTTTTGATGTGGAGTTAGTTTGTATCGAGCTACCTGCTATAGAAGTTGGTGCACCAATAGCGCCTGCAATTTTTCCATTACTATAGCGCCATCCATTTAAGAAATGTCTATCAAGCGTGTAGAAAATAATCAACCCCGTAAATGTTGACGGGATTTGCTTATAATGTAAATCCTTAATAACAGATTGCTTCGTTTGGCTAAAATCTTCTATCACTTTCATAAACACATTTAACCGGTGGCCGTTATTAAATTTAATGAATACAGCCTCTGTTTTGTTACGGCAATATGCGGTGTCACCGGCCTTGGGCTGATTAGTGGATAATAAAAAGTTTTCGCTTTCTATATCAAACTCAGCCAGCTGGCTATTGTCTGCCCGCAGGTACGCCTGGTATTTATCCCATTTTACGTTAAGGTTACGTACATAGTTACCAATGTCGTTGCCATTGGCGGTTGATAACGTTGCAAGTTTCGAACCGCTGGTGCCGCTTGCATAAATTCCCTGCAGTTCATTAATGTCTGAACTATTTAGCGTTAACGGCTGTTGCACGCCAGCCATGCGCACATCCTTGCGGCAACTGTGAATAACAAGAGCGGTGGTAATAATAAAGAGTAACGCAGATAAGCGCACTATCCGTCCGGATAAGTAAAAGTGTTGCATACAAATTGTAATATAGTTTAATGGTAAACCAGGTTATTGCAACCAAGCGGTTATGCTATATTATAAATTATATTTTAAAAACAAAAATATTTGAGCCTTTAATTAAAACAACCGGAAAGGAAACACTAAGGGCTTAAACTATTAATAATAGCACTTCTGTGAGATAAAAGTATAGGAAATAGTGAAGCCGAAAAAGAAGTAGGTGTCCCTTGCCCTGCCGTCGCCACGTTGGGTGCCGGTAACGCCGGTGTAAACACCTGTATTCTCGCCCGAACGATCTGAAAGTGCTGCCGCCAGCGGAGACATTTTTGTTTTATCCGGGTAATAACCGCCTACATCATCCAAATAATCGGTGTTCGGATTTCTATAGCCTAATTCGGCACCCACGGTTAAGGCTCCCGAAAAATTATATTTAAAGCCCACGCCATAAGGAATAGAGATGGCCTGGTTTGAATAGGCGTTGCCTTGGCCTTCGGTCATCAACTCGCGCAAGTTATAGGTATGTCCCTGGTAACTAGCCGTGGGGTTAAAAGTGGTGTACGCAATTCCCGCAAAAATATACGGAGTGAATAAGCTCTTGCTGATGTTGGGAATATACTCCAGGAAATTCAGTTCGGCAGTAAGGCTTACTTCATTAAGCGTGGTCATGAAGCTCAGGTTTCGCGAACGGGTTTGCAAGTTGCCCGATGTACTATCTGCACCGCCAATGCTGCCATATGTATATCCTAACTTGGCTGATACATAGCCGTTAAAATTATATTTAGCCGATACGCCCAAGGCCGGCCCACTGATTTTCACGGGGTTATTTTGATTCAGATCGCCCATGTAACCCGCTCCGCCTGCCATTGCACCAAACTCCCAGTTTTGGGCGTGCAGAAGGGTTGCCGAGAACAATAAAAATGCTGTTAGTAGAAATTTGGGCATCAACACAAAGTTAATAATTGCGGGTATCCAGTCCCCACAATAACTTGTTTCTTAACGTTGATAAGTAGCTTTCATTATTTAAGCGGATGAGATTTAGCTGGAAATTAGCCTTACGCACATGGAATTTCATAGTCTTCTCGATCACCGCCGTGCGCGAATCGCATGACAATAAATAATTGGCGCTGCGGCACTCCACCTCGAACGAAAGTACGCAGGTATCCGGGAAAATTATTGGCCTTACATTTAAATTATGCGGCGATACCGGCGTTACCACAACGCTGTTTGACTGCGGCATTATGATGGGCCCGCCACAGCTTAATGAGTAAGCAGTTGAACCGGTTGCCGTAGCGATAATGATCCCATCGCCCCAGTACGAGTTAAGTACTTCGCCATCCAGGTACATGTGTGTGGTGATCATCGCCGAGTCATCCCGCTTGTGGATGGTAATATCATTGAGCGCGAAATTATGGTCGCCAAATATCCTTTGTTCAGATTCTATAGTGAGGAGGCCCCGTTTATCCAGCGTAAATTGTTTGTTTACCACTGCGTGGATAGCGGCTGCGATATCGCTCTTGTTTACGCTGGCTAAAAAGCCTAACCTACCAAAGTTGATACCAATAACCGGAATCCCCGAATCGCGTATAACGGCCACCATATCCAGCAAGGTGCCATCGCCCCCCAAAGTAATAAAAACATCTATCAGGCCTTTTATCTTGTCTTCGGGGTTTAGAATTTTATAGGCAGCAGTATTTATCTTTCCCCGCAAATAATCATTTAACTGTTTATGCACATAAATCTCTACCTCGTGGTGCGACAGGGTATCGAAAATTTGCTGTATAAAGGGTAACGCAGCATTATCATTAAATGGCCTACCATATATTGCAATTCTCATAATTTATTTTGTCATTGAGGCATTACGTCATCGAGGCATTGGGTCATTCCTTATATTTTAAAAAAATGACTTAATGACCCAATGATTTAATGACCTACATATTAAGATAGTTCATGAACGAATCAAAACGATCCATTGAATCGTCATTCGCTTCGGTATGATTAAAAGTGGCTTTTATCTCGTATTCGTACCGCAGGAAGGTGGCCAAAATTGTAGATATATCCTGCTTGTTTACTTTTAAGGTTACTTCCATTTTGGTAGATTCCGGAAAAGTACGGACGTAAGAGCTTAATATTTGTGCATTGTCAGACTCTACGATCTGCGCCATGTGCGACAGCGAGTTATTCTTATTGCTGATCTCCAGTACAATAATACCGCCCGGCTCTGCAGCAGAGGTAAACTGGGCAAAGTAATCATTCATGGTATTGATAGAGATCATCCCCAGGTAGTTCTTCTTGGCATCAAGCACCGGCACAACGGTGAGTTTTTGCTCATAAAAACAGCGGATCACGTCATACACGTGCTGACCGGCAAAAACGTATGGATTGATCAGCGACAGCGCCAACGATCCTACCGCGCAGGTGGTATCCGTTTCGGCCACCATATCAGCCTCTGCTATTAAGCCTAAAAACTGCTCCTCGTTAACAATAGGCAAATGCCTAACCCTAAACTCTATCATCCGGCCAAAAACCTTCTGTATACTATCAGAAGTATGTATGGGCGGTATGGCGTTGGTTATAAGTTCGGCTGCTACCATGGCTATGCGTTTATTTTAGCTAAAAATCCCTTCAGCAAACGGTTAAATTCATGCGGGTGCTCCATCATGGGCGCATGTCCGCATTTATCTATCCAATGCAGTTCAGAGTCGGGCAGTAGTTCGTGAAACTCTACTGCAACCTCCGGCGGTGTGATCTTATCATCTTTACCCCAGATCAATGACACCGGCAGTTTCATTTTATGCAGATCGCCTTTCATGTTATGACGAATAGCCGATTTAGCCATTGCCAACAAACGGATCACTTTATGACGATCGTTCACTATACCATATACTTCATCAACCAGTTCATCGGTTGCTACTGCCGGGTCGTAAAAAGTATATTGTGTCTTTTCTCTAACAAAATCGCGGCTTTCGCGGCGCGGGAAAGACCCGCCAAAGGCGTTCTCATATAAACCCGAGCTACCCGTTAAAACCATGGCACGCACCATTTCCGGGTGTGTTAATACATATATTAAAGCTACGTGCCCCCCAAGCGAATTACCTAATAGAATTACGTTATTCAGCTTTTTAAACTTAATGAATTTATGGATGAATTTGGCCAGCGTTTTTACGCCCGTGGTAAGCACCGGCATATCGTAAACCGGCATAATAGGCAATATTACCCGGTAATTTTTGCTAAACTCCTCAATAACCACTTCCCAATTGCTTAAGCCGCCCATTAAGCCGTGCAGCAATAGCAATACTTCGCCTTCGCCCTCTTCGATGTAACTAAAACCGTGTTCCTCTTTAAGCACGAACGCCATATACAGATATGTAAATATTTACTTTGTGTGTTTCACAAAACCGGAAACACTATCGCCGGTTTGTTTAACTCGTTATAAAAATAGGTTATTACCCCTTTAATGCAACAATTATTTCAATTTAGCCCCCCTGCTCCCTAAAGGGGGAGATTTCGGGATAGCTAATTTCCCCTCCAGGGGTTTATTGGGCTAGCCCAATAACTGTTTAACCACCTCTGATACCGTTTTACCATCGGCACGCCCGGACAGTTCTTTGTTGGCAGCGCCCATTACTTTCCCCATTTCCTGCACGGATGTAACTCCCAAACGGTTTATGAGTTCTTGTAAATAACCTTCTACCTCAAAACGGCTCATTTGCTGCGGCAGGTATTCTTCAATAACCGCCAGCTCGTCTATTTCTATTTGATACAGATCATCGCGGTTTTGCGTTTTATAAATATCTGCCGATTCCTTGCGTTGTTTCGCCAGTTTTTGTAAAACTTTTATTTCGCCGTCCTGGGTTAATTCTTCGGCTGCACCTTTTTCGGTTTTGGCTAATAATAAGGCCGATTTGATGGCGCGCAAGCCACGCAATCTATCTGCTTGTTTGGCCAGCATGGCCGACTTTATATCCTGATCTATTTGTGTTGTGAGTGACATGGTATTTTATTTTTTTAAAATGTGATTGCCGCTGGCCTGGGCGGTAGGCATGATCAGCATATCATTAATATTAACGTGTTTCGGCCTGGAAGCGATAAACCAGATCGCTTCGGCAATATCCTCGGCGGTAAGCGGGTCGAAACCTTTATATACTTCTTTAGCGCGCGCTTTATCGCCATGGAAACGTACTTCAGAAAACTCGGTTTCTACCGCACCGGGATGAATGCCCGATACTTTGATACCGTATTTTAAAAGATCTAAACGCATAGCCTTTGTCAAGGCATCAACGGCTGCTTTGGTAGCGCTGTAAACATTTCCGTTTGGATAAACGTCCTTCCCGGCTATCGAACCCATGTTGATAATATGTCCGTGACCATGGTCAACCATCCAGTTTGATACTACCTTACTTACATACAGCAAGCCCTTAACATTGGTGTCTATCATGGTTTCCCAATCATCAATACTGCCTTCGTTTATAGGGTCAAGCCCCTGGCTCAGGCCAGCATTGTTAATGAGCACATCGATCTTTTTCCAGGATGCAGGAAGGTTATCCAGATTAGATTGCACCTCGTCGCGGTCGCGCACATCAAACGAACTGATGGCAACTTCTACGTTGTACTCTTTGTTAATATGTGCAGCCAGTTTTTCCAGGCGATTTAAGCGTCTGCCGGTCAAAATAAGATTATAACGTTCGCGGGCAAAAACATGAGCACAAGCCTCGCCAATACCCGACGTTGCGCCGGTAATTAAAACAATTTTAGCCATAGGATAACTAAATTAAGCGCCGAAATTAGCTCTTTTAGTTGTGAATATAATAAACAATTACTCGATGTTGTTTTTACAGTCGCTTTTTTACTCAAAATACAGACTAAACATTAGTGTGTGTAAAGTAAGTTTACTAATGGGGGTAGAAAAGGCAGTATTGTCATGAACCAGCACATCGCCGAAGGAATTGGTTAACCTGATCTCCGGCGACATCTTAAAAAACTCGAAATAGATATCGCAGCCTAAGCCAACGTCGTATGAGCCGTATCCGCTGACGTTTTTTACCAAACGGTTTAATGGAGCGCTATTTAAATCATCACTTTTTGAGCCAATGGCATGCGAGTATTGCACACCGCCAAGCACGTAAGCTCTGAAATTGCCGATCTTTTCTGATTTCAATTTTAACAGCAGCGGAAAATCAGTAGAAGTGGCCTGAACCGTTTTGGTAATAGGTGAAGTAACAGGCGCTGTATTATCGTAAGTATAGGTGAGGCTCTTGTCTACAAATATCAGTGAGGGTGTGATACGCGCTTCCAGAAATTCTGTTAACCGGTAACGCGCTAAAAAACCAATGCCAAACCCATTGCTATATCCCGAGGTAATAGACGTTAAATTGCCGGTAACGGGTGCGTTGCCATTCACCGGATCGGCAAAAGGGGTTTGCCAGTTGGGTGCCTTATCAATTTTATAATATGGATTTACAGAAGAAAAGCTGAAACCAAAGCTCAGGTCCTTTTCGTCGGCTCCGCCGCCCCAGGCACGCGTCCTGATTTCCTGTGCCTGCGAAGCAAGCAACGAAAATATTAAAGCTGATGCCAGGGAGAACTGTTTGATCATTTAACGCCTGTGTAAATAGAACAGATACCAAACGCTAAAGGCCGTTGTTTGGTATTTTTATAACCCACCTTATCCATCAGCGCGGTAAAGTTTTTGCCATCGGGAAATGCGGCCACCGACTCAGGTAGATAAGAATACGCCCGGGCATCTTTAGAAAATATCTTGCCAATGGTTGGTGTAATGTAGTTGAAATAGAAACTATATAGCTGTTTGATCGGGAATTTCTTCGGCTTTGAAAACTCGAGGATGACCGCCTTACCGCCCGGTTTTAAAACCCGGAACATATCCGCCAAACCGGCTTCCAGGTTTTCGAAATTGCGTACACCGTAGGCTACCGTTACGGCATCAAATTCATTAGTGTCAAACGGTAACTTTTCCGAGTCACCAAGTTTTACTTCGTATTGATTGCTTAACGCTCGTTTAGCGATCTTTTGATCTGCAATATCCAGCATGCCCTGCGAGATATCTACCCCGACGATTTTTTCAGGCTTCAAGATTTTAAGCGCTTCAAAGGCAAAATCGCCGGTGCCGGTGGCTACGTCCAATATCAGTTTTGGCTGATCTTTCTTCAACTCATTGATCGCCTTTTTGCGCCAGATGATATCTATCCCCAACGACAAAAAGTGATTCAGGAAATCGTAAGTTTTAGAGATGTTGTTAAACATATCGGCCACCTGCTCTTTTTTGGTAGCCTGCTCATCCTGGTAGGGCGTAACGGTAGTACTCATTGGGGCAAAGATAGGGTTTTGTTTTAGTCTTAAGTCGGGAGTCTTAAGTCTTGAGCCAGCTATGCTATATCCCCAACGACTCAGGACTCTCGACTAAAGACTTCAGACTAAAGAAAGCAACCCCTCCACATCCAACCTCCTGGTGTACATGGTTAAATTGCCATTTTGATCTAGCGGCCATTGTTCTTTGGGTTTGTCCCAGTATAGTTCTACGCCGTTGTGGTCGGGATCATCTAAATAAATCGCTTCTGATACACCATGATCCGATGCTCCGGTAATTGGGTAGCCGGCATCCATCAATCTTTTTAAAATAGCAGCGAGGTCCTTTCTTTCTGGATATAATATGGCCGTGTGAAATAATCCTGCAGCATACTCTGGTGCCGGTGGAGCGCCTTTGCTTTGCCAGGTGTTCAGGCCAATATGGTGGTGATACCCTCCTGCCGAAATAAACGCATCCTGGTCGCCATACATCGTCACCAGCTCAAAACCCAACAGTTTTTGGTAAAAATCAAGCGACTTTTGCAGATCGCTCACTTTTAAATGCACATGCCCGATACGGGTTTGTGCCGGTATTTTATAATCGTCCATACATAATTACATGTTTAAACATCAAATTTACGCTGTCTTGCAGAGTTATTTGTTGAGCTTAGGTAAAATTAATTTTGTTAATTATTGTTAAACCTGTTTGTTTTTGAAAACTATATTTATAGTTTTGACTAAACCCATAGTTCACAATTTATGCTTCACTTTATCCGGTTCAACTCTGCCCTTTTTCTCTTACTATTGGCGGTTGCTTTTACTACCAACGCTCAAACTAAAAACCAATTTAAAGGAAAGGTGGTTGATTCGGCCAACCACGTCCCTATCGAAATGGCCACCGTTGCCATTATGGAAGTGAAAGATACGGTGTCTACACTCATATCCTACACCTTAACAGACAAGGAAGGCAACTTTATCTTACATGGAATTCCGGCAGGCGTAAATCTAAAATTGCTGGTCTCGTTTGTTTCTTATAATTCCTATCGCAAACTACTAAAGCTGCAAAACAAGACCGAAAACATGGATTTTGGCACGATAGGCTTAAGCAATAAATTACTGAAAGAGATCACCATTCGCGACCGCCCCCCTATTGTGATACGGGCCGATACCATTGAGTTTGCCGCCGAGGCTTTTAAAGTAAGGCCGAACGCCGTAGTAGAGGATTTGCTAAAAAAGTTGCCCGGCGTTGAGGTAAGCGGCGACGGAACGGTTACGGTTGCCGGCAAGCCGGTTAGTAAAATTTATGTGGATGGCCATGAATACTTCGCCAACGACCAGCGCATCGCCACAAAAAACCTGGACGTAGCATTGATAGACAAAGTGCAGGTTTATGACGACCGCGAGAACGACCCTAACCACGTTACTCCTGCTGCGGATGTAAATAAGATCATCAACCTTAAATTTAAAAAAGAGTACAAGAAAAGTATCTTCGGCAAAGTGTTTTTAGGCGCCGGTACAGAGGACCGGTATGAAACCGGAGGCTTGATCAATATGTTTCGCGACACCTTACAGGTAAGCTTGATTGGGGTAAGCAACAACTTAAACAACACCGGCTTTTCCTTTAATGATCTGTACACTTCCGGCGGTTTAAATCGTGGAGGCAATGAGGCAGCCGCAAGAGCCGGTTTGGGGGGATTCGGCGGGGCGGGCAGCGGCATACAAAAAGTAATTTCGGGCGGTGTTAATATCAATAATGATTATGGCAAAAAGCTAAAAGTTAACCTGGCGTATTACTATAACCACACCAACAATGATTTTAATAGCCTGGCCAATACCCAGCGTTTGTTAAATGACACCACATTAACCAGCCGAACCGCAAACTCCCGGATCAGCTATGACACCCGCCACATCATTACCTCAAGCGTTCGTTGGGCGCCTAATCCGGCAACACAAATTCAATATACCCCGGTGTTGAATATTGACAATAACAGTTCCGGGAGTTCTACGCTGGCCAGCACGTTCAGCAATTTTGTCCCACTGATCACCCAATCTAACACCACCGACCATAGAGACGGAAGCAATGTGTCCTTCTCACAAAATTTCTCATACAATCATCAGTTAAAAAAACAGGGCAGCTCTTTTAGTGTCAACCATAGTTTAAATATCTCGCCGAGCAGCAGCAATGATTTTAATATTAACCAGGTTAATTCATTTACCTCGTTATTACCATCATACGTTCTAAACCGTTTAACCAACACCATCGGTAATTCTACCGACGGTTCCATATCCGCAGGCTATCGCACCCAAGTTAACAAAAAACTAAGCGCAACAGCCACCGTTTCTGCCAATTACAGGCATGCTGTAAATAACACATTCGCTTTAGATCTGGACACCGTAACCGGGCACTATGATGCACCTGTGCTTAATCTTAACAGTGCGCTCACCCGCAATACGTTTAGTGAATCTGTTAATCCAGGTTTTACCTATATGTTTAGCGATGGCAGAACGCACCCTTTTATGCAAGTAAATGCAAGTGTAAATTTAGAAATGCAGGATGTAAGCAACCACTTCGATCGCGGAGCGCCGGATTTAAATCAAAGGTTCTTCACCGCCTTACCTAACATTAGCTTTAACTACGGCAAGTTTGGCGCAAGTTATACCGAAAGTATGCAGCTACCCAACATTGGTGATCTGATACCTTATACCGTTGTATTTAGCCCGCTATATTCGGTAACCGGCAACCCGGATCTGAAACCAACTTATCGCCATAACTTTAGCATCCGTTATTCCAATTTTAATTTCAAAACCCGTAATACCTTTTCGGCAAACCTTAATTACACCAGCAGCGACAATACGGTTTTTCGCCAGCGCACGCTTGACCAGGCCGGTATTGAAACCAGCCGACCAATTAACATGAATGGTGCACATAGCGTAAATGGCAGCATCAACCTTTCAAAACCTATAAAAAAGACTACTGATTTAAATATAACCAGCTCCACAAATCTAAGTGCTACTTATTTCCATAACTTCTTTGAATTAAACGGGCAAAATGGCTTTCAAAACAGCATAGGCGGTATTTTTACCGAATCGATAAACTTTAACTGGAAGGATAAGATAGAGTTGTCGCCGGCTTATACGCTAACTGCGCAATCTGTTAAATATACCGGGGTTAATTATCCTAATCAGTCGCAAATAGCGCACAATGCGGGCTCACACTTTATGTTTTACTGGAACAGCCGCACCAGTATAGAGGGCAGCTATAATTACACCTACAACCCGTTAGTGCCGCCGGGTTTCCAAAAAAGCGCCAACCTGCTAAGTATGAATATAGCGCGAACCTTATTTGCTAATGGCAAAGGGCAGATCAAACTAACTTGCTACGATATCCTGAACCAAAGTATTGGCACTACGCGCAGCATTAACGAGAACGTGATCACCGATAATCAATCTGAAATTTTGAAACGCTACTTTTTATTGACCTTTCAATATAGCTTCATCAAATCGTTAACCAAAAAGTAACTGGCGATACCCAAATTCTGATTAAGACGGGTAATTGCTACCTTTGTGGCATGATCGTTAAAAGTGCCGAGTTTATTTGCAGTAACACGCAGATCTCTAAATTGCCGCCACCGGTAAAGCCCGAATATGCTTTTATTGGCCGGAGTAATGTGGGCAAATCGTCGCTGATAAACATGTTGGTAAACCAACGCGGCTTAGCAAAAACATCGCAAACGCCGGGCAAAACGCAGCTCATTAATCACTTTTTGATTAACGATAACTGGTACATTGTGGATTTGCCGGGCTACGGTTTTGCACGGGTTTCTAAAAGCAAAAAAGCCGACTGGGATAAATTTATCCGGACGTATTTAGATAAGCGCGAAAGTTTGCAATGTGTAATGGTTTTGATTGACAGTCGCCTGGAGCCGCAAAAGATAGACCTTGAGTTTTGCAATTGGCTGGGCGAAAAAGGCCTATCCTTTGCGCTGATATTTACCAAGGCTGATAAGCAATCATCCATGAAAACCGATCAAAACGTTGCTAAATTTAAAAAAGCGTTGCTCGCAACGTTTGAGGAAGCGCCACCGTATTTCATTACATCATCAGAAACCCATGCGGGTAAAGATGAAGTGCTCGGTTTTATCGGACAGATAAATCAGGGTTTTGAGGTGCCGGATTATAAAACTGATTTTTAAAACGAAAAAAAAACGTCATTGCGAGGACCGAAGCAATCTTAATAACAGCATTGTCATGCTGAGCGACAGCGAAGCATCTTAAACGAGCAGCATATCCGACATGCAAATGCGCTTTCCGAAGTTTGTAACTTCGGAAGGATATGTAGGTAGTTTGTAACTACATTAGCCTGTAGTCTAAGACTACAGGCATAGTCATCCGAAGTTTCCAACTTCGGATAGCGGCGGTTGCCGGATTATAAAACTGATTTTAAAAAGAAACTTGGAATAAACACAACAGTCATTGCGAGAAAGAAAGCAATCTTAATAATAAACTTGTCATCCTGAGCGATAGCGAAGGATCTTAAACGAGCGACATATCCGCCATGCGAAGTAGGTCAAGATTCTTCGTTATCACTCAGAATGACAGACAAGATTGGCTGAGATTGCTTCGTTCCTCGCAATGACGGGGCTTTTAGAATAATAAAGAATGAAAAAATACTTATCCTTAGTTACCTTCTCGCATACCATTTTTGCCATGCCGTTTGCCTTTATCGGGTTTTTTTTGGCGGTAAGTACTACCACCTATAAATTCAAATGGGTTGAGTTGGTGATGATGGTACTGTGCATGGTTTTTGCGCGGAACTCGGCTATGGCCTTTAACCGTTATTTAGATCGTGATATCGACGCTAAAAATCCGCGTACACTAAAACGTGATATTCCCGCCGGAAGGATCTCTCCAGCTGCGGCTTTAACTTTTACGCTTGTTAACTGCTCGCTGTTTATTGCTACCACCTGGTTCATTAATCCCCTTTGCTTTTATCTTTCGCCGGTAGCATTGCTGGTGGTTTTGGGTTATAGCGCTACCAAACGTTTTACCGCGCTTTGCCATTTGGTTTTAGGCCTGGGATTATCACTGGCTCCCATAGGCGCTTATTTGGTAGTAACCGGACATTTTGATATTACGCCGCTGTTTTTCTCGCTGGCGGTATTGTGCTGGGTAAGCGGTTTCGACATCATTTACGCCATGCAGGATGAAGACTTTGACCGTGCCGAACATCTGCACTCTATACCAGCCTATTTGGGCAAAGTAAACGCGTTAAGATTATCAACCTTTCTGCATATCCTGTCGGCAGCCTTTGTGGTGATGCCGGTATTTTATATTCATACAGGGTTTCTGTATTACATCGGTATTGCGTTTTTCTGCTCAATGCTCATCTATCAGCACCTGCTGGTAAAACCAACAGATCTAAGCCGGGTAAACTTCGCATTCATGACCACCAACGGCATTGCCAGTGTGGTGTTTGCTACCTTCTTTTTATTGGATAGGTTGATTTGATTTCGGAATTCGGAAGTTCGATTGCGGAATTAATTGACAGCGCACAATTCCCTCTCTAGCTTTGTAATTATTAGCCGTTGCTTCGATAGTGTGCACACCAGCCCCCGAAACCCCAAAAACTGTAATCGCGGTTAGCCGGGCAAGAGGGGATTGCTTCGTTCCTCGCAATGACGTTAAGTTTAGAAACGTAAAGGCTCGCCGGAAAACCGTGCCGAGGGTATAAGCCTCGAGCGGTGAGCGATTTTTTCCGTTCTCGCGAGGTCTCTCGCAGAGGACCTTGCGACGTAGATGATTAATTATATGAGTGTGGCTTGAGCTTCGGCAGCGCAGAGTCCTCTGCGAGATCCCCCGGCTACTTAAAGGAAGTAGGCAGCGTGTAGTTCCCCTCTTGAGAGGGGGCGCGATGGAAAGTGCGGCTGCAGGGGTGTGTCAGTGGATGTTATTATTCTTAAAGTAAGCGCGCCGTACTAACACACCCCTCCACCCCTCTCAAGAGGGGAATCGCACGGGCTAACGCTTTTTTTATATTTACAATTTCGGCAGCGCAGGGTCCTCTTCGAGAGACCCCGCGGCGACTTAAAGTCTGCAAATCCAAAATCGAACTTCCGAAATCCGAAATCATTTCACTCCTTTAAAACTACCATCATCAACATCCTTGATGAATTTGATCACGCCATCCATGTAGGTTTTCTGATCGTCCCACATGGCTAAATGGCTGCCGTTAGGGCAATACAGGTAATTGCCCTGCTTAACTTGCGTACTCATCCATTTCATGTAGTTAGGGTCCATGGTATCATACTTAGCGCCAACCATCAGTGTAGGCACCGTAATATTTGGTAACTGTTTAGTGATATCCCATTTGATCAAACGGCCGCCGGTTTTAAATTCGCTCGGGCCTTGCATCATTACATAAATTTCTTCGTTTACGTGTTTAAAAGCGCGGTTAACCGGGTCGGGTAAGGGCACTGTGCGGCATAAGTGCTTGGTATAATATTCATTAATTACCAGCGCCTGGTAGGTGGGATCCTTGAATTTACCCTGCTTTTCGTAATTGGTGAGCGAATCCACAAGCGATTTACGCATCTGGCTGCGCAGTACGCTGTTATATTTCTCGTAAGCCGGGATGCTGGCCATCATATTAGATACGATCATTCCCTTTAAATTGGCCTGGTACTTCAAGGCATATTCCATAGCGAGCATGCCACCCCATGAATTACCAAGCACATAAAAATTGCTTTTATCCAGGTTGAGCGCTTTACGTACCTGCTCTACTTCGTCAACAAAATGCGGGATTGTCCAAAGAGTGCTGTCGCGGGGCTGATCGCTGTAATACGAGCCCAATTGGTCGTACTCGATCATTTCAAAACCTTCCTTAGGGAAAAAACTCTCGAAGCACTCCATGTACTCGTGCGTCATGGCCGGGCCCCCGTGCAGCAGCAGTATTTTGATACGCGGGTTGGTGCCGAAACGCTTTGTCCATACGTTAAAATTGCCCACCGGCGTATGGATCGGGATCATCTTGATGCCGGCGCTTTGTACACCTGAATCTACAGGTGCAAAATACTCGGCAACGGTTACGCCTTTTTGCTGATTACAGGAATAAGCAAGGGCAATAATGGCTAATAAAAACAGCGGGTAAAATTTCTTCATGACTAAAGCTCAACAGGTTATCACCAAATATAAGTGAAATAAAGTTGGATTTTGGTGGCACAACTGTTTCAGTTGGTCAATAGATGCCGGTTCGTCCCCAAAAAGTGTCCCAAAGTGTCCCACGAAATTTAGTAAGATATTAAAAATCAATAAATTATATAAAAATGGTGTCCCGGGTGTCCCGCCTCTCCCGCGGGACACTTTTTTGTGATCTGTTAAATTTTTACCCCTTTCAAACGCATAGACTTCCGTACTAATCTGCATATTTGCATATCTGCACATTCGCACATCAATACCATGACCATCGTTAAAAAATCAAGAACATATATCCCGGCAAATCTCGAAATGAAGTGGGAAACGCTGGAACCGCTTTACAAAGAGTTATGTGGCCGCGTCATCAATTCGGTTACCGATCTGGAGCAATGGCTACGCGACCGTAGCGAACTGGAGGCAGCTTTAGAGGAAGACTTTGCCTGGCGCTACATCCGCATGACCTGCGACACCAACAGCGAGGAAAAGCTGAAGGATTTTCAATACTTCGCCACTGAAATTGAACCTCAGGTAGCACCGTATAGTAATGAGCTAAACAAGAAACTGGTAGCCAGCCAATACTTTGACCAATTGGACCATGATAAGTACTTTGTGTACTTGCGCGGGGTTAAAAAGTCGCTTGAGTTATTCCGTGAGGAAAATGTTCCCATCCAAACCGAGATACAAGTTGAGCAGCAAAAGTACCAGTCGATAACCGGTTCTATGTCGGTGCATATTGGTGATAAGGAATTTACCTTAGAACAAGCCGGAGTTATATTGAAAGACACCGACCGCAGCAAGCGCCAGGAGGCTTGGGAGAAAATCACCGAACGCCGTTTACAGGAAAAAACCAGGCTGGACGAGTTGTTTGATCACCTTAGGGCACTTCGTCATAAAGTGGCCCTGAACGCCGGCTTTGAGAATTACCGCGATTATATGTTTCAGGCTTTGGGTCGTTTTGATTATACCCCACAAGATTGCTATGCATTTCATGAAGCGATTGAGCGGGAGATCGTTCCTATCCTGCGCGAACAAGCCGAAAAGCGCCAGGATGCTTTGGGATTGGATAGTCTTCGGCCCTGGGATATGGATGTGGATATTTCGGGCAAACCGGCTTTGAAACCGTTTCATGGTGGCGAGGACCTGATCGACAAATCCATCCAATGCTTTACCAATATCAACAGATATTTAGGTGAGCGTTTAGAGATCATGAAGGAAAATAACCTGTTTGACGTGGAGAGCCGGAAAGGCAAAGCGCCGGGAGGGTATAACTATCCGCTGTCTGAAACGGGAGCTCCGTTCATCTTCATGAATTCGGCAAACGGTTTCCGAGATCTGACCACTATGGTGCATGAAGGCGGCCACGCAATGCATACATTCTTAACGGCGGACTTGGAGCTAAATGATTTTAAGCATTGTCCATCTGAAGTAGCCGAACTGGCTTCTATGTCCATGGAGTTATTGTCAATGGATAACTGGAACGTATATTTTGACAACGAAGAGGATTTGAAACGCGCCAAACGCGATCAGTTGATCGACGTTTTAAAAACCTTGCCTTGGGTAGCTGTTATAGATCAATTTCAGCATTGGATATACACCAATCCTACGCATACGGTGGAGGATCGCACGACTGCCTGGAAAGAAATTTATGAGCGTTTTGGTGCCGGCTTTGCTAACTGGAGCGGCTTAGAAAATGCCGAGGAAAATCTATGGCAAAAGCAATTGCACATTTTTGAAATTCCTTTCTATTATATCGAATATGGCTTTGCGCAGTTAGGTGCTATTGCGGTGTACAAAAACTATAAGGAAAACCCAACAAAAGCGCTTGATCAATATTTGGATGCGTTGAAATTAGGCTATACCAAAACCATTAAAGAGATTTATGAGACAGCGGGCATCAAATTTGATTTTAGCGCCGAGTATGTGAAAGATTTGGCCGGATTTGTAAAGGCCGAGATAGAGAAGTTGTGAGCCCTCATACCGTCCTTACCGAAAAATATCCACTTAATTTGCAGGGCGGGCATTTCGGCAATCTGAGATTCCTCAATATCGCTCAAAAATGAAAGGTCTGCTGCTAACAATAAAAGTTTATAGCATTTAAAATAACCTCACAAGCATGTTTCAATTCGTCAGCTGTGATGATGAGTGGCGGGGCAATACGCATAGAATTACTGCAATGCAGGAACCAATCGGTAATAACTCCATTTGCTATGCAGCGGTCGATAATCTTTTTGTTAAGCTCGAAACTTTCAAATTCGATCGCCAGCATCAGGCCTTTACCACGAATTTCCTTAATAGCCGGATGAACCAGTAGCCGGCGAATGAGGGCCTCTTTTTCAGAAACAGCGGCAATTAAATTTTCTTCTAACAAAACCTCCAAAGCAGCTAACCCCGCCGCACAACAAACCGGGTGTCCCCCAAAAGTGGTTATATGTCCAAGAATAGGGTTTTCCTTTAGGGCATCCATAATGTGTTTGGCTGAAACGAAAGCGCCTATCGGCATACCGCCGCCCAAGGCTTTTGCCAATAATAAAATGTCAGGCACAATGCCAAAATGCTCGAAGGCAAACAGGGAACCGGTGCGGCCTAATGCGGCTTGTATTTCGTCAAGGATCAATAGTGTGCCGGTTTCATCGCAGCGCTTGCGCAGAGCTTGCATATAAGCAATATCAGGAACACGGATGCCCGCTTCACCCTGCACCGTTTCCATTATCACGCAAGCAGTTTCATTGGTAATGAATTGCAGGTCATCAACCTCATTAAAACGAATGAAGTCCACCATTGGCAATAGCGGGCGATAAGCTTGCTTATATTCTTCATTACCCATTACACTCAACGCACCATGGGTACTGCCGTGGTAAGAATTATAGCAAGAAATGACCTGCTGCCTACCGGTATAACGCTTGGCCAACTTCAAAGCACCTTCTACTGCCTCGGCTCCCGAGTTTACAAAATAAACCGATTGGAAATTGCCGGGTAGTATAGAGATCAGTTTTTCAGCAAAGCGGACCTGTGGAGCTTGTACATATTCGCCATACACCATAAGGTGCATATATTTTTCGGTCTGGTCTTTAACCGCCTCAATAACTTTTGGATTACCGTGCCCAAGGTTGCTTACACCGATGCCGGAGATAAGGTCGATATAGCCTATACCGTTGGCGTCGTACAGATATACACCCTCTGCCCGTTCAAATTCCAGCAGAAGCGGGAAATCTGTCGTCTGCGCGTTATTGGCCAAAAAAAGCTGACGGAGGCTAAGCATTCCCAAAAGTACAGAAAAAACAATAGCCCATGGACACGTCGATGGGCTATCAAAACGACAAGGAAACCTTAATTACCCGGTGGCAGACTTGCTCCACCGTTTCTTTCCTTAATATTTCTTAATACTTCCTTGTTAAATATGTCCTCACTTTTATAAATCACACTCACCTTTTCAGGAGGCATGATCTTTAAAAATTCCTGATTATAACGAGCCTTGATGTCAAGTATTTGACGAGCATATTCTAAGTTCTTTTCAATCTGATCCTGACCGTTTGGTGTTTGGTCGGAGTTGTTTATTTTTTGTAAAACCCGTACTGCGCCCAAATCCTGTTCATAACGACGATATACCGCAAGAAAACGATTTGTTTGTTCAGGATTAAGCAACAATTGCTTACTAATAAACTCCTCTTTTAATTTACGTACCCTGAGCACATTTTCGCCCGGCCTTTGCTGACCCGGAGTGTAATAACCTGGCTGACGCATGATAATGCGCATTCTTTGTGCATTGGCTACAAAGCCAAAGCTTAGAAATATCGCGAAAAGAAAGTATTTGCCCGCCCTAGTTGTCATTGTATGTTATTCACCTCCTTTAAGATCGGCATTTAAAGCGTCATCAAGGCTTTTCGTATCTATTGTTATGCCGTCATTAGTTGCGCTGCGCTGAACGTCATCAACATCTGTTTCAAGGTAACTTTGGATATCGTCAAGGGGTACGGTTGATATCTCTTTATGCAGAAAAGAATTTTTATGAACGTTAACCGGATCATTTGCGCGTTCAACAAATATACCCGCACCAATCATTAACAATAAGCAAGCTGCAGTAGCGTACTTCATGAAATGAGCCGACCACAGGCTTACAACTTTCGCTTCCCGATGCTGGGTTTTTTCTTCCCCTATGGTTTTGCTAACAATGCTATGATTTAATTCGTTGAAATAATTTTGCGGTACTTCAAAACCTTCTGCAGTCTCGGTTAAAGCCTCTTCTACAAAAATGCGACTGTTGATCTTACCGCTTAAATCGTCAAAATAACTTTCGGGAACGGCGAAGCCGGCATCGGCATTTAAAGCCTCATCAATAAAAATTCGGCTTTGAATATTGTTGCTTAATTCTTCAAAATAATTCTCAGGTACAGCAAAGCCTTGCTCTGCACTTAATGCACCTTCAACAAAAACGCGACTATTTACCTGATCGTTTAACTCATCAAAATAACCTTCAGGAACGGTAAAACCAGTTTGCCCACCCGCAGTATTCTCTATATTAACCCTACTTTGAATATTGCTGCTCAATGTATCAAAGTAATTATCAGGAACGGTAAACCCATCAATAGGCATTTTTGCCTTCATTTCATCCAACCTCACTTTAGACATTATGCGCTCACCCAACTCATCAAAATAGCCGGCAGGCACTACAAACGGGTTGCTTTCGCTCACCTGCTTTAGTGCTGTAAATTCATTCAGCCATTCTTTATTTTCTATTTCGCTTGCCATAACTGGGGGTTAGATGTTTTTAAAGCTAAAAGGTTTAACAATTTCATTGAAATTTCATTAATTAATCCTCAGCCAGTAAAAACGCCTCAATTTTTTTAACCGCAAGGTGATACGAAGCCTTCAACGCGCCTACACTGGTGCCTAGCGCGTCGGATATTTCATCATACTTCATATCGTCATAATATTTCATATTAAACACCAATCGTTGCTTGTCTGGCAGTGTTAGCAAGGCTTCCTGCAATTTTTTTTTTGCTTTGTCGCCGTTAAAATAGGTCGAATCGGCCAGCGTTTCGGCCAGCTCGTAGTTCACATCATCTAACGGGATATTGTTTTTTTGCTTTTTCTTATTCAGAAAGGTAATACATTCGTTGGTGGCAATACGATACATCCAGGTGTACAACTGCGCATCGTTCCGAAAGCCCGGCAGGTTTTTCCAAACCTTTACAAAAACATCCTGGGTAATATCATCGGCGTCGTCATGGTCTATCACCATACGACGGATGTGCCAGTATATTTTCTGCTGGTATTTTTGCAGTAACATATTAAAAGCCGCGTTCCTGGTCTTCTCGTCCTGAAACTTGGCTAATATCTCTGCGTCCTCAACCTGTGTAGACATATTTTATAATTTGTAGGGCGTATTACAGGGAATATCGCCCGTATTATCCGCTAAAGTAAGATATTTTTGTTATAAAGCATCCAAAACCTGTTGTGATGCCGCCTTCGTATCCACCTTCTCAATCATCTTTTGAATAATACCATCGCCGTTAATAATGAAGGTTACGCGGGCAGTACCCATATATTTTCTTCCGTACATGTTCTTCTCTACCCAAACACCGTAAGCCTCATTGATCTCCTTGCCGGGATCGGCTACCAACGGGAAGGGTAAATTATATTTGGTTTCAAATTTTTTGTGCGATTTCTCATCGTCGGTACTCACACCTATTACCTGGAAACCCTTACCAATTAACGATTGGTAATTATCCCGGAAATCACAAGCCTCTGCTGTGCAACCCGGGGTGTCGTCCTTTGGATAAAAATAAAGGATCACTGTTTTGCCTTTGTAATCGGACAATGAGATGGAATTACCGTTTTGGTCCTTCGCGGTGAAATCTGGTGCTTTGTCGCCTTCTTTAAGTTTTGACATGATGTTGGTTTATGTAGTATTATTTAAAAAATTCGGCTTGATAATGCGCCGTATTATTTACGTTATCTGTAACCGTTAGTTCAAAGTTATGTTTGCCCGATGATAGTTCATCATCAAAAGTATAACTCAAAATCCTGGTTTTAAAATCCCATTCCATCAATACCCATTTGCCGTCTACGTAGCCTTTGTAAGTTTTAATACCTGATAGGTTGTCGCTAATCTTAAACAGCAGTTTTTTTTGTGGTGATGTTAATTTTTTCTTACCCTTAACTGCTGTAATTGCCGCGATATGCGGCGGAATAGTATCCAGTTTGATGTAAAAATCGCCAAAAACCTTAGCCTGCGCTTGCACATAACCATTTATGTACTTAGTGCTATCACATACCGCTGAGCCCGTAATAACGGCCTTGTCTGCATATCTGCTAAGGTCACGATCAGGTTTTATCCAAAGATCATAATGGTCATGAACTGGTGTAAAACGGTTATGGACATGATGCACTTCTGAATAAGCGCCCGGCAATGTAGGCGATGCGGAATACATAAAGTCAAGGTCGTCATACAAATTACCCGGATTGATTACCAGCTTTACTTTGCCATTATCAAATACATTTTGCTTATCGTAATGAAAAAGTATGCCCGGCGACTTTAAGATAGCGGTTGATCTTTCTAACTTTTGCGATTTAACTTTGAAGGTAAGGTAAGCAGTATTGCCGGCTACATCCTTTACTATGTAGGCAACGTCGTGCTCATCATCATCGTCAAAATTTACTATGCCCCGGTTAACGGACTGAGGGTATAAACTGATATGACTCCCCGGTAGTATAAAGCATTTTTGAATGAAACGACTGGTGGTTAAATGCGTAGGATAATCGATATAGGCGTTGATGGCATGTGTTTGGTCAAACGCAAAACGCTCCGTGGCGTACGTATAAACGGTTTTGCCATCAACCTTTAACTCTAACGAATAAATACCATTGCGGTTAGCTGATGCGCTGTTCATATCAACCGCGGTGATGCCAAAGCCGGTTTCTCCGCTTACATTAATAACACCGGGCTTGGTTAAATGATAGGAACCGTCCCTGCCTGTTACCGGGAAGAACTGGTGTTTGGTTAGCTCGCTAAAGGGTTTGTGATCCAGTTGATAGATGGCGATGCCGCTGATAGCCGGCGGGACATGATCTGGAATAGTTACACCAAACAACTGTGGGTCGATGGTTTCTTCGGTTTTTGTATCGCGTATCTCAAAGTGCACGTGCGGGCCCGCTACCGCGCCCGAACTTCCGGAAATAGCAATCACATCGCCCTGGCAAACTTCTATGCGCCCGGGTTCTAAGTTAAAGTCGACCTCAAACTGCTGGTGCTGGTATTGGTACTCGCGCAGCACCTTCATTATCGCCGGACTAAACTGCTGGTTATGCATATACACCGTAGTATAGCCGTTAGGGTGATTGATATAAACGATATTACCCCCACCACCAAACTGTACGCGTATGCGCGCAACGTATCCGTCTGCAGAGGCATGAACAGGATATCCGCTCCGTTGATCAGTGCGAAAATCTAAGCCCGCGTGAAAGTGATTTGGCCGCAGTTCGGCAAAACCGCCGGCTGTGCTTGGCGGCAGATCAAGCGGATAACGGAAATACTTTTGCGGGTATTGCCTGCTTTGAATAGTACCCTGACCAAACGTTGCAAAATAAATAAGTAAAGTAAGAACGGTAGTAAAAGACGTTTTTTGTAACATATTTTACTTAACGTAAAAATCAAGCATTTTGTGATTTTCTAAATAACCTTCAAGGTGATCGCCGATGTTTACTTTAGACACACCCGGCGGTGTTCCGGTATAGATCAGGTCGCCTTTTTTTAGTGTGATGTATTTGGATACGAATGAAATGATAAACTCAAAGCTGAAAAGCAGGTCGCGGGTATTGCCGGTTTGACGGTTCTCTCCGTTAATGTCTAACTTTAAATTAATGTTGTATAAATCGGCAAATTGTGCCTTCGGTAAAAAGTTGCTAATAGGTGCAGAGCCGTCAAAAGCCTTTGCCAGTTCCCATGGCAAGCCTTTTTCTTTATGACGCGCCTGGATATCGCGAGCAGTAAAATCAATACCTAAACCAATTTCATCATAATAATCGGCAGCAAACTTCTCGTTAATATGCTTGCCCTCTTTACATATTTTCAACACCAATTCAATTTCATGATGTATGTCTTCCGAAAAATCAGGATGATAAAAGGGCTTGTTATCTTTCAGCAAAGCCGTGTCCGGCTTCATGAAAATTACCGGAGCAGCGGTAGGTACGGGGTTATTGAGTTCTTTAGCGTGTTCGGCGTAGTTGCGGCCTATGCAAATGATCTTCATTAGATAGTTTTAACTGATGTAAGGACACAAATGTATCCATCAAAAATTAAAATGCCGTAAACGAATTTGATTACATGATAGAAATACGTCGGATAACGCTTTCTGTACCGGCCATAATCTTTACAAAGTAAAAGCCCTTAGATATCCTGGAACTGTTAATGGCGTAGGTTTTGGTGTAATCGCCGGGCTCTACCAGCTGTTGCGGAACCAAGGTGGCCACATTATTTCCTAATACATCAACTAGTTTGACGCTCACTGTAGAGTAGCGCGAAACATTATATTTCAGATTGATCTGATCGGTAGTGGGGTTTGGGAAAATAGAAACGTTGCTTAACAATTTATCGCTGGGCTGTTGTACAGTAACCTTTGCCGATGAAAATAACCCGGCTTTAATTGGAGGGAATGACAGGTTTAAAAAGCTCTTTTTCTTTGGCTTCTTGGTGCCAAGCAAATAGTTAAGCGTATCTTTTTTAGCGGTAACTGTGGTACGGTGAGGGCCTAACGCCAGGGCGCAGTTAAGCGATATTGCCAGTGCAATTGTCAATATCCACGAAGGCGCGTAGGTAAAAGTTCTCCTCATTCGTTCGAAATTCGATTTACAAAATTATAAATAAAATATCCTATAGTGTCAATACAACACTGATTTAGTAAAAGTTTTAACAAAATTTAACAAAAGCGTGCGTTAACCGTTGTGGATGTACGAGTTATACGATTTTAGAATAAATAAGTTCCTATCTCGCGATTTTTTTACTTTTGCATTTTAGTCATAACTGTGTCAAGTCATAAAGATCTACAGAAACTAACAGGCGCTGGCCTGTTAATCAGCCTCGGAATCATTTACGGTGATATTGGAACCTCTCCTTTATACGTTTTTAAAGCGATAGTTGGGGACAGACCCATTTCCGAATTATTGGTGTTAGGAGGCGTCTCGCTGATCTTCTGGACACTTACCCTCCAAACCACGTTAAAGTACGTTGTCATTACCCTAAGGGCTGATAACAAGGGCGAAGGCGGTATTTTCTCGCTATTCTCTCTAGTTCGGCGTAAAGCCAAATGGCTCATTGTGCCCGCTGTGGTAGGTGGTTGCGCACTTTTGGCTGACGGGATTATTACGCCACCGATCACTATTTCATCGGCTGTAGAGGGCTTGCAAACTACTTTCCCACACTTGCATACTATGCCAATTGTTATCGGCATTATCGCAGCGTTATTTATTATTCAACAATTCGGTACCTCGTTGGTAGGCAAGGCATTTGGGCCAATTATGTTTTTATGGTTTACGATGCTGGGCGTGCTGGGTATTCTTTACGTATCACAGGACTTAACCATTTTCAGGGCTTTAAATCCTTATTACGGCATCCAGTTATTGCTTAGCAACTATCATCAGGCATTTATTATACTTGGTGCTGTATTTTTGTGTACAACAGGTGCCGAGGCTTTATACTCAGATCTGGGTCACTGCGGCCGGTCAAATATCCAGGTAAGTTGGGGCTATGTAAAAACAGCCTTGGTACTCAATTATTTGGGCCAGGCAGTTTGGCTTTTGCAGCATAAAGGTGAGGTGATGAACCTCAACCTCCACAATCCTTTCTTCCAATTGATGCCGGCGTGGTTCACCAATTATGGTATTGGTATTGCCACCATCGCAGCAATTATCGCCAGTCAGGCCCTGATCTCGGGCTCGTTTACCTTAATTGCCGAAGCTGTTAGATTGAACCTTTGGCCTAAAGTGCGCATTAACTATCCAAGCGAACAAAAAGGACAATTATATGTGCCGAGCGTAAACTGGCTGCTATGTGCAGGATGTATCGGTGTGGTGTTACTGTTTAAACACTCAGACCGCATGGAGGCTGCTTACGGTTTAAGTATCACGGTGGCTATGTTAATGACCACCATATTGGTGTCTAAATTCCTAAAGAAAAAGAAGGTTCCAAATTATATCGTGACCATATTTCTGATAATGTATTTAGTTATTGAGGGCACTTTCTTATTTGGTAACCTCAACAAATTTGTAGATGGCGGCTGGTTTACCTTAACTATTGGCCTGGTACTGTTTTCTATTATGTGGACCTGGCACATTGCCCGTAAGATCAGGAACCGGTATGTTAAGTTTATCGAAATTGAAGATTATTACACCATTCTAAAAGAATTAAGCGACGATGAGACCGTGCCTAAATATGCGTCGCAATTGATCTATTTAACCAGCGCCAATTTTGATTCGGAGATTGAATCCAAGATTATTTACTCTATTTTACAAAAGCAGCCCAAACGTGCCGACGTTTACTGGTTGGTACACGTTGATGTAGTGGATGAGCCTTATAAAAAAGAATATGAAGTAAACTTCCTTGTTCCAAATAAACTGATTCGGGTAGACTTTAAACTAGGCTTCAGGGTTGAACAACAAATAAATTTGCTGTTTAGACGAGTGGTAGAAGATTTGGTGAAGAATAACGAGGTGAACATTACCAGCACCTACAAATCATTAAATAAACACAAAATTGTTGGCGATTTTAGATTTGTAGTGATAGAGAAGGTATTGTCACGCTCACATAATCTTTCTTTTTATGAAGGTTTTATAATGGGTTATTACGGTGCGTTGAAGCATTTAAGTTTGTCGGAAGAACGCGGTTTCGGTTTGGACCTGAGCTTTGTTACTGTAGAGAAGGTGCCTTTGATGCTTGCCGATCCGGAAGATGTGCAAATCAATCGTATTATGCCAATATTATAAAAATGTCAACACAATATTTCTTCAGATTGTTATTACATTTTTGCAGATGTAATACTACCCTATGAAAAGAGTTATTTGTGTTTTGTTATGCGCTATAACGCTAAGTGCAAACGCGCAAAAATTAGGCGATACGCTTAAAAAGGATCTGTTAACCGCGCCCGATACGGTTAAGAAATTACATAGTAAGGCGTTGGCCTTCATTGCGCCTGCTGTTTTGATTGCATATGGTGCGTCCTCGTTTGTTATACATCCCGTGCGGCAGGTAGACTATTATGTGCATAACGAAACCCAAATTACCGACGCCGGTTTTCATACCAAAGCAGAAAGCTACTTCCAATTTGCGCCCGTAGCTATTGTATATGGGTTAAACCTGGTTGGTATTGAAGGCAAAAATCGCTTTGTTGACCGTACTGCCTTACTTGGCTTGTCGGGCGGTATTTTAGGTGTGGTAGACTTCGGTTTGAAAAAATCCACCCACAGGTTACGGCCCAACGGGGATGATTACCTGTCTTTTCCGTCGGGTCACACGTCAACTGCTTTCCTTGGCGCCGAATTCCTGGCGCAGGAATATACTGAGAAATCGGTTTGGTACGGTATAGCCGGATACGCTATTGCCGGCACAACCGGTATTTTTAGATTATACAATCGTGATCATTGGTTTAGCGACGTGGTGGCAGGTGCCGGCTTTGGTATTATCTCAACAAAGTTGGCATACCTGGTGTATCCTTATATCCGCAATGCCCTAACACACAAAGACCAAAAAGGCCGGACAACTATGTTTATGCCAAGCTACCAGGACGGCACGGTGGGATTGTCGTTTGCCATGCAGCTGTGAAATAGCCACTTCAATTTTTCTTCAATATTTCCTCACTATATTTAAGGGATGAAACTGCTTATTGTTGAGGACGAGCAACCTTTGCGCGAAAGTATTGAAAGATATTTTGCGGGCGACGGCGTGATCTGCGAAAGCTGCAGCGACCTGCGGACTGCTTTGGAGAAGGTTGACCTTTATAAATACGATTGTATTTTACTGGATATTGGTTTGGCCGATGGGGACGGCTTTACCTTGTTGCGTCATTTGCAACGAGAGCGTAAAGACGAAGGCGTGCTCATCATTTCAGCTCGTAACTCGTTAGATGACAAACTAATGGGGCTGAATCTTGGTGCCGACGACTATCTAACCAAGCCCTTTCACCTGGCCGAATTAAAAGCACGGGTGGCTGCAATCTTCAGGCGTAAAGCATTTAACAGCAACAACGTACTTCGTTATGAAGAAATAGCCGTTAATCTGCCGGCGCGTGAGGTTGAGGTAAACGGCACTCAAATAACGCTTACGCGTAAGGAATACGACATGCTTTTGTATCTCATTGCTAACAAAGGAAAAGTGATCTCAAAAAATGCTATTGCCGAACATCTTTGGGGTGACGAGACCGATTTAATTGATAGCTTTGATTTTATTTATACCCACATTAAAAACATCCGCAAGAAATTAATGGACGCCGCCAACAAAGATTACATCCGGTCTGTGTATGGTGTGGGGTATAAATTTTTGTAAATGAAGCTTTCCGCTCAATACACCAAAGTTAATTTCATTATTACAATTTCTGTGCTTGCACTGGCAGGGTTAGTATACTATGGCACCATCAGTTACATAGCGAATAGTGAGTTGGATCGGAACCTTGTTGAAGAGATTGACGAGGTGCATGAATATATTGTAGATTTTCACAAACTACCAAAACCTACCGATTTTGATGAAGATCAAACCAGTTTTACCCCAACCCACGAAACCTCAATAAAACAGGTATTCTTTAATACGGCGTATCATAATCCGCGTAGTCCTAAAATCGAAGCCGGGCGGGCAGTTGTAAGCCTGCTAAATTTCAACGGCGTTAACTACAAAATGGTGATCGTTGTGTCGAAAGAAGGCACGGAGAATTTGATACAGGTTATTCTTCTGATCACCCTGGCACTCACCGCAATATTGCTGGTTATTCTTGCTATAGCAAATAGGTTTGTATTAAACGGGCTCTGGAAGCCTTTTTATCAGATATTGGCTAACCTTAGGGAATATAATGTTGCCGAGGACCATACCCCTGCTGTAACGAATATAAAGGTGGATGAGTTTAATGAACTGAATGACGCAGTTGTAACTATGTCGTCAAGAGTTAAAAATGATTATCAAAACCTGAAAACCTTCACCGAAAACGCCTCTCACGAGATGATGACACCTATTGCTGTTATTACCTCCAAATTAGATACACTAATTCAGGACGAATCTTTGCGTCAGGATCAATACGTGCAGATCAACGACATGTATCTGGCAGCAAGTCGTCTAAGTAAGCTTAACCAGTCGTTATTGCTGTTAGTAAAAATTGAGAATGACTTGCTGCGCGATGTTGAACTCATCAACCTGCAAGGTGTTATTGCCGAGCGCGCACAGCAATTTAGCGAGTTGCTATTGAGTAAAAACATCAGTCTGGTACAACGATTAAACGATGTTGAGGTGTCTGTTAGCAAATACCTGATTGAGATACTCATTAACAACCTTTTTACCAATGCAATAAGGCATAATGTTCCATTTGGAATGATCCGTATTGAGCTGAAAAACAATAAGCTATTATTCCAAAATACCGGAGTTGACAAGACCCCGTTAAATCCCGGAGAAATATTTGAGCGCTTTCAAAAAGGAAAAACCTCTGAAGGAACAGG
>Ga0209026_1000427_pt1 | contig 35425 bp, 29 predicted proteins | sample AraplaCL_Col_mCL_FD_184262 | JGI IMG/M metagenome (GOLD analysis project Ga0209026, IMG submission 184262) | Arabidopsis root microbial communities from the University of North Carolina, USA - plate scrape CL_Col_mCL (SPAdes) (version 2) | ecosystem: Host-associated > Plants > Roots >... | reverse complement strand
CTGAATATTTCGGAAGCCGAAAGCTATAACCACCAGGTTAACAATACCGCGGCCTTCGATCTTGATCCTACCACCGGCGATTACGATACCTTTGTGCAAATACTGAGTGGCAACCTTACGCGCAACCTGTGGACCAATAGTACCAACGCAGGCATCACCTACAATATTACAGAGCGCCTGTCGCTACAAGGCGGTTTAAATGCCCAGTACTTAAACGTTAATAATGAGTTCGACCGTGGTTTTGCTGATATAAATCAGTCGTACTTTGCGTTATTGCCCAATATACAACTACATTACAAGGCAACCAGCTTAAGCTATAGCAGAAGTTTTAACCTGCCAAACATTGGCGATATGGTACCTTATTCGGTAGTATTTAGCCCGCTATATTCCGTTACCGGGAACCCCAACCTAAAGCCAACGCAATCAGATAATTATAATTTGTTTTATTTTGGATACGAGCCACAAAGGCAAACAAGCTTAAGCTTTAACGCACATTTATCTGTAGATCATGACGGCATCTTCAGGGAACGAACACTGGATGCACTTGGCGTTGAAACCAGCAGACCAATCAATATGGATGGGCGTTACAGCGTAGGCGCAGCAGGCACTTTTAGTAAAACATTTAAAAAACAACACGGCATAACCTTTAGAACAGGGATCAACTTATCATTGAGCCAAAGCCACAATTTTTTTGAGTTGAACCACGTAGATGGTTATCAAGACTCGTACTACGGCAGCTACAGCCAAAATTTTAGCATTTATTGGAAAGATATCATCGAACTCGAACCTTCGTACCGGTTAAACTTTAACCATTCTACTTACAGCGGTGTCCCTTTAAACCCGGCTACCAACCTAACCCACAATGCGGATACCCATTTTAATGTGTATTGGCCAAAAAGCATAAACTGGGAAGGTAATTACACCTATACTTATAACCCGCAGGTTGCACCAGGTTTCCAAAAAAGCTCAAATTTGTTAAGCATCAGCGTAGCTCGGTCGTTACTAAACAAAGGCCATGGCGAAATTAAATTATCGTGCTATGATATTTTAAACCAGGCAGTTGGCACAAACCGGGTTATTTACGAAAACAACATTACCGATACGCAATCGCAAATTATTAAGCGGTACTTTTTGCTCACCTTGCAATACAGGTTTATTAAATCAAATTCGAAAGCGGATACTAAACCCAAAAGAGTTATCAGGATGGGCCAAATGTTTTGATCGCGAGTATGCAAAGGTATAGTTTTGAGCTTGACCAGATCCCAAACTCACGACTAAAGACTAATTACGTATCTTTGCGGCATGAATATTAAAACTGCCGACTTTATTTGCAGTAACACGCAGGTATCAAAATTACCGCCGCCATTAAAGCCCGAATATGCTTTCATTGGCCGGTCGAACGTTGGCAAATCATCGCTCATTAATATGCTTACGGGCAAAAAAGGGCTGGCAAAAACATCGCAAACACCGGGCAAAACCCAATTGATCAATCATTTTCTGATCAACGATACCTGGTACCTGGTGGATCTGCCGGGTTATGGTTATGCCAAAATATCCAAAAGCAAAAAAGAAGACTGGAATAAATTTATCCGCACCTATCTGGATAAACGCGAAAGCCTGCAATGTGTGATGGTATTGATCGACAGCCGGCTGGAGCCGCAAAAGATCGACCTGGAATTTTGCAACTGGCTCGGCGAAAAAGGCTTGCCTTTTGCCATTATATTCACCAAAGCCGATAAACAATCCCGCACCAAAACCGATCAAAGCGTCGCCTCATTTAAAAAAGCCTTGCTCGCTACATTTTTAGATACGCCGACCATGTTCATCACCTCGGCCGAGTTACAGGATGGAAAAGATGACGTTTTGAATTTTATTGGTGATATAAATAATACTTTTGATTATAAAAGCGCTGCCGCCTTTGTAGCGCAGTCTCAAAAATAACATGAAGAAATACTTATCCTTAGTTACGTTTACGCACACCATATTTGCCATGCCATTTGCGTTTATCGGCTTTTTTCTGGCTGTAAGCACAACAAACTACCGCTTCGATTGGCTAAAGTTGGTGCTGATGGTGTTGTGCATGGTGTTTGCCCGTAATTCGGCTATGGCATTTAACCGTTACCTTGATAGGGATATCGATGCTAAAAACCCACGCACCAAAGTGCGCGATATACCGGCAGGCAGGTTAACCGCCAACGCCGCTTTAACATTTACGTTGATCAATTGCGGGTTATTTGTAGCTACTACTTTTTTCATCAACACGCTATGCTTTTATCTTTCGCCCGTGGCCTTGCTGGTTGTTTTAGGTTATAGCGCTACCAAACGTTTTACCGCACTTTGCCATTTGGTTTTAGGATTGGGCTTGTCGCTCGCTCCCATTGGCGCTTACCTGGTTGTGACGGGCGAGTTTGCTTTGCTGCCTATATTCTTCTCGCTTGCAGTACTGTGTTGGGTTAGTGGCTTTGATATCATTTACGCCTTGCAGGATGAAGATTTTGACCGTAATGAAAACCTGCACTCTATCCCGGCCTGGTTAGGTAAAGTAAATGCTTTGCGTTTTTCGACATTTCTGCATGTGTTATCAGCAATATTTATAGCGCTACCTGTTTATTTCACCCATGTGGGATGGCCTTACTATTTGGGTATCGTGTTTTTCTGCAGTATGCTGATCTATCAGCATCTACTGGTTAAACCAAATGACTTGAGCCGCGTTAACTTCGCGTTCATGACCACCAATGGCATAGCCAGTGTAATATTCGCGGTATTTTTTATGATCGATAGATTATGGGTACGCTGATAGAACATAAGTTCGGCATTTTCAGGAAAGGCCTGGAAGCATTTGTAATTTTTACAGATGATGAATGGCAAATATTCCAGTCGTACCTGCGTTTTAAAAACTTACGAAAGAAAGACCTGTTTCATCCCATTAACCAGGTTTGTAATGACATTGCTTTTGTGGTTTCGGGGATGATACGCTATTATATGGTTAAGGATGGTGAAGAAAAAACTACTTATTTCTCGTTTGCCAATGACATGGTAAGTTCGTATAAAAGCTTTCTGACCAGGCAACCCGCTATTACTTGTTTAGAAGCAATGGTGGATACCGAACTCATTACATTGAGTTATGCCGCCATGCAGGAGCTTTACAATAACCCTCAGCTTGCCTACAAAATGGAACGCTTTGGACGTTTAACGGGCGAATACCTGGCTTGCTGTTATGAAGACCGTGTACTTTCTTTCGTAACCCAATCGCCTGAGGAACGCTACCTGCAATTACTGGACTCAGGTAAAAATATTATTCAGAATATACCACAGCATTACATTGCCAACTTTTTGGGCATTACCCCTGTTTCGCTTTCGCGGATAAGAAAACGAATTTTGGAACCTGTGGTAAAGTAGTATTCAGAAAACAACACATTTTCCATCTTACTTTCCACATCTTCCATCATTTTCTTATCTTAAGATAACGTTTCGCCTTCACAAACACCTGTACCTTAGCTTCATAAACAAAAAGCTATGAAACACACCATATTAGGTGCAGGCGGCCCGGTAAGCAACGCCCTTGCCCACGAATTAGAAAACAACAATCAAACCACACACCTGGTTAGCCGCAAACCCATTCAAACCAAAGGCAACACAACCTGGGCAAAGGCCGATTTAACCAGTTATGCCGAAGTCAGGCAGGCAGCCAAAGGGTCAGATATTATCTACCTCTGCGCCGGCCTGATATATGATAAAACCATATGGCAACAGCAATGGCCCCTAATTATGCAAAACGTGATTAACGTAGCCAAAGAAAATAACTCCCGATTGATATTTTTCGACAACGTTTACATGTATGGCCAGGTAAATGGCCCGATGACCGAAAACACACCCTATAACCCATGCAGCGCGAAGGGCGAAGTTAGGGCTAAAATTGCGACCCAATTAATGGATGAAGCTAAAGCCGGCAATATTAAAGCAAGTATTGCCCGGGCTGCCGATTTTTACGGTTCGGAACAATTGAAGAGTTTTGTTGATATGATGGTGCTTGATAAATATGCCAAAAAGCAAAAAGCGCAGTGGATAGGCAAGCCTGAACTTAAACATAGTTTTACCTATGTGCCCGACGCCGGTAAAGGAATGTATTTATTGGGCCAGCAGCCTGAAAGTGACAACCAGATATGGCACATGCCCACAGCAACCGCGTTAAGCGGCCGGGCGTTCATTGAATTGGCCGCAAAGGTTTTCAATGTCGAACCGAAATATAGCACGATTAACAAACTAATGATGCGCCTGGCCGGACTCTTCAGCAAAGACATTAGAAGCTCCGTTGAAATGTATTATCAGTATAGCAATGACTATATTTTTGATTCGACGAAGTTTGAACTGGCCTTCGATTTTAAACCAACCGACTACGAAACCGGTTTAAAAGAGTTTTCAAAATTTTTAACCAAGGCATAAAAACCTGAGTAGGCAAAGGGGCTGTAAATAACCCTTTTGTTTACTTCCTTGTACTATTTCTGCTTTCTGATATAATCGTACAGTACTGGAAATATCTTGTCGGTAAACTTCGCCGATTCCATAATAGCGTCTTCATCGGCTATACTCGCATTTGCAGCTATAACCGCTTTGTACTTGGGTATCACCACTAAAAACTGCCCGCCCCAGCCCAAAGCATAAGTAATATCGGCGCCTTTGTAGTTAAAATGGTACCAGCACAGGGCGTATTTCGAATCTTTAAAACCCCATTGGGTATCAAAGGTATTATCCGGATGGTTCAAAGTTTTAACCCAATTTGAGGGCACTAACCTTTTGTTGCCATAAAAGCCGTTATTAAGTAATAGCCCGCCTATTTTAGTCATATCCTGTGTATGCATCCGCAGGCTCAGTAACCCGCTGCCATCGTAAAAACCATCGTTCATTTTGGCCCAGTTTACATCCGTTATCCCCATGGGGTCGAACAAGTATTTTTTGGCAAAATCAAACGTCTGCATTCCGGTGGCTTTGGTTAGAATAACAGATAGCAGATGGCTCGCAGCATTACTATAATAAAATGTCGACCCTGGCTCACTTACAAGATTTTGTTTTAAAACATAATCCGACTGATTTTTCTTACCAAGATAATCCTTCAAGTCGTTAAGGTTTTCGTGCCACAAGCCCGAAGCCTGATTCATGATCTGCCGGATGGTAATGTTTTGCTTCCGCTGATCTTTGTCTTTAGCCAGTTGCGGAAAGTACCTCCCTATCGGTTCATCTAACGATGTGATGCAATGCCTGTCGATCGCTATCCCGATAAGGATTGATAACACACTTTTGGTGAGCGACTGATCGTTCATCAGCGTACGGTCGGTTTTACCATTAAAAAACTTTTGATAAACAACCTTATTATTTTTTGCGATAACAATGCTGTAGATATTCTTATTGTTTCTTAAATAAAATGAGGTATCCGGAGTAATCTGGCTATAGCCTGATTGGCTAAACAAGATCAGTAAAAGGCCAGCAAACAAATATTTCTTCATAGGTATTAGCTTTAAATACTAAGCAAACCCGCCAGTTTGAATTTTGTTTAAATCCTTATTCCCATTGTTGCGTAAATTATTCAATTGCGCTTTGATAATCATCGGTACATTCGCACATTTGCACACATACATATTGAAACCATGATCCACAAAAAAGAACGTAAATATATACCTGCCAACCTTGACATTACCTGGGAAGCACTTGAACCTTTTTACACCGAACTGCTTGAACGCCCAATAAACTCGGTTACCGAACTGGAAAAATGGCTACAGGACCGCAGCGAACTGGAAGCCGCTTTGGAAGAAGATTTCGCGTGGCGCTACATCCGCATGACCTGCGATACCGCCAGCGAAGAGCTGCTGCAAAAGTTTCAATACTTCGCCACCGAAATTGAGCCTAAAATTGCGCCTTATAGTAACAAACTAAATGAAAAATTTGTAGCCAGCGAATTTGCTACCCAACTCGACGGCGAAAAGTTCTTCATCTACCTGCGTGGGGTAAAAAACGCTTTGGAGCTTTTCCGCGAAGAGAATATCCCTATCCAAACCGAGATACAGGTTGAGCAGCAGAAATACCAGTCGATAACCGGCGCTATGTCGGTTATGATCGATGATAAGGAATACACGCTCGAACAGGCGTCGGTATTTTTAAAGAACCTCGATCGTGCCAAACGCCAGGAAGTTTGGGAAAAGATCACCATCCGCAGGTTGCAGGATAAAGATACCCTGAACGACCTGTTTAACCTTTTACGTGGCTTACGCCACAAACTGGCATTGAACGCCGGCTTCGAGAACTTCCGCGATTATATGTTTAAAGCACTTGGCAGGTTCGATTATACCCCCCAGGATTGCTATAATTTCCACGAAGCGATCGAAAAAGAGATCGTACCCATTTTACATGAACAGGCCGAAAAACGCAAAGTGGCTTTGGGTTTAGATGCTTTAAAACCATGGGATACCGAGGTAGATATATCGGGCAAACCCGCACTCCACCCATTTAAAAACGGAACGGAACTGATCGAAAAATCTATCCAATGCTTTAGCAATATCAGCAGGTATTTGGGCGAGCGCTTAGAGATCATGAAAGATAACGGTTTGTTCGATGTAGAGAGCCGCAAAGGCAAAGCACCGGGCGGTTACAACTACCCGCTATCGGAAACCGGCGCACCTTTTATTTTTATGAACTCGGCCGGTATCTTCCGCGATCTGACTACGATGGTACACGAAGGCGGCCACGCTATCCATACTTTTTTAACTGCCGACCTGGAACTGAACGATTTTAAACACTGCCCTTCGGAAGTCGCTGAGCTCGCCTCTATGTCGATGGAGCTGATATCGATGGATAACTGGGATGTGTATTTTAAAGATGAGGAAGAACTGAAACGAGCTAAAAAAGATCAGCTGTTTGATGTATTAAAAACGCTGCCATGGGTGGCCGTTATCGATCAGTATCAGCATTGGATATACACCAATCCCGATCATACCAACGAGCAGCGTTATGAAGCCTGGGAGCAGATCTATAACCGCTTTGGCGCGGGCATGGTGGATTGGAGCGAGTATCGGGAAGCCAAGCAAAACCTGTGGCAAAAACAACTGCACATATTCGAGGTGCCGTTTTACTACATTGAATATGGCATGGCCCAATTAGGTGCGATAGCTGTTTGGAAAAACTATAAGGAAAATCCTGAAAAAGGCTTACAACAATATTTGGATGCTTTAAAGCTTGGCTATACCAAAACCATCAACGAGATTTACGAAACCGCGGGCATTAAGTTTGACTTTAGCGCGGCTTATGTAAAAGAACTGGCCGCTTTTGTTAAAGCCGAAATGGAAAAGATCGGGTAAGTGATACACATTAAAAAGAATTATCCGCTGTAAACACTGTAAACACCTACCAATACTGTTTACAGTGTTTACAGTTTACAATGTCCTAATAAATTAATAAATAGTTGAATATCAAATAGTTAATTGATATTCAATATAACTTCCGATTGTACCAGTGTAAACAACTGTAAACAGTGTACAGGGGTTTACACTTGTTTACAGTTTACAACACCGAACATTCAACTATATCTAAGCAATTGATAATTAAATAGTTATTATTAATTTAATATAACTATCGACTGTATCAGTGTAAACAACTGTAAACAGTGTACAGGGTGTTTACACTTGTTTACAGTTTACAACACCGCACGTTCAACTATATTTAAGTAATTGATAATTAAATAGTTATTATTAATTTAATATAACTATCGACTGTATCAGTGTAAACAACTGTAAACAGTGTACAGGGTGTTTACACTTGTTTACAGATGTTTACAGATGTTTACAAAACTTGCTCCATTAAAAATGATCGGTTAGGTATGCGGTAAAAAAGAATGTCATTTCGAAGAAGGAACGACTGAGAAATCTTCTGCCGAAGACTGGTATTGAAGCAGAAGGTTTCTCGTTGCTACGCTCGGTCGAAATGACATTTTAGCTTTTAAATCCTTAATTACTGGGCAGGTGGTGGCGTACTTGCCGGTGGTGTAGCACCTCCCCGTTTACCCATCCCTCTTTCTTTAGCGGTTTCTTTTAAAGCTGCATACAGTTTCCGCTGATCAGGGGTCAGTATCGCGTCGATCTTTGCATCGGCATCGGCCATTACTTTCATTTTTTCATCTTTTGAGCCTTTCTGACCTTTTAATGCGTCCTCTTTTGTCGCCCTGTCGGCTAAAATAGCATTGATCTGTTTCGATTGATCGGCCGTAAGGCTTAATCTTTTCTCCATCATCTTGCCCATCCTGGCGGCACGCTCTTCGGGCGTACGTTTAACTTTGGCGGTATCCTGCGCATTGGCGCAAACCGCGAATCCTGTTATCAGTAATAACATTACCATTATCTTTTTCATAGCTTTCAATTTTATTGTTTGAGTTAAAAAATCGCCTTGGGTTTAATTATTAAATTCACATCGATCAAAACCGGCCAAAAACCGTAACATTTAGTACTTTCGCAAAAGCTTAATAAAGTATATGAGAAAAGCATTTGTTTTTTTGGCGCTCATCCTGGTAACTTGTGTAGCCGTAGCTCAAACAGAGCAGCCAAATTATAAAGCGGCCATTGGCAAGTTTAAAGAATACTATAACGCTAACCAGCCTGACAAGCTGTTCGCCATGTTTTCGCCCGAAGTAAAGTCGGGATTACCTTTGGAGAAGACTAAAGACCTTATCACGCAAATGCACGCCCAAATAGGCGACCTGAAAGAGACCACGTTTTTAAATTACTTTAAAACCGCGGGCGTTTACAAAGCAGAATACGCAAAAGCTACCTTATTGATCAATCTATCTTTAAATGGATTAAACCAGATAGATGGCTTATTTTTCAACGAATATAAACCCGACAAATCAACTGACGCCAAACCATCTGTAGTATCGAATATTAAAACGGCGGTTGAGGCCGCATCGCAAACACCGATCAACGATCCATCGCTAACCGAGTCGCCTATTACATTAAGCACACTGGCTGGGACGCTATCTGGTACATTAACTACGCCTAAAAATATATCGGGTAAAATTCCGGTAGTTTTAATTATTCCGGGCTCAGGCCCTACCGATCGCGACGGGAATTCATCGCTCGGCTTACAAACCAATACTTATAAAATGATAGCTGCCGAATTAGGCAAAGCCGGCATAGCAAGCCTGCGGTACGATAAACGCGGGGTTGGGCAAAGTAAAACCTCGGCTAAGGAGGCTGATACCAAATTCACCGATATGGCCGATGATGCCAACGAACTTGCCGCCATGTTAAAAGAAGACAGCCGTTTTTCAAAATTGATCGTGCTGGGCCACAGCGAAGGTTCCTTGGCCGGGATGTTGATGATCGCTTCTACCGAAGTGCCTTTTAATGGTTTTATCTCGGCAGCGGGTGCGGGTGACCCTGCCGATGTCATATTAACCGAGCAACTGAAAAAGTCAGCTCCGCCATCCGTTCAAACCGAGTTTAAAAGAATTGTTGACAGCTTGCGAAAGGGTAAAACAACCGACAAGGTCGACCCGGCGCTTTATTCTATTATGCGGCCAAGCATCCAAAAGTATATGATGAATTGGATGGCGTTTGATCCGCAAAGGGTAATTAAACGGGTTAAGGTGCCAATACTGATCATACAGGGCACTACCGATATGCAGATCAGCGTGGCGCAAGCCGAGAAATTAAAGAAAGCAAAATCTGAAGCTACCTTAAAAATAATCGACGGTATGAGCCACATCCTTAAAGAGGGCCCTGCTGACAGAGAACAGAATCTGGAAACCTATAATAAGCCCGATCTGCCTTTAAAACCCGAGTTTATAACGGCAGTCGTCAGTTTTATAAATTCCGTTAAGTAGCGCATTATCATTCATGCCAGTCATTGAGCAATCGCCGTATCAAAATTATTTGCCCGGTATGATAGCTTGTATGATCGGCTATTAACAATGCTTCGCGCAACAGATTTATATTACGCTCGTTTGGCAATGGCTCAAATAGATTTGTCTCCGGGTCTTCCAGCAGTTCGATAAATTTAGCTGTATCGCTTTCTATCTGGTCAACAGCGTCATTCCATTCGTCCTCATCTTTTGGCTCAGGATGTTTTGGCCAGTATTGATCGGGCCATTTTGGTGACTGATGCTCGGGGTTAGTACTAAACTTTAAAATATCCCATTGGGCAATACGGATATGGTCAACCAGCATCCATATACTGTAGGGCAAACCATCGGGCACCGCGCCCCTTAGTTTAGCTGGCAACCCGTGTAATGCATCTTTCAATGTGGCGTGCGCATTGCCGCCGTTGATCAGTTTTATTAATTGATAACGGGTTACCCTGTCTATATTTTCAAAATCTTCCATTGTTATTTTTCTTTTTTTTCAAATTAACCAAGTCGGTCGGTGATAGTTTATGTCTAAAATCAGAAAAAAAGGACGTTAAAGTCATTTTATCGTTACATACGCATCAATATTAAACTAATACGGTTATTTTTAGTCTACCATTATAACCTTACATCTACAAAATAATACATATGCTCCGTTCATTCAAATCGTTAAGCGCTAACGCCTTTTTTGCAATACTTACACTGGCTATTTTTTGTAACTTATCATACGCGCAAAACCAGCCAGCACCGGGTTCTGTAAAAGCTATAATTGGGAAAATAGACAATTACAATGCTAAGCTCCCCGGCGAAAAACTATACCTGCAATTTGATAAACCCTATTATTCGGTAGGGGATACCATTTGGTTTAAAGGTTACATACTCAATCAAATACTTTCGTACTCGCCGTTGAGCAGCCGCGTGTATATTGATATGGTAAACGATAGCAATAAGGTGGTTAAACGCTATATTTTTGCTTCAGCAATCGGCCTCACCTGGGGTAATATCTCGCTGGATGATAAGGTCTATCACGAAGGTGGTTATACCATACGCGCCTATACCCAATGGATGCGCAACTTTGGTGAAGAAAGTTTTTTTTATAAAAGTTTTTATTTAGCTAATGCCGATAACAGCCCCTGGATTATTAGTACTGATGCTAAACTGGACGAAGAAGCAAAAAATAATGTTACGGCGAGCGTAAAATTCTTGTCGGCTAATAAGTCGGCCATCGGTGACCGTTTATTTGATGTAAAATTAATGAGCGGTAAAAAGGTGCTATTCCGTAACAATCTCCAAACCGGCGATGATGGTGTGTTTGAAACCAATTTTGTGTTACCCGCAGCACCTGTCAAAAACTTAACCATAGTTGCTACTGATAAAAAAGATACTAAGAAAACAGCTATCGTACCTGTAGCAATTAACCGGGCGCAGGACATCGATCTGCAATTTATGCCCGAAGGCGGTCAACTGGTTACTTCGTTGCCAACCAACATTGGTTTTAAAGCTATTGGCGAAGACGGCCACGGTGTTAATGTTAAAGGCGAAATCCTAAATAAAGCAGGCGAAACCGCCGCGATATTTGAGTCATCACACAAAGGTATGGGGGTTTTTAGCCTGGTGCCACAACCCGGTGAGGTTTATACCGCAAAAATAACCCTGGCCAATGGCGACACCAGAACTGTAAACTTTCCGGCTGTAAAACAATCGGGAACGGTTCTACGTGTAAAAAACAATCCTACCAAAGATACTTTAGATGTATCCTTTTTCGCATCCGAAGACCTGGTTGTGCCCGGCAAGATGTATCATTTTATTGCCGAAGCACGTAGTGTGATATGCTATGCGGCATCGCTCGATTTTAAAAATAATTCGATAACGGCGCATATCCCAAAAGCTAATTTCCCCACGGGCATAGCGCATTTGACGCTATTAAATCAGGACGGGCAACCTTTAAACGAGCGCCTGGTATTTATCAACCATAACGACAATTTGAAGATCGGCATTACAGGCGGTAAAACCTATGCTCCGCGCGATAGCATACCGATGCACATTAAGGTGACCGACGAAACCGGCAAGCCAGTAGTTGGAAGTTTCTCTGTAGCCGTGACAGATAATGCACAGGTAAAAAAAGAGTTGGATAACAATGCCAATATATTAACCAATATGCTGGTATCGGCCGATCTGAAAGGCTATATCGAGGACCCGGGATATTATCTATTGCAAAGCAGCGAAAGTGCTAAGGCGCTTGACGTTTTGTTACTAACTCAGGGCTGGATTGGTTATAACTGGAACAACATTATATCGGGTAATACTAAACCAGCTTTTGAGCCGGAACGCCGATTTGAAATTAAAGGCAAGGTTACTAATTTGTTTAACAAAGGCATGAGCAATACATCGGTATTATTACTCGGCACAGGCAAACACAGAACATTAAGGGATACAATAACTAATAATGATGGCTTTTTCACCTTTAACAGGTTGCCCTTAATTATGGATAGTACAAAATTTGTGCTTAGCGCACGCACAAAACGAGGCCGCACTATACAGGGCGGCATTACTGTTGATGAGGTTGCACCTGCTGGTGTTAATGTGCTGTACAGTGCCCCGGTTAAACCATGGTACGTTAATACCGATAGTACTTTGCTTAACTACGTAAAAACAAACAATGCATACAGGTATGAGCTGGATAAGATAGAAAACGGTGGAACGGGCCGTTTGCTTAGCACTGTAAATATTAAAGATCAGGCTGCAATTAAAGGTTCGCAAAACTTAAACGGTGCCGGCACTGCCGATCAAACCCTGACGACTGAAGATATGGAAAACGCGGGCAAAGCAACACTTTATGACGTGATCGCAGGTAAGGTAAAAGGCTTCCACACCGGGTATTTGCCAAGATCAACCGATCTTAATTTCTTTATTAAAGATAGAAGGGTAAGGTTTGTTATTGATGGTGTAGATCTGGATAGGTTTTATCAGCCATCCGAGTCGGGCCCGGGCATGCCAAGAATGCCGAATGAGCATTATGAATACATTAAACAAACACTGGACTACTTAACAGCCGAAGACCTTTTGGGTATTGAAGTTTTATATAGCGCGCAAAACATTGCCAATTATAATAACCAAAATTTAACAACGGACGAGATTTTGGAGCTTAATCCTGCCGGGCCACGAGGTTCAACGGTAGCTTATCTCGAAATAACCACACGTTCGGGTAATGGCGCTTTTATGCGTAGAGCTAATGGCGTTTATGTTTATAAACCAAAGGCACTTACGCTACCAAAGGAGTTTTATAGCCCAAAGTATGCTGTTAAAAACACGAATCGCAATTTTAACGACTTACGATCGACCATTTATTGGAACCAGAACATTATAACCGATAAAAACGGAAACGCAAAGATCCTGTTTTATGCCGCTGATAAACCAACCACATACACCGTGGTTTTAGAAGGTGCTGATATGAATGGCAAGATCGGTATTAAAACAGACAAGATAACTATAAAAGGGTCTAAATAAAGCTCAATAGAGTATTTATGGTTTTGCTGCAGCGGCCTGGGCTTTTTGTTGAGCTTTAGCACGATCTTTAAAGAAGCCCTTTAATAAAAAGTTATGCTGCGCGGCTTCAAGGTCATCGTTTAGTTTGATAGAGCTTTGATTTAGGAGATTAAGTGTGCTCCTTACCTGCTCGGCTCCTTTTGGGTCGTTCAGCAAAACACCTAAGGCGTTATCAGTAGTATTCAATTTATTGCTTGCACGGCTCAGGTTATCGGCCATTACACTGGCATTGGTGGTAGTTTGCTTTAATTGCGCCACCGATGCCTTAAGCTGCGCAAATACCGATGTGTCAGTCAGCATTTTATCAGCCAAACCACCTTTGGTATTCAATTTATCGCCGAAACGGTTAAGTTCGTTAGCCATATGCATAGTACTGACTGTTGTATTATTCAAATTGGCAACAATGCTCCTGAACTTGATCGCCATTGTCGAATCCGTCATTAATGCGCCTACCAGTCCCTTACCCTGGGCTATATTACTGCTTATCTTTTTAAAGTCGGAAGTAATGGCTAAAAGGTTCTGGTTATTCTGCTGCAGTGTTTTCATGATATCATCTGTCGAAAGCAGTTTTTCGGCCTGCAAAACAGCGCCATCTTCAACCATAGGGGCTTGCGGGCTACCGCCGTCTATCACGATGATCTTATTACCGATCAGTCCATCTGAGCTTAATTTTACCGTTGCGTTGCGATGGATGTAGGTTTGCACTTTCTCATCAATGTTCATCTCAACATCAACCTGCGAGGTTCCGGTGAATTTGATCGAACTGATCGTCCCGACATTCACACCCGAAAACCATACGTTATTGCCTTTTTTTAAGCCGGCAACATCATCGAATATCGCGCTGATGCGTATATTTTTTGCAAATGTTTTTTTCTGGCCGCCCAACGTAAATATTGCCAGTACAAAAACGAGCAGGCCCAGGACAATAAATATCCCAACTACAACCGCCCGTTTGGTTTCTTCTTTTTCCATATCTTATTTGATAAAATTATAATCAAAAAATCTCTTTACCCTTTCATCATCGGTATTAAAAACCTCTTCAAAACTACCCTGACGCTCAAACTTACCGTCAAGCAATATTGCCATGCGGTCGCCGGTTTCTTTGGCACAGGTTAAGTCGTGGGTAATAATGATAGATGATGTTTTATATCGCTGCTGCACTTCGTTTATCAGTTTATTGATCTCGGTGCAGGTTATGGGGTCGAGGCCTGCTGTAGGTTCATCGTACAGCATAATCTCCGGATTTAATATCAATGTACGGGCTATGCCTATACGTTTTCGTTGCCCGCCCGATAGTTCAGCAGGCATCTGGTTAATGGCTTGCTCCAAGCCCACAGCTTCTAATACAGTTTCAACAGCTGTATTTATCTCGCTTCGTGTCAGTTTCTTTTTATTCCGCACCAGCGGGAACTCGAGGTTCTTACGCACAGTCATGCTATCATATAAGGCACTATTTTGAAATGAGAAACCGATGCGTGTACGCAATTGTTGCAATTGTTTTTCGTCAACATGGTTCATTTCTTCGCCCAGTAAAGTTACCTTGCCGGCATCGGGTTTGATAAGGCCCGATATTACTTTGATCAATACAGATTTGCCTGTACCCGAGCGGCCGAGCACTACGAGGTTTTCGCCTTTGTACAGCTCCAGGTCAACCCCTTTCAGCACGGCATTACCTTCGAAAGATTTTTTTAAACCCTTGATGGTGATCACTGCATCATTATAGTCAATATTTGCTTTAGCTTTTCTGATCATCACTCTTTATCTAAACCAACCAAATATTTGAACAATAATAACTTCTTCTATAAAAACCAGAAACATAGCGGTAACTACGGCCATATTAGCAGCTTTACCCACACCTTCGGTGCCCTTACTCGAATTATATCCCTGGTAACAGCCAACCATTCCAATAGTAAACCCAAATACAATTGACTTTGCGAGCGATGAGGTAAAATCCACAAACGAAAGCGGCTCAAATACCTGCTGCATAAATGTGGTATAGCTGGTTCCTTCGTTTTGAGCCACGTTTACATAACCACCCATCAAGGCGACAAAGCCCGCGTACATTGCCAAGATCGGCACTGTAATAGTAGTGGCTATTACCCGCGTGGCGACCAAATATTTAAATGGTTTGGTACCTGATACCTCCATAGCGTCGATCTGCTCGGTTACGCGCATGGAGCCGAGCTCTGCACCGATGCTGGAGCCCACTTTACCGGCTGCTATGATAGCTGTAATTAATGGCGCCAACGCACGCATAATAGCGATGGAAATTAATGATGGCAACCATGAAGTAGCACCAAATTCTGATAACGATGGTCTGGATTGTTTGGTAAAAATAAGCCCTACGATAAAGCCCGTTACCGATATGATTGTTAACGAGCGTACGCCAACCTCGTAGCATTGCCGCAATATTTCGTTGAACTCGTAGGGTGGAAAAAGCACCTCCCTAAAAAAGCGGCCTACAAATTTGAAAACCTTATAAAAATCGATAAAAACGCTGGTCAGCCATCGCGTAAATGCGAAGCCCGGCTTATGTACCTGTTTAATTTCTGCCGGTTTTTTAGTAGTCATTTATTGATCCGCTGTATAACATGCTTACAGTACAAAGAAAGCCGCATGTTGTTTGTTTTATTGATTATGTATTAAATATACTTCTCCATTATCAGCAGTTCTAAAGGCTGCTTTTGAATACCGAATTTAGTATCTGTTGGGAACGGCTTTACGTCTCCCGTTTTTTTGAAACCGTGCCGCTCGTACCAGGCAATCAACTCCTCGCGAATGGATATAACCGTCATGTGAATACGGTTGCAATCTTGCTCCTGTGCAAACCATTCTACATGCTTCAGCAACAATTTGCCTGTGCCTGTATTCTGTTTATACGGATCTACCGTAAGCATGCCAAAATACAGTCCGTCGCTACCTTTATTCAAATAAACACTTCCTAATAGCTCGTCATCATTGGTACACTTTAGTATCACAGTATCCTTATCCGCTATATATTGAGCAAGCGTTTCTTCATCGATACGCAAACCATCCAGTAAATGCGACTCGGTTGTCCAGCCCTCTTTTGCCGTCTCGCCCCTGTACGATTTGTTGATTAATCGCGTAAGCGCCGACACATCGTCCACAGTCGCCTTAGTTATAAATATCATACTTCAATTTTAAAACGGGGCAAAGTTAATCATTCGATTAACTTTTTTACATCGGCGTAGCTAAAGCAGGTACTTTCATTAAATAATTTACTTTCAGATAACACGACAGCCTCTATAAATGTGAACAGATAAATACAGATGTGCATAAAAATGTAGTTTTCACTGTATACTTAATGCCGGCTTTTTTCGTAATTTGATGTAAAATACTTGTCAAAAATTAACGCCGCGTTGTTGGCATTAATTAATAATTGCATATTGTGCCATGCCCGTAGCGAAACTACCTCTTAGAAAACAAATTGCCTATGCTGCCGGTATGATGGGCTGGAGTATTATGTGGAACATTATTATCGTAATGTTGCCCTATTTTTATCTGCCGCCATCTAATTCGCACCTAATACCTTTAATGCCACAATTGATGGTATTTGGCCTGTTCAACATCATGAGCATCATCATGGCCTCGGGCAGGTTGGTTGACGCCATAACCGATCCATTAATAGCTTTACTGAGCGATAAAAGTACGAACCCTAAAGGCCGTAGATTACCTTTTATGAAATGGGCCGTAGCTCCGGCCGCTTTATTTTGCTGCCTTACGTTTTGCCCACTTAGTATGAGCGAAAGCGTGCATAATGCTTATTGGCTGATGTTTACACTGATCGGTTTTTTTATGATGGCTACCGCTTATATTATTCCATATAACGCCTTGTTACCCGAAATGACCGAAACCGGCGAAGAAAAAGTAAAGCTATCCTCATTTCAGCAGATTGGTTTTGTGTTGGGTATGATCTTTTCGGCGTTGGTAAATAACTTTGCCGACCTGATACAACATTCCTTCCATGTGACAAGCCGAAATACCGCGTTACAATACACGATATGGGCTCTTTGCATTTTTGCGGCGTTGGTGATGATGATTCCGGTTATTACAATCAACGAAAAGAAATATTCAAGCAGTAAGCCATCGCACCTGCCTTTGTTAGAAGCCATTAGCAAAACGTTTAGGAACCGTAATTTTAAATATTACCTTATTTCCGACTTTTCATACTACATGGCACTTAGCATCATAACCAGCGGGTTATTGTTTTTTGTGACAGTGTTACTTGGCCTTCCACAATCGGAAGGAGGCCTGTTTGTAGGTATTATGGTTGTGGTTTCGGTAATGTTTTACCCGCTGATCAATATCATTACGGCAAAATTCGGCAAAAAACCGCTGGTTCTGTTCTCCTTCGGCTTACTGTCTTTAATATTTGTAACCATTTACTTTTTAGGTAAGTTACCTTTTACCCCGCATCAGCAAATTTACGCCATGGTTATTTGCGCTGCATTTCCGTTAGCCTCGCTGGGGATTTTGCCAAACGCCATTCTGGCTGAGATTGCTCAGCAGGACGCCGAAAAAACCGGCGAAAATCACGAGGGGATGTTTTTTGCTGTAAAATATTTATTTGTAAAGTTGGGACAAACCATAGGCGGGGCTTTGTTCATCTTCCTTACCGTTTATGGTAAAGACCCTGGCAATGACTACGGCCTACGCCTTAACGGCATTTGCGGTTTTGCTTTATGTGTGCTTGCAGTGATATTCTTTAGTCGCTTCCGCGAAGTAAAACCTCAAAAAAAAGTCAAGGTTGTTGAATTTGACTGAGGACCTTGCTACCTACCATTCTGTGTTATTCGGCCGTGTATAAACCAAATGCATCACGTTAATATTGCGCATGGCAAAGGCTGCCTCGCAGTAGCACAGGTAATAATTCCATTTACGGATAAATGCATCATCAAACCCCAGCTTTTTAGCTTTAGCCAGATTAGCGTTGAACTGTTCGAACCATACTTTTAAAGTGGTGGCGTAATGCAGGCCAAAGTCCTTTAAATCGACCATCGTCAGATCGCTGGTACGATTAATAGCGGCATTTATAGCCGCTACCGACGGTAGTAATGAACCTGGAAATATATGTTTCTGTATCCAATCGACACCTTTTTTGAGCGACTGGTAACGTGAGTCGGGACTGGTGATTACCTGTATGGCTACTATACCGTCTTTTTTTAGCAGGGTATTCACCCGGCGAAAATAAGTATCCAGAAATTTATCGCCTACAGCTTCCAACATTTCAACCGATACGATCTTATCATAAGAACCTTCCAACTCACGATAATCTTTTAACAGTATTTCCACCCGATCACTTAAGCCTTCTTCAACGACACGCTCACGGGCGAGTTTTAATTGCTCTTCGGATATGGTTAAAGAAGTTACTTTACAACCATAGTTTTTGGCCATATAAATGGCATTGCCGCCCCAGCCGCTGCCTATTTCCAAAACGTGATCGGTAGGTTTTAAACGTAATTGTTTGCAAAGTCTGTCGTACTTAGCGTATTGTGCTTCCTCCAGGCTTATCCCTTCTTTGTAAAAGTAAGCGCTTGAATAAGTCATGGTAGGATCCAGGAAGCTGGCAAAAAAATCATTATTGAGATCGTAGTGCTCTGCTATGTTTTTACGTGAGCCTTTTAGGGTATTCGCACGCCTGAAGTGATAGAGTTTATTAAAAACTTTTAAGATATTAAGCGCTACAGATTGTGCCTTACTGCCAGATACGCCAGGAGCATTCTCGATGTTGAATAACACCCACTTAATTACGTTGGTAATGTTATCGGTATCCCATAAACCATCTACATACGCCTCGCCAAAACCAATATCTCCAAATAAAATGCAACGCTTGTAAAATTCTTCGTCTTTAACTGTAATATGAGCTGTTATGCCTTTACCATCGCCTATTGATACGGTTTCGCCATCGTGCAAAGTAAGGTGCAGATTGCCCTTACTCATCTTTGATAAAAACTTTAAAACTATATCCTGGTAAAAACCAGTTTTCTTAACTAAGGCTATAGTGTCAGACATATATCAATCGCATTAATTTAGGTTAATCTACGAGATAGGCACTTCGAAAGATTTATTAAATATATTTATTTAGATTGATACGGACGGTAAACTCCTCGTTGTAAATCCATATCGTCATTTTTTTTATGAAAGGGCAGCTTTTTAAACCACAATTTAAATGCCTGCCAATGTATAAGCCCTATTACTTTTAAAGTAATAAGCGGAAAACTGATAAAATAAAGTAATAACCGGGAATCGGTTAAGGCAACTCTTTTGCCACTAAGAGTACTGATAAAAAATCTTTTACCGGCTTGATCATAATCATCAATCTTCATCTGCAGCTTTTCGCCGGGAATATTCAGGTCGAAATCAAAATTGGTATCCATATCGATAAATGGCGATACGTAGAAATATTTCTCAGCGTTCAGTTTAAAATTATTTCCGCTCCAGCTATCCGCCCCTAAAAAATAGGGCTTCATTTCGCGGAACGTGTTGCACACTTCAACAACTGAGCAAATAGGTTGCTCATGCTCGTTATAACAAAAATAAAATGAGACCGGGTTGAACTGATAGCCCAAGGTACACAAGTTGGTAAGCAGCATAATACGGCCATTGCCTATTTCTACGCCCTGGTTATGCAAATATCCGGTTATATGCTGGCGTATATTTTTTGATCCATCCGGATCATCAGCAGGCAATTGCAAATGATCGGCATCACGAAAATTGAATAAATTGAACTTATTACGGCTCATAAATTTCATTCGTTGATGCAAAACATCCAATTCGTCAAGGTCAAGATAAAACATAAACACCTCGTAATGGAAGCTATGCACCTTAGGCGCAAGGCGGCTGTGCATTACTCTGGCTTTATACAAACACGAATTAAATTTCATTATTGACAGGAGGTGGATATTTAATGAATTTACGATTTTTTATGTGATACGGATGTTTTTGTCCGCGAGGCCTACTGGTATTTATGCTTATAATATTAAATTTATAACGCTGTAAAATATAAACGATGACTACTGATACTCCCGCCTCTTTGAAAGAGAGATTAGCTGAACTAAGCACAGATATATTGGCACCTGGAGATTTTCATGAACGGCTGGCTCCGGCGATCAGAGAGTATTCCGAATTAATGTTCGATTTAACCTGTATAAGCGAAAACCAGAATGAAGGCCTGCACGATATTTTTACCGACCATGGACGTGCGATCGGAATTTTACGAGCGGGGTTATGCATTAATGAGCCGATTCGGACTCAGCGTTTTTGCCGGGGTTTGTACCAAGCAGTTGCCGACAAGCTGCAACAAAACGGCAATCGCCCTGTACATGTAGTATACGCCGGTACGGGCCCCTTTGCAACCTTGGCTCTACCTGTTATTATGCAGTTTAAAGCGACTGAGTTACAATTTACATTACTCGAAATCAATAACGAAAGCCATAATACATTAAAAGAACTAATAAAAACATTGAATATTGGAGCTTACGTAAGACGGCTGGAATTGTGCGACGCCATTACCTGGAAAGCACCTAACGAAGATGTCGATATTGTAATAAGTGAAACTATGAACAGGGCATTGATAAAAGAACCGCAAATAAATATCATGCTCAATATGGTATCACAATTGCCCGATACAGTTACCTACATTCCGCAAGCCATAAGTGTAGATATTGCTATTAACAGTAAATCTCTTACTCATTTAAGCAGGCTATACACCTTTAACAAGGAAAGCTATCAAAAAATAATTACGCAATCAACAGGGCGATCACGTTGGATTTTTGATACCACACGGGTTAACTACTCCCCTATCCATATAGGGAAATTGGTATACACAACCGACATCGTTGTTTATGCAAACGAAAGTCTCACACGTACTGATTGTTCGCTAAACATGTTAAAAAAAATAAAGACCGAATTACCCCTCCACGAAGCCATTTTGGAATTTAAATATCAAGATGGTTTAAATCCGGGTTTCGACTGCACTGTTATTGGTTAAAAGAATATTGGCAATAACCATTGTCAAAAATCAAAACTGAAAATTAACTCAAGAATATTTTACCAATTTCCAAAAAAGCATTAAAATTGAATATCGTTTTTAAGATCAAATTATCACTATGCGTTTATTTCTAATAGCCATCTTTGTAACAGTATTCAGCCTTACAGTTAACGCGCAAATACCACCAGCATCGGTACCGCTGACCGTCAAATCTGAACTAACCCGCAGATATCCGGATGCCCAAAAACCGACCTGGAATAAAAATAATGGTAATTACGAGGCCAACTTTACCTCAAAAGCCGACGGCCCAAGCAAAGCAGTATTCACTACATTTGGCGCCTTTGTTGGTATTCTTACAAACACACCCGTTAAATTTTTACCTTCGCCAATTACCGAATATGTAAAAAACCATGCTCATTCACCGGTGATAGACGCGCATAAAAACGTTAGCGTTGTGGGTAAAATAACTTACAGGATAAAACTAAAAAACGGCAAAACCTTGATATTTGACCAGGATGGCAAATGCCTAACCCATTAATTGTTTTTTAACCCTATCTGGTGGTTGGTATAATCCAGCAGATATTCGTTGCTTACAAAAAAATCGAGGCTGAATATTGTACGGTAATCCCCGGTAACATTGGGGTTTTCTACCTCTGTTAAGTTTGCTGTACTTGATGTGGTATAGCTATAAACAAAGCCTTTATTTGTGGTAACGGTAACCTTGGTATTGGTTGGTAAAGCACCCGCCCCGGTGACCTTATTATCCTCAATTATGGTAACCGATGGTGTGCCTGTATCAAACAGCACCTGCGCCGATGTGATTTGAGACCCATAAGTAATCGTTGCTGGAATGTTCGATAAATATCCACCCGTCGCGCTGTATGTTAACGGGTGCATAATAAATCCAGATGAATAATCAGAATTGATCAAACCAATAGTCAACAATCCGCCAACGTAGGTTCCAGTGCTGGTAAAACCGGTACTACCTAGAGTGGCCAATTTAAAACCACTGATTTGGCCTGTTGTAGTGGTAAAGTAACTCAGCGGACTGGCAATCGCCGTAAAAGCATAGCTGGTGCCGGGGCCTACGCCAAAAACATCGGCCGAGTGCGCTGCTGCAACAACACCTGTAGTTACATTCTGAATTTTGTAATACAGAAAGAATGGAATGCGTTTGGTGGTGATATTACCCGTTTGGTCTCCAAGTGTAATTGTAGCGTAAGCCAGGTTGCCATACTCCTTGGTTAAACTGGTTTGATCGCCGTAACTCATTACTGATGTTTTACTGGTTACCGTTATACCGTTTACAACTACCGAATCGCCGGCAACGGTAATACCCGAACTGGTGATCATTGAGGCAGGCAGAATACCGTTGGCGTCCAATGTCATACCCGTCGAACCGGTATCAAAAATACTATAATAGGTTACCGATTGATTACCAACTTTGGTAATTGGCAGAAATATCCGCTTATTTGTTCCCGACGCATACTCATATAAACCCAGCGTAGCTATCGGAGTTGCTGCAACAGTTTGCGCTGCCGATACGGGATTTACAGAGTTTTTTTTACATGCACCCAATGTGCCCAATAAGCCAAGGCTTACGATCCAAAATATACCTTTTTTCATACCAAGCAGTTTAATTAATCAATCTCAGGGGTTTTCTGCCAGAACCTTTGGAAAGAATTTATTGGATAACGGCGGTTTTGTAGTAATTATTATCCCTAATTGGGGATAACGGTTTTACCTCCAACTACTTTCCCGCTTCTCGTTCGCCAGCAGGGGGGAAATTGTAAGAAAATTTCAGACTTATTTTCTAACCTCTGGCTTCAGTTTGCAACTGAAGCCCACAGATAAAGTCAGTCTATGACTGCCGGGCAACATATAGGTATTTATGGGTATTTTCATAAAATTCCCTCATTCAATCATTCAAAAATCAATCACTCAACCCTTAACTATGGGGGGAAATTGTCGGTATTTTTTACAACTGCTTTAACCGCTCTTTTCGTATTCCGTATAAGTTGTTTCTTCGGGCACATCTGTGCTGCTTTCAAAATCAAGTTTATATCCGTCGGGGTCTTCAACAATAACAACCCACATGTTATTCCCTACAAAAGGTTCGTGCACCTTTAACCCCTTACTTATAAACTCATGATAAAGTGCTAAAGCATCTTCACATTGAAAACATATGGATACACCCGCCCCTGGCTTGCCATCCTGCCGGATATCCTTATGCGATTCCTGTAACATAAACGATACGGCATCACGCTGTAGCCAGCACCATTCTATTTTCCCTCCGGGCGTCCATTGATTGGTCATAGCGAACCCAAGTCCGTCGACATAAAAACGTAACGACTGCTCCATATTTGATACCATAAAAAAAGGAACAGCCAGTTTGATATTTGCCTTACTTAGTTTTGCAGCACCCATATTGCTTGAATTACCTATTTAAATATAACAAAAATAGGTGATATTTACAACAGCAGTATACTGACCAATACCTGTCAGGCCATGCCAAAACGCGGTTTGTTAAAAATAATGAGATAGCTAATGGATATTCAACAACAGTTTCCCAAAATATATCTATACCGGCGTATTGTGCAGGCTAAACTTTTTATCGATTCTCATTACCATGAAGACATCGACCTTAACAACATCGCCGGCGAGGCTTATTTTTCAAGATTTCACTTTATCAGGATATTTAAGCTTACGTATAATAAAACACCGCATCAATACCTTACTTCGGTACGTATAGATCATGCCCGGCTGCTATTAAAAAAAGCCATTCCTGTTAATGAGGTTTGCTATACTGTCGGCTTTGATAGTATCAGTTCGTTTTCCGCGCTGTTTAAAAAACTATCGGGGTATGCGCCATCCGTATATCAGCAAACAGAGTTAAAGCGTCAGGCCGAAATGCTTGCTGCCCCGCAAAAGTTTATCCCCAATTGCTTTGCCGAACAAAATGGATGGCTCAAAAAATAGCAATTTTCGATAACTGAAGATTGAAAATAGGCCCCACCTTTGGGCGAACAAACAAATTAAAAAAATCATGATCACCAAATTAAACCACGTTAGCATATTCGTCCTCGACCAGGATAGCGCTTATGAATTTTACGTTAATACACTGGGCTTCAAAGTCCATACCGACGCGGCAATGGGGCCGGGTATGCGCTGGCTAACCGTTACCCCACCGGAGCAGCCTGATTTGGAAATAAGCCTGATGGCCATTACCGAAGGCATGATGTTTAAGAAAGAAGCTGCACAAACCATGCGCGACCTGGTAGCTAAAGGTACTTTCGGTTTTGGTGTATTTGAATGCAACGACCTGCTGGCTACGTACGAAGAATTAAAGGCAAAAGGTGTAGAATTTACCAAAGCGCCAACCAAAGAGTTTTATGGTTTTGAAGCACTGTTTAAAGACGATTCGGGCAACTGGTTCTCGTTAGGCGAAAAGAAGTAATAAACCATACTTTATTATCTTGCCCGGCTGCTTAATAAAGCGGTTCGGGCAAAATATTACCATCAAACACCGGCCTGCCCAATAACTGGCTGCACAACCTCACCGCGCTGGCAAAAGCGTCCTCATGAAAACCATATTTAAAATAGCTACCGCAATAATATAAAGGCCCGTCCTGATTTAGTTTGTGTAATTCGCTTTGCGCCTGTATGGCAGGCACATCAAACAGCGGGTGCTCATAATCTATTTCCTTAATGATCTTTTTTTCATCAATATTATCGTGCGGATTGATCGATACAAAGTAATTTACTTTATCGCTCACACCTTGTAGCTTGTTCATCCAGTAAATGGTGCTGGGTAACAGCTTGCCGCCTTCGTTCTGTATACGATAGTTCCAGCTGCTCCACACCAGTTTGGTTTTTGGCATAATGCTTTCGTCGGTATGCAGGGTAGCTTTGTTATACTGGTATTTAAAGGTGCGTAACAGGCGTTGTTCTTCGACTGTAGGTTCGCTTAGCAAAGCCAGGGCCTGGTCGCCGTGGCAGGCTATAATTACCTTGTCGTAGGTTTCGCTGCTGCCATCGCTGGCATATACAACAGCTTTACCGCTTTCGCGGGATACTTTTATGGCTTTGCGGTTAATGTGTATCTTATCCCGAAAAGGATTGATCAGTATTTCGCGATAACTTTGGCTGCCTTTAACCGGCGTATACCATTGGTGCTGTGTATCCAAACCCAAAAACCCATGGTTATAAAAAAAGCGGATTAATGCCACTGCAGGGAAGTCGAGCATTTTTTCCATCGGCGTGCTCCATACCGCGCTGCTCATGGGCACCAGGTATTTCCATAGCATATCTTCGCCAAACTTAAACTCTTTGATGTATTGGCCGAGCGAGTAATCCGCATAACGCGGATCGTCCATTATTTTAATGCTCTCCTTATTAAACCTGCCGATCTCCATCAGCATTTTAATATAGTTTAGATTGAAGATGTTTTTGCGCTGTGCGAATAAATGGTTCACACTGCTGCCGCTGTACTCCAAACCTGTTGGCACATGCTGTACGCTGAAACTCATGTCGGTTTTTTTAACCGGCGCACCAATCTCTTTAAAAAGTTTAACCAGGTTTGGATAGGTTTTATAATTAAAAACCATAAAACCGGTATCAATATAAACCGGTTTGCCATCTTCATCAACCGTAACGGTATTGGTGTGGCCGCCAACATAATCGTTCTGTTCGTAAAAAGTTAAATCGGCAGTAGGGTTTAAAAAATGCCCGCAGCCCATCCCGGCTATGCCTGTACCAATGATCGCTATCTTTTGCATATTAACGGATAACCTGGTTTAAAAATCGTTCGACGGTATAGGTCGCCAGCTGCCCGCTCGGGCCGTTCAGGGTATAGTCGCAGCCATGTACAGCCCACGGCAAGGTTAATAAATAATGCTTAATACCGTTTTCCTGGAGTTTGATATTCAAGCGGCGGCTATGTTCATAGGCCACCAGCACATCGTTTTCGCCATGGATCAGCAGCGTAGGCACTGATGTTTTATCCACATGCAATATGGGTGAGCTTGCCTCGTAATTTTGCCGCGCGGCATCATAACTTCCACCCAAGTAATCTTCCATCACCTTGCGCGAATCCATGATCCATGGATTGGAAGGTATAGAATACCCCCAAACCATGTCAGCCGGAGCGTAATAACTGATCACTCCTTTCAAGCAGGGCTCGTGCAAAGTATAGGCAGCCAGTAAAGCTATCTGCCCGCCTGCAGAACGTCCCAATAAAACAAACTTATTGGTATCTATATGCAAACTATCAGCATGCTTACGCAAATAGCTTATAGCCGTGTGCACATCCTGTACCGGCGACTGGTATTGGTATTTTGGCGCAAGGCGGTAATTTATGGCGGCTACATTGTATCCGCCTTTCGCCAGGTAGCTGTTCAACTCTGGCAGTTCGGTACTGTTGCCGCTACTCCACGATCCACCGTGCACTACAACGACGCAACCCCGTTTGCCAGGTACCTGCGACGGATAATAATCCAGTTTTAAACCATACTGCTCATCATAAGTATAAATTGTCGGAACTATTTGCTTTGCAGCGATCCCAGTGATCATCCTGAAAAACCTAAGCGGCTTTTTACCCGGTTCCGATGCCAAATTTGAGCTGCCTTTACCAAAAGCGGCTTCGAAACCTGCGTTAAGTTGAGCAGCAACCTTATATCCTCTCACAATCGGCGAACAATATAACAGTAACGCAATAATGCCGATCACCGTAGCCAAATGGTGATACTTTTCATTACCGTAACCAAATATTAAGATGAGTAGCGTAACCGTGATGAATATCCAGGCAAACTCAGTAACCAAAATAGATAATATCCACAAATGGTATTGAGGCGCCTTTAATACGGTAAGCAGCGACGCCAGAAATAAAAGTGAGAGAAATACTAACCTGATCATGCCCGGGTTTTACCAAATAAATAATGACTCACTATCCACTCGTTACCTTGGTTATAGTTCCATAACTCGGCGCAAGCCAGATAAAACAAGCGCCAGTAAACCCACCATTTAACGGCTTGGTCTTTACCGTAGGTCTGTTCAAATAAAGGCATAATTTCGGCTTTGTGATCGTCCATATTTTTCAACCAGGCTTCGCTGGTACGGGCGTAGTGCGTACCGTTAACGTGCCAGTGTTTTTCAACCTTCAGGTCGTCGTTAAAATAAAACATCAGGTCGTCGCTCGGCATAATGCCACCGGTAAAAAAGTATTTGCTCATCCAGTCCGTCTCATCTTTCACCTCAAACAAATAAGCATACTCCTTGTGGGTAAATATATGGATAAACAGTTTACCATCGGGTTTTAAAAGCGAAGCAACTTTGGCCATCAGCAACTGGTAATTGCGCATATGTTCAAACATCTCTACCGATACCACCCTGTCGAAAGTATCATTGATAGTAAACGTATTCATATCGGCGGTGATAACCGTGAGGTTTTTAATCCCGCGTTGCTTAGCCTGTTCATCAATATATTGCTTTTGGGTACGCGAGTTGGATACCACAGTAAAAATACTATCAGGGTATTTTGCTGACATGTAAAGCGACAATGATCCCCATCCGCAGCCCAGCTCCAACACATTCTGACCCGATGCTAACCCAGCACGCTGGCAGGTAATTTCGAGCATATCTGTTTCGGACGTATCCAGGTCGGCAACGCCCGTTTTCCAGTAGCCACAACTGTATTTTAAGTTTTTACCCAGGCAGTACTGGTAAAACTGTGTGGGCACCTCGTAGTGCTGCTCGTTGGCCTCGGCAGTATTGACCGCTATTGGCGATGCCTTTAGCTGATCGATCAAGGCCATCAGGTGGGCTTGCTGTGTTTCCACATCGCCTTTATTCTCATCAGCCAGGCGCTGTTTCAGTAATTTACGGATACCCTGGCGAAGTAAAAAATCGGGCGCTTTATCTTGTTCAACTAATTTATCGTACCACATAAGGTTTTAATTGGCTGCATAACGTTATACGTTCTGCGTTCTAAGTATGTTTATACAGTATATAACGATATTGCTGTGGTATCGGATTGGCTAAGCAAATTTTTAATGCTAATTACTTTTTAACCAGGGCACAAATACGCTGGTTGTTTTTTGGTAAGCCCTGTACTTATCTCCTTTAGAGCGGATGGATTGCTCTTCCGTTGCCGGGATGCCGGTTACTTTTAAAAGCAGGTATAGGATTATCGCCGGACTGATTATGGCCAGGTACCCGTAAGGCGATGCCAACGCGAATACAAAATAAGCTACCCACATCAACCATTCGAAAAAATAGTTGGGGTGACGCGAATAGTTCCATAATCCGGCATCACACACCTCACCTCTATTTTCAGGATTCTTTTTGAACTCCTTAAGCTGCCAGTCAGCAATCGATTCGCCTATGAAAGCGACGGCCCATAGTAACAACCCTAACCATTCTAAACTTGATAGCTGCTTGTCGCTATTAGTGGTAACAATAAAAAACGGAATAGCTAAAAGTACATTGGATAAAGCTTGCATCTGGAAAAACCAAAAAAACTTGCGATCGGGGTTTGGCGCCCACTCTTTGCGCAATTGTGCATAACGGCCTTCTTCTTCGCCTAAATGTTTCCCTACGCGCATCAACAAGTGTGTACCCAATCTAAACCCTGCAAGGCCTATCATACCACATATCATTATCTTACGGGTGGGGTAACCATCAGCCAGGCACATGATTATAACCGCGATAACCGGAAAGTTATACGACCAGAAAATATCTACAACCCCGGCATTTTTTATTTTATTGGCCCATAGCCATACCAACACCATAATAAAGCAACATGCCAAAATACATATCACCACCAATTTCCAAACCGAATAACTATCCATTTTTATTGCCAAATAATTCTTTTAATCCTTCGCCTGGCTTAAGCCTGAACAATTGTATCAGCACGTAACTACAAGTGGCTATACTACCTAAACAAACCAGCAACACCAACCACAGCAATTTAGCTATTATAGTTTTCTCTTTATAGCACAGCCACAGATAGATAACTACTACATTGGTATAAAAATCCCATAATGTCGCCCGCATCCAAGGTATTGAACCTAAAAAGTCCCAGTTACTAAACAGATTGCTTTGCATACTGGTTGTTATAACCACATAACATACCCATGCCAGCAACAGGCTAAATAAAATTTTAAGAGCTGTGATCATTGCTATTTGAATAACTGAATACAGGTACGTAAACGGCAATAGTACAGATTAAAAAATTAAAAATAATTCCCCCCACATTCAAAAATCATCATAATTTGATTTGTCAGTGCCTTTTAAAACCGTAGACACCATCTTAAAAGACGTATAGCAAGATGCAATTTATTGGTTTATAATAGCTTAAAGCTTATTTGTAAATATATTTAAAAAAGGCTTGCACCCAATAGTCAATAATCCTATATTTGCACCACTTTAATCGGAAGCGGTTAATGATTCCGTAGCTCAGCTGGTAGAGCATAACACTTTTAATGTTGGGGTCCTGGGTTCGAATCCCAGCGGGATCACAGAGCAAACAAAAAATACCAGAGTTTGCATTCGTATTTAAAGTAGAAAGCCTCTTAAAAAAGAGGCTTTTCTTGTTTTACAGCTTTTCCTCGGTCAACGATTATCTCATGATCTCTAGCAATATCATGAGGTTAGGATATGAATCATGCTAAATATCTGCTTTTAAAAACCCACTGTCTGCCTTCGTTTATAAGGCTAAGCAGCTTTCTCCCTAAAAAAGGCACGGATGTGGTACCGCTTTTGCTGACCGGAAAAACCGTAGGAGGACAGGACGCAGCTTTGTCGCACCACACCACGCATGAACTGATTATGAAATTCGTCAGCGCTAGCCAAAAGAGAGCCCGAACTATCAAATCCCTGGTTAACTATAATGTTAACACAAAGCCCTATGTAAAAAAGAGCTTTGTGCCAACATACCATATCACTGCGCCATCACCAACCTAAAAGTTTGTACCCCCTTGGAAGTTACCAACCTGGCAAAGTATATACCCGGAGTTAGATTACTTCCATCAAACACATATTCATTGCTTATGTTAGCTTGAACGCTGCCTTTAAATAAAGTGGCTACTTTATTGCCCAATGCATTATACACTTCGAGGGTAGCATTTTGCTCGAATGCTGGTATCGAGAAAGCAACCGTCGTACGCTTGCTAAACGGATTCGGATAAGCCTTCAAAGCTATTGGCTCGCTGGCGGCTTTTACGGTATCTTTCGATATTGTAGCAGAAACGGAAGATATCTCTGAAATTACAGGCGCAGTCGCTGGTTCTGTACCGTAAATGAGTGATCCCTTGTAGTAAACAGTGATCTTGCTATTCTCTTTCATAACATCCTTTGCAGCGTACGAATAATCATTGCTTTCGTTAAAATTCGACCAATCCGACTTAGCAATACGATATTGAATATTACCTGAGTTACTCAACGGATAAAGCGTGCCTACCGAGCCTTTCACCGCGGTTTCGAAATAATGATCAGCACCGGTGCGGACAGGGCTTAGGGCGACAAACTTCGCGCTGATATTACTGGTGCCTTTTTTAGCATAATCAATCCAGTAGTTAAGGCTTTGCGTACCCTCTTCCGTAAACCAATAACGTACGGTCACATCGCCATAAGCAACAGGCTGGTTACCTGTGTTGTTAATCGAGAGGTAAGTGCTTATCGTATTACCGCCTGTTGTTTGGTTTTGATTCTGATAAGATACGCTCAGCGCCGTCACCGGTGCCACTGGCGCCGGTTCGGTTCCCCAGATCAGCATACCGTTACGATACATGGTAATGTGCGGATTAGCCACGTAGCTACTGGTATTGTTCTGATAAGAATAGTCGTCATTCTCATTCAGCAGAGACCAATCCTGGTTAGCGAACCTGGATTGTATCGGGCCCGTGTTGCTGTTTGGATTAATATTTCCGGACGATAAGATCTTATACTCAATATAACCCAGTGCGCCGTTACGCGGCTGGTCGGCTGCAAAGTAGGTCATGGAAACATTGCTGTTGCCCAGTTGTGCGTAATCAATCCAGGTATTAATTCCTGCATAATTTTCGGCGGTGAACCAATACCTCATCGTCAGCTCACTATATGCAACAGAAACCGAATCCTGGTTAGCTATCCTGATGTAAGGGCGTACAACATTGTTGTTAAGTTGCCCGTTATCACCATCAAGGTATTGCACCTGGAGGTTATACGGCAATACGGTAAAAGCTTGGGTAGCAGTTGCCGGTTTATAAGTACCGCTACCTGCCTGGCTGGCGGTGATCACCGTTGTTCCTATACCTATAATATGAAGCTTACCGTTCGAAATTACAGCTACATTAGTATTGCTGCTGGTATAGCTTAGCGTTAAACCCGAACTTGCTGTGGCTGTTAGCGTAACGTCAGCGTCGCCGGGCCTTTTAGCTGGTAGTGCATTAAAGGTAATTGTTTGCGTTAGTTTATTAACAGTGAGGTTTTGCGTTACCGCGCTTGCAGGCAGATACGCAAAATTACCATTCTGCAAAGCAGTAATATTCGTATTTCCGGCACCTGTGATGTGTATATTACCATTAACAACCACTGCTACTGTAGAATCGGAACTGGTATAAGATAACGGCAAACCGGAGTTAACCGAAGCACCGGTAACAAAATCGGTGTCGTTTACATTCTTAGCAGGCAGAGCATTGAATGTGATGGTTTGAACTAACTTATTCACTGTTATAAGCTGGCTGACAGCTGTCGCGGCGTTAAAGAGATTGTTACCTGGTTGTGAGGCTGAGATAGTCGCCGCTCCGGATCCTACAATATGGATCTTACCATTGGTGATAGTTACAACTGTCGAATCGGAACTGGTATATTGAACCGGTAAGGTAGAAGATGCCGACGCCATTGGATCGAAATCAGCGTCGCCAACGTATTTGGTGGCAATGGCCGTAAAGGTGATCGTTTGGTCGTATTTTACTACCGTCAATGGCTGAGTGGCAGAAACGGCAGCATTATAGACGCTGTTACCGGGCTGCAAAGCGGTAATTGTTGTTGCCCCGGCGGCTTTAATATGTACTTTACCGTTAGCAATAGTTGCAATGGTCGTGTCCGAACTCGTGTAGCTTATAGCAAGTCCTGAAGTCGCCACCGCCATCGGGTCAAAATCGGCATCACTAACATGTACCTGGGCAATCGGATTAAAGGTAATTGTCTGATCTTTCTTATTCACGGTCAATGTTTGATTAACCGATGCTGCACTTGCAAATTTAGCGCTACCGGCTTGCGAAGCGGTAATTACTGATGTACCGGCCGCTTTAATATGGATCTTACCATTAACAATAGTCGCAACAGTTGTATCCGAACTGGCATAGTTTACAGTCAAGTCCGAAGAAGCAGTTGCCAGCGGGTCGAAATCAACATCGTCCACACATTTAGCGGTTAAGCCCGCAAAAGTGATCGTTTGATCGTATTTAGTTACCGTCAAAAGCTGATCTGCCGGTGTCGCCGCGCTATAATTGCTATTCCCGAATTGCGAAGCGGTGATCGTAGTTGTGCCGGCTGCTTTAATATGTACTTTACCATTAACAATAGTCGCGATAGTTGTATCTGAGCTCGCGTAACTTACCGCCAAGCCTGAGCTTGTTGTTGCTCCCGCATTAAAATCAGCATCGTCAACTTTTTTGGCAGCCAATGCATTAAAGGTGATAAGCTGACTGGCTTTGCTTATCGCAAGTTTAAGTGTATCTGTCCCACCACTGCTGCCTGTAGCGTTGAGTGCGCTAACAATTACCGAAAATGTACCCGTAACTAACGGCGTGCCCGATATTACACCGTTTCCGGTATTCATACTTAAACCGCCGGGTAAACCGCTTGCGCTGAAATGATACGCTGAATTAGTTGCTTTAATAGTATCGACAAAAGCCGAGCCATAAACCCCGCTGGCTGTTTTAGCACTTGTGATTTTCGGAATAGCCGAAGATATACTTACCGTGTCAAACCTCGCTTGAGATAAAACAGCGGTATTGTGGCTGCAAGCTGCCAAACCAACATAAATTGAAGAAGGCATGGTGATGGTTTGAGCGGTCCCAACCAAAGTCCACGTGTTGCCCTCGGTAGACCGGTAAGCAGTAAACGTGTTGCCCGAGCGTACCAGCTTTTCCCAATAAGGCGCCACAATACCGGTTGTTGAAGAGGACGCACTTGAACCAGCTGTTGCAGTGCGGCGAATAAATTCGACACCTACTCCGGGAGTAACGTCAACCATCGCATGGATTGAATTTGCAAGAAGGGTTGAACGCATCATAATACCTGCTTTTGCGTTTCCTGAAATGGCTGTTGTTGTGCCGTAATTTTGCAATGAGGCAACATGAGCTACAATGGCGCCGTCGCCGGTTAATGGCTGGTAATTATAATGAAACGCGTCAGCATTACCCCAGACATCAGCACCCGAACCATATAAGGTCATCCCGCCTGCATAACCTGCATTACCGGTTTGGCCTACTGCACCTATATCCGCGTGTGACCAGATGGTATTTACGATGGGCTGACTTATTGGAGTAGCTGTAGCCGAAACGCTGTATGGACCTATGCCAACGGCATTACTGGCCGAAACAGCGTAAGAATAAGAGGTTCCATTGGTTAAACCGGTAACGCTATAAGTTAAAGATGTAGTGGTTGCCACCGGGGTATAAATGCCATTTGCTACACTATTTATGGTATAACTGGCTGCTCCACTTGAAGCATTCCAGCTCAAATCAACCCGTCCGTTCCAACTTGTGGCAATAACAGAGGTAGGGGCGTTTGGTACCAATGTGATTGATACCTGGGTAGAAGGCAAGCTTTCAAGCGTTCCTGTAATTTCTGTAACCACATAATAATAAGGGCCGCCCGAAGTTGTAGCTGCATCAACATAACTTGTTGTCGTAATATTGGATGCGATTGTAGTATAAGGGCCGCCACTTGTGGTTGAGCGTTTTACGTTATAACCCGATGCGCCTGTAGTTGCCGCCCAGCTTAAAGAAACCTGGTTAGTACCTGTTGCAGCCAATCCGGTTGGTGCCGGTGGGAGCGCAGAATTAACCGCTGCGGCGATCTCTGCGGCACTTAGCGCCCTGCTGTAGACCTTAAACTCATCTACCTCGCCGGTAAAATAGGGGTCGGCAGAAAATTGTGACTTACCGATATAGTTCTGAGTTGTATTACCCATGCTCGACGGGGTTAATGTCATTGCGGTATTACGGCCAACTTCTACACCATTAATATATAAAATGGCAGTACTTCCTGATTGGGTCACAGCCATATGTGTCCATACGCCGATTGGCATGGCGGCAGTGCCATTTATGCCCTGCTCTCCGCTACCGGTTGTAATGGCAAAACGAGGGAAGCCTGTAGAACCTTTGGCTGTCAGGAACATGTAATTCGTAGTGCCGGTACCAAAGTCAAAAACACGTCCCCAGGTTGAAGCGACATCCTGTTTAATCCAGGCCGAAATGGTAAAATTAGTTGTTGTACTTACAATGCTTGCCGGAAGTGTGGAATAAGAAGTGGCAGTACCATTTAATGATAGCGCCTGGCCAGACAAGCCTGTCGTGCGGGTAGCCGCCGCCGTTAGTGAGGCGTGATTGGCACCCCAGGCGTCAATTGCTTTTGTTCCGCTTAGTTCATCAAATTTGTAATAGTCTTTTTGGCCGGTATTGGGTTTGGCAATTACCTCGGCACTGTTTGAACTTTCGGTGGTACCGTCGATAGAAGTAACCACATAATAATAAGTAGCACCGTTAGTTGCCGTTGCATCGGAATACGATGCTGTGCTAACATTGGCGAGTGTGGTATAAGGCCCTCCCGATGTAGTTGAACGTTTAACATTGTACGTCAGGTTAGCTATCGGCACCCATTCTGCAATATCTTTAGCATCGCCTGCTGCTACTAACAATCCGCTAACAACAGTACTCTGAACGGTTAACGTTAGGGTTTCAGTATCCGATGTATTACCGTTTGTAGCAGCAGGCGAT
>Ga0209026_1000423_pt1 | contig 35891 bp, 20 predicted proteins | sample AraplaCL_Col_mCL_FD_184262 | JGI IMG/M metagenome (GOLD analysis project Ga0209026, IMG submission 184262) | Arabidopsis root microbial communities from the University of North Carolina, USA - plate scrape CL_Col_mCL (SPAdes) (version 2) | ecosystem: Host-associated > Plants > Roots >... | reverse complement strand
AGTAGTGGTGATTTCCTTTTTAACAAGTTCCTCTGCGTCCTTTCCCGATCGCTCAGCAATGATTTTCATATCCAGTTCTTTACTTAAAAAAGGGCCGGATGCGCCGCCTACCCGAATGGGATAAGTTCGTGTAACCATTATGATCTTTCTAACCCTCATCGGTGAAATACCGGCTTCGGATAAGCAGCCGGAAACTGTCGTATCTCTTGAGGTTACGTGTGGATATAAACCATGCTGTAAACTTAGTCCGGTTCCTTGAGTTCCCTCTAACAATACCCGTTTTCCAGCGCTGAAAAGTTTTTCGAGTTCGTAGTGGGTGCTACCTAAAAATAATTTGAGTTCTTTACAATGCTTAGCCTTGTGCTTATCCTCGTTAAGCAGCCGGGATACAATATTTCCGGCAGTGGCAAAACCGACACCCTGTCCAGTAGAACTAATTTTATCCTTAACTAAACCCTCGTTTTCGATATCTTTTTGCGAAATAATAATCGCATTCTCATCGATTACTAAACGACCCGCTTCAACACCGAATTCTCTGATCTCCTCCAGGATTTTTTCTAAGTTAAGCACCGCTCCGGGACCGATTAATAGTTTTGCATTAGGCGCACGGTGACTGCCCGAGGGTAATAAGTGAAAAACATGATTGAATGGCTTTTCAAAAACAGTGTGACCAGCATTCGGGCCGCCGACCCGCATCAAACAATCATATTCTGGTGAAATATGCGCCGCAATTTGCCCTTTTCCTTCAGAACCAAACTGGCCACCCACAATCACATCAACGAGATCATTCTGGGTGGGGGCCAGCAAGCGAAAAAAACTGCAAACCCGAATAAAGACATCATCGTCATTGCATCTGTCTGTGTCAATGACTAGATCAGCTTCTGACGCCATTGTATTAACCTGCGCCTCAGTCGCATTTTCCTTGTAGCGTTTGTACTTGGCTTTTTGTTCAGCCTCTGGTAATGTTTTAATATCACCACGCTCATAAAAACGCCTCTCCAATTCTGCAGGGGAGCCCGTCAAATGAACATGATAAACAAAGTAACTATAAGCGCCCCGCAAATGTTGAATTTGTTGCAATATCCGCACGGAGTCGACGACGTAGTAGTTGTTGGTGGCGAAATCCTTTTCATAAATCTCTTGAAAATAATCCAACACCCATTTACCGCCGCCAGCATTATCTTGTTCTTCTCCAAATTTTTGAAGAAAGTCACGGTCTTGCGATGCTCCAACATATTTTTTCTCAGCAAGATAATTCAGGCCGTCCCGTGTTTTACAATGTTTGAACCCGAACTCTTCTTCGAGCTTATCAGATATCGTGCTTTTACCCGTGCAAATTTCACCGCTGAGTACTAAAATAATTTTCCGTTCTCCCATGTAGAATCTAAATTGAAAAAGGTTAGGTTAGACGGACTTTTTGGGGTGATCGGCCTGTCTGGAAAAAAGTAAATGTTAACTTTAATGTTAAAGTTAATCAATTCATCGTGAATCATTCCAATAATTATTTCCCAGTTGCCCTTTGCTTGTCCTGCGCCTATAGCAGGCATATGAACAGAACAATTCAACTCTAGCGCGGCTTCCCGAAGTTCAATCAAACATTTTCTAAGCTCATTATATCGTAAAGGTATTTCGGTGCCGGTTTGATATAAGCCTTTTTGAGCCAGCATTTGAAAAACATAGAGGTCAGAAGTAACTTGAACTAAATTGGTTTGTCCAAGTTTAAAACGGGCTTTCTCCGCCTTCCATTTATCTAACTCTGTCTTGATCACCGGGTAGTTTTTTGCTAATGAACGACCAAAGCCTTGTCCAAGACCAGCACTGGTGTTAACTAACTGCGCTATTATTTTCTTGCCTTTACCTCTAGGCTTTGTCGCATCACCATATTCGATCACTACCTTATCGCTATCCTTTGATTTTTTCGTCTCAGTAACCGGCAAGATAAGCAAGCCAACACGAGGCTTGTTGTCCCTGCGGTACGGAGAAATCCCAGCTGAATACACATTAAACGGTTGACCGTTGAAAAAATCCCAAGTTACATCCTCATCCGTAGCCGTCCACCCAGGCGAAGTACATTCATAGGCTTTGGAATCTGATGGAATATCCATATGGTTAGGAAGCGGAATTGAAAAGGATCTTGATGATTTAAAATAATCTATCGTGATTTGATTGTCAGTTTGAAAAATACCGATCAATATGGCGCATGGTTGGTCGATTACCTCGGTGTAGCGTAGAAAAACAGATTCCAATGAGGCATTATATTTTTTAGCTAATCCTATTAACCCGACCATAGATGGCGCTTCGCTATTCGCGTCATTAGAAAATATGGCATAGGGTAGCTGAATTTCGGCTGCAGCCGCATTACATAACTGTTCGAGTTCTCTGTTTTCCGCTGGTCGTTCTTCTCTGTTTCTTATCGCATCTTTACAATCCGAAAATAGGGTGTGTGCAATTTCATGGGCCACCGAAAAGTTAACTCTGGTTGGACGTTGGAAGGGGTTATATTGTATTTGCAGGGCATTACCGGTCGGGACGATCCGCGCATCCATTAACTCATCATTAGGAATAACGTCGATATTTAAAAATTTCGCTAACTGTATCGGACTATAGGGAGGCCCTGACCAACCCATTTCAAAAGCCTTTAACACCAAATCGCGAGCCCGTGTCTTAATCGCATCCATTGGATCAGGATTGCCAGTCTCACTTATCAGGCGTTTAACGGACTGATGATTCCAGGTTCTTTGATAACCAATAACAACAGCGGGCTTTACCGTAGGTTTTTTAGTTTGCTCAAGCCGGCCGCGCAATTCATTAATCCTGCTCATACCGGATGCCAGTATCGAATCAGCATCCAATCCCTCACCAATCAAATATTCCCTCGCCCGTTCCGGGCTGGAGCTCGAATATTCAATATTAGACAATATGAGCCTCATTAATTGGTCTTTATCCAATGCGATATCTCCACTCATAACTCGTATTTTTTTGCTACTCTTTTCAATACTGTCTTTAATCTTTTCATGCCGTTGTCAAAATCACTTTCTTTCATGTTATACTGTTGTATGACCACCCTTCGGTCAATATTTTGACATCGGACCTCTTTAAATATGGTCAGTGCAATTTCATCCTGCTGCAATTCTTCTTCAGCGTCTTTTACGATATTTTTATAATCAAGTTCATCGCCAAAATATGCCGCTACAAACGGTAAAAGCGCGTCAATATTTTTAAAGCTATCTTCATCGCCCTCACTGCTGTCTGAACTTAAAATATCTGAAGATGTTTGATTTTCAGGGCTTCTTACATCGTTGCCAATAGCAGAACGAATAATGTGCCACTTTAAATATGTGACCAAAGAACGGCCGGAAGATGGATCATATTTCTCAGGTTCTAACAAATATTTTTCGATGGCATCCTGTATGTAATCATGAACTTGCTTACCTTTTAGGTACGAATCTGTCTTATCTTTTCTAAACCACGACCTCGCCTTTAACAGTTGGTCTGTATAGGCATAGAGTTGTAAATAAAGATCATCCCAATTAATCGCGTCCATTTTAGCTTATCATACACATGCGTCATCATACCCTCCCTGATAGTATATGGTACTAAGTTAATTTTTTTTGCCGCCATCGGCAAAAAATAAATTCCCGACACCATATCCCTGTATGAAAGCTTTAAAAGATCAGCGGCCAGACGGCCGCCAAGCCTTGACCTTCACAGTGGAGGGCAAGTCATTCGAAACGTTCGACCAGTATAAAACGGGAGCGGAGTTAAAACAATTAGCGGGGATACCACTGGAAACCGAACTTTTCCTGGCGGTTGAAGAAGGTTATGATCCTGAATTGATCGGCAACGACGATAAGGTGGATCTCGCCCGCACAGACGTGGAACACTTTTATGTAAAAGTTAAGTTGAAGTTCACGATCAATGGTGTGCAGTTCATTTCTTATGAACAGTATATTAAAGGAAGTACGATCAGGCAGCTTGGTAAAATCCCGGCAACTGATGATATTTTCCTGAAAATAGAACTGCCATTTAAGGACGAACTTATTACTGATGATGAGGAGGTGGATTTAGCCAGGCCGGGTAAGGAGCATTTTATTTCCAAGCCAGTTAATATTACCCTGATTGTTAATGCCAGACCCAAACCATGGAACAAGCGTACTATCTCTTTTGAAGAAGTAGTGATACTTGCGTTTGGTAGCTACGATCCAAATCCGAACCGGGTTTATACCGTTACCTACAGCGGCGGAGTGCCGCCTAAACCTGAAGGTACTATGGTTAAAGGACAAGTTATTAGTGTGAAAGATAAAACCAATTTCGATGTTTCAGCAACTGATAAATCATAGCCCTGACCTTAAACGTCTTAGAGACGAAGGTTATGAACTGGCGATGCATGGCGGATATTTAATTATCTGCCATGTACCTTACGTCAACAGTAAAAAAGAGGTAAAGTATGGTACTTTGGTTAGCCAGTTAACGCTGGTTAACCAAACCCTTGCGGGCCGCCCAGCATCTCATACCATTCATTTTGCAGGTGAAACACCCTGCGATAACCAAGGCATGGTCATTTCGGCTATTACGCACAGCACGCCTGTAATAGTTATTCAGGACGGCTTAACGGTGAACCATTTATTTTCAAATAAGCCGCGAAATGGTTATGCCAACTATTATGATAAGTTTACTACGTATATCAGGATACTTTCTGCTCCGGCTAAAGCTTTAAATGGTGATGTAACCGCACAAACCTACAAAGCAATACCGGCTGCCAATGATGAATCGGTTTTTCAGTATGTTGACACTAGTTCCAGCCGTGCTAATATTAATGCCATCAACGCCAAATTCACCGGACAAAAAATAGCAATTGTAGGTATGGGCGGTACCGGCGCTTATATTTTAGACATGGTCGCTAAAACACCGGTTGCTGAGATCCACCCGTTCGATGGCGATGTGTTTCTCCAGCATAATGCTTTCCGCTCACCCGGAGCCGCATCCCTTGAACTGCTGAACCGGCAAATGTTAAAAGCTGATTACTACGCCGAAATTTATAGCAATATGCATAAACATATCATGCCACATAGCTACTATGTTGATGAAACCAATCTGCACGAGTTGGATAACATGGACTATGTATTTATTTGCGTAGATAAAGCCGCCGCACGAAAAAAGATCGTTGATTACCTGGTAAAAAAAGGCATCACTTTCATCGACGTCGGCTTAGGCGTTAACCTGGTTGACGATAGCCTGATCGGAACGCTGCGTGTTACGGCTGCAACTAACGCCAAACATGATCACCTCTGCGATAGGCTTCCCGGCGCTGATAATGACGATAACGAGTATGCTACCAATATACAAATAGCCGACCTCAACGCAATGAACGCGTTTATGGCAATTCAAAGATGGAAGAAGTTTAGCGGCTTTTATGTTGACCTGGTAGGCGAACACCACCAGTCTTATGCCATCACCTCATCAAAAACATTCAATGAAGACACTACAGCATAAATTCGTGGAATTCATTCCAGAAAATATAGAGGCCGACACCCTCTATATTTCAATAGCTTATTGCACAGCCATACACCTCTGCGTGTGCGGCTGCGGCAATGAAGTAGTAACACCTCTTTCACCTACAGATTGGGAGTTAACCTTTAATGGTAAAACGGTGTCGCTAAGCCCATCGATAGGTAATTGGAGTTTTGATTGTAAATCTCACTATTGGATCATTAAAAATGAAATCAATTGGTCTGGCAAATGGAATGAAAGAAAAATAGAAAAGGGAAGAAAGCTTAGTGATAAAAACAAAGAGAATTTCTTTAATAAAGAAAAAGTGAAAATTCCAGTTAAAGTTGCCCCAGAGATTTTAACCAATAGACCAAAACCCGGATGGTGGAAATCGCTTCTCAGTTCCATAGGCATCAATTAGTTGAATTTGTTCTTAATAATCCTTTAAGTTGGAGCCAATCGTTCTAATTAAAGATTTTAAAGCAAACTGGCCTGTTTTTTGCCTATTTTACTTATGATTTCTTTTAAAATTGCTAAAATCGAAGATATTTGTTCTAATCGACTCCCTTTATCCCCAATTAAAATACTCTTCCTATCTCAGATAGTAAATTTAATCTAATCAATTAGTTTTGTTATTATTTTGTAACTCGATAGCAGTTAACTTGTTGATAATCAAAAACATCTACTTTCCAGCAAAAAATGGGTTAAAAAAAGTTATTAACATCTTGATTATCAGCAAAATAATACTTATCTTATTTTTTGTTACGATTTTGTAACTCAAAACGTGCAACTACTTGATAATCAATAGTGCAGCACTTTCTGTATCGGGAAATAACCCCACAAAACAGACTTTCGCAAGCGACCGTGACCCTTTCCTTTTCGGGGGTGAGTCGCCGAAACAGGAAACAAAGCCGGTATCTCGATCGTATTCAGCATTTGCGTTTAAATATTAAAAAGTGAAACTGGCTTTTATTGTCATACCTGACACTGTCTGAGGGGCGTTTCTTTTTACATGATCCAGAAGCCAAGACCACTTTGTCCTTGCGTGTGCCTTAGCATAACAGATATAGCAACAAATCATTGGTCTTGCAATACGTCACTTTTGCTGCGGATCCAATGGGAAGAATAAGCCACGGATACCTTCAAGTTTCTTAAAAAAGTTAATTTATGGGAAGTGCCAACACCGGAACTGTCCGGATTTAAAATAGATTCATTAACCTTGAAACCAAGGCTGCGCGATGGCCTTGACGGACAGGTTTGTTATGATCAGATGGGTAATCCATGCTGGTATCCTGGACCCGGAATGTGTCCTTGATCGTTTTTAAAAGCAAGTATCCGACAGATGCTTGCTTTTTTAGGCTAACGCTGATCGGTCAGCCCTAACAGCCCTAACACATATACTCTTAACCGGTAACTAAGAATAGCCGATAAATATAAAGACCAGGATCTTCATGAGATTTTTATTCGTTGAAGAGTTTTTAGGCAACAGTAAAACCATGTTTTAAAAGCGCTGGATCTACCGATCCGGCAAAAGGTAAAGTTCTGTAAAGTTAAATCCAGAACGGTAGTTATTAACTAGTTAGAGTTACGGATTAACTTTCATTTATTTTTGTTTGATCGTGTTTAGGCCCCCTGCCTTCCTTTTCGCCCAATCCAACCATTCCAGATCTTCCTCCGAAGGATTTGTTGCCTGCTCTATCGCGACCACTACCATCCGAAAATCTATAGATATAAATATATTATTAAATTGTAAAATGATATATTTATTCATATTTTTAATTTAATAAAAAGAGGAACTTTCTTCTACCCTTTATCTGAACCTAATATATCACAATCAAATGCAAAGTAACTACGAGCGTTTTCTAAAACCTGTCTTTGAAAAGACTGAAGCCGTTAAGTTAAAAAAATCTACTTTAAAGGCCCCCGAAGCTTCTTCGCTGGATTATAAAGACGGTGTCAGAGTCGAAATACCGTATGAGTTCAATGCGAAGGACTATTTGGCATTTTTACTTTATATTAATGCGGAAATAGAACATGGGTTAATGCTCCAATACCTATATGCAGGTTATAGCATGGGTGGAGAGCAGGTACCAGAAAAATATCGAGAAGATGTGCGGAAATGGCAGGAAGTTATTCTTGGGATAGCTAAAGAAGAAATGGGCCATTTTATTTCAGTACAAAATATATTAAAGGTAATTGGAGCGCCGTTGAATTTTGGCCGCAGTGATTACCCTTGGGATACACCATTTTATCCATTTCCTTTTAAGCTGGAACCATTAACCCTGAAATCCCTTGCAAAATATGTCTATGCCGAATCTCCGGAAGGTTGGATTGATTCTGACAACGAAACTGCAAAAGAAGTGAAGAAACTCGTTCATGCTCAGGCAGATGATCCTCACAGGGTAGGCGCTTTGTTTAAGGTAATGATGGAAATTGTAAACGATACTGAGCTTATTCCAGACGAATTGTTTCAGGCTAATACGCTTCCCTATCAGGCTAAATTTGATGAATGGGGGCGCGGCTATGTTGACGGAGCACGAGGGCGCGCACCACATGGGCCGAGAGGGGTTCCGGATGTATTAGTGGTGCCGCTAACCTGCCGCGATGATGTATATGCCTCATTGCAGGAGATATCAGAACAGGGAGAAGCGCCAAAAATGGAAAAGCATGAGAATGCCCCCTCGCATTTTGAACGTTTTCTTTCCATTTTTGAAAGATTGAGGGATATACTGAAAGAAGATCAAACATTCAGGGCTTCACGGAACGTTGCAGTAAACCCTTTTATTCCCGGTAAGGATGAACATGGCAATCCGCTTCCTTCGATAAATACAGGTACCGATTACGAACAGGATGCAATTGCCAATCCCGAATCAAGGGCATGGGGCCATCTTTTTAACGTGCGTTACCGTATGTTGCTTAATTATCTGGCACACAGCTTTTTGCTTGATGATGGTTTTAATAACAACGGTGCTGTTTCGCCAAGGGCAACAATTATTAACGCCACTTTTGGTGAAATGTATAACCTGCGCAGCATTTCAAATGTAATGGTACAGCTTCCCCTTAACCCGGATAGAGAAGGCGACAAAAATGCAGGCCCTCCATTTACCATTCCTTACACACTTAATCTCCCTATGGTGGAACATAACCGCTGGAGAGAACACCAGAACCTACTTGAAGCCAGCAAAACCATTGTGAACGACCTTTTACCTTATATAAAATCTGAAAATAACCTGAGGTATTTAAAGTCTCTCCAAGAGTCAGATGACAAGCTGATGCAGATTATTGTTAAACTAACATCGTCAAACAACAATTAAAATAACGTTACATCATGGATATTTTGTCACTACGTATACTTCCACCGATGGCAATTGGGCGACTGGGCTCTTCGGTCAACGCGCTTATGGCTTTCGATCTGCAGGTTCAACAAAGCAAGCCATTGGACTTTCGTTCAATTATACCCGAAAAATCTTTTACAGTAAACCCTTCCAATGGCGAATTAAGCGCGCACCAACCCTCAAATATCAGGTTTAAAGATGTAGAAGATACTGCGCCCAAAAATGGGAAAATACGGCCTGTAGCACCCTTTCTTGAAGTTTTTGCTATTACAGATAAAAGCGGTGATAAACTGGTGCCGCTTACGTCCGATCTTTTAAAAGAAGCGGGCTATAGCTTAAGCGATATTAGCTGGGAAGCTGAGGTAGGGAACATCAAAATTTTCAGAAGGACAAATGATGAACATGATAAGATTTATGCCAAAGTCGAAAATATCAAAGATCACCTTGTTCATAACCTTAATGGTGTATGCAAAAATTTTCTGAAAGGTAAAACACTTCCGCTGGGAACTGTTCAGTTTATTGCGCCTACAGAGGAGTTTCAACAGATCAGATTGAGATTTACCCCGGCAGCAGGCAAAGTATATGTGTCCAGTATGGATCGTATCCCGGCGCAGGGCCAAAAGCCTATTCCTGATCCGATCGTTGAAAATGAAGAGCAATTAATTTATGACAAAAAGCATGGCTGGTTTGGCTATAAAGAATTGGCGGAGACACAGCCGACCTATACTATGCCCGCACAGATATTTGCGGGGTATAATGATGATGACGGGAACCGTATCAGTTGGGGCTACCTTGACGATGAATGTGATGGCTTTGTTTCTGTTAGCCTTAAAGGGAAAGACGGCAAAAAACTGCGTGCCCGCGCCCATATTAGTGCAGGTCCTCCTGCGTTTGCACCGGATACGTTACCGATCAGAGTTATTAGTGACGAGTTAGAACAAATTCTTTATGGCCCTGATATAGATGATGAAGTTTCTATTGATGAAGCCGAGGATATTGTGAGAAGGGCATTGGAAACCATCAGGCTGATGAACACGACGATCATGAACGGCAACACGGTAAACGGCCAGCTGAATACCGCGAGTACAATGGTAAGGCAAAATACAAATGATTTTGGCCGCTATTATGAACCTATTATGGCTGGCTCCATTGTAGATAACCTGGCTTTAAGAGCTCTTCATGAACGAGTGTTTAGTGGTTTAAGCACGGGCGCAGCCCCATGGTTTGCCGAAGCGCTTCGTCGCCCGGAAGAAGTAGGCGATCTTTCTTCCCAGGCCCTAAGAAAAATGCCTGCATTAATGCGGGGCGCCGATGGCAGGTCGCTCTGCTTAACCCGGAGGATGATTAGTACAGTGGTAAAAGCGGCGGCATCGGCCATGTTTAAAACAGCTTCGCTTGAATCGCCGGTCAACGACCATACAAGCAGCGAGAGTATCTCTGCATCTAACTTAACTGCTCAATTGCATTATAAAGGGGTAGGCAACCCTTATTCGGTGTTACCCAGAACAGCAATTTCAAATTGTTTCCCTGGTTTGGAACTCGATTTTAGAAATCTTTGGAGAAGAGCCTTTAAAGAGATCACACTAATTGAGAATAATAATTATGTAATTGAAACAAAACCCGAGCATCAACATCTTTTACATCGCAGGTTAGTAGCTATCGATGGTGAACCTACAATGATGGTAACCACCGGGCCAACCTTTCCCGACCAGCAACCCCCGTACCCGACATTAGTCAGCACGGCTAATCCAAATGCTTCTTCATTTATGGAATGGTCAAACAATATGGCGAATGTACTTCAGAAGCAGGGGCAAGAGGTGACGTGTCATTTTACCAAGGAAAAGGAATTCTATGAAGTAGTTGTTACCAAAGAAGACCTAAAGAAGCATAGCGATAAATTTCAGAAAGTTACTCTGACGGTTAACTATATTTTCGAGAGTGACACCGCTGTGTTTTCAGATGAGGTTATAAAGCCGGGCGAGATGACCCAGGGCTTGTGCGCGCCATGGCAGAATGATTACAGGGAATGTGCGTGTTACTATTGGGCCGCAAGCCGCCCGGATTTTGTGAATGTGGAACCTAATGATAAAGGCTTAAGTACCGGAGATAGCTGGATGGCCAAAAAACGTACCGGCGAATATATTCCCGACAACAGGACAGATACGAGGCTGCTTAGTTATGACGACCTGTTCCGTAACTGGGAGGGTGAACTAAGCTTTTTAGTAAAAGGCAAAGATGCGACCGATTCCGGCCAATAATTCTTAGATTATTTACAAGTAATAAATCATCCGGCATCGTGGAAACAAACGTACTGATAAGTAACCTTTCTGAAATCGCTGCCAAACTTACCGAGCAGATTGCGGACAATTCCAAGCCGTACTCACCGCAAATTCATTTGATAAAAGGGGCCAATAGTACCCAGCTATTAATGCCAAACGGTAATCGTATTTATCGTATCTCCTCCCAGATGGAGCAGCGCCTTACTCATATGTTAAGTATGAAAGATGAGACAGGTATCACTGCGGAACTGGTCACTCTTGGTTTGGATGCTCCGGTATTAATTACCGATGATCCTTTGCAAAGTCCGCCGTTGCATGCTATTTCACTTGCTATCGCTCAAAAGTGCAATATGGGATGTTCTTATTGTTACGCCGATCAGGGTGATTTTGGCGGCCCAATGAAAAACATGCCGCTGGAAAAAGCAAAAAGAGCCATTGATTTACTTTTAGATAAGCATGTGGAAGGCGAGAAAGTACAATTGACATTTTTAGGGGGAGAGCCACTTATTAACCGTAAGGCTTTAAAAGAGGCAACGGAATATGCTTACGAGAAAGCGTCAGATAAAAAAATTAATATCGGGTTTTCCATAACCACCAATGGCACGCTGCTTACAACGGATGATGTTACTTTTTTTGAACAATATGGATTTTCAGTTACCATAAGCTTAGATGGTCTGAAAGAACAACATGATATGCTAAGACCAATGAAGGGTGGCACAGGAAGCTATGACAGGATTATCGAAAATATCAAACCCCTACTTGCAGCACAAAGAAAAATGCAGGTTTCTGCGCGGGTTACGGTTACACCCAATAATCTGGAATTGCCGGAAACACTTGATGCCTTTATAAAAATGGGATTTCATAGCGTAGGATTTTCGCCATTGCTCAGATCAAGCAGTGGTACAAAGGAGATGAGTGCGGCAGATATGAAAAAAATGCTTGCTGGCATGATTGCCTGTGGTTTAAAGTTTGAAGAAAGCGTTTTGAAAAAGCAACGATATCCTTTTTTAAATATGGTTAATGCTTTAAAAGAGATTGATAAAGGCACCCACAGACCTTATCCTTGTGGTGCAGGTGCGGGTTATATGGGCGTATCGGCTGACGGAGACCTTGCTGCATGTCACCGTTTTGTGAATGAACCTGCCGGGAAAATGGGAGATATAGCAAATGGCATCGACCCTTTGCTGCAAAACAATTGGTTGGCTTCGCGCCATGTTCATCAACAGGAACCTTGCAATCAGTGCTGGGCACGTTATCACTGCGGGGGAGGTTGTCACCATGAGGTCTTGGAAAAAGGTAGAAACGCCTGTGATTATATAAGAGGATGGCTACATTACACTATCCAGGCCCATGAGCGTCTTTCGAGAATGGCACCGGGCTGGTTTAACTAAATTATTTCCATACTATGAATGGAATTGCCGACTTTGATGTGGTCATTATCGGTGGCGGGCCGGCAGGTACTTCAGCCGCGTTGCGGCTTTTGGATATGGGCCATAAGGTTGCGTTAATTGAGCAGCAGATCTTCCCAAGAGAGCAAATCGGAGAGGCTTTATCCCCCGGTATCCGGAATATCTTCAATTATTTAAATGCAGATCATTTATTAACGGATGAACGGTATTTTTCCGATTTGTCAGCTTCAGTTATATGGGAAAGTCAATCCGTGCAAGTTGTCCCGCCAGCACAGCGAGGTCCGGGTTTAATGGTGAACAGAGGTCGGTTCGATTCGGAGCTAATCCACCTGGCGGTAGATCGCGGGCTTCATTTAATCCAACCTGCCAAGATGGAATGGTGTAAAAGAAAGGGTGGGCGCTGGCATATTCAAATTATAAAGGAGGGACAATCAAAAGTATGGACAGCTACTTTTATCCTGGACGCCCGTGGCCGTAAAGGAGCGCTGCTGAAAAACAAAATTATAACCGCAACTGATACCATTGCTGTGTGGACACACGTCAGCAACAATGCCTTCCAAAATCAAACCATAATTGAAGCTGTATGCGAAGGCTGGCTTTGGGGCGGACCTGTTGCCGGTAACCAATTTCGTATTATGGCATTTGCGGATAGTGCAACCTTAAAGACAGATAGCCCTGCGGAGCTGTTATTGAGATTTGTAACAGGTTCAAGTCTTTTTGAGCCTGCCGCTTCGTCAATTTCCGGTAAACATATTCAAACATGCAAAGTGGATTCTTATTGCCATGATACCCCTTGGGAGGATAATTATATAAGGCTAGGTGAAACCGCATTTACGCTCGATCCATTATCTTCAACAGGAGTTGAGAAAGCTATGCGGATATCGTTACAGGCGGCCATCGCAATTAACACAGTTTTATGCGGTGGTGATGCGCAGATGGCCAGGACTTTTTATGAAGACCGGCTGATAGAATCAGTAGTAACCCATGCACAATGGACTGCCGATTATTATAAACACGCATGGCCAGAAACAACACTGCCGTTTTGGAAATCCAGATCAGAGAAAAAGGTCACAGCGTCCGGAAACAAAACACCTTTTCAAGAGCGTTTGATCCAGCTTTTTAAGCTTAATCCTAAGAGCGCAGGCAACCATCTTCCGGAAAATATAAATATAAGGGATGTGCTTGAACCACTTTGGTATAGGCAGGTGAAAATTTCACCGCAATTGACTTTTATGAAGACAGTTTGTATTATCGATGACCGACTGGAATTAAGAACGGCAATCATGCACCCGCAGTTGGAAAGAGAAATGGCATATCTAGATCAGGTTGAATTAGAACCACTGTTAAGCAAAGTTGCGAACGGTGATACATTTGGAGATCTGATTCACAAATGGGGAGATAGGTTGCCTTTGCAGCATGCTGCGCGCATCTGTGTTAAACTAAACGATCTTGGAATATTAATTCCTTCCGTATGACAGAAACAACAAGATGATCAAAAAAGGAACTTAGACCAAAACTGGAATTATTGTATTGGATAATGCTATGTACGATTTTCCGTTCGTGCATTCAGCACGGGGCAGAGACTGGGTAGCTTGCTGGTAAGCCAACCCCGTACAATGCCGACCAAGAAGTCCCGACTCGTAATAACGATAGCAGGGATACAAACACGATCTATCGTTAAATATACTTTCTGCAAAAAATGCAGTTTTATTGTGCTGTTACTAAAATAATTTTCTTTTTATTTTATAAATTAAAAAATTGTCAGCATATTGAGCTTTGTTTTAATGCAGATGTCTGATATGCAGTGGTTTTTGCGAAAGTTTTAATCAACCGTATTGTTCCTGAAATCTACTTCACTGATGCGGAGTTATCAGCATAGCATTAAAACGCTACACTACCTATCTTTTTTTGTGCATGGGGATGGTTTTCTTATCGAAAACCACTAGATATATTATTTGGATGATTTATTGGCTGCCGTTTGCTTTTCATAAAGTTCGAGCATGAATGTTAGCGTTGTAATATTTGTAAAGTTAACATTAGGTTAATATTCAGCACGTTATTACAATGTAATTTAGCAAGCTGTTGTTAAGTTTTGAGGGCTGATATTTTGGTAAACGATATGTTCAGATATTAGAACAAGCTTTATAACTATTAACACAAATACATTAATTACTGTTACCCTTTAATTTTTACCGTAGATGAAAAAACTGTTACTCTGTATTGCGTCACTTCTTTTTGTTACACTGGGCTATCACAACTCTTATGGGCAAACTGCTGTGCCGATGTCCAGTCAATCGGGTTTAACCTATACCGAAAATTTTGCTGACATTGCCAACTGGACCAGTAACTTTGCCTCTGGCATCGGAGCAAACCGGTTTAAAGCAGTTGCTGTTAATGCCACGGGTACAATACCCGATGGTAGTAAAACTACTACTGCAACAAGTACATTGAATGCGAGTAGCTCTACAAGCACTGGCGTACAAAAAGGTACGGGCACATTCGTGTTTCTGACTACCGGTACAACGGACAATTCCGCTGCAATTGCGGTTGATTTTTTGGTCGATTTTACCGGTGTGAATGCAGGTACACTGAGTTTTGACTGGGCAGAAATAGCAAACGGTACAATCTCTAGTTCAAATCAGAATAGAAACCTTACTTTACAAGTATATACATCCCCAGATGGAACAACATTTACAGCGTTAGCTGGAGCTTCGGCTGTCGTCACCAATGGAGTAACGGCATCAGGCACAGTAAGCAGTATTCAACTGCCTTCCGCATTAAATGGCGTTTCGGCAGTAATACGACTTTATGCATATAACAGTGCCCCAACAATTTTATCACCTACCCCTGCTGGTAGCAGGCCCAAATTATCTATTGACAATTTAACTGTTACAGCAACCTCTACAGGCGGTTCGCCTACTTTAACAACCAGCGGAACACTCGCTGCCGTTAGTACAACTTACGGTACCGCGTCGGCAACTCCAACAACCCTCACTGTGGGTGGTAGTTCATTAACTAATAACCTGGTAGTAACACCTCCGTCAGGTTTTGAAGTATCAACTTCAGTGGGAAGCGGTTATAGTAGCACCGTTACTTTGACTCCAAGCAGCGGTACTGTATCTAATACCACCATTTATTTACGGCTTGCGGCCGCCACGGCGGTTGGTACTTATGGCAGTAGTCAAAATGTAGTAGTAAGCAGCACAGGCGCAACCAGTGCAAATGTAGCTACTGCCGCAAGTACGGTAAGTGCTGCTGCATTGAGTATTACTGCATCCAACGTTACAAAAACGCAGGGTAGCACACTAACGGGTGGCGCTGGCTCTACTGCGTTTACTTCATCGGGTTTACAAAACAGCGAAACGATAGGCACAGTAACCATTACATACGGAACCGGAGCCGCGGCAGGTGACGCTGCGGGAACTTATACCGGACAGGTTACCCCATCTGCAGCAACAGGTGGTACGTTTACTGCAAGCAATTATAGCATTACGTACAATCCTGGTGATATTAACGTTACATCCGCGGTACCCGCAATTAACTCATCAAGTCCAACTTTATCGGCACAAACCACAAACTACGGTATTGCTTCAACAGCAGGTACGTTTAATGTATCGGGCACAAACATGACGGCGGGTATTTTGGTTACGCCACCATCAGGTTTTGAGGTAAGCACCGATAATACAACCTTTACAAGTACGGTTACGGTAGGGTCTTCTGGAACTATCGCGTCAACAGCGGTATATGTCAGGCTGAAAGCTTCAGCTATTGCCGGCGCCTATTCGGGCAACGTAGCTTTAACGAGTTCAGGCGCTGCCGAAGTTGATGTTGCTATTGCTTCGAGTACAGTATCATCGGTTGCACCTACAGCAACAACAACTGCGGCTACAAGTATAACTACAACCACCGCTACATTAAATGGCTCGCTATCAGATGGCGGCGCTGCCACAACTGCTACCTTTGAATATTCCACTTCAAGCACTACGGTAAGTTCCGGTTCCGGAACATCGGTAGCTGCAACTCCATCAAGTGTGGCGGCAGGGGCAGGGAGTACAACGATATCCGCCTCGTTAACCAGTTTAACCGCAGGTACCACGTACTATTATTGGGCAAAAGGCACAAACCCGGCATCGGGGACAGGCGCTGTGCTGAATTTTACTACTACATTTTTGCCTCCGGTTACCCAGGCAAGCAATATAGCTTTCGCCAGTACAACGACTACAAGCACAACAATCAGCTGGACAAACGGTGATGGTACTTCGCGTGCAGTGTTCATTAAGCTAGGCTCAACAGGTACTCCAGCGCCAGTTGACGGAACTACCTACACTGCTAATACAGCTTTTGCGGCCGGAACCCAGATTGGTACAACTGGTTGGTATTGTGTCTATAACGGAACCGGTAGTTCTGTTACCGTGAATGGATTGGCAATCGGTACTTCGTACCAGTTGATGGTAGACGAGTACAATGGCGCAGGCTCAGGTTCCAAATTCATTACCTCGGGTGCGTCAAACACAGCTACTACGCTTGGCGTTACGCCGGTGACGCTGGCGATCAGCCCGTATACCGAAAGCTTTGATAATATAGGTAATACGTTACCAAATGGATTTAATGTTGTAACAGGCGCTACTGCCAGTGTTTTAGGCACCTCGGCGCCGGCGTCACCAGCTCAGGTGGTTTGGAACAATGTCTCCGGCGCATTTAAAAATTTAGCTTCCAACGATGGTGGATTAATCCAGACATCGGCCCAAACCGGTACTAACCGAGCTTTAGGTATCAGACAAACGGGCTCATTTGGCGATCCTGGCGGGTCTTTCGTTTTCCAGGTAGCTAATACAACAGGAAAAACATCGTTTAAACTGAATTTTGTCTTGCAGTCACTCGATAATACATCAACCCGAACTACAACATGGGTGGTCGATTACGGTCTGGGTACTTCACCAACTTCATTTACACCTATAACTGCGACAACAGGTACACTCACTACCGGGAACAGTCTTTTCAGCAACAATGCAATTACTGCCGATTTTGGAAGCGCGTTGGATAATCAGCCGGGGCCAATAACCATTCGGATATCTGCTTTAGGCGCTTCGACAGGTACAAGTAACAGGGCAACATCAGCGATTGATGATTTTTCACTTTCGTGGACGGTACCAAGTCCGACGGTGAGCTATGTAAGTCCTCAAACCTATTTGCAAAACACTGCGATTACGACCCTTATCCCAACAAGCACCTGGATTGATACGCCCGGTTTTAGTACTGCCGCTATCGGCTCGGCTTTTGCGCAACCTGCGGGCGTGGCTATGGATGCATCGGGCAATGTTTATGTAGCAGACGCTGGCGCATCATCGGTTTATAAAATGTCGTCGACAGGAACCGGAGTGACCGCTGTAGGTTCGGGTATCGCAGGGCTTGGAGCTATAGCGCTGGATGCTTCGGGAAATATGTATGTAACCGAGGTGACTACTGGCAAATTGAAAAAAGTTACCACAGGCGGAACAGTTAGCGATATCACTACATTTACTCAACCAACAGGTGTCGTATTGGATGCATCAGGCAATATTTATGTTGCCGATCAAGTCACTAACAACGTTAGCAAAATACTTTTCGGCAGCACATCTGCATCGGTTATTGCTTCGGGTTTTAGCACCCCTTATGGCTTAGCCATTGACGCATCCGGCAATCTGTATGTGGCGAATCAGGGCAACGGCAAACTGCAAAAAATTGACGCGACAACGCACGCTGTTACTGATATTGTTACGATTGCTCCGGGTTTAACGGGTTTAACTATGGATGGTGCAGGTAATTTATATTATACCAATATTGCCAACCATACCGTTAATGAAATCCTAAACGGAACTACTTCGTCGGTTTCGCTGTCTTCGGGGTTCACTACGCCTGCAGGTTTGGTAACAGATGCGACTGGTAACGTGTACGTGGCCGACGCAACACCCGGCGGCTCGGTTAAGAAGGTAGCGCGCACGGGTGGATATTATATTACCCCTGCGTTACCGGCAGGCCTGAGTATGGATGGAACCACAGGCGCAATAAACGGTACACCAACGGTTGCCAGCACTGCTACAAACTATACTGTAACGGCATTCAACAGCGGCGGTAATACAAGTGCTACTGTTAATATAACTGTAACGGCACAACCGGTTATAGGTACAACCGGCGCGCTTAATGCTCTAACTACAACTTATGGCACAGCATCCTCAAGCGGTATATTCAACGTTTCTGGTGCTAACTTAACTGCGGGTATTTTAGTTACCCCGCCTGCAGGTTTTGAAGTAAGTAAGGACAATATAACCTTCAGCAGTACTGTTACTATTGGTGCAGCGGGTACTGTAGCATCAACTCCGGTATATATTCGCCTGGCAGCTACCGATGCTCTGGCCAGTACATACTCGGGCAACGTAGTATTAACAAGTAGCGGCGCCAATACGGTTAATGTGGCTACGGCAACCAGTTCGGTAACAGCCGCTCCGTTAACAATAACAGCCAACGGCGTATCCAAAACAGTTGGTACCGCTATAACCGGTGGAGCCGGTTCAACAGCGTTCACTTCATCCGGGTTAAAAAACTTGGAAACAATAGGTAGTGTGACCATCACATACGGATCAGGGTCAGCGGCCGGCGATCCGGTGAATACCTACACAGGTTCTGTTGTGCCGTCGGCTGCAACGGGTGGTACGTTTACTGCAAGTAATTATACCATTACCTATCAGGCAGGTGATATTACAGTAACAGCGGCTCCAACGCCTACCATTAGTTCTACGGGGACGCTTTCGGCGCTAACAACCACTTATGGTACAGCATCAGCATCGGGTACTTTCAATGTATCCGGAGCCAATATGACAGCAGGAATATTGATTACACCTCCAAGCGGTTTTGAGGTAAGTACCAATAATTCTACGTTTAGTCCAAGTGTCACCGTTGGCGCGGCAGGCACAATATCTTCAACTCCTGTTTATATTCGACTCGTTGCAGTTTCGCCAGCTACAACTTATTCAGGTAATGTAGTGCTTACCAGCTCCGGCGCCATAAACGTTAATGTAGCTACTGCTACAAGTACAATAAATCCGGCACCAATAACCATCGCGGCTAAAGCGGTTTCCAAAACCTACGGACAAACGCTCACCAATGGTACTGTATTAACTACAGCGTTTACTGTTACCGGTACATTGAAGAATGGTGAGACAATCACAGGAGCGACCATCACCTATGGCTCAGGCGCCCTAGCTACTGATGCCGTTAACATTTATACAGGCGCTGTAGTACCGAGTGTTGCCACAGGTGCTAATGGTTTTTCGGCAAGTAACTACAACATTACTTATACTAATAACAACATTGTAGTTAATGCTGCTCCATTAACAGTTACAGCCAGCACAGCTAACAAAACTTACGGTGCAGCATTAACAGGGGCTGCAGGCTCAACCGCATTTACCTCAACAGGTTTGCTAAATTCAGAGACTATAGGTAGTGTGACAGTGGCTTATGGTACAGGTTCGGCTGCGACAGCAGCAGTAAATACTTATGCAGGTTCTGTAACGCCTTCAGTTGCAACTGGCGGTACATTCAATGCAAATAATTATACCATAACATATACTCCGGGAGATATTGTGGTTGGAAAAGCCGCTCTTAATATAACAGCTAATACAGCTAATAAAACTTACGGTTCTAATTTAATTGGCGGCTCAGGGTCAACTGCATTTACCTCTACAGGTTTACAAAACTCAGAAACAATAGGCACCGTCGCCATTAACTATGGCACAGGATCGGCAACAAACGCTGCTGTGGGTACTTACACCGGGCAGGTAACGCCTAGCTTCGCTACCGGCGGAACATTTGCATCGGGTAATTATACCATTACTTATACAGCGGGCAATATCGTTGTTGGCGCAGCACCTTTAACTATTACAGCATCAGCGGTTAATAAAACATACGGTGCTACCTTAACGGGGGCGGCAGGTTCTACAGCATTTACCTCAACAGGTTTGGCAAACTCCGAAACTATTGGCAGCGTAACAATTGCTTATGGAACGGGTTCAGCCGCGACAGCTGCGGTAAACACTTATACAGGTTCTGTAACGCCATCAGCAGCAACCGGCGGTACATTCACGGCAAGCAACTACACCATAACCTATGCTACAGGGAATATTGTTGTAAGCAAGGCTAATTTGAGTATTACGGCAAATAATGTAAGTAAAGTATATGGCGCTGTCTTAACAGGGGCTGCCGGTTCAACGGCATTCACTTCAACTGGTTTAGCTAATTCTGAAACTATTGGCTCGGTAACCATTGCTTATGGTACAGGTTCGGCAGCTACGGCAGCAGGAGGTAGCTATACCGGTTCGGCGACTCCATCGGCAGCTACCGGCGGAACATTTACTGCCGGTAATTATAATATCACTTACGTGTCAGGGAACATTACAGTAACCCCTGTTAACTTAAATGTTACGGTTAGTAACGCAACCAAGGCTTACGGTACAGCTAACCCCGCATTTACTGTTAATTATACCGGTTTTATAAACGGTGATAACGCGGCCGGCTTAGCCACACAACCAACAGTAACTACAACTGCAACCGCAACATCAGGAGTGGGTAGTTATACGCTTACGGCAAGTGGTGGTGTTAGCACGAACTATACTTTTGTGTATGCCGGAACAGGTACATTGACAATAACACCTGTGCCATTGACCATTACAGCCGATGCCAAAACAAAAGCATATAACACACCAAACCCGACTTTAACAGCTACCTATACGGGCTTTGTTGGTACCGATAACGCAGCAAGTTTAACAACACAGCCAACTTTTGCAACTACTGCCGTTACAGCTTCGTTGCCTGGTAATTATCCGATCACGGTTAGCGGAGCGGCATCGCCAAATTACACCATTACCTATGTTGCAGGTGTGCTGACAGTATCTGCAGGCAATAATGCTAACCTTGCTTTCCTAACAATAAGTTCAGGCTCATTGTCGCCGGGTTTTGCTGCGACAACCAAGGCATATACCGATACAGTGACCAATGCGGTAGACCGTATCAGTGTTACACCAACCTTGAGTGACGTGGCGGCTAACCTTCAGGTTAACGGCACACAAGTAGGTAGTGGTAATTCATCAACCTTTATACCCCTAAGCACAGGCAATAATACCATTACCATATTGGTAACTGCGCAGGATGGTGTAACTAAGAATACTTATACAGTAACGGTTTACAGGCCAGTGGCGGTGAGCGCTATTACGGCAAGCAACATCATGTCGCCTAATGGTGATGGTAAAAACGATGCCTGGGTTATCAAGGACATTAATTTATATCCGAACAATAATGTTAATGTGTACGATCGTGGCGGACGAGTAGTTTATAGCAAACACGGCTATACCAACGACTGGACGGGAACGCTACGAGGGGCGCCTTTGGCCGAGGGTACTTACTACTATACAGTGGAACTTGACCCTAAATTACCTATTATAAAAGGTTATATAACCATATTAAGAACCAGGTAATTTTTGTAAACCATAATCACTAAATAAGCATAAAGATGAAAAATCTCAATTATATAAAACATCAGGCAAACGGTACCGCAATGGTACTCATAATAACTATAGCTATTTTACTAACAGCAACGTTAAGCAGCAAAGCCCAGCTAAACCCCTTTCAGCAAGGATATTATTTGAATAAATATCTGGCCGATCCATCGATGGCCGGCATTGAGCCAGGGCTAAACGTTAACTTAGGTTACCGCCAGCAATGGAGCTCGTTCCCCGGAACACCAAAAACACAAACCCTGACTGCCGATTACCGGGCTACCGATAAAGTTGGCTTGGGACTGAACATCAGCAACGATAAAGCAGGCCTGATCCAGCAAACCCGGATTATGGGAACCTATGCTTATCACCTGCCATTAAGCGGCAACGACCAACGCTTAAACTTTGGCCTATCGCTGGGGGTCAACGATCCTTTCATCAGCTACAGCAGCGTTAACGGCGACCAGAGCGATGTGCAGATTGCGGATTATAACCAATTGAAACCTTATGTGGACGGCGACTTCGGAATCTCGTATACCAGCAATCATTTAACTGTAGAGGGAGCAATACCAAACCTGAAAGCAACTCTCTTCCAAAATGCGGATGACCGGATAGATGTTGACCGGACCACCTTTATGACGGCAGCCAGCTATAAGATCCAGATACCGGGCAATAGCCTGGCAGTTGAGCCTAAAGTGATGTTCAGAGGCGTGAAAGGTTATGACAATATCTTTGACGCGGGTGTTAACTTCAGTATGGCCAGCACCGGTTTAAGCCTTCAAGGTATCTACCACAGCAACCAGAATGTGGGCATGGGTTTTGCGTGGGAAGAAAGGGCCTTTGGTTTAAGTGTTAATTACAACCTGGAAACAGGCCCAATCAGTACTTACAGCTCGGGCGCTTTTGAGTTTGGCCTGAAAGTAAAGCTCTTTAATAAGAAGTAATAGTTAACTGAACCTTATATTTATCAAATCCTTTAGATCAGTCTAAAGGATTTTTTTTTGTCAATAATGTCTATTCAGAAAATATATTTTTTGATAGTAATTTTATAAATATTTTGTTGAAATCTACTTTATGCGGCTTAATGTAGGATAATATACTACAATACATAGGGAAAATGGTATAGAAAAAATCGCGGTTTGTAAAATACTTTTGTTATGATCAATTAACCGCCGCGTTGTATTGTATAACCGATAAATTAAACGAGCTGCTGCTCACCACGGTTATAACAAATACCTCTGCAAATTGCTTGTTTTATTTAGGATGATAAACCGCGTAAGTAAAAATGTTGTTCTGCTTTTGTTGCTGATACTGTTAAGTAGTGTGGGCAATGCTCAAAACGCGGGCACTGTATTGCGAACAGATCAGCTTAAAAAGTACATTGCCTATTTTAACGCGATTGATACCGAAGCTGTCAAAAATTATGTTCCGAATAGCGAATCTTTCGAATGGTTAGCTAAGAATATCCCACTCTTTGAATGCCCTGATACTACTTTGCAACGCATGTACTATTATCGGTGGTGGAGCTTTCGTAAACACCTGGTTAAAACGCCCGATGGTTTTGTTTTTACAGAGTTTATAATACCCGTAAAATTTGCGGGTGAGTACAATACGATCAGTTCGGCAGTAGGTCACCAGGTGAACGAAGGTCGCTGGTTACGTAATCCTGAATACGTTAATGACTATATCAAATTTTGGTTGTTAGATGTACCGAAGCTGCCAAAACCGCATGGCCATAACTTTAGCAGCTGGATCGACGACGCTGTTTATCAACGTAACCTGGTTAATCCCGACAAGGCTTTTATCGAAAGACTGTTGCCTGCCTTGAATACCGATTATCAGCAATGGGAAAAAGAAAAGCGACTACCAAATCAGATGTTCTGGCAGTTTGATGTACGTGATGCTATGGAAGAATCCATCAGCGGAAGCCGGAAGGATAAAAACATCCGCCCGACCATCAACAGCTATATGTATGGCAATGCTAAAGCGCTGGCACAGATGGCCGGTATGCTGGGCATCGATAGCCTGCAGAAAAAATATTCGGCGAAAGCCGTAGAGCTGAAAACCCTGGTACAGCAAAATCTTTGGGACGATGCTGCTTCGTTTTTTGAAGTGAAATTAACGAACGGACAATTTTCCGGGGCACGGGAGGCCATAGGCTTTATACCCTGGTACTTTAATTTGCCGGATGATGGGCCTAAATATGCCAAAGCCTGGGATCAATTGATAGATACTACCGGGTTTAGCGCGCCCTGGGGCTTAACTACAGCCGAAAGGCGCCACCCTAAATTCCGCACGCATGGCACTGGTAAATGTGAATGGGACGGAGCTGTTTGGCCTTATGCTACTACGCAGGATTTAAAAGGGCTTGCCAACTTGCTTACCAACTATACCAATCACGGTAAGATGACGGCAAGGGTGTTTTTTGATAACCTGCATAAATACGCCTGGAGCCAGCAAATGTACGGCAGGCCTTATATAGGCGAATACCAGGACGAAAGAACCGGTTACTGGCTAAAAGGCGATAACCCGCGCAGCACATTTTATAATCATTCGGGATTTGCCGATCTGATCATTAACGACTTAGTTGGCATAAAACCCCGATTGGACAATACGCTTGAGGTATATCCGCTTATCCCGCAAGGACAATGGGATTGGTTTTGCTTAGATAGGGTTTTATATCATGGCAAAAACATCACCATACTTTGGGATAAAACCGGGGCAAAATACCATAAAGGAAAAGGCATGCATGTGTTTGCCGAGGGGAAAGAAATATTACGAAGCGAAAGTTTAAAACATGTTTATGCAAAACTTTAGCGATACCATAACATTGAATGATACTACCAATACTATACAAATGGATAGCGTGCCAAATTTAACCATACAGTTTCCGGGGAAACTGGTGTTTGGTAAAGGGTGCCTGTCTGCTTTACCTGATGAACTGTTTAAGCTGCAAAGTGCTTCAGTTTATATTATAACCATAAGTCCGCTATTGAACCAGATTGAGCCGATCGTTCAAAAGCTACAGTCGGCTAATATAGCAGTGTCAATAAATACCAATATTGTACAGGAGCCAACCTTCGCCGATTTTGAAAACCTGATGATTGAGGCTAATAAAATAAGCCCGGATGCTGTCTTAGGGATTGGCGGCGGAAGTGTGCTGGATATAGCCAAACTGGTAGCCGCGCAACTAAACAATACCCAAAGTCTTAATGATATTGTTGGTATTGGTTTATTGAAACAGCGCGCTAAAACGCTGATCTGCGCACCGGCCACATCGGGTACGGGCAGCGAAGTATCGCCAAATGCGATATTAGTTGATAACGAAAATCAAAAGAAGGGAATTATCAGCCCGTATCTGGTGCCGGATATGGTTTACGTCGATCCATTGTTAACCATGAGCGTTCCGGCGTCTATCACCGCAGCAACCGGGCTGGATGCACTAACCCATTGCCTGGAAGCCTATACCAACAAATTTGCACAGCCATTTATTGATATGTATGCTTTTGAAGGGATGCGCCTGATAGCTGCGAATATTACGCAAGCGGTAAATAATGGAGCAGACGAAGAAGCCCGCACACAAGTAGCCATGGGTAGCCTGTTAGGCGGCTTTTGCTTAGGACCGGTTAATACTGCCGGAGTACATGCCTTATCATATCCGTTGGGTAGTTTGTTCCATTTGCCTCATGGGTTATCTAATGCTTTGCTATTGCCTTATGTGATGAAGTTCAACATCCCTGCTGCAACACGCAAATATGCCGAAGTAGCAATTGCCTTGGGTTGTGAGCGCGGCAGTAACGACCACGAAACAGCGCAAAGAGGAGTAGAGAAAATAAAGCAACTAATTGCCGAATGTGGTATCCCTGCAAGATTGAGGGACGTGAACATTCTGCAAAGTGCTATACCGCAAATGGCCGGAGACGCCATGAAAATAACACGTTTATTAAAAAATAATCCGCGGCCGATAACCTATGATGACGCCGTTGACATTTATACCGACGCTTACTAACCATGAAGATAAAAAAGAAATACCAGGGCGTAATTATTCCCGCAGTTATCCCGCTTACCGAAAAATTCAGGCTGGATGAACGAGGTGTTGAAAATATGTTCGCGAACTTTCATCGGCACGGCGTTCTCCCATTTATATTGGGTACTACAGGCGAGTCGGCATCGTTGTCAATGTCGATAAAGGCTGATTACATTAAGCTTTCGGGAAAATTAAAACGCCCGGGAGATATGCTTTATACGGGTATCGCTTCTAATTGCCTTGAAGAATCTGTTGAGCTGGCCACAATGAGTTTCGCTCATGGTACCGACGCTGTTGTGGCGAGTTTACCGTCGTATTATGCCCTGTCGGAGAGAGATATGAAAAAGTATTTTGAGCAGCTGGCCGATCAATGTAATGGCCCGCTGATCATCTACAACATACCGGCAACTACACATATGTCTATCCCGTTAAAGGTGATCGACGAATTGAGCCATCACCCCAATATTGTAGCTACTAAAGACTCTGAGCGTAGCGATGACCGTTTGAAGGAAGCATTACATTTATGGGCTGCACGGCCAGATTTTAGTTACTTTTTAGGATGGGCCGCCCGATCGGCTGTTGCGCTGCTAAACGGAAGCGACGGCATTGTGCCAAGTACGGGTAACCTGCTACCGGGTATTTATAACGATATGTACAATGCGGCACATAAAGGAGATGTAGAATTGGTACATGCGTTACAGCGGCAATCGGATACCTTTGGTTCTTTGTATCAAAAAGGGCGCTCGCTGGGCGAGTCACTTTGGGCGCTTAAAGTACTGATGAACGAAAAAGGTTTGTGCGACACCCATGTAATGCCGCCGCTGCAACCGCAAACCACACAGGATGAAGAATTGTTAAGGCAAAGTCTGCATGGTTTAATAGAACAAGAAGGATTAATAGTGAAAAATATATAAGCAATGCAAGTAAAACCAATAGTAGGTATAACCATGGGCGATCCGGCGAGTATCGGGCCCGAAATTGCATTGAAGGCATTACTTGATCCGGCGATTTACAGCATTTGCCGCCCGCTGTTAGTGGGTGATGCCGGGGTGTTTAATCATATCGCAAAAAGATTGGCGTTAGATATTACCCTTAACGCGGTAACCGATGTGCGCGATGCAAAATTTGAATTTGGCAAACCGGATATATTCGACCTGAAGAATGTTGATATTGATCAACTGGAGTTTGGAAAGATATCGGCCATGTGTGGAGATGCTTCGTTTCAATCGGTAAAAAAGGTAATTGAACTTGCGATGGCAGGGGAAATTGATGCCACAGTCACAGGTCCTATCAACAAAAAATCGATAAACGAAGCCGGGCACCATTTTGCCGGACATACCGAAATATACGCGCAGTTTACAGGCACAAGCAAATATGCCATGTTATTGGTTGAAGATAACATGAAGGTGATTCACGTGTCTACCCACGTGTCTCTGCGCCAGGCATGCGATCTGGTTAAAAAGGAGCGTATTTTAGAGGTTACCGAATTGCTTTACAATGGTTTGATCCAATTAGGAGAAACCAATTTGAAGATCGGGATAGCGGGCTTGAACCCGCATGCGGGCGATTCTGGCTTGTTTGGTACGGAGGATGATCTGGAAATACAGCCAGCTGTTGAGGAAGCTTTACGGCGCGGTTATGATGTAGAGGGCCCGGTGCCTGCAGATACAATGTTTGCCAAAGCTGCAACAGGCTATTTTGGTGGCGTTGTGGCGATGTATCATGATCAGGGCCATATCCCATTCAAGCTTTCGGGTTTTAAGTGGAATGCCGAGAAAAAGCAAATGGACAGTGTTAAAGGCGTGAATATTACGATGGGATTGCCAATCATTCGTACATCTGTTGACCATGGTACGGCATTCGAAATTGCCGGTAAGGGAGTTGCCAGCCCTGATGCGATGGTATTAGCGATTCAATCCGCGGTACAGTTAAATAAGCATCGCAGCGCCGCCCAAATGTTGCAATCGTAATGATCGTAGTTATTGCAGATGATTTTACCGGGGCTGCCGAATTAGGCGGCATAGGGTTGAGATATAAGCTAAGTGTTGAGATCAATACCGCCGTTAACCTGCAATCAAAGGCCGATTTGTTCATCATTGCAACCGACACCCGGTCGATGACCCAAAGTGAAGCAGAAAGAGAGACCGAAGAGGTGGTGCGTGAACTGGCACAACTGAATCCTATCTGGATATTTAAAAAAGTCGACTCGGTATTACGTGGCTATGTCGCCGAAGAACTGCTGGTGATCATCAAAAAACTGAACCACAGCCGCGCACTGGTTGTACCTGCTAATCCAGCCCTTAATCGTACCATAATTGGCGGGCAATATTTTTTAAACGGTTCGCCCCTGCACGAAAGTAGTTTTGCAAACGACCCGGAATTTCCCATCAAAACCTCTTCGGTCACCGAACGTCTGCAAAACAAAGGATTGAAGGTCTATTCGCAAAAACATGGCGAAACTTTACAGCACGAAGGTTTGATCATTGGTGATGCGGAAACTATCGACGAATTGAAAGCGTGGACAGAGAAGATCAATAAGAACATGCTGCTGGCCGGCGCGTCAGGTTTTTTTACGGCATTGCTCGATACGCTGGTTATTCCAGATACCAAATCTCAGCAAAATGGATACCGGGGCTTTAAAAAACCTACGCTGATTGTTTCGGGTACATCGTTTAGCAAAAGTAGGGAAGCCATCAAAAAGCTGAGAGCCGACAGTAAGCCGGTAAGCTATATGCCGGATGCGGTGATGTACAAGTCTTCGCCGGACGAAGCAGATTATGAAGCATGGTGCAAAGAAATTGTAGCATACATTGAAGCATCAGGGATAGCCATTATTGCCGTTAGCCAGAATATGGTAGATGATACCCAGGCCGATGCCAAAGACCTGCGTTATAAAACAGCAATTGTAGTGAAGATGGTTTTTGACCGGTTATCCATTAACGAATTGTTAATTGAGGGAGGATCGACAGCGTCGGCAATTTTAAAACAATTATGTTTGTGCAGGTTCTTCCCGGTCGAAGAACTGGCAACCGGCGTTATCCGGATGCAAACCGAAAATAAACCAGAACTATACATTACATTGAAGCCCGGCAGTTATGCCTGGCCGCAAGCTGTACAGCCGTATAGTTTATACTAAATTATAAAATGCAGAAGCAAACGTTACACCTTGTCGATTACCTCATTATTGCAGCATCGCTTGCTACCTCGTTGGGTATTGGGTTGCGTTTTGGTAAAAGACAGGGCAGCACACAGGATTATTTTATTTCCAAGGGTTCGGTTCCGTCATGGGCCATTGGCATGTCGTTAATGGCAACACTGGTTAGCAGCGTAACCTTTTTGGCTTACCCCGGCGAAGGATACTCATCCAACTGGATATTGCTTATACAAGGTCTAATGGTGCCCGTGGTATTACTGTTTATGGTATGGTTCATCGTACCACTTTATCGCGATGTGATCGGGTTGAGTACTTACGAATACTTTGAAAAGCGATTTGGTTTATTTGCACGGATGTACAGCTCCATCGCTTTTGTATTAACCCACTTTTCTAAAATGGGCACTGTGTTCTTTTTATTGGCATTGGCCTTATCTAATATGACAGGCGCCAATACATTTCTCATCATTTGGGTTATCGGCTTTGTGGTAATATCTATTACCCTAATAGGTGGTATTGAAGCTGTTATCTGGGCAGATGTAATCCAGGGATTTTTATTGATCACGGGCGGTATCGTGTCATTTGTTATTTTGCTGTTCGCTTTAAAAGGTGGCCCGGCCGAGGTTTGGCATATTGCCGAGGCTAACGGAAAAACAGGTTTTGGTCCATACGATATCAATTTCAAAAAACTCACCTTTATTGTAATGGCCATAAACGGCGTTTTTTATGCCATCCAAAAATACGGTACAGATCAAACTATGGTTCAGCGATATTTAACCGCTAAAAGCGATAAATCGGCTATCAAGGCAACGTTGTTGGGTGTTGGCCTAACAGTGCCACTTTGGATATTGTTTATGTTCATCGGTACAGCATTATTTGTATTTTACAAACAAAACCCTTTGCCCGCTGGCACACGTCCGGATGCGGTATTCCCATATTTTATCATGACCAATCTGCCGCCGGGAATTGTAGGCTTGATCTTATCGGCTCTGATATCAGCGGCTATATCCAGTTTAGGTTCAGATTTAAACTGTCTCGGTGCTGTTGGTGTCGAAGATTTTTACAAGAAGCTAAGGCCCAAAAGTACAGATCTGCAAAATTTAAAAGCCGGCCGGTGGATCGTAGTTTTTGGTGGGATTGGCGCTATCCTGATAGCGACATTGTACCTGTCGGCAGGTGACGAAGGCGTTTTAGGTATTGTGTTTACGCTTTACGCAATATTCTCAGGCGGTATTGCCGGTATATTCCTGTTAGGCTTATTCAGTTCGCGGGCCAATAAGCAGGGCCTGCTTATTGGTGTAATTGCCTGTGTGTTGTTTACTGCCTATGCCTTTTTATCGTCAACGAAAATTGGTTTGGGTAAAGATAAACATGTGCTGCTCGATATGGGAGTTTACGGGTTTAAACAACATAAATATATGTTGGGAGTTTACACCCACTTAATTGTCATAGGCGTAGGATATCTGGCAAGCTACTTTTTTCCGAAACCGAACGTCGCCCGGAATTTGCTTTTCAGCGGATGGTTAGAGGCAAGGAAGAGTGGTAAGGTTACCGTTTAATACCAGATCGTCATTTCGATGAGCAAAGCGAAGAGAAATCTTCTGCTTTTGATAGGTTTGCTGCGGAAGATCCCTCTCTGTGTTCGAGATGACAAAGTTTATAAAGAATATACCATGAAGCACTTAAAATTACTTTTCATATTTTGCCTCACAACTATTTTCGCATATGCAGGTACAACCAAGCACGTAACCATTGTAGTCCCTGTAAAATGCCACGCGAGGGTATTATTTGGTGCGGAGCAATTGCGGAATGCGTATGGCAAAGCCGGGTATGACGCTATTATTATCCGGCAAAACACAGTACCCACGGGCTGGTGCGTAGTGGTCGGCCTGACAAGCGATGTTTTGGTTGTAAAAACAACAAGAGAATGGCATTTGCCCATGAAGAAACTCCCCGCTCTAAAAGAAGCTTTCAACATCACCTCATCTAAAGAAAACAATATCGTTATCGCCGGACTTGATAATTCGGGCGCGCTGTACGGCTGCATGGAGCTGGCTGATGAGATCAGTTCAACTGGCAAACAGCCTCAAAATATTTCAAAATTCGATCATCCCGAAATGGTATTGCGCGGCGCCTGTATCGGTATGCAAAAATCGACTTACCTGCCCGGTCGCGGCGTGTATGAATATCCTTACACGCCCGAGACTTTCCCGTGGTTTTATGATAAAGCGCTTTGGGTAAAATATCTTGACCAGATGGTAGAGAACCGCATGAACTCGTTGTATCTGTGGAGCGGCCATCCATTCGCGTCATTAGTGCGATTAAAGGATTATCCTTACGCGGTTGAGGTGAGCGACGAAACATTTAAAAAGAATGAAGAAATGTTCCGTTTTTTAACCCAGGAAGCTGATAAACGCGGTATTTGGGTGATACAAATGTTTTACAATATTATCGTATCAAAACCCTTTGCCGAGCATAACCACATGAAGACGCAGGATCGTAACCGGCCTATTATCCCGATCATAGCGGATTATACGCGTAAGTCTATTGCCGCGTTTGTGGAGAAATACCCGAATGTAGGCTTGATGGTTTGCTTAGGTGAAGCTATGGAAGGTGTTGGTCAGGATGATATCGATTGGTTTACAAAAACCATCATCCCTGGCGTTAAGGATGGTTTAAAAGCATTAGGCAAAACCGAGGAGCCGCCAATTGTTTTACGCGCCCACGATACAGATGCGCCCGCAGACATGAAAGCTGCATTACCGCTTTATAAGAATCTATACACAGAGGCCAAATATACAGGCGAAGCTTTAACTACTTACACACCGCATGGCCCTTGGGCTGAATTACACCGCACGTTGAGCCATTTAGGTAGCGTACAAATCGAGAATATACACATTATGGCCAATCTGGAACCGTTCCGTTATGGCTCGGCCGACTTTATACAAAAATGCGTACTGGCGATGCACAATACCTATGAAGCTAATGGTCTGCATTTATATCCCCAGGCATCATACTGGGATTGGCCATACAGTGCTGATAAGGTTGCCGATGGAAACCGTTTGCTGCAAATGGACAGAGATTGGATCTGGTACAAGGAATGGTCGCGCTATGCATGGAATGCCCATCGCGATACCGTTGCCGAAGGAAAATATTGGGCAAAACAGGTGAGCGCTAAATACGATTGCGGCGAAAAGGCCGGCGCTGATATTATGGAAGCATATAAACAGTCGGGCGAAATAGCGCCTAAACTATTGAGGCGGTATGGTATTACTGATGGCAATCGTCAAACCTTAACGCTGGGCATGTTTATGAGCCAGCTGGTTAATCCCGAAAGATATGGCTTGTTTACGCTGCTTTATAATTCGGAAGGACCTGAGGGGGAGATGCTGAGCGAATACGCAGATAAGGAGTGGAACCATCAGCCGCATATCGGTGAAACGCCAGTGCGTGTAGCCAGCGATGTAATGCAGGAAGGTAATGCCGCCGTGAAGGCTATTAATGCTGCAGAGCCATTCATTAAAAAGGATAAAGCAGAGTTTGACCGGCTAAAGAACGATATGTATTGCTACAACGATCTGGCGGACTTTTATGCTACCAAGGCGCAGGCTGCTTTACTGGTGCTACGCTATAAAAACTCGAAAGACATTGCCGATCTAGAAAAGGCGGTGCCTATACTGCAGCAAAGTGTTGACCATTTTAAACAACTGACCCAACATACCCAAAGCACTTACCTGTACGCCAACAGCATGCAAACCAGTCAGCGTAAAATACCTATCGGCGGTAACGATGGCAAAAATAAAACCTGGACGGAATTATTGCCTAAGTATGAAACAGAACTGGCACATTTTAAAAAGAATGTAGACTCGCTGAAACAACACCAGGGTGAAGTAAGTAAGGTTAAAGAAGTGTTCTTTACGCCGGTAAAAGTTAACTGGCGATCAAAAATTGATGTCAGTTATACGCTTGCCGCGAAGACGTCTGTTTACACCGATACCGATCTGGTTGTCAATGTTTATGATGATGTCTTAAAAAATATGAACGGCTTGCGCCTATCGCAAAAAGAACAAATTGCTGAAGGAACAACTTTAAAGTTCAGTACCGATAAACCGGTTAGGCTGTTGGTTGGATTTTTTAAAGAGAAGGGAAGGGGGTACTCACCCGAACCTACTTTAGAGAATGATGCCAGCGCCAATGATTATGGCCAGGCCGAGATAAAAATAGCCAATGCTATTGTGTTTAAAGATATGCCGCCGATAAATATACATGCTTATACTTTCCCGGCAGGTACGCATACTTTTACCCTCGCGAAAGGACGTTGCCTGGTATTGGGATTTGTTGATGGAAATGTAACCTTGCCTGTTTATGATGCAGCAATGAATAAAGGCGGTGCGAACCGTTTTCTGGATGCTTTATTTGAATAAAAGATGAAAAAGTTTAGCCTGATCGTTTTATTGATATGTATTAACGGAGCGGTTTTCGCGCAAAGCGATAACCTCAAATTGTGGTACAACAAAGCTGCCGAAAAATGGACGGATGCGTTACCAATTGGCAATGGCCGACTTGGCGCGATGATTTATGGTGGCATAAACAGCGATCATATTCAGTTTAACGAGCAAACTTTATGGAGCGGCGGCCCACGCAAGTACCAACGCGATGGAGCGGCAAGCTATCTCTCTCAAATAAGAAAATTGCTGTTTGAGGGCAAGCAGGCGCAAGCCGAAGCCTTAGCGGAAAAGCACTTTATGGGGATGAAAAGCGGTGAAGATACCTATCCTTCTGCCTTTACTGTATGGTTGAAAAAAGTAACATCCGACAAAAGCCTGGCTTTAGAAGATGATGGTAAATGGCCCATAATGAAGGTTCCTACTGTTAATGGTTGGGAGGCAGCCGGTTTAACAGGAGTGGACGGAGCGGTTTGGTTCCGTAATAGCTTTGAATTGCCGGCGGGTTGGAAAGGGAAGAACCTCGTTATCAATTTAGGCAAGATAAGGGATAAGGATGTAACGTATATCAACGGCGTAAAGGTAGGTTCGATGGATTCGATGAACCTGGGGCGTAAATATACCATCGCGGCAAGCTTATTGATAGAAGGTAGGAACGAAGTAGCAATACAGGTAATTAATCCGTACGATAAGGGCGGCTTGGTTGGCCCGAAAGCTGATCAAAAGCCCTATGTGATTTATCCGGAAGGCGAGGATCCCAAAAACGGGGTAGTATTAAATTCTGACTGGAAATATAAAATTCAAGATGCTAATCCGCCTGCATTCCCCGCTTATGAGGCCGACTATCAGCCGTTTGGCGACCTGTATTTGAACTTTAAAGATCATGGAACGGTTAGAGATTATAAACGCGAATTGAATATTCAGAATGCTGTCTCAACTACAAGCTATACAGCTAATGATGTAAAATTTACCCGTGAGTATTTTGCCAGCTCTCCCGATAAAGCAGTGGTAATTCACCTTAAAGCGGATAAGCCCGGGCAGATCAGCCTGAATGCCTTGCTGCAAACGTTCCAGAAACAGTATAGCATCTATAAAGTAGACGGTCATACGCTTGCCTTATCACTTAAAGTAAATAACGGTGTTTTAAAGGCTGTGAGTTATTTGTATGCGAATACAGTAAAGGGAACTGTAAGTGTAAGCGATAAAGGTATTGCCATCAACAATGCCGACGAGGCAACCTTGTATCTTATTGCTGCAACCAGTTTTAATAATTATCACAATACCTCCGGCGACCCGGCCGCGATATGCAGACAACATCTCCAAACGATCAAAGCCAAAACGTATGCTGCCGTAAAAGCGACTCATATCGCCGACTATCAAAGATATTTCAATACATTTTCAGTTAATCTGGGCGCAGGCAATAACCTGCCTACTGATGAGCGTATTAAACAATATTCGGTAACAGGTGATCCCGGTTTGTTGAGTTTGTATATGCAATATGCGCGGTATCTGATGATCTCATGCTCCCGTCCGGACAGTCCACTGCCTGCGAATTTGCAGGGTGTCTGGAATGATCAGCTGACACCGCCATGGGGCAGTAAGTTTACCACCAACATTAACCTGCAAATGAATTACTGGCCTGTTGATGAATTGAATTTGAGTGCCTGTGGCAAGCCACTTTATAAAATGATCAGTGAGTTATCTGTCGCCGGTAAGCCGACAGCGAAGATCCATTACAATGCGTCGGGTTGGGTGCTGCACCATAATACCGATATCTGGCTGGGTACAGCGCCGATTAATGCTTCCAATCACGGCATTTGGCAAAGTGGCGGCGCGTGGCTATGTCATAATTTGTACGAGCATTACCTTTTTACACAGGACAGAGCTTTTTTACAAAGTGCTTACCCAGAAATGAAAGGCGCGGCTGAGTTTTTTGTAAGCACTCTAGTTAAGGATCCGAAAACAGGTTACCTGATTAGTACGCCTTCAAATTCCCCCGAGCATGGGGGGCTGGTTGCCGGGCCAACAATGGACAGGCAGATCATCCGCGATCTGTTCAAAAACTGCATCGCGGCTAGCAAAACGTTGGGTACCGATATTGAGTTCCGTAAGATATTAGAAGAGAAATACAAACAGATAGCACCAAACCAAATAGGTAGATACGGCCAATTACAGGAGTGGATGGAAGATAAGGATGATACGGCAGATACGCACCGCCACGTTTCGCA
>Ga0209026_1000421_pt1 | contig 36014 bp, 16 predicted proteins | sample AraplaCL_Col_mCL_FD_184262 | JGI IMG/M metagenome (GOLD analysis project Ga0209026, IMG submission 184262) | Arabidopsis root microbial communities from the University of North Carolina, USA - plate scrape CL_Col_mCL (SPAdes) (version 2) | ecosystem: Host-associated > Plants > Roots >... | reverse complement strand
AATCAGTTTTAAGGCAAGGTGCCCTTTATTAAACTTAAGGGGATATGCCAACACTCAACTGGATCGGAAAGGAAAAGGTCGTCAATCATCATCACGATGTTCCTTTTAAAGTGCTTAACCATCAGTATACTTTTGGTGATCCCGGCGATAATCCCTCTCCTGCTACCGAAAACAAGATCATCCACGGCGATAACCTCGAAGCCCTGAAAGCCTTACTGCCCCAATACGAGGGAAAAATTAAATGTATCTATATCGACCCGCCTTACAATACCGGTAACGAAAACTGGGTATACAATGATAACGTAAGCGACCCACGCCTGAAAAAATGGCTGGGCCAGTTGGTTGGTAAAGAAAGCGAAGACCTTACTCGGCACGACAAATGGCTGTGCATGATGTACCCACGGCTGGTATTGCTACATAAGTTGCTAGCGAATGACGGGGCAATTTTTATCAGTATTGATGATAATGAGCACTCAAATCTCAAGTTGATTTGCGATGAGATATTTGGGAATGGCAATTTTATAAACAATGTAATTTGGCAAAAGAAATTCAGTCCACAGAATGATGCCAGATATTTTTCTGACAACCATGATTTTATTGTTTGTTATACTAAAGATAAAGCTCGCTGGGAGCGAAATTTATTGAAGCGCACTGATGAGCAAAATGCCAGATATGAAAATAAGGACAATGATCACAGGGGCGCATGGACATCGGGCGATATGTCGGTTAAAACATATAGTGCAGCTAATGATTACGAAATAATTACGCCTTCTGGTAGGATAGTGAGCCCGCCTTCTGGATATTGCTGGCGATTTTCTGAAGAACGTTTTTATGAGTTGGTAAATGATAACCGCATCTGGTTCGGCTTAAATAACGATAACGTTCCCCGTTATAAGAGATTTCTTACAGATGTTCAGCAAGGCACCGTGCCGTTAACCATATGGACTTATTCTGAGGTAGGACATAACCAATATGGAAAGCAGGAGCTAAAAAAGGTATTTTCAGACAGTTCTTTTCCTTTTGATACGCCTAAACCTTCAACTTTGATCGAAAGAATATTATCAATTGCGACCGATCACAATTCCATCATCCTCGATTCCTTTGCCGGCAGCGGTACCACCGCCCATGCCGTGCTCAACCTTAATAAGCAGGATGGTGGAAATCGCAAGTTCATCATTATCGAAATGGAGGATTATGCGGAAACCATCACAGCCGAACGGGTGAAACGGGTAATTAGTGGTTATGCCGGTAAGCAGGGTACTGGCGGCAGCTTTGCTTACTATACCCTTGGCGAGCCTTTGTTTACCGGCGAAAACCGCGAATACCTGAACGAGGCCGTCGGGCAGGATAAGATCAGAAATTACATTTGGTACACCGAAACCCGTAGTGCGCTAAGTGAGCACAATGTCTCCGACGATACTTTTTTGGGCCTGCACAATAACACCGCCTATTATCTTATCTATCATCCCCAACAGCTTACCTCGTTAAGTTTTGATACGCTGGCTACCATAAATGTGAGCGCAAGCGAGTACATCATTTATGCCGACAACTGCCTTATCTCTAAAGAAACTCTATCCGGGTATAATATCCTATTTAAAAAGATCCCACGCGACATCAGCCGACTTTAGCCTATGGAACTGAAAAGCTACCAGCATAAGGTTATACATGACCTTGAAACCTACCTCAATTACATTCAGCAATACAAGCGTACCGATACCGCGTTTAACCGGTATTGGGAAGACCGTATAGGTGCATATAACCCACTTACCGGTGAAGGAATGCAGCATTACAAAAATAATGTACCTAATGCCGCTCATGTATGCATAAAAGTGCCTACGGCCGGCGGCAAAACGTTTATTGCCTGCAATGCCCTTTATACTATTTTTAACGCGTATGCTACAAGCCTGCCAAAAGCGGTGGTATGGCTGGTACCATGGAGTAACCTGCTCGATCAGACGGTGGCGGCGCTTAGCAATTCCGAGCACCCATACCGCCAAAAACTGAATACTCTTTTCAGCCACCGTGTGGGTGTTTATCAAAAAAAAGACCTGCTGCAAGGGGCTAATTTTAACCCGGCGGTAGTGCGCGATCAGTTGAATATCATTGTGATGAGCTTTGCCAGCTTACGCGCAAAAAATAAAGATGACCGTAAGGTGTACCAGGAGAATGGCCAGTTGGCATCGTTTGCAGCGCAATATCCTGATAATGCCCATTTACTTGAGGATACCGATGAAACATCCCTCATAAACGTGATACGCAGCCTGCAACCCGTGATCATAGTGGATGAAAGCCACAACGCCGAAAGCGTGCTGAGTATTGATATGCTGAAAGCGCTCAATCCATCATTTATACTTGATTTGACGGCTACCCCCAAAAACAACAGCAATATCGTCAGTCTGGTACCGGCCATCGAGTTAAAGAAGGAGCACATGGTTAAATTACCGGTGATCGTTTACAACCATCACGACAGAACCGAGGTGATAAGCAGCGCTCTACAGTTACGGCACCGATTAGAGCAGCTGGCCGTAGTTCAGCAAAAACAAGGGAGCGCATACATCAGGCCAATCGTACTTTTCCAGGCGCAACCTAAAACCGGTGAAGAAAACATCACGTACGAGCGATTAAAAAAGCAATTGATACAGGCGGGCATCCCCGACGAACAGATCAAAATAAAAACAGCGACGGTTGACGAATTAAGGAATGAAGATCTGCTATCGCCCCAATGCCCCGTTAGGTATATCATCACCATTAACGCGTTAAAAGAAGGATGGGACTGCCCTTTTGCCTATGTGCTGGCCTCTCTGGCTGATAAATCATCCGCCGTGGATGTAGAGCAGATATTAGGGCGGGTGCTGCGGCAACCTTATGTAACCAGGCACAGCGATCCCCTTCTTAATGTATCTTATGTACTCACGGCATCCGCAAAGTTTAACGATACCCTTCAAAGCATTGTAAACAGCCTGCTGGCGGCAGGTTTTAGCGACAAGGATTATCGCGGAGTTGACACCATGACGGATATAGCAACACCACTACCTCAAAGCACACTGGAAACCACGCATTTACCTGACGCACAGGATAATATGTATATCAATACCGAAACAGGACTTCCGCAAATCACATTTCAGCCAGAAGACATTGTGGCGTGGCCAGGTACGGTTACGGCGATAAATACGATAACAGGGTTAGCCAATGAGCAAAGCGCAGAGCTTGAGGCCATCATTAGCCAACAAAAATATAAATCGGCCGATGAGCGGATTTTTGAAGAAATGGGCGATAAAATAAAGCGTTACCGGCTAATTGAAAACAGCCGACAATTTATTGAGGGGATAAAACTGCCTCAATTTTATCTCAGCGGCTTGCAAAGCAACATATTTGGTGCAAGTGAAGAACTACTAAGCCAGGAACCATTACTACAGCGTTTTAAATTAAGTAACGAAGACATTAAGATAGATTTTGAACAACTAACATCCGACTTGTATAAAGTTGATATTGAGCAAACCGGTAAAAGTGAGTATGATACGCGTTTCACCCGGATTGAAGACATGATGATGAAAGAGCCGGTAATTAATTACATCCTCTCAAAACCAAAAGAAAACCAGGTTAAAGATATTGCCCACCAACTGATCAAAGTAGTCGGCGATATGTACCCTATCCCCGATCAGGAGATACGCATCTACATTGAGCGCATATTGGTTTCGCTCAATACAGATCAATTGCAGGATATTTTATTACGCAAGTTTAGTTATGCAGATAAGATCAAAACTAAAATAAGACAACATGCTGATAGCTACGCCGAAATTTATTTTAAAGACCTGATAAAAATTGGCAAAATACTTAATAAACCATCATGGACCTTTCCCGAAATGATCGTGCCCGGCAACCTGGGCGCATCTATAGAAAAATCTTTATATCAGCGGGAAGGTATAATGAACAATTTTGAGACCGATGTAATAAAGCAGATAGCGGCTTTGCCTAACATTGTATTCTGGCACCGCAACCTGGGCCGGGGCAAAGGCTTCAGTATTAACGGCTACAAATCAAACCACTATCCCGATTTTATTGTGGGAACACGATCCGGGCGTATGGTGTTGATCGAAACGAAAGGCGATGACAGAGATAATTCGGACAGTATGGCCAAGTGCCGGCTGGGAAATAAATGGGAAGAACTTGCCGGCGAGAACTTTAAGTACTTTATGGTATTTGATAAAAAACCAATTGACGGTGCTTTTGATACCGATAAAGCCCGGCGGCTGATCCATGAACTTTAATGTGAGCTTCTTATAAAAAGCATTATGATCAAAAGAACGCTTTACTTTAGCAACCCAGCTTACCTAAGTTTAACAAACGGGCAGATGATGATCGATCTGCCGCATCTTAAAGTATTGGGCGACGAAGATTCAAAGAAATCTGTTCCGATTGAAGATATCGGCATTGTTGTGTTAGATCATCAGCAGATTACCATTACACATGGTTGCATGGCGGCTCTGTTAGATAACAACGCGGCTATTATAACCTGCAATAATACCCACCACCCTACCGGAATGATGCTGCCGATAGACGGGCACGACACGCAAAGCGAGCGTTTCCGTTATCAGATCGATGCCTCACTACCACTAAAAAAACAATTATGGCAACAAACCATCCAAGCAAAGATATTAAATCAGGCAGCGGTGTTGGCCGAACGCGGCATTGAACATGAGAACATGCTATACTGGGCAAAATCGGTACGCTCGGGCGATCCGGATAACTACGAGGGGCGTGCAGCAGCTTATTATTGGAAAAACGTGTTCCCTAAAAAGGTCGAATTTTTTCGCGGGCGGGAAGGGGATCCGCCTAACAACCTGCTTAATTACGGCTACGCCATTTTACGGGCCATTGTGGCCCGCAGTCTGGTCTGCTCTGGATTATTGCCAACGTTGGGTATTCATCATCGGAATAAATACAACGCTTACTGCCTTGCAGATGACATTATGGAACCCTACCGCCCTTATGTAGATAAAATTGTATTACGGATAATAGACAACGGGGAGAATTTTTTAGAGCTGGGCAACGCCATCAAATCGCAACTATTGGGGATTGCAACCGTTGATGTTCGGTTTGAAAAAGGCCGCAGTCCGCTGATGGTTGGTTTGCAAACCACAACGGCATCATTAGCGCAATGTTATGAATTTAAACGCCGCAAAATAATTTATCCAATAATGAATGGCTTTTATGATAAAAAGCTGTCGCGCTACGAAACAGATAGCAATAAGCTCAATTATGCTGCTGAAGAAGATATTGAATATAAAAAAATAGCAGATGATGAAGATATTCCTTTTTAATGAATGCGCTTAAACGAGTACCGGATATTGTGGATATTAGTATTTTTTGATCTGCCTACGGAAACCAAGAAGGACCGGAAGATATATACCAAATTTCGTAAAGATATTATGAATGACGGTTTCGGTATGTTCCAGTTCTCTATTTATCTGCGCCATTGCAGCAGCCGGGAAAATGCTGATGTGCACATTAAACGTGTCAAAAAAATTCTGCCCCCTAAAGGCCATATCGGCATCATGACCATAACAGATAAACAATTTGGCATGATGGAACTCTATTATGGCAAACAAGAAAAAGAACTGCCCAATACCCCACAGCAATTAGAATTGTTTTAGAATTGAAATCCGGAAGCAAAAGCAACCGGATTTTTTTAATTCTAATTTTTCTTATAAGCCACTGATATTAAATCAGATAACAGGGGATACGCTGTGATAAATATCAGTAGTTCAAAGAATGAAAGCAAATCACAACCTCATCATCCTTTGTGATCTCGTCCATTACGCTGTGATAAATATCAGTAGTTCAAAGAATGAAAGCAAATCACAACGACAACGGAAACGCCGTCATTAATGTACGCGCTGTGATAAATATCAGTAGTTCAAAGAATGAAAGCAAATCACAACAATTGATTATTAATGTAGTGATAGGCATCAGCTGTGATAAATATCAGTAGTTCAAAGAATGAAAGCAAATCACAACACAAATGCTCTCTGACGAACAAAAATAGAGCTGTGATAAATATCAGTAGTTCAAAGAATGAAAGCAAATCACAACACAAATGCTCTCTGACGAACAAAAATAGAGCTGTGATAAATATCAGTAGTTCAAAGAATGAAAGCAAATCACAACTTTCCTCATACGGCACAGACGGCAACTTTGGCTGTGATAAATATCAGTAGTTCAAAGAATGAAAGCAAATCACAACCAGGGCTTAATATGCTATCTCACCAATTTTGCTGTGATAAATATCAGTAGTTCAAAGAATGAAAGCAAATCACAACTGTTAATTGTATTTTGGATACCTATCCAAAGCTGTGATAAATATCAGTAGTTCAAAGAATGAAAGCAAATCACAACTTACGCGTTTTATCGCTGCAATGGTCGGTGGCTGTGATAAATATCAGTAGTTCAAAGAATGAAAGCAAATCACAACGAAGACGGAACAGTTAAAACATATCTGCAAGCTGTGATAAATATCAGTAGTTCAAAGAATGAAAGCAAATCACAACAATATTATGGACGTAATTAACGCGATCGCTGCTGTGATAAATATCAGTAGTTCAAAGAATGAAAGCAAATCACAACATGTCGATATAACCAAAAAATTACAGGCCGGCTGTGATAAATATCAGTAATTCAAAGAATGAAAGCAAATCACAACACAGATGTACAGCATAAAATACTGGCAGAGCTGTGATAAATATCAGTAGTTCAAAGAATGAAAGCAAATCACAACTAAATATAGATCTCGAAACCTACTCTAAATGCTGTGATAAATATCAGTAGTTCAAAGAATGAAAGCAAATCACAACCATTTTTCACCCTCAATTAACGCAATTATTGCTGTGATAAATATCAGTAGTTCAAAGAATGAAAGCAAATCACAAAGAATCTTTTCAAATAAGAAACTTGTCAGGTTGTGCTAAATGTGTCAAAAACGTTTAGTATGAGATAGCTACTCCTTAGCCTCCTACACCTTCAATATTTGGTTCTTTGTCTTTATAGATTAGGTACCAGTTTCCATTCTCAATCAATGATTCAATACCGGCCTGGTGCAGCAACGTTTGAACGATTTGATGGGCGGTTTGAGAATCGAGATGATTTACGCGTTTTAATGTAGCATTGAAAATATTCGCCATCAACTCGCGTTGATTAATAATTTGCGCATAACCACGTTTTTCAATGTAACCTTTTAATAAACCGAATATGCCAAACAAAATACCCGTGCCAATAATAAGATCATCAAGTATTTCTGCTTGTTTAAGAGACCGGTGAAATATGAGCATAAGGCTCAGCATAGTTAGTGCAAAATAGAAAGCAATGTTGGAGATGTTATTTAGTTTTTTACGTGTTGCTTTTACCTTTTTCACCGAATCTTCAAAATAGCTTTTTTGGCTTTCAAGCCAATATTCTTTGACGCTGGTAAAATTCCATTTATTTAGATCAGGAAAAGTAACTCCATAAATCGCATTAAGAATGTACTTTATCCAATCATACTCTTTCTCATATATACGAAGTATATGCTGTCCGGCATTTTTTTGTAGCCCCACCATATTCCAAAAAAATTGTACCCGCAGCGCTTCTGCCAACACTCTCGCTTCGATAAATCGCATATGAAATCCTTTTTTTTTGGCTATATAAGAAATACAAACCGCAACGCCAACCAATAAAATAACACCACTAAGCGAATACGGTTCTCTTAAAAGATGTTTATAAAATTCAAAAACAACGATGATGACAAAACCTAATAGAAAAAGTGCACTCAGGCTTAAATGATAATACCACTGTTTTTTTATGGCGATTCGGTCAGTCAACGAATAATAGCCAGCTAACATTGCACTATCTTCGTCCAAACGGTCTTTCTCTGTTATTAAATTTTTTAAAGACTCTTCTATCCTCTGTTTTTTTAGCCAAATCTCTTCTTTATTAAGTTTTTGTATGTTTTGTAGTGCCTTAGCAATGTTAATATCGTTAAGCACTTGTTTTAAAAGCCTGCCTTTAAGAGGGTGAATCTCCATGATCTTTTTACTTAAACGATTACATCTGATTTCAATAAAATGTGCAGGGCTTTCATAAATATTACGTAAGTCATCATCAGAAAAAGCGCCATGTTTTTTGTAATGTACTATATCGGCAACTCCCCCTATTAAATCATTCCCCCGTCCGTCCCATAACACAATAAGAATAATGGAACTATCAGCCACAAACTTTCCACCTTTTCTGAAGAATTTATTTTGTTCGTTATCATCAACAGGAACACCAGCCAGCTGAAAATATCTTTTAGCCTTTGATATCAATTGATTAAAACGCTGTTCATGTTCCTTGTTTTTAAAGGTTTTAATATAAGCTTGAACCTCAAAAGGAACAGGAACAATAAGCCCATCATTTTTCTTGCATGTTTCAAGAAACAATTCAGCGATATCGCAATCAGCACCTTCGGCAAGTTGCGACAGAAAGTATATTGGTGTATCGGAATAATTTTGAAATATATCTTCAAAAAGATTTTTTATATGATTTCGGTGATCTTCGGTAATAATAGCATCACGATGCCCAATTATACCAATTGTAATCGGGATGGCTACTGATGCGTCGAAAAGTAATTTATGTTTCATTGTAATAAGTAAAATTTGTTAACTCGGCCTGGTCATATTTACTATAAGTACATTATTTTTAACAAGTTAAGACAATCTTACATTTTCTTATCATAGCCTGTGTCGTGCCACAACTCGCTATCTATTTTAATAGAAAAAGTGTCCGACTCACTATTTCTGTATAGAGATTAAATACGAATAACAGTCAAGTTTAAAAATATAAATATCAAAAAAAGACAGGACATAATATTAAAAAGATATTACTTATATTTACTACTGCCTTACTTATTAAAACTAATTGATGAAAAATCGTATAACAGAAATATTAAAAGAAATTAAGGCTGGAAAATGTATTCTCGTTGTCGGGCCGGATGTTCATGACTTTGGTGAAAAATCTTTTTTTGAAGTATTTTGTCAGGAGCTCCCGTTGTTAGACGGACATGAGCGCGTTCTGGAAAACCCAAAAACGTTTTCTGAATATGTTTTTTTAAACGAAGAACTGATCCAAATCAAATCAGAGCCCAAAAGTGAAAAGCGCCTTGCACTGTTAGTAGAGGAGTTTTATGATAAGCAAACGGTTCTTGACGAACCACTCCGCAAAATTGCCCAAATACCATTCCCAATGATTATTTCGCTGATGCCGGATAACCGATTGAGAAGAGTTTTTGATGAGCAAAACCTACCATATGAATTCAGTTATTGCCCGCTTGATCAAGCGTTACCACTTGACATTCAGCCAACTATAGAAAAACCACTGATTTATAATTTACTTGGTAATCTGGATGAATATGAAACTGTAATCACCTTTGATGCTATGTTCAGGCTACTTTCCAATATTCTCAAGAACCAACTGCCCAACATAGTTACACAAACTCTTAGCAATGCTAAAGCCGTATTATTCCTTGGCGTTCATTTTGAGCGCTGGCACACACAATTACTACTAAAAATAATTGATGCCGGAGGGTTTAATTACACAATAAGCAAGGAAGGTAAACAGGATGTTAGTTTATTTGTGAGACAACGCCTTCAGTTAGATCTGTTAAATAATAACCCCGAACAATTCTTTTACCACTTATATCAGGCATGTAAAGACGCCGGTATTTTAAAAGCAGCCCCAGCACGTTCAAATATCGGTTCAGTATTTATTTCTTACAGTCATCATGATGAGTCTATAGCAAACCAGGTGGCAGCAGCTTTGCACTTAAGCAACATAACTGTTGTAATGGATCAAACAAACCTTGCAGGCGGTGATAAAATAGAGAAATTTATGCAGGAAATTGGAAAGGTGGATCTGTTTATCCCCCTACTATCTGCAAGTAGCTTGTTTCGGCCATATGTTATTCAGGAAATTTATAAGGCATTATCAATCTCTAAGCGAATATTGGCAGGTTTGGTAGACAATACACTTCTTGAAGATCAAATCGACCAGATCAAGAATAATATTTTCGAAAAAGCGATGGGCCCTATAGGAGATGAGATTGGCAAAAATATTAAAAATCGCATCCCGCACTTAACAACTGCACAACACCAATGGGCAGAGTTCAATAATAATTTTTCAATAGTTGTTGACGAATTGAGAAAAATAAAAAATATCCCGATCAATCCACTAAATCTTGAACCGTTTGTCCAGGACGTCATTAATGCCTTAAATATCAGTCTTAAAAATGGGAATTCAAACTAATGCTGCCAGGAACCGCTACCCAGGTGGCAGATCGTTCCATGAAGAAGATCGTGATCTTTTTTTTGGAAGGGAGGCTGATGTGAACCGGTTTATTGGCCTTATTATGATTAAACAAGTGATTGTTTTGTTAGGAAAGAGCGGTTCAGGTAAAAGCTCTTTGATAAACGCCGGCATTATCCCTCAATTGCAAAAGTCCGAATCCTATAAGCATTTTATCATTCGCTTCAATAATTTTTCAGAAAAAGACAAAACAAATCGATTGTTACCGTCGGACACGGTAATCAAAAGATTAGCCGCACCAGTAGAAGCAAATATTAATGAAGAGCTCGAAAGTGCAATCGAAGACAAACGATCGTTTTGGTATTGGATCAAGCAAAACCAATCCATGACGGATAAGCTTGGGAATAAGAAATTCATTTTGTTTTTTGAACAATTTGAAGAGTTGTTTACCTATCCTGCAGAGGAAATCCAACATTTTTCAGACCAATTAGCTCAACTTATTTATAGCCCGGTGCCAAGCAGCCTACGTAAAGAGATCGATAAGCTGGAAAAAGATGATAAAATCAGCGAAAGCTTACAGGACCTTATTTATAAAAAGCCCGATATACAATTGGTCTTTTCTATCCGGTCAGATCGCCTTTCACAAATGAATGTCCTCACAGATCTGCATCCCCTGATCTTACAACATTGTTATGAACTGGAAGCATTATCGGAAGACGATGCAGAAAAAGCGATTACTGAACCAGCTAAAATGACCGGCGATAATTTCAAAACCCTACCATTTTCTTATGACAAAGGCGCTATTCGCAAGATTTTAAAAAGCGTTACCGACATCGAAGACCAAAAGATAGAAACGGCTATTCTGCAGATCGTTTGTCGTCATGTTGAGGAAGCATTGGTTAAAGATCGTCAGGATGTAGTGATCACCACAGACGACTTGGGCGATATTACTAATATCTTTCAGGATTATTATAAAAACATACTCGATAAATTTCCCATCGCTGAAAAAGAAAAAGTGCAGAACCTGATTGAAGAACAGCTGATCAGCGATAGCCGGAGAAATACATTAATGGGCGACTACATTAAGGAGAAATTTCATATCCCTCAGACGGCTCTCGATATTCTGGAGGAAAGTTCTTTATTGCGAAAGGAACGCTTTACCAGAAACCGCTTTATGTATGAAGTAGGGCACGACACAATAGCGGCAGCTGTTAATAAAATGGCGGTCAGCCGTATCGAGAAACGTAAAGAGGTGCTACTGGAACAGGAACTCGTAGAGCAAAAAGAATTGATTTTAAAAAAGAGGCGGTCGGTAAGAAGTTTAAGGGCATTTCTGACGGTTACAGTATTGTTGTCGCTCATAGCATCCTGGTTTGCTTTCTCCTATAATCAGGCGCTCAATAAAATTAATGAAGACAACAAAAAAAGTGAAGCAGCCCATGCTTATATGGAAAGCGTTTTTAAAAATGACGCCATTGCGTACGCCAAAAGAAAGATCTTGCATGGCGATGAATTTTTAGAGACTAGGGAAAGCAAAGCAGAACCTCTGGCATTAAAAGCCTATACGGAGGCTCTGCAGATATTAGTAAAATATCCGCATGACACACTGTACTTACAAGTACGAGATAAAATAAATCAATTGAAGAAAAAACAACATCAGAAATAGCAATAAAATGAAAATAAAATTTCACCTAACCTATTTAAGTTTTATTATATGTGTGCAAATAGCAAAGGCTCAGGATTGCCCAAAGTATTATGAAACTCTTAAGCTTATTAAAGAAGAAATAAATACAAAGAATTATGAACAAGCTCTTGCTGACATTCGAATTGCTCAAATAGCAGCCAAAGATTGTGATAGGAAAAGTACAGAGGCGGATGACCTTGCGAAAATACTACTTAGAAAACAGGCAGAAGATTTCAAGGAGCTATCTGATAGGCAAATGCGTGGACTGGCAAACTATATTGCTGCAATGAATGCAATGGTTAATCAATCTCAGAGCAATAATCCGGCTGAGTTTGCCTCATTTAAAGTAAAAATGCTAAAAACCTTAATTGCAGCTCAAAAATATATCGACGCCAATATTACCAATATTAATAGTACTAATGATCTTTCATCTTTAAACACAAATTTTCATTTAGCGGAATCTTACGAGCAAAGCGGCGATATTCAATCTGCGTTTGATAAATATGAACTAAGTTTTAATATCCTAAAAAAGGTTCTTGCACAAAAAGATTACCCGAAAAGCATTACTACAAATTCTTTTTATTCAATTTGCGTTGATCTATGCACGCGATATTCAAACTTATTGGTTAACAAAGGGAGTTTCAATATAGCTTATAGCGTATTAAATGAATGTGAAGTCCATGTCCCATCTGCGCCTGTTATAGCCGAAGACTACTATGCTTTAGCGCGTGTTAGATTAGCTTCTGCCTATATTGAGGCATGCTTGCACAGTTCATTACGTGCTACAGAATTGTATAAAAATGCTTTTACATCGATTAATAAGGCTTTAGCATTGCAACCTAAAAATCCAACCTTTATCAATGGCTTGGTTGAAATAAGGAATGCAATATGTTTAGAACGACAAGCTGGCAATGTTAATTTGGATTCGCTCTATCAAGTAACGAGCATACCCGAACGAACGATCGGAAAGTTATGCAGTCTATCATTCACCGACATCAACAGCGCTATAAATTTTCTTCAGTTTAAAAATAATCAATCAGCCGAACTATTGGCTGAAAAGAAATGGAAAACTGCAAAAGATACTGTTGAAAAAATATTGCAAATGGTAAATGAGCATCTAAAACATAACCCCAATCAGCAAATATTATTACTAATTAGAGCGAATACACACCTTAATCTGGCCACAATCAGTCGTCAACAAAGACTTGTTCAGGAGGAACGCTATCAAATTGGGAGTGCTATAAAAGACTGGATGGCAAGCATACAAAATCAACAATTGCCATCAGCTATGTTACTTTTAACTACAACAGCAAATCAAATTGAGCAATACATCCCATCGGTATTTACTAAAGCCGAAATTCTTGATGCCAATTATCAAATAAATAGAGTTATTACCGGCGCCGGCCAAGATTTGCTTAAGTACCCTCAAATATGTCAGCTGCTTGGCCGTCTTTATGCAACAGACGGCCAGATACTTGAAGAACGGGGTGATACTTTAGCCAATTCTCGATTCAAAGCTGCCATCATTAACTACGAAACCTCTAATATTGCAAAAAACCTGAGTGTATATTCCTTTGAATTGGCATATTACGCACATGCATACACAGTCAAATTGCAGCATGAAGTCCAAGTAAAAGACATGGAGTCAGCTACATTGACGTTTTCAAAGCTTACACAGGAACTTATGCCTTATTATCAACATTATAACTTTGATATAAATTTGGCCTGGGAATTGACGAACGCCTCTAAAGCATATGGCTCATTTTTATATTCAGTTGGTCAATACCGTGCAGCACTTTCGCCGTTGGAGTTTGCGTCTTTTCATGGTATGAAGAGTTGTTCTGAAACTTTAGCTAAGATCTATAAAATACTTAATCAGGATGCTAATGCCAAACTTTATACAGAACGCGCTGATATGCAACATGACGATGCGCCACGGATATTTCAAATACCTCTCGAAGACTCTGTTTTTCCAGAAAAGATTACCGTTTATGTTCTTGACCGTCCATATAACTATCCTTATAAAGGTATTGAAGATGCAGCAAAATGGACGCGTGTTGCTTACCATTCCAGTATTAATTCTCATTACATAGAAGAGTTTAACAGAAGCCAGTATCTTGCTTGGGGAAACAGCACCTCATTTAAAATGATGAGTGATAAGGCATGGGATAAGGCACAAAATGAAATATTTATACTTAATAAATATGCTGGATTAAAAAAAGAAATTGAAGCGCAAAATATAAGCGATAAAAAGATAACTTTAAGTAACGCGCTTTATAAGCAGTATGAAAACGATATCAATATCGATACTATAAATCGCGGAGCAATTATAACTGATGCCATAAATTTTTACCTCAGTTATGCAAGATTATTACAAAATGCGGGGCTGATTGCAAGAGCACGTGAGGTCTATGAGCATATACTAAAAATCAAGCCAAAGAATTATGACGCTTTGTTTTCATTAATGGAAATAGATTATGATGATCACACCGCAAATTTTATTAAAAAACATTTGAATGATGGACTTGAACAATTGATAACTGACCTTGACTTTTATTTATCGAGGGAATTATATGACCAGGCGGCTAATATTCGTAAAAAAATCTTACACTTGAGATCTGACCCTCAAACAAAAGATACCATAAATGTTATATATACTTTGCATGGTATGGGAGATCAGTTCGAGTATCTGTTTCTTCACGAAAGGCAAATCAATAAGGATTATATCACTTATTTTGCAAAAAAAAATATTGATAGCACATCAAATGAGTACAAAAGAGATTACTACCTGAATGTAAGTGGCTTATATCAAAAATATCTGGAAAACAACTCACAAGATACCAGCGTTCGCAAAATTGCTTCAGAAAGTTGCAGTAAACTCGTTTGGTATTGTATTCTGACAAAAAAAGATTATAATCTAAATTATTGGAACGCGATGAGTTTAGAATATGATCCAGGCAATAAACAGGCAAAAGCTAATGTATTCAATATATTCTTATACTATAACGAAACCAATAATGCCAACGAACAATACAGAATGCTAAAAAACCAAGAGTTTGATAAAGCTGGCCAATATCCAACATACAGGGATTTCTTTTTGAATAATGTTGCGGATCTTCGAAAAAATGGTGTAACCAATGAGACGATTTTAACTTTATATAAGACGCTAATTAATGATGGCGGGTGATCAATAGAAATATTAAATAGACTACAGCTGCTTCATATTTCTGTTGTTGTGAAAACCAACTCATATAGCCGCCAACTGATATAAATCTTCCCTGAATAAGTTCGAAATTTGTACAGGGAGGGCGACGATACCAAAACAAAGCCTGTAGGTCAATGATTTACAGGCTTTGTTGTTTGTGTTTGTTTTAGTAACAGCGGGGCTTTAGACCTCGAATCCTATTATCGTTTAATAAGCCAATATGATAACCGTTCTTTTTATCTTCAAGCCATAACAGTACATGACAATGATATGCCTTTGTTTTAGCTATCTTTGTTCAATATCCGAAAACGGCTTTTTGCATAATGCAGACTATGCTCGTTCGGAATATATTACCTGCGAAGAACCCCCTCCTTGGGTGTTATAGCCTAAATGTTTGGTTTATTTATGAATAATTGGAAATTGTTTGCGTGGTTACGCTTTTTCCTGATTATTGTATGCATTGTTTTCCAGCTTAGCGTACAAGCACAGCTTAAATGCAGCATAAAACATTATTCAACCGAGGATGGATTATCTCAGGATGGTATATTATGCATCGCCAAAGACAGCGAAGGCTTCATGTGGTTCGGCACATCTGATGGTATTAACAGATTTGACGGACACGGTTTTATTACTTACAAATCGCGGCCTGGCGATAGTTCCAGTTTATCGAACAATAAAATCCGCAATATAATAGAGGATAAGGTTGGTTATCTGTGGGTAAAAACCTATGATAACAAGGTTTACCGGTTTGACAAACGTACTGAAAAGTTTTTAGCCATACCCGAGGGAGTTACCTCATACAAAACAACCAATACTGTTATCGAAAAACTGGTACCGTCGAGAACGGGCGATATGTGGCTGGTCACTCCTCACCAGGGCTTGTTATGCGCCATAAATAACGCACAGTCTGGCGCGCTCAAAATTTACAACTATGCCGAAAATCTTACCGGCGATTTTAAGATATGCAGTAACACAATAAGTTTTTTATTTGAAGACAGCCGGGGTAAAATGTGGATTGGCACCACGTACGGCTTGTGTTGCCTGGATAAAAGTAACCGCGGGTATTATAAACAGGTAGTTTTTACCAATAAACAAACCGTATTTGGCGCGGGCTTTTATTTTACCTGTGCAGCCGAGCATAACGGTATTTTGTATTTTGGAACCAGCGCCGGAACGCTGGTATCGTATAATTCGTCATCAGGTAAATTTACGGCAACGGATATTGCTAAAAACACCAGACTAAATTCGGTACTGGTATCCCGGTCGGGCGATATATATGTGTCTTCGGATCATGGGCTCGACATTATAAATCAAAAAAGTAATGCGATAAGCTACCTAAGTACTCCCTATTCGGGAATCATGCGATCATTATTTGAGGACAAGAATGGAAAATTATGGATAGAGCCGGAAAACAACGGCGCACTAAAATATGATCCTCAAACTAACAAATTTAAATTATACACTCAAAAAACAGACCAATATACGGCAGGCCATCATACCAACTATAGCGTATTTGAAACAGCCAATGGCGTTCTATGGACTATTTTAAGAGGTGGCGGCTTCGGCTATTACGATCCCCAAAAGGACGACATTGAATACTTTTACGATCAGCCCGGTGCACCAAACCAACAGTTTTCGAACATCATCTCGGCCTATTATGCCGATGATACCGATGTGTTGTGGCTTAGCGGGCATGAGGGTGGAATAAACAAAGTAATATTTCAACCCGAAAACTTTGAACATCACGAATTGAACAACGACCTGCTGAACAAATCGAGTAACGATGTCAGGTCAATGCTCGAAGATAAGCGTGGCCGCTTATGGGTAGGCACTAAAGACGGGCAGCTTTATGTTTTTAAAAGCGGCAAAAAGCTTAATAACCTATTGGTAAATATGCCTCAAAATAAAACCGGCAGTATTTATACCATTATTGAAGCAAGTGACGGCGTTATATGGATGGGAACCAAGGGAGACGGGCTACTCATGGCGGTTCCGGTTACAAATGACGGATCAAAATACACCGTTACCCGGTTCATCCCCGACCTGCACAACTCCAACAGCTTGAGCAACAAGCAGGTATACTCGGTAATAGAGGACAGCAAACACCGGATTTGGGTAGGTACTTTTGGTGGCGGCCTTAACCTGGTTATAAAAAACGGCAACGATATTGAATTTAAAAACTATAAAAACGCGTTCAGCAATTACCCTATTGCTACCTGTAACGTTATCAGGAATTTAAAACAGGATAATAACGGCCGTATCTGGATAGCGACCAACAATGGCCTCTTAATTTTCGATCCTGATAAAGGCAACTCTTACAATTATACTTTCACACGATATGTTAAGATGCCCGGCGATATAACCGGCCTGGGCAACAATGCTGTGCAGGTTATTCATAAAGATCGCTCAGGGCAAATGTGGGTAGGCACTTTCGGCGGCGGGCTTTATAAACAGCTACCCGATGTAAATGGCAGGCTACAGTTTAAGTTTTATACTACAGCCAACGGATTACCCAATGATATTATATTGAGCATGATTGATGATGATAAGGGCAATCTGTGGATAGCGACAGAGAATGGCTTGTCGAGGTACGACCCCAAAACGGAACTATTCAATAATTATGGTTCGTACGAAGGGATAGCAGATAACCGGTTCTCTGAGGCAGCCAGTTTACGGTCGCACAACGGGCAAATATTTTTTGGTTGTTTAGATGGGTTCATCTCCTTTTATCCGGATAGGGTTCACAATAAAAAGTTCAATGCCAACATCGCCTTAACCAATCTTAACATCAATAATAAAAACATTGTACCCGGTATAAAGGGTGGGCCATTAACTTACGCTCTTGATAAAACAGATCGGGTTGTACTTGATTATGATCAAAATCTGATCAGTATTGACTATACCGTGCTTGATTATCGCGCCAGCAATAAGGTACAATATGCTTATAGGCTTGAAGGAGCCGATAAAGACTGGAATTATGTAAAAAACAAAAGGCAGGCGACATACACTAACCTATCACCTGGTAAATATGTATTTAGAGTTAAAAGCGTAAGTGACGATCTGTTTACTAATATTCCACAAAAAAGTGTTGTAATTACCATCTTGCCGCCACCGTGGTTAACCATATGGGCATATATTGGCTATTTTATATTGCTGGTTATCGCTATTATTATAGCGAGGCGCATTATTATCACTATGATAAGGCTGCGTAACAAAGTAGTGGTTGAGCATAAATTAACCGAGCTGAAGCTTGGCTTTTTTACCAATATATCCCACGAGCTTAAAACTCCGCTTACTCTTATCGTTAGTCCGCTCAAAGAAATTGAAAGGAACGAAAAGCTTTCGGCAAAAGGGCGCGAATATATTAATGTGGTTAACAAAAATACCGGCCGGATGATCAGGTTTATCAACCAGTTGCTCGATTTCAGAAAGGCGCAAAGCGGTAAAATGCGCCTTAAAATTTCGAAGGTAGAGATAGTTGGGTTAATGCGCGAAATAAGCCAGTATTTTAACCAGCTTGCGCACGAAAAAAATATTGAGTTATCGATCGTTTCGAATGTTGATGAATTACATGCGTGGATAGATGAAGAAAAAATTGATATCGTTATTTATAATCTGTTATCCAATGCATTTAAATTTTCTCCCTCGGGCACCACTATAAAAATTGAAATAAGCTACACAGACAACGAAAGTAGTTTTTGCATCGCTGTTACCGACCAGGGGAATGGTGTACCCCAGGATAAGCTCGAGGATATTTTTGAGCTGTATTACGAAAGCGATAAAGCCGGCATGAATAATCAAAAAGGCACAGGCATAGGCTTAGCACTTTCTAAAGAACTCATCCTGAGTCACAACGGCTCTATCAAAGCGGTTAATAATGCCCTTGGGGGGATGAGCTTTTTTGTTGAGCTTAAATTAGATAAAAACCATTTTGATACCAATGATGTAGATTTTGTTGACGAACAGGACACACAACAGCTGATAGAAACAGCGTTGGCCGAAAATGGAGATGGAATAATGTTGGATAATAAGCAACAACAAGCCGTCGGCAAGCAACAGGTGCTGGTAGTTGAAGATAATGCCGACCTGCGTAAATTTTTATGCAGCCAATTGGAGCCAACGTATTTGGTTAAAAGCGCCGCAGATGGCGCCGAAGGTTTAAAAATAGCTAATTCTTTAATGCCTGATCTAATTATCAGTGACGTGATGATGCCGAACATGGATGGCATTGAAATGCTTAACCAATTAAAGAACAACCTGGCTACAAGCCACATACCTGTAATTTTACTCACCGCCCGTTCATCGGTCGAAAACCAAATAGAGGGCCTTAAATATGGAGCCGACTTTTACATAACAAAACCGTTTCATACCGATTTTATATTGGCCTCTGTTGAAAGCTTGATTAAACGGCGCAAGCAGCTTTTTGAAAACCTGCTCAATGCTAAAAACCTGGTGCAACTATCGCCCGGCGAAATCCTGATCACCTCAAAAGATGAGCAGCTATTAAAAGAAACCATTAAAATAGTTGAGAACAGTTTGGCCGACCCTGATTTTAACATTGACAGTGTAGCCTTATCAGTAGGGTTGGGACGCACAACTTTTTACAAGAAGCTGAAAAGTTTAACAGGTTTCGCCCCTGTTGAGTTTGTGCGTGATATGCGCCTTAAGCGCGCCAAACAATTGTTGGATGCCGGCGAACATACCATATCTGAAATTGCTTACATGGTTGGCTTTAGCAGCCTGGGTTATTTTAGTACCTGCTTTAAAGAGCAACACAAAACATCGCCAACAGAATATTTGCGCGCCCGAAAATTAGTTGGCGATAAATCGGCCAATTAACACTGCCTTTAATTAAAACCTCCCTATTTATACTTTTTCGGGCTATAATTAACAATTTTTAAAACAAATTCGTCAATTATTAAAAGCCCGCCCGTTTATTTCCCGCTACTTTTGGTCAACAATTATAAGCCTGGCAATTGCCGGCGCAGTTTGGTTTAACATAAAAAAAGTAATATAAGTTTTGGCGGTTTGTTCAAGGCTTACAGTTTCTTTTATTAACGGCATTCTGCAGCTCGCATATCAACGGCTAACACAAAGTATAACCAGTTTTTAACCAATTAACCATTGCCATTGGGCAATGAACACGTCATTATAAAATATGATATGATTAAATCTTTACAACTATCAGTGTTTTGCGTTTTGCTAATGTTCATCGTATCAGGCTGCCACAAAAGCGGATTCGACGATTACTATGCACCTCCTGCCGGGTTAGGCGACCCGATCTTTCAGCAATTAGAGCAAAGGGGAAACTTTAAGCATTTAACGGCAGTTATTACGAAGGCCGGCTACAAAGATATATTAAGCACTACCGGCTGGTGGACCATGTTTGCCGCTAATGATGCAGCCTTTGAAAAATATTATGCCGCAACAGGTTTAAGTGATGCAACTATAACCGACTCGTTAGCTAAATCAATTGTAAAATATTCGCTGGTATTTAATGGTTACCGCCAGGACCAATTGAGTATTTACCAGGTTTCCGGGGCAAGCGGCGGTATAGCCGGGGGCGCTTTTAAACGAAAGACAGCGTTTTACGATTGGGTGCAGCCGTCTGCAGATGGTGTACACAATAAAATTATAGCCACCAACCGCAATAACTCGTATAAAAATGGTGCTACCGTATATAACTATGTTGATGGCGATAATAATAACAAGTACATCCCGTATTTCACCGATTCGTTTTTATCAACAAGCGGACTATCGTCAACAGATTACAATGCTTTCTATCCCAACACGACCTATACCGGTTTTAACATCGCGGGTGCAAAAGTAATTACTAAGGATATTGTGGCCAGCAACGGCTATATTAATGAAATAGACCAGGTGATCCTTCCCTTGAAAAGCCTTGATCAATACCTCAGCACAAATCCAAATTACAGCGAGTTTAGAAAATTGCTTGATACGCTATCGGCATACAATGCTGATGCGTATGTATCGCACAACAGCTTTGTTGCAACCGGCTCACAAGATTTGGTTTATATTAAATCGTATGACGGGCGCCTGGCTTTTTCGCCTAATAACGAAAATTATCAGGATCCCCTTGGTGCAGCCTATCTAACTAACGCTTCACAAGCAAACGGATGGTCGATGGTAGTGCCAACCAATGCTGCTATGAATGCCTACCGGGGCAAAATACTGGCTAAACTGGGCGGCTCTTTCTTTAAAACCGCCCAGCCGAGCGTAGTTATCGATTTCCTTAATTCAACCATGTGGCCGTCAAGCTTATGGCCAAGCCAGTTTAAAAGCGGCACTAATTTTCAGCTAGAGTCCGCAACCATGGCAGCAAGCGATATTGTCGACAAACAGGTGTTAAGTAACGGCATTTTGTATGGTGTGAGCAAAACACAGGAGTCAAATGTTTTCCGGACGGTTTATGGCATCCCCTATCTCGATCCAAAAACGAACATGACTTTCCAGGCATACAGCTATTTGCCAACCGCCATTAAGACGCAAATTATACAGCCCACCATTAAAAATACCATTTTTATTATGTCCGATTCGGTGATGAGCCTTAACGGATGGCGGTATAACGAAGCAAGTATAAGCACAAGCGCCACAGCCTGGGGTTATAAGGCGGCATCATCGTCAAGCTATTCGCATAGTTTGGTGTATCGCGATATTGCATTGCGCATGTTTGAGACCGGTGTTCTTCCGGGCGTTGATCTTGCCAACCTGAGCGGCAGCGGTATTATCGAAACCATTAACCACGAATATATTAAATACAACAATAACAGGATACAAACCAGCGGCACTGTCGACTCGGGCACCGATTTGAAAGTTTTGAAAACCGATGCCACGGCTGTTAACGGCACCGCATATTATGTTGATGGTCTGCTATCGTTCACCAACCTTAACGTTGGGCAGCATTTGCAAAATCTGGCTACGCTTTATCCGTCGAGCTACTCATCGTTTTATACGATCTTATCAACATCAAACATTTATAACCCAACAACCAAAGCCATAACCGGTGTTGGTACCAGTACCGATAACAACTACACCATTTTCGTCCCTACTAATGCGGCTATCTCAAATGCTATTAAAGCAGGGTTGCTACCGGGCAACAAAACTACAGGGGCCTTGCCAACGTCTACTCCTACCGCCGCACTCGATGTCGACCTTGTGCGCAAGTTTATATTATATCACATTATCAATGGCGCTTCTGTGGTTCCGGACGGTAAAAAGGCCAATACTTTTATCACCATGCTTATTAACGAAACCGGAGGCGCAACCTATGTAAACATCACCAACCAGCCCGGCAGCATGGTAGTAACCGATCATAAAGGAATAAACGCCAACGTAGTGGTAAGTACCAGCAACAACCTGTCTAACCGCACGGTAATACACACTATTGATAATTATTTGAATTATAACTGATCAGGGAGAAATCCAATATAAATAGTCATATGAAAACACTTTTACCAAAAAGGTTTTATCTTTTAATTGTTACTGCTTTCGCACTTTGCGGGCCTTTAAAAGCCCAGGTTAAGCAAGGTGTGACTATACAAGGGCAGGTTATTGATAAAAAAGACAAACAACCGGTTATTGGAGCCTCCGTTATCGAGTTTGATAAAGATCATCGTACCATTACCGGTGTATCAACTGATATTAATGGAAACTTCGCCATCAAGGTTTCAAATACAAACAATCAGCTATCGATTTCATTTATCGGTTATAAAACCTACCTATCGGGCGCAATTGCCGGCCGTACCACATTTAATGTACAATTAGAAGAGGGCCAAAATAACTTAAGTACAGTTAACATACTAAGCAGCGGGCGCACGGTAAATAACGGCACAGGTTTAAATATAGATCTGCGCAGCTCAACCATCGCTTCAGCAACGGTTAACGCCAAAGATTTGGAAGAGCTACAAGTATCATCAATCGACCAGGCATTAGCGGGGCGCTTACCAGGGGTTGATTTTGGTTCATCATCGGGCGATCCGGGTGCCGGTACTACTATCCGCATCAGGGGAACAGCATCTATAACCGGCAATGCCGAACCATTGATTGTACTCGACGGGTTACCTTACGAGACCCAGATACCGGCTGATTTTAACTTTGGCACAGCCGATGATCAGCAATACGGACAACTGCTAAACATAGCCCCGTCAGATATTAAAGATATTACGGTACTAAAAGACGCAGCCGCAACCTCGGTATGGGGGGCAAAGGCCGCAAACGGTGTTTTGATTATCAATACCAAGCGCGGCCAGGTAGGTAAACCGGTGGTTACTTACAATTTCAGGGGATCGGCAAGCAGACAGCCAAAATCTATCCCGATGCTTAACGGCGATAAATACGCCACCCTGATACCCGAAGAGTTTATGAACGCTACCGGCGTGCCACTTGATTTTTTGGGAAATAACGGACAAAACAAGGCTTTTCAGCATGACCCGTTGGATGCCTATTACTATTATAATTATAGCAATAACACCGATTGGATTGGTTTGATAACGCGCGTCGCCTATACCCAGGATCATAACATTTCGATGAGCGGTGGGGGCGAAAAAGCAAGATACTACGCTTCAGTAGGGTATTTAAACCAGGGTGGCACAACACTGGGTACCGACTTAACCCGCATCACAACAAAAATAAACCTCGATTATATCGTATCAAGCAGACTGCGTTTCCGTACCGATTTAACTTATACCCACATTGATAACAGTTTAAATTACGATGGTTCTTTACGGTCGGTAGCTTATAATAAACTGCCTAACATGGCGCCATTTGCGTATGATGAGTATGGTAATCAAACATCAGCTTATTTTTCGCCCGCATCTAACATACAGGGGCAGTATCCGGATACTTACAACCCTCTTGCCCTCGCCAATACCGGGGTAAGCCACCTGTACGGCGAACGCATTACTCCGCACTTTAATTTGCAATACAGTATCCTGCCATCATTATTGGTGTCTACTGTTGATGTGCAGTTTGATGTCAATAACAGTAAATCAAAAACCTTCCTGCCTCAAATAGCGACCGGCAGGCCGAGTACCGAAACTACCGTTAACCTGGCCACTGATAACGATGGTGACTCGTACAACGTGCAATCGAAAATTAATTTTATTTATACGCCCCAATTAGGCGATAAACATAACCTGCAGGCTTTATTATCATTTCAAACCGACGAAACTAGCACAGCATCTTACAGTTCGACCAATTCTAATACGGCATCTTCGTTTTTGCAGGATCCATCTAATGCGTCGCAAGTGAATCCTTCATTAAATTCCGTTCAAGGCCTGTCGAGAAGTATAGGCATGTTGCTGCAAGGACAATACTCGTTTGTAGACCGGTATATCATAAGCCTTAATGGCCGTGTAGACGGCAACTCAAAGTTTGGCCCTAACAACCGATATGGCTTTTTTCCGGGTGTAGCTGCAAGATGGCGCATATCGGGTGAGCCCTTCATGAAAAACCTTACCTTCCTGGACGAGCTAAGCCTGAGGCTAAGTTACGGCGCATCCGGAGAAGCCCCTGATGCCAGCTATTATAATACTTACACCCCTTTTAATTTTACCTATAACGGCAGGGCAGCAGTTGCACCGTCAAACATCGAACTTTCATCGCTTAAATGGCAAACGCTCATTGGTAAGAACCTTGGTATAAATTTGGGTGTATTGAAAAACCGCATCATCGCATCAGCTGAGTTTTATCAAAACACGACCAAGGATTTGTTTTATAAAGGCCTTAACGTGTCGACAACTTCTGGCTTTCAGTCGGTTGATATGAACATCGGCACCGTTGATAATAATGGCTGGGAAATAGGTATCAATACTATACCTTTTAAAAGCCAGAAGTTGATCATTGGCTTTGATTTTAACATTGCGCGTAATGTTAACAGCATTACTGCGGTATCCGACGATTACCCGCGCGAAAGCTCAGTTGGCGTGCCGGGATTGGGTAAATACAAATCATACCTTATACTGGGCAACCCATTTGGCTCCTATTACGGCTTTAAATATAAGGGCGTTTATAAAGACAAAAATGCAACCATCGCTACCGATGAAAACGGTAAACCTATTGTCGGACCCAATGGGCAAATCATCTATATGCGCTACAATTACCCGCAGATAGATTACACATTCCAACCTGGCGATGCTATTTACGAAGATATCAACCACGATGGCAACATTGATTACCGCGATATGGTTTACCTCGGCAACGGTATCCCCAAATTTGTTGGAGGTTTCGGCCCCTCGATAACCATTAACGGCAATTTTACCTTAAAAGCTTTTTTCAACTTTCGCTGGGGGTATGATATTGTGAATGGCGCTAAAATTACTACCACTAATATGTACGGTGTTAATAACCAAAGCACAGCGGTATTAAGAAGGTGGCGTAATCCGGGTGATGTTACCGATATACCAAGGGCGCTATACGGTGTAGGCTACAACTGGCTGGGTTCTGACCGTTATGTTGAAGACGCCTCATTTGTAAAGCTGGCATCGGTAACCGCGCGCTATAATTTACCGAAGCTGCTGGTGCAAAAATTACACATCAACATGGCCAGTATTTATTTTACCGGTCAAAACTTAGCTATCTGGACAAATTATACAGGCCAAAACCCAGATATATCAACAGTGGGCTCTGTTAATCCTTTCAGTTACCCGGTTGATAATGCTTTAACGCCTCCGGCAATTCAATATACATTAGGTCTTTCAGTAGGATTTTAAATAGGAGCAATAAACAAATGACTAAAAATATTAACTATAAAGTTTTGCTGCTGGTTGTGCTGTTAACAGCCGGTGTGTCGCCATCGTGCAATAAATATCTGGATGTCAAGCCGCAGGATGGTTTGATAAGGCAGGATTACTGGAAGACAAAAGAGCAACTGGACGCCAGTGTTGCGGGTTGTTATGCTTCATTAATAGCCCCTACTACAAGTAAATCTATCCCGCTGGCCAAATATCTGTTTGCTTGGGGCGAACTGCGTGCCGATATGGTACAGTCTACTAATGACCCCGCAGCGTCAGGCCAGTCGTCATCAGGGTTAAGTACACTACAGCGCGATGAACTGGATATGTTGCACGACGACCTGGTGTCATCTAATTCGTTAACTAACTGGGAGGCCGTTTATAGAACCATTAACTACTGTAATACCGTAATTAAATTTGGCCCCGACGTTATTAAAAGCGATAATACGTTAACTCAGCCGGCTTTAAATGCCTACTTGGCAGAGGCACGTACGCTAAGGGCGCTGATGTATTTTTACTTGTTGCGCACTTTTGGTGAAGTACCGCTAAAACTTGAGCCGACCGTAAGCGATACCGATTTAAAACCTATCGCAAAAAGCAGCCAGCAGGATGTTTACGGTCAGATCATTAGCGATCTAAAATTTGCCGCGCAATATGCCGTGCCGACATACGGTAACCTGGCCGATGATAAGGGCAGGATCACTAAATATACAGCATACACCATTATGGCCGATGCGTATTTGTGGATGGAAGATTACCAGGATTGTATTAATGCCTGCGATGTGGTTATTCAATCGAACATGTATCAGTTGCTGCCACAAGGTATACAACAAAGCGATTTCTTTAACAATGTTTATAATAACGGTAACTCGGTAGAGGGGATATTTGAGTTTCAGTATAACCTGCAGGCGCTCAATCCTTTTTACAATATGTTCTCAAATACATCCCACGAGTTTATGGCTGCCGATTGGATAGTGGCCGGCGACCTGTACGGGATAGATCTAGTCGACCTCACAAATAAAGACATCAGGGGAAGCGGCACCTCTTATTTTGAAGCGAGTGGCGAAATACACAAGTTTACAGCTAACCGCACAGCAACAACATCATACATCCATTGGTTTGCATACCGGTACGCCGATGTATTGTTAATGAAAGCAGAAGCGCTGGCCTGGGTTGCACCGGGTAATGTAGCCAATGGTACACAGGCTATCGGCCTTGTACACCAGATCAGGGCTAACCGCCATGCGCTTGCAGCCATTAATAGTGTCGCTGTAACCGATCCCGATCCAACATCGGCCCTAGCCGTTTCAACCTATGTTTTTAACGAACGTGCCCGTGAATTTGCATTTGAAGGCAAACGTTGGTACGACATTTTACGCAATGCAAAACGCAATAATTACGCTAACGAAAGCATCTTACTAGATATAGTTGCCGCAAGTGCGCTGCCAAGTAAACAGCAATCTGTGATTAATAAATATAAAGATCACCGCAGCCATTACCTGCCTATTTATTCTTACGAATTGCAAACTAATAACTTACTGGTTCAAAACTCTTTTTATCAATAATTCGATGACGATGGAAAATTTTTTTAAGAAACCGATCAGATACGTTATGCTTTTGAGCATACTATCTGTATGTATCTGGGGTTGTGTAAAGGAAACGATCAAACACACCACATCGGATACGGTAAATATCACCCAATATTTTGAAAACAACCCTGACCAGTTTTCGGAGCTCAGCAAAATATTAAAGCTATCCGAAACGGCATCGTACTTAAAAGCGTATGGCTCATATACCTTTTTTGCGCCAACTAACACTGCAATAAAGCAATACCTTAAAGATATTGGCAAAAGTGCGGTAGAAGATGTGAGCGCCAGCGATTGGAAAGACTTTATAAAGTTTCATTTATTGCAGGATTCGATACCTGTATCAAGATTTACCGACGGCAAACTGCCTAATTTAACCATGTACGGCCAGTACTTAATAACAACGGCCATTAACGTAGGCGGCATAACCAAAATATGGGTAAACAGGCAGGCTTTTATTATTACCCCCAACATATCGGTTGGTAATGGTATCATCCACATCATCGATCACGTGTTGATACCCGCTCATTTAACATTGGCCCAAACCATTGAAGCAAATCCTAAGTACAGCATCTTTACGCAGATACTGAAGGCAACCACTTTATACGATACCCTGAATGTTGTACCGACAAATAATCCCGACAGTGCAAAGCGATGGCTAACAGTAATAGCGCAAACCGATTCGGTTTTTAATGTAGCGGGGTTTAGTAACTACGCATCGGTTTTGGCTAAGTATTCAAATACAGGTAATTCTAAACTGGCGACCGATAGCCTGCACCTGTTTATGGACAACCACATTTTATACGGTGCAAAATACCTAGCCGATATTATTCAGCAAACAGCGCAGCCAACACTTGCACCATCACAAGTGTTAACTACCAAATTATCGGGACAAAACGTATTGATAAACGATGATAATTTTAACGGGATATACGAGCCTGGTTTTATTCTAAACCGCCCTTACAGCGATGTATCGGCCAACAACGGGGTATTGCACGACGCTTCAAAACACTTTATCATCAAGGTCAGGTATCCTTATGCTGTGTTTTTTGATGTTTGTGCCATTCCTGACATTATGAAAAATACGGCCATCTATAAAAAGGCCAATTATATTTATTTAACCGATGCCGAAGTTAAAGCCATCGCCGACATTAAGTTTTCGGATCCCATTAGTACCAACACCGCCAATACTCCGCAATACCTGTATGGCACCGGGCAGGGTACAAGCAAAACATCGTACAATGTCGACGTTTTAAAAGTGCCGTTGGGAGTTAATGGTAACTACCCTTCGTGGGTTGAGTTCAGAACACCGTTATTGGTACGCGGCCAGTATAAAGTTTGGGTAGGTTATTTCCAGCAACAGCAATCAAGCAGTAACGGCGGTACCTCGTGCGAAGTGGCGGCCACTATAGGCCTTGACGGCACGACGGACCGTAATCCACTGGCTAATGCACGTACCTTAAACTTTATTACCAAACGCCCGGGCTTAAGCAAAACGGTAAATGGTGTAAGTGTTATTGATGTAGACGCCGAAGAAGCCATCGGTTTTAAAACCTATATGGCGAGCACCGCGGGCTCGCAGGTGGCCAGGTTAATGGGTGTGGTGAATATTACCACTACAGGTCGCTATTGGTTCAGGCTCACAGCAATCAACGGTTCGCAAACCACCAATAATGTTGATATGCTCCAGTTTATACCGGTTAACGCCAATCAACAAATTCCAAAGTTTAACCCGGACGGCTCTATTATACCTTAATAAGCCAACCGGTTAACACTAAAATATTATACAAATTATTAATTGTAAAATGATCAAATCTAAAATAACATACACAATATGCACCGCATTACTGCTGGCCATGGTTATGTTTTCGGCCTGTAAAAAAGGCTGGGATACGCATAATGCCATTACAGAAGAGGCGCTTAATAAAACGTTAGCACAGCAAATCGCGGAGTCGGCCGATTTAAGCGCATTTAACGGTTATCTGGTAAAAACGGGGTATGACAAAGTATTGGCGTCGTCAAGATCATTTACCGTTTGGGCGCCTACCAATGCTGCCATGCAAAACATAGATCCGTCCATCGTAACGGACACGGCAAAGCTTAAACTATTTGTACAAAACCATATTTCATACCAGGCTTATTTTGTGAGGATGCCGCAGCCATCACTCAAAATAAAAACACTAAGCGGCAAGAACATCACCTTTACGGCAACTACGTTTGATGATGCCAATATTGTTAAAGCGGATGTCTATGTAAACAACGGAGTATTGCACACAATCGATCTGGCATCGGCACCTAAGCCAAATGCGTACGAATTTTTAATGAGCTCAGCATCGGCTGCAAAGCAAAAAACATTTATTCAAGGCCTTGTTCATACCGAAATTGATACTTCAAAAGGTGTGCGCCTGTATGTTGATCCTGTCACTAAAAAAACCGTGTTTCAGGCCGGCACTACTTTTCCTGTACAAAAGAACAGCTATTTTCAAAAGGTGGCTGATATCAGCAGCGAGGATAGCCTTGTTACTTACATTATTTTGAATGACCAGGCTTATGATAACGAGAAGAGCAAAATAAGCAAGTATTATAATGTGAGTACATCTGCTACAACTACCGATAGCCTCACCCAATTTGCAGTGGTAAAGGACCTGGTTATCAATCACGTATATAATGTCAACAGCCTACCCGATTCAATGATGTCGGTTACCGGTGTACAGATACACCTGGACAAAACCGCCATTGTCGAAACCCGCCAATTGAGTAATGGCGTAGCGTATGTGGTAAACAGTATAAGTTATAAGATATTCCAGAACAAGATACCCAATATCATTATCCAGGGCGAAGTTCTGGATTCATTGCGTGTGCCTTCGTCGATATCCATTAAAACCAAAAAAACTCCCGCTGGGGTAAAGTATACTGATGTTCAAAACGCCAGTATCACCTCCAGCCCCGATCCGCTTTATTATTACAGGTATAAAACGGTAGTTAACTCGGCTAAATACAATGTTTACTGGCGTGCGGTTAACGATATCTATACAACGCCATTTAATATGAAGGTTGACTTTAGCCCTACGTCGCATTATCCAAAAGCTGCCGAAACGCCGCTGGCTACGTTAGGTTATAACTCATCGGGCATATTGAATTATAGCGAGGTTTTTCTGGGCACTTATACACCTGCTAACTACGGCACGCTGTACACCTTTTTGGTTTCGGCTACGGGCGTAGTAAGCACCGCGCCAACAGCGCTTTCGCTCGATTATATCAAATTGGTACCCATTAACTAATAAAGAATTTATGCATTTTTTTACAAAACCGGTAAAAATATTTCTAGTACAAAGCGTTTTGGTCGTCTTTACCATTGCGCAGTTATATGCCCAGAAGGCAACACCTGCCAATACGCAAACTAAAGGCAAAGCTACTGCCGAGAGGGTACAGGCAAGCGGCGTAGTTAAAGAGGCTTCGACTGGTAAACCGCTGCCTGGGATCAATATTTCGGTTGCCGGTTTTTCGGCAGCTTTAACCGATGATAAAGGTCAGTTTAAAATAGATATACCCAATAAACAAGCTGTACTTACTATATCGGGACCTGGCTACCAGCGCAAAGAACTTCCCTTGAAAGGTAGTACCACTCCTATTGTGGTAAATTTGTTCGAAGACACGTACAATTCGGCCTACAGCCTGGTTACACTCCCATACGGCGCGGATTCAAAAAACAAAACGCCTTACGCCGTATCTGCCGTTAATATGCAAGGTACCTGGGATCATCCCCTGGAAACACCGGATTCTTACCTGCAAGGCCGTATGGCTGGCCTGGATGCAGTCAAACGCTCAGGCACTCCAGATATTGGCGCCGATTTGTTGTTACGTGGTTATAATTCTCTTTATGCAAATACGCAGCCATTAGTGGTGGTGGACGGGATGATATACGATACCAATAACTATGGCACATCATTAATTGCGGGCCATACCACCAACAGGCTGGCAGATATCGATATTAAGGATATAGACAATATCACCCTGATAAAGGACGGCGCCGCTATGTATGGGACACGTGGCGCCAACGGTGTTTTGCTTATTACCACGGGACGCGCAAAAGACGTGGCAACGCGTCTTGATTTTTCGGCCTATGGTGGCTATAACGGCAATGTAAAACAATTACCGGTTATGAATGCTGCCGATTACCGGATATATCTTGCCGATGTGCTTAAAACGGCGCCCGGTATGACTGACGCTGCTATCCAATCGCAACCCTATTTTAACGACAATCCGAACCCCGATTATTATACCTACCACCAAAATACAAACTGGCAGGATAAAGTAACCGGCAATGGTTACAGCCAGAATTATTATTTAAAAGTAACCGGCGGTGATGATATAGCAACCTATGCCCTATCAATGGGGTACCTGAAAAATAGCGGCTTAACAAGCAATACTAACCTTACCCGCTACCAAACCAGGTTTAATGCTAATCTTAACCTGTCAAAAAAGCTTGTCGCAAAAATAAATGTTGCGTTTACCAAAAGCGAGCAAAACCTGCGCGATCAGGGCCTGGCTTATAACACAAACCCACTTTATTTAGCCCTGGTAAAAGCACCTTTTTTATCGCCGTACGAAGTTTCATCAACGGGGGCGCTATCTCCCAATATTGCCGATATCGATATATTTGGCATGAGCAACCCGTTTGCCGCGGTGAGCACTAAAGTGCAGGATATTAACCGCAGTTACCGGTTCTCGGGTTCGGCCGGGTTCGACTATATATTGAATAGCAGGTTTACCTTATCAACCCTACTGGGTCTTACTTTTGATAAGGTGCGCGAGAATATATTTATTCCCCAAAATGGTATTGCGCCTCAAACTTTTAACAATTTTATTGCGAGCGATGAGGCCGGGGCAAATGTTCAGCGTTTGTCCTCACTATATAACGATACCCGTTTGTCGTACAAAACAAAGTTCAATGCTGACCATAGTTTATCGGCTAATCTGGGTTTCAGGTATAATAGTAACAAAAGCGAATCAGATAACGGAATTGGATACAATACTGCCAGCGACAATTTCTTAACCTTAGGCGGCACTGTTAATTCGACACGCGATATTGCGGGTACATTAGGTAAATGGAACTGGCTAAATACTTATTTCAATACCGATTACTCCGCGTTCAGCAAATATTTTCTATCGTTTAACTTAGCCGTTGATGGTTCATCGCGCTTTGGCACCCAGATACCCGGCTCGCTAACTATAAACGGGTTTAAATACGCGGCATTGCCATCATTATCGGCAGCATGGCTCATCTCGTCCGAAAAATTTATGGCCAATTATAAATTTATCGAATCGTTAAAATTAAGGGCGAGTTATGGTTTTGTTGGCAACGACGATATTGGTAATTACGCAGCTAAAACTTATTACGTGGCGCAAAACTTTGTTAACCGCGAGGGTTTGGTACGCGGCAACATTGGCGATCCTGGTTTGAAATGGGAAACTACAGCCAAGATGAATTTAGGTATCGATGCTTCGATGTTAAGCGAGCGCCTAACCTTAAGCGTAGATGTTTACCATAACAAAACATCCGACATGCTGATCTACCAGCCGGCCATAACCGCCTCCGGCTTTAATTATGCGGTAAGCAACAACGGTACAATGCGCAACAATGGTATTGAGCTGGCTGTTAACGGCCGGTTAATCAATAAAGCGGCTTTAAAATGGGATATGGGCCTTAATATTGCCGCAACACGCAATCAAGTACTTGGTTTGCCCAATGGCAGCTTTACCACAACTTACGGTGGTGCAACCTTACTTACCAGCGTAGGCATGCCCGCAAATATGTTTTATGGTTATCAAACAAACGGCATATATAGGTCTGATGCGGAAGCAGCAGCGGCCGGCCTGACCTATAAAGACGTTAACGGAAATTTGATTGCGCCGCGCGGTGGTGACGTTCGTTTTGCGGATGTGAATAATGATAAGGTGATAGATGAAAAGGACAAACAGATAATAGGTAACCCCAACCCTAAATACTCCGGCGCTTATAACAATACGTTAAACTATAAAAGATGGACCTTAAATGCGTTGTTTTCATTTAGCATAGGTAATCAGTTATATAATGGCACACGTGCCGCACTCGAATCGATGAGCGGTGCGCAAAACCAAACCATGTATGCCATTAATCGCTGGCGCAGCAACGGGCAGAATACCGATGTGCCGCGTGCTGCCTGGGGCGACCCTGCCGGTAACGCACGCTTCTCTGACCGCTGGATAGAAGACGGCTCTTATCTGCGACTTAAAAATGTATCCCTGAGCTACAATATCCCTGTAAAGGGCAGCGTGTTTAGATCGGCAACAGTTTACGCAACCGGCAGCAACGTTTTTGTCATCACCCGCTATCTGGGCTACGACCCTGAGTTTAGCGCAGCAAGCAGCCCCTATGCCCGTGGGGTGGATATTGGGCTTGAGCCGCAAATCAGGTCGGTACAATTGGGCGTACGTATAGGCCTGTAATTAATAAAAGAAGTGGTTATCATAACACAATAAATAGTATATGAACAAAGTTTTTTCAGGTTTAATTAAAAAATCATTATTGCTGATGTTATGCATGGGCAGTATGGTATCATGTAAAAAAACCTTTGATATTCAGCCCGAAGATGCGTTACAGCAAGATCAGGTTTATCAGAGCATATATGATGCCGATGGTGCGATATTAGGAATATACGGACAATTTGTTGGCCTGGCCGACAGGTATGTTTTGCTAAATGAACTGCGGGGCGACCTGTTGGATATTACTCCGAATGCCAATGTGTATTTAAAACAGCTAAGCACACATACGGTAACATCCGACAACCCCTATGCCGATCCGCGGCCGTTTTACAAGGTGATTAACAACTGCAACGACGCGTTGGCTAATTTTACCATCATGAGGCAGAAAAAGCTGCTTGACGATAACCAATATTATCAACGCTATGCCGATGTCGGCATATTGCGTAGCTGGTTATACCTGCAGGTGGGCATACATTACGGTAACGTACCTTATGTAACCGACCCGATCGCTAATGTTAATGACCTTGCCGATGCTTCAAAGTTTCCCAGACTTACGTTTGATCAGCTACTCGACCAGCTGATAACTTTTACAGAAGCGATTCCAAAACAATATCTCGATCAGAATACATCGGCAGCGAGCCCAACCTTAATAATGGCTACGAGCACCTACCCGATCAAAGACGGCGTATCCAAATTTTTCATTCACCGCAGAAGCTTTCTAGGCGATCTGAACCTGTGGAAAGGGAACTACCTTAAGGCTGCATCGTATTATAAAGATGCCATGGAAACTGCGAGCAATACTGTATCTTCTGCCGACTTTTCTATTAGTTTATACGATACCTACCGTGTTGGTAATGATAACAGCGGGCGCAATACCCTGTTAACAACTGGAACTATCAACCCATGGCAAAACATATTTTCCAATCCGCTACAGGAGGCAGAAACTAATTTTGAAAAGATGTGGATTCTGCCCCTCGATCAGAGCTTTTCGGTCAATCCGTTTATTGATCTATTCTCCGCTTCCGCGGGATATTTGGTAAAACCATCCACATTATCCATCAGCAACTGGGATAATCAAACCCGTTTCGACGGCAGTATAGGCGATAGAAGAGGGCTCAATGCATCGTACAGAATAACCAGTGGCCAACCCGAAGTGTTAAAATACGTAAGCAATTTTAGCCCGCTAACACCGCTTACCACTAAAACCGGTATCTGGTTGCTTTACCGCGCGGCAACACTCCATTTACGCTATGCCGAGGCTGCCAATCAGCAAGGTCGTAACCAGCTCGCCGGTGTTTTAATCAACGATGGCTTATATACGGGTCTGCCTACCAAGGTATCGACATACAATGGTTTGCCCGATAGCTATCCGTTCAATTTCGACGCCTCGAAAGGTGCTGTTAACGGTGTTTGGTATCGTAATATCGGTATTCGCGGCCGGGCGGTTGATCAAAACGTTACTTTTGATCCGAATAATCTCACTATTGACACCGAAAATAAAATCATAAATGAAGCAGCGCTTGAAACAGCTTACGAAGGTTACCGCTGGGCTGATTTGCTGCGCATTGCTTTAAGAAGGCAAGCAACTGACCCAAATTATCTGTCGAATAAAATAGGTGCCAAGTTTGATGCTGCGGGCAGCCCTGATGCTGCAGCCGTAAAGGCACGTTTGGCCGATAAGGCAAATTGGTACCTCCCATTTAAATGGCAATAATAACCTACGCTTAAAACACTGCTATATAAAACCGTCATGTCTAAAAAAATCTACCTTACTACTTTTATCATTTTATTATCCCTGTATACTTATGCCCAGCAGCTGGCATTTCCGGGCGCCGAAGGTTTTGGCCGGTTTGCCTGCGGTGGCCGTGGCGGCAGTGTTTACCATGTAACTAATCTCGATGACTCGGGCGCAGGCTCCTTTCGCGATGCAGTAAGCATGCCGGGCCGCACGG
>Ga0209026_1000420_pt1 | contig 36034 bp, 35 predicted proteins | sample AraplaCL_Col_mCL_FD_184262 | JGI IMG/M metagenome (GOLD analysis project Ga0209026, IMG submission 184262) | Arabidopsis root microbial communities from the University of North Carolina, USA - plate scrape CL_Col_mCL (SPAdes) (version 2) | ecosystem: Host-associated > Plants > Roots >... | reverse complement strand
GGCCAGCTTCATGGATTATGATTTGGGATACTTCGATGACGAGACATGCAGGCTCGAACCACTCCAAAACCCCTTCGGGCCAAAAGTGTTACCCATGTCTCCGATATAAACCGTAACCTATGTGTCCGGAATGGACCAAGAGGAGATGGTGCCCAGAGGCGGATTCGAACCACCGACACGCGGATTTTCAGTCCGCACGTCGATCGATGTTCGAATGCAGACGACAAATCACGCAAAGCCGCTCGGAAGCCGAAGAGGTCTCACACCTCTAATCGTGTAATTTGATTGAGTCGGTGGAAGGGCCATATGGTTCAAGGCTGGAAACCAAATGTCATTTCGATTCGTTCACACCGCAGACATTCATCTCGACTCGCCACTGCGTTCGCTGGCGATGCGAAACTCCGACCTTGCCGAACTCGTCGGAGACGCCAGCCGCCAGGCGTTCGTCTCGATCGTGGATCTCTGCCTTGCCGAACGTGTCGATGCGCTGGTCATTGCCGGCGATCTCTATGATGGCGACCAGACATCGATGAAAACCGCTCGCTTCCTGGCCACCCAGATGATGCGCCTGCACCAGGCCGGCATCAGGGTCTTCAAGATCCGCGGCAATCACGACGCCCTGTCGCGCATATCGAAACAGCTGGTGTTCCCGGACACGGTGACGATCTTCGGCGGCCGCCCCCAGTCCGTGCTGCAGACCGCCGGGGGGCTCGACGTTGCGTTCCATGGCTTGAGCTTTGCCAGCCCCAAGGCGCCGGACAGCCTGCTCCCTAAATATTCAAATCCGCGGGAGGGCGCGGTCAACGTCGGGATCATGCATACGAGCCTGGCAGGATCGCCGGGGCACGACGACTACGCCCCCTGCGCTGTCGCTGACCTGCATGCCCATGGATTCGACTACTGGGCGCTTGGGCACATCCATGTGCGCCAAGTCCATCCTGGGGCTAGCACCGTCGTGATGCCAGGAATTCCGCAGGGCAGGGACATCAACGAGGCCGGCGAGAAGTCCGTCACCCTGGTGACGATACGCGACGACCGCAGCGTCGAGATCGAGGAGAGGCTGACCAGTATCGCGCAATTCGAAAGGGTAACCGTCGACGTCACGGACGCGGTGGAGTGGTCCGATGTCGTCGGACGAGTCCGCGCCGCGCTCGAAAATGTCCGCGCCTCCGTCAGGTCCCGCCATGCTGTGGTCCGTCTCCGCCTGAACGGGGCGTCCCCTCTGTCCTGGGCGCTGATCCGCGACCGCGACCTGCTGCTCGCAGAAGCTGAGCAGGTCGCGGAACAGGTTGGCGAAATCTGGGTGGAGAAGTTCGAACTTAACGTCTCGCCACCCGCAGCCGAAACATCGGACGGTGTCGCTGATCCGATTTTCGAACTCGCAGGGTCCATGCGTGCCGATGCCAGCTCCGATGCCTTTCGCGCTGAGGCGAGGGCCCTCGTCCAGAAAATGATCGCGGATCTTCCGCCCGACGGGCGCGGTTTCGCCGGCAAGGACGAGGCTGAGCTGGAGCTGTTCCTCGACAGGGTGCTTGCCAACGGCTCCGACCTGGTTACCGCCCGCCTCAAAGCCGGTGGATCACAATGAGGCTACGGCGACTTGATCTCATCCGTTATGGCAAGTTCACCGACAGGACGATCGACTTCGGGCCAAAACCGGAATCGGGCCCCGACCTGCATATTGTCTTCGGATTGAACGAGGCCGGCAAGTCGACCGCGCTCGCCGGCTATCTCGACCTGCTGTTCGGCATCGAGGAACGCAGCCGCTACAACTTCCTGCACGAGTATAGCGCGATGCGCATCGGCGGAGTGCTCGAACTCGGCGGCGCGGAGCACACGTTTACACGCACGAAACAGCGCATCAACTCATTGTTGAACGAGACTGGGCAACCAGTCAGCGAAATGGCGATATCGGCACATCTGGCCGGCCTGTCCCGCGACGCATACGAGACCATGTTCTCGTTGGACGACGAAACGCTGGAAGCAGGTGGAAAATCAATCCTGGAATCGCGCGGCGACCTGGGCAAGCTGCTGTTTACGGCCAGCGCCGGCCTCGGGCACGCAAGCGATACATTGAGCGTGCTCGAGGCCGAGGCGGACAGGCTCTATCGCAAACAGGCACAGGGAACCGACCTTGCCCTGCTCAAGAAGCGGCTTGCCGAACTGAAGGCAAAGAGGGAGGGCATCGACACCCTGGCCTCGACGTTCGAGACGCTTGAGGCCGAGCGCCTGGACGCGACGGAAAAGTATAATCGTAGCATCGCCGAACGCTCGGTGCTGTCGGCCCGGCTGGATACGATCGCCAAGTATCTTCGCGTGATGCCGGTCGTTGCCGACATCCGGCGCAAGCAGGCCCAACTGGCCGAGTTGCCTGAAATCGCGTCACCGCCTCGGACGTGGACCGGCAGCGTCGCTGACATGATCGAGGCCGACGCCAGTCTGAGAACGCGGCTGTCGGCTAGCGAGGACGAGCTCGCGCGGGTGACGACGAAAATCGCCTCGGTCGACGTGGACGCGGTGATCCTTACGATTTCCGAACGGGTTCGCGGCCTGGCCGACCGCAAGGTGCGCCACGTCTCGGCCGGCCTCGACCTGCCGAGCCGCAGGACGGAACTGCAGATCCTCGACAATGCCGTGGCGACCTGCCTTGCTGCACTGGGAAAGTCCTCCGAACCAAACCCCGCCAAACTGCTGTTGCCTGCCGCAACCATTGGCGCCGTGCGCACCACGCTTGAGCAGCGATCCGGGGTCGTTGCGGGAGTGCGTGTGGCGCGCGAGGAAGCCGCGGCCGCTGCCGATGCACTCCAGGCGGCTCGCGAGCGGGTCGGCGAAGAACGGGCGGTGCCCGAGCCTGCCAGGGCCAGGCTGGTGTCGGCTTTGTCGGCGGCAAGGGCCAGCGGGCACGTGAGCGAGACCAAGGCGGCGCGCGAGGCAGCGGATGCAGCAGCAATTCGATGGCAAGCCGCGATTGCGCGCTTGCATCCCTGGTCGGGAGATGCTCAGGCATTGGCCAGCATCGCCGTTCCGAATCCTGGACAGATTGGCGCCTGGAAGGTTCTTGCCGCAGAGCTGGGCAAGGGCAGGGGCGTTCTTGCCGAACGTCTCGCCGAGCACCAGGGCAATCACGATCTGCTTGCGGCCCGACTCAATGCCCTTCGTGCCTCGGTCGATGTCAGCGACGATGATGTGGCGGGCACCATTCGGCGCGCCCGCGACGAGGCCTGGGCAAGGCATCGCACTGACCTGACTGGGGAAACCGCGGATCACTTCGCGGCAGCACTGGTCCGGGACGACAGCGTCGGAGCCGGCCGCCTGGCCAACGCCCGCGAGCTCGTCGAGATCCGCGGCACAAATCGCAACCTCGCTGAAGCCGCCGCCAACATCGCGCATACGCGCGACCAACTTGCGCGCAACGGCTCGCAGCAGGAGGCAATGATCTTGGAAATGCGCTCGGCCGCAAGGCACTTGCTCGGACGGTGCCAGGGAGCTTCCGCCGAACAGCTGGTCGACGTGATTGAGGATCGCATTGCTGCGCGCATCGATGCGCTCGCCGCATGGGAGGAGATCGAGCTTTGTCGTAAGAAGACCGAGCGCGCGGTTGATCAGGAAAGCCGAATACGGCTGGAACTGAGCGGCGCACTGGCGAGCGTCGGCCTCGGATCGGATCCTGAGAATAGCCTGGCAACCGCGATGGCGGTGGCAGAGCTGTTTCTTGAGCGGCAATTCAAAGTGGACGCCGAGCGCACCGAGGCGCTCAGGACAGTTGATACCAGGCAAGAGGATCTGGCAGCCAGGCGCCGCGCCAAGGAGGTCGCGGAGCAGCGTGAGGACCAATGGCTGGCCGGTGTTGCCGAAGCGCTCAAGGGCACCTGGCTCGAGAACGGCATCTCGGCATCTGGGCTTGGCGGGGTGCTGGATCAATTAATCGAGCTGGCCAAATGTCTTCAGGACCGGGCCGCCATGCAATTGCGTATCGACAAGATGGAAGCCGACAGGGACAATTTCCTGGTTGAGGTCAGCGCTGTCGCGGCCGAAGCGGGCGAGACGGCCAGAGACGACGAACCGGAACAGCTGGCCATTCGGCTTGCCGAGCGCCTGGAGCAGGCCGAGCGCACGCGAGAGGCAAAGGCAAGCCTCGTCAATGACCTGCGGCGCCTGGAGGACCAGCGTGGAATTCTAGACGCCGAAATTTCGGCGCATGAGCGCCGCAAGAACGAGGTCCTGAGCGTCTTTGGGGTGACCACGTTGGCGGACGTCGTGCAACGCGACGAATTGCTGCGCGACAGGGACCGCCTGCGCACGGAAGTGGCCCAACTTGAGGAGCAGGTTTCGTCGGAGCTCGCGGTGGCAGGGTTCGAGAAGGCGCGCTCGATATTGGAGGCTCTCGATCTCGACAGTCTCGCAATCGAGAAGGCCGAAGCCGAACAACGGCTTCACGACCTTGACGAGGCATTACAGCAGCAGCTCATTCGGCAGACGCGCGCGACCGACAAGCTCGACGCCATTGGCGGTGACAGCGCAGTTGCCCGCATAGAGGCCGAACGGGGCACCGTCCTTCTGGAAATCGAAGAAAAGGCCGTCCGTTTTATCGAGCTGAAACTGGGAGTACTGTCGGCTGGAAATGCTCTGCGCCTCTATCGCGAGCGCCACCGCTCTGGGATGATGAAGCGCGCGTCCGGCGCATTCGCGCTTATGACGCGCGGCCAGTACTCTGGCTTGGCAACGCAGCCAGTGAAGGGTGGGGAAGTCCTCATCGCGTTGCAGCGCGATGGGCAGTCCAAGGTCGCCGACGCGCTATCAAAGGGCGCGCGCTTTCAACTCTACCTGGCGCTCCGGCTTGCCGGGTATTATGAGTTTGCGCAATTTCGGCCCTCCGTGCCCTTCATCGCCGACGACATCATGGAAACCTTCGACCATGTCCGGTCCGAGGAGGTCTTCCGGTTGTTTGGCGAAATGGCAAATGCCGGTCAGGTGATCTACCTTACGCACCACCAGCACCTGTGCGAGATCGCCAAGGCTGTTGTGCCGGGCGTGGCGATCCATGAGCTAGCATGAGGCCGGGGTTTACGATGCGTTGCTCAAATACCGTGGTGCTCGATGTACATCTGTTAGCCAGTCTGATCGACATTCCAAGCGTCGGCTTTGGCGCCAGCTTTGCGCCTTATGTCGGTCGGTCGGATGAATGCAAGCTTTTACTCGCAAGCGCACACTCCGATTGCCGTATAGGTCGATGAAGAGAACGATGGGGCCTTGATGATCTGGTTCGAATCGTAAGGCCGTCCATAGGTGGTGCCGCGCCGGAAAAGACGATGGATGTTGACGTCGGTGAGCCGTTGGAGCTTTGTGGGATTCATGCGCCAGACGTAGGAGCCGAACGGCATCTGCCGGCCCTGGGAATCGCCTGCATAGTCAAAATCGTTATTGCGCTGGAAGTCTGCGACGAGTTCTGGATCGTCTTCGTCGGGCGCCAGAGAGTCAACGGCGCTCCACTGCGCCACCGGCATACGAGCTTCGCGGCCAGCCGCCTAGCAACCGCAGGATGCCCGCAGACGCTGCGCGCCGCCAGGTCCGAGCGGTACGATGATCGTCAGCTCCAAAACCTTGCCCAGACGAGCGCCGACGCGACCGGCGCTTCCTGTCGCCGGCGGGCGGCCTTCTTACCGACGTGCCGGGGGTGGCGAAAAGTTCCAGAAACTGCTGAATTTTTTTCGACGTCCGGTCCGCTCCGGTCTGGGGCTCGAGTGCCGCGGGCGTGCCTTTTTGGATGCTTTTCTTTGGCGTACGCTGAATGGCCTCTAAATGAAGCGCAAATACTGTGGGTGCCAGTAAAGCCGATCAAATCGCGCCAAATTGATGTAAGCCGTTGAGTTTGTGCGAGGTATTCAGGGCAGTCTGCGGTGAACGCGGACTTCACGGCAGCGTCGGCCGAGCGGTTCAGCAGCACGATCACACAGTTGGAACAAGTCGCTGGGCGCGGTTCCGTAGGCGAACTTATTCAACCCAGAGAGTGCAGCCTAGGCGCGTATGAATGCCAGCAGGTCGGCATTGAGCACATCCGCATTCACTGTAGGATCCCGCGGCTGGCCTCTTTCACCACTGCTTGTAAAGCGGAAGGTTGTTTGCCACTCGTTTGCATGACGGCGACCCCGCCCGTTCTTGGGGCGCAGACTAATCAACTTTTTGAGCGCTGAAATCCATCAAAGGCATGATGCGGTCACGACAGGAGAGCGATATCGACAACGGCGGTCAATGTTGACAGGCAAACCTTTGTCTTGGACGACGCCGGTCGGTTCGCCGTCTTCAGCGCCCTTGCTCATGTCATCGAGCCGCGAGCCTTCTGTGCCGCCTCGCTCCTGTCAGGAAGAAGGCCTGGGTGGTCTACGCCAAGGCCGCCGGTCGCCGGCTCTGAGGCGGTGCGCGCTATCCGTCGCGCTACACCCACAGGGTCGCGATCTCGAACCGGCGTCTGATCGCCTTCGACGAGGTTGGCGTCACCTTCCGCTACAAGGATTATCGCCGCAACGGCGCCGACCACCAGCGCGTCATGCTGCTAGGCGGGGTGTCCCTGATGGTCATTGTGTGGGCAGCGGCTGAAACGACGTTTGGCGAACATGCCGGTTTGTTCACGACGGCTGGCGCAGCGTCGTCAGATAAGCTGTCGGGAACTAATGTGCGGCCTTGAAGTTGTGCATACGCCCGGGTGTCCCCTCAACCGGGCAGGTCAACAGGGAGCCCGTCACTGCCCTCAGTGACGGGCTTTTTTACGAGAGCGTGCGGTTTCTGGGCCATTTCCGTTGAATATGGAACCGAGAAATGATCGCCAAGTTTTGGAGCATTGCAGCGTTCCCTGCCCAGGCGCTGCATGACCGGGAGCAGGGACCCGTCTGCCCGGCCCTGCCGTGAATGGTGCGGGGGGCTCGGACGGTGGCTTCACTCGGCTAGGATGCTCTCGGCAACTCCAGCCCGTCAATTTTCCCGCTCCGGTTCGCTTCCGCCAGGCTGACTAAAAGATCTCGAGTAACTCCCGCTGGCTCCGACTGGCGGGCTTTTCCGCGTTTAACGGAAGGGGACGTTCATCCGGCGCTTAACTTCGCCCTAGCTTCCTGAGCAGTTTCGAAGGCGGTCTAGGTCAACTGTCCCATTGGGAGAAGTTCAACTTTGCCCGACACGAGGCTCATACGACACGTCCGTTCGCCATCATCTGACTGGTAGATTTTGAACGAGATCATGGCGTATTGAGCCTAAACTTCTACGTTGCGATGAGCTTGCGCGACCAGAACCGCCGCCAACCGGTTACCCGCGATTGCAAAGCAAGTTTATGCCCCTACGGCTAAGTAGGACCTAGCTGCCCTTACGCTTGCCAACGAGCCAATTATCCGACTGAAGCCTGATCCTGCCACTCTTTGGTCCGATTGATGGAACGGTCGAGGCAGATGTGCATTTCGTGGCCGGCAGCCGGACATGAGTCCCTTCATCGGCGGCCGGGAACACCCGCTGTTGGGGTGGCGGAATTTTCCGACGGTGAGTGTTCTCCGCTCCGGCGCCTCGCCCTGGCTGGGTGAGGCGCTGGCGCGGACCCCCAGAGTCTGAATAACCTTTCGTCTAACTGGCGCAAGAGGACCGAGGCACGATGACCGACAAGAGGGCGATTGCCGGCAAGAGAGTGGTTGTTTGCCATGAAATTCAAGTAGGCCTCGTCGAGGACGACGGCGGCTGCCGCGGCATCTTGTCAATGCTGACGACTGAAGGCGCTTTGGATATCTCGTTAGACCGGGCGACCGCCGATGCCATCGTGGACGCCATTGCAATTATCCGACCAAAGTTGGACCCCTGACATTGCTAACGTGCTAAGGTCGGCAATGTCCGATTTGCCGAAGCCCTTGATCCGAAAGCTCGAAAGCCTGGGCCCCGAGGAAGCGGGAGCGCATCGCCCTCAGGGTCATATGCCTAATTCAGGCGGGGGCTAATCCACCTTGATAGGCTATATGCAGGGCTGGAGCGGGCGATCTAGTTCCTGGATGCGTGTCCGTAAAAGCCGGTGGCAGACCAAGTTTAGCTGCGACCCAATTTCACCTTGGCGACGTCATCTTGGTAGTCTTCCTTTGGATCACCCATGCCGAGGAACATCTTCATGCCTGCGACAAGAGAGGACGCATCCTTCCAAACTTCTGCCTGGCCCGGGTCGAAACGCAGCAGGCATAGTTTCGGATCATCCTTTCCGCCCTCGAACCACGCCGCCACATAGCGATTCCAGAGCCGGTCAATCAATGCCGGGTCATTATGCACCTCCAAAGTCCCATCCACCGTCGCGAACAGGCTGTGGCCCTTGGCAGCATAAACCAATTGCGCCTTTTGAGTGGAAGTAGCGGCTTTGGCGAGGTCGGTCTCTTTGGAAGTGAAAAAGTAGATCACAGGCTGCTCGCCGTCGAACTGCGCCGTCATAGGTCGGGGACTGACGGACCGCGTCCCAACCATGGCCGTCATGTCGGATCGGATCGAACGCCAGAATTTGTCGGTGAACTCGTTATCTTGCTGCATATCTACAACCTCCACTCGGCTCAAGCCAACGTCGGATCTTATCAATTGTTCCGGGCCCGATGTCGCGTCTTACGAAGGCTCATGCTTTGGGTTGAGCGTTTCCGGCACGGATTTGGAAAAGCTCCTCGATGACGCTCATTTCACCAAAGAGCTTGAAGCGGCTGGAGAAGGAATAGATCCCTCAACGGTGCGGTGACTCTTCAGCACGAGGATCGCCATGGGCAAGGGATATCCGTTTCAGAAGCAACGCTGGAAGGCAAGCTGGGCGCCGGGACAGGACTCTCGGTCGACTGCCTCACGCGCAGGCGTGGAGCGTCCTTGGACGTCGGCGCTCTGATGCGACGGTTCGGCCCGGACCAGCCTTGTTTGCACTGGGATCTGTTGAAAATCATAACTGCCACGAGTGCCGCACCGCCGGCCGGAAGGGCGCGCTTTGACCGATTTTAGTAAGGAAGGAAAAGGCCGGCGCCCTGTTTTGATTGTTGGGGGTAGATGCCAGGCGCCGGCCTATTGGTTGCCACGAAGGAAACTTTAGCAGCGCCCTAGCTACATGCGGAATGGCGCGATCGCGGAAGTCTCTAGCCGCCATATGGATTTACTGGCGGCGGCGGGCTAACCCGTTGCTTGAGAAGCACAGGTGACCCGGCAATCCAACCGAGGGAGATCGAACTGCCGGGCCCCTAACCGACGGCGGATAGCGCAGGAGGCTCGCAGCCGGTGCGGTAAATATGCACAGATCCATTCGAGTGGCATCATTCGATTGGCGGCCTATCCACCCCGCCATCGCCATTCCAATGCCGGCGCGAAGCCTGATAGCAGAGCGGAACGCCTGCACGGGCGCTGCGATGGCTTGGGAGAGATCGTCAAAGATCGCCTCCATTCCAACATAAATCTCATGCCTCGGAAATCACTGGAAACACGGCCGGTAACGGTTGATTCAACCATTGCTGGTATTGTCGAAGGTAGGGTAAGCGGCTCCGACAGTGCGGCGGGGGCAGGGTTGCCGGAGCCGCCCGCGCAGTCGGATAGGGGTTTGACCGCGCTGTCCTACTTTGGAGCAGCGCGGTCAACGAACCGTTAAAATTTGCTGGAACTAATTAAGCGTGTGCTAATTGAGTCGCGATTTGCGAGTCTCGTGCATGCGTTTGAAATTCGTTCCTCCCCAGTTGCCTACCATGCACGACCGGCCGCCAGAGGGCGATGCCTGGTCGCATGAGATCAAGTTTGATGGGTATCGATCGCAGCTCGTCATTGAGCGGGAGAATGGCAATCCTGCTTTCGCCCTGATGGCAGAGCGCGGCACCGGGCGCTATGTCGGCAGAACGTTCATCACCTTGAACCGGGAATTGCGCGAACGCCTCTGGCAGCGTGTCCAGAAGCATGCCGGACCGGCGCCTAAGGGGATGAAGCGGCCGGCGACACAATGGGTCAAGCCAGGCCTGATCGGCCGCGTGAAGCACTTACGCGGCGAGGAGGACTTGCGGCGCGCTTCGCTACAGGATTTTCGGGAAGAATGAGCAAGCGCGGGAGTGATTTTCTCTACCATTGGATATCGGAGCATCTACCGGACACTCCGATCATCGACCCGGTGCTCATGGTGATTGATATGGCTACGGACGCAAAACGAGCGGCGGAGTCCGAAGGCATTCCCGGCCAAGAGATGGATGAGGAAATTGGCGCGATCTACGAATTCATCATGCGGGATTTGCGCTGATCTTTGCTTAGGCGGAACGTTAGGCGGCTCTGGGAGTTCACTCTCCCGGATAACCCAAAAGGGGATAACTCGTGCACAGCATCATTTACATCGTCGGACTTGTCGTCGTCGTCCTGGCCGTTCAGCTTTTTCGGATTGCGCCGCTAGCATTTAGCTTTTGACCTGAAAGGCAGGCCAATACGGGAAGCAGTGTCCCGCAACCGCGTGAGACTGATGACGATGATCTCCACACCTCATTCTTCGGGCTGTGGGACAGCGGAAAGACATAGGCGCCGCGCAACGCCGAGTGTTCGATCTACGATTTTGCCATCTACATATCGGAGGCCATTCGCCGCCTTCGAGCGCATTCCAGCAACGGCTTAGTGGCCGGCGCCCTCGTTGGGGTGAATGGCAGGGTAGGACGCCGGCCCGACGGAACGTAAGCCGTCGCACATTCAAACTAGCTAACGTACTGGGTGCGGACATAGTGCGATCACGTAGGTCGCCGATCGAGCTGGAGTGTCTACGCGCGCGATCCTATGGACGGCCTTGTTGTGTCACGAGCACGCGTGGCATCAATGTGCGGAGAAGGGCATGAAAGCTGCGGAGCGGCGTGAAGTTGATTCGCAGGACCGATGCGCGCCAAGGCGCGCGCATCTGGGGGCTGGGCGCCGCGTGGCCGTCATCGCGCCTAGCCATTACCGCGACCGGTTTTGGCCAAGTCCGACACGTTCACCCTGTGCTCGAAGGCAGGCTCGAGCATGTCCAGGAAGGAGCGGACCGCTGGATTGCCGCGTCGACTCTCGGACCATAGCGCGGTGATATTCCGCCGTTCCACCGCGAAGTTGACGAGCACCGGCGACAGCTCTCCGCGCGCGATATAAGGCGCGGCGGCGAACGACGCGCCGATGCCGACCCCGGCGCCGGCCACGAGCGCGGCCATCACGGCCTCGCTCGTGTCCACGACGATGTCGGACCGCGGCATGATCTCGATTTCCTGGCCGCCGATCCTGAAGGGCCAGCGGAACATCTGTCCCGTGCTCTGGTAGCGGAGGTTGACCGTGTCGTGGACTTCGAGATCGTATGGATGCGCAGGCGCGCCGCGCTCGGCGAGGTAGGCTGGTGATGCAAGGCAGCAAAGCCGATACGGCGCCAGCTTGCGCGACAGCAGGCGGCTGTCCGGGAGGTCGCCAATACGGACGGCGACGTCTATCCCTTCATCGATCAGATCGGCCATCTGGTCCCCGAGCCGAAGATCGATCGTCACGTCAGGGAAGCGCCGCCGGAACACGGGCAGGGCGGGTGCGATCACGTGCAGACCGATCGGCAGGGAGGCGGCCACCCGCAACGCGCCGCGAGGCGTTGAGCGCGCCGTCAGCGCCATCTGCTCGATTTCCTCGGCCTGCCGGATCAGACTCAAGGCGCGCTCGTGGAGGTCGCGGCCTTCGGGCGTGAACGCCAATGAGCGGGTCGTCCTCGTGAACAGGGAAACCCCCAGGCGCTGCTCGAGTCGCTGGATGCTCTTGCTGACCGCCGAGGGGGAAACCGAGAGCGACCGCGCCGCCGCCGAGTAGCTGCCCAGCGCGCCGACACGCGCGAACGCGATCAAACCGGTGAGGCGATCAATGCTCATTCGTTCCATGGTGGAACTATAAAACTGATTTCGGGCCCAATTATCAACTTCGGCGTTCGCCGCTACATCGCCTCACAAGGAGAAAGTACATGAGTGAGCGGATGAAAGCGGTTCGACTGCACGCCTTTGGCGGACCTGACGTGCTGGTTTACGAAGAGGCGCCCAAGCCCGGCGTCCGGCCGGGCGAGGTCTTGGTCCGTGTCCGGGCCGTTGGCCTCAATCCTCCGGACTGGTATCTACGCGACGGCTATCGCGCCCTGCCGCCTGAATGGCGGCCGAACGCCGACTTCCCGCTGATCCTGGGTTCCGACATCTCCGGCGTGGTCGAAGCGACCGCCGACGACGTCGACGGTTTCAAGATCGGCGACGAGGTCTACGGCATGGTGCGTTTCCCTGAGGGTGTGATGACTGGCGGCGGCGCCTATGCCGAGTACGTCAGCGCGCCGGCCTCGCACTTGGCCCACAAGCCTGCCAGGCTGGATCACATCCACGCGGCCGCCGCGCCGATGTCCCTGCTGACGGCGTGGCAGTTCCTCGTCGAGCTTGGCCATGACGCGCCCAACCCGTTCCAGAACTTCCCGCATGAGCCGGCCGAGCTTGAGGGCCGGACGGTGCTGATCAACGGCGCGGGCGGAGGTGTCGGCCATCTGGCGGCGCAGCTGGCGAAGGCTCGGGGCGCGCGGGTGATCGCTGTGGCCTCAGCCAAGAACGCGGCGATGCTCGGCGCGTTCGGAATCGACCAGGTCATCGATTACAAAAAAACCGCCGTCGAAACGGTCGTCCGGGATGTCGACCTCGTGCTCGATGCGGTAGGCGGTCCTCGGATGGAACGGCTTCTGGATGTGATCAGGTCTGGCGGCGCCCTGTTCCTTGTCAACCCCCTGGGCTTCAAAGGCCACGACGCCGCAGCGCAGCTTGGGATCCGGGTCTCGTCGACCCAGGTCCGCTCGAACGGCGCGCAGCTGGCGCAGGCTGCGGCGCTATTCGACCGGCAGGCTGTCCGAGTCGTAGTCGACACCGTCTTTCCGCTGTCGGAGGTGTCTCGCGCGCACCAACGCGCCGCCGAGAGAGGCATCCAGGGCAAGATCGTTCTGAGCGTCGCCTGACGCCGACGGGGCTCGCCCGCGCGGTGACCTGTTCCTTGCTCGAGCTCTGGAGTGGTTCGCCATGCTCATCGTCATACGTGCAGGTTGCGCCCTGGGACTTGCCGGTCTTCAAACCGGACCTCGCCGATCTTGCCGAAGCCACCCGCGAGGGAGACAGCGTCCTGTCCTATGACGCCGCCATGGTTGACGCGTCTCGCGGACGGGTGCTCGTAATGGAGCGCTGGCGAGACCAGCAGGCCCTGAGCCCCCACCTGGCGGCCGCAGACACCGTCGCCTGTGGCGCGATGGGCACAGCGGCTCGCGGCCGATATCAGAAAGGACGACGCGACGCGCGAGGAAGCCTTGGCGGACGCCTGAACCTTTCAGGCGACCCGCACCGCGTTTGTATTCATCGCCTGTGCATGATCGGGATCGACCGCTACAGGACGCTGTCGGCGAGATATCCGGATGCCGCTTGGCTGCGTTTCGATGGCGGCCTGACATGGGATGCCGACGATGCCGCGAACAAGATCATGGAGAAAGGCAGCATAGCTCAAATGCCTGGCAAGACCCGATAATCCCGTTCCATTGCTTCACTAAGCCCAGGAGAAGGCATTGAACGCACGAGAACCTAACGCTCCCCCTGACCAGCAGGCGGACCAACGGATCCGCGCTCAATGATCCCTGTCGGCAAGATGAGCCTTTCAGGGGTGTGTATATCACCTTTTAAACGGCGGATGAGGAGTTCCGCGACGCTTTTGCCAAGAGCGTAGACGGGTTGATCAACTACCGTGATCGGCGGGGTCGTCACGCTCGTCCAATCGGCATCGTGGAAGGTGATGAGCGAAATCTCCTCGGGAACGCGCAAGCCGCGTTGGAGGATCACCCTGAAGATCTCCAGTGCTATGACGCTGTCGGAAGCAAGGATCGCCGTCGGCCGATCTGGCCCGCACAGCAACTGGTCGGCGATCCTGCGCGTTTCATCGGGTCGTGTTGCGCCAAGGCGAACATAACGTTCCGGCCGATCGATTCCGGCATCTCGGCAGACGGTGAGGAAACCGTCGATGCGCTCGCGAACCGAGGACGTGTAGATTTGGCCGAGATCGCGGAACTCATGTCCTTCCGCGTCCACCGCGGTCACATAGGCGATGTTGCGGTGGCCGGCATCGGCAAGGATGCGGGTCGCGCGCATGGCGATCCCCCGGTCGTCGACCGTGACAGTATCGACATCAAGTTCAGCCAGCGCCCGGTCAAGCAGCGCAAGCGGACGGCCTGAACGATGGATGTCGCGCAGATGAGAGATGTCACGCGATTCTGATGGCGTGACGATCAGCCCGTCGACGCGCTTGTCGATCAACAGCCGCACGGCTGCCTTTTCGACCTCGATCCTTTCGCCGGAATTGACCAGAATGACGTTGAACCCCGCAGCTCTTGCTGCGTCGCTGATTCCACGCACCGCAAGGCTGAAGAACGGGTTCTCGATGTCTCCGACCACCACGCCGATGATGCCGGATCTGCCGGTCGTCATGCTTCGGGCCAGTTCGTTCGGACGGTAGTCAAGGGTCTTTGCGGCGGCCATGACTTCCGCGCGGATCATGTCGCTGACGACACCGTATCCGCCGAGCACGCGCGCCGCTGTTGCCTTCGACACGTTCGCCGCGCGGGCGACATCACTGACAGTTATCGACCGGGTCTTGGGCGCGGTGTTTTTCATCGGATGCACGACTACAAGAGTTGTTGACTGAAGGTCAATCTAGCGGTAACGATTATCAAAGAGACCGGTCTCAATCAATGAGAGACCGGTCTCTTTTAGATATTTGCGAGTCGCGAGGGGCAACCAAAAGCCTCCTGCCTCATGCGGTAGTCATGGCAGCGGGTGGTTGGAGCACGATTGCTGGCTCGAGGCGAGTTACCAACAAGAACAGACCTTCAGAGTGGAGAGAAGACATGAGCAGGACAGGAATTCTCAGATCGTTGATGTCACCGGTCCGAACAATGGCTCTCATGGTCGTGTGCATCGGCGCCGGCCTGGTTTCGGGAGCAGCCGTCGCCGAGGACAATCCCTATGGACTCATTGATGCGAAATTCATTAGCGTCGGCACCATGGGCGATGCCAAACCCTACGCCTTTACAAAGGCAGATGGCACGTTCACCGGCTTCGACATCGAATTGTTCCGCAACGTCGCGAGCCGCCTCGGATTCAAGTCCGACCAGGTGATATTCACCGGTCAGGAATTCTCGGCTCTGATGCCGTCGGTTGCCAATGGGCGCTTTGATGTGGCTGTTGCCGCGATCGGCACGACAGATGCGCGCAAGAAGACCGTCGATTTCTCGGACGGCTATCTGGCAGGCTATCTCTCAGTACTCACCGCCGACAAGGCGATCACGTCGCAGGACGGGCTCAAGGGCAAGCGCCTCGGCGTCGTGCAGGGGACGCTGCAGGAAATCTACGCTGCGAAGAATTTTGTCGGAACCGATCTGGTCAAATTCCCCGACAACAACTCCGCCGTTTCAGCGCTCAACAGCGGAACCATCGACGCGCATTTCCTCGACTACGAGGCCGCCAAACAGTATGGCGAGCGGTATCCTGGGCTGAAGATCGCGATCAACATTCCGTCTTTCGACGCTCCCGCCGGTTTCGTGATCCGCAAGGGCAACGACAAGTTCCGCGGCGCATTGAACACCGCGCTCCACGCTGCAATGCAGGACGGTACCTGGAAGACGCTCTACGAAAAGTGGTTCCCTGGTTCGCCGATGCCTGACCAATACCTCCCCAAGAAGTAGCCGCACCCGGCCGCCGGCATGCATGCCAACGGCCGGCCTTACCTGCCGCTTGATGTCCTCCGGTGCGAACAGCGCAACGGAAAGGGGGCTGAATGGACTGGATTGAAAATTTACGGCGCAGTTTCCTCGACTGGCAGGCGATGGCGGATGTGCTGCCAAGCATGGTCACCATCGGATTGAAGAACACCCTGATCCTCGCCGCCTCGTCGACGGTGCTCGGCGTTATATTGGGCATGATCCTTGCAGTCATGGGCATCTCACAATCGCGCTGGCTGCGGATTCCGGCTCGCGTCTACACCGATATTTTTCGTGGCCTCCCGGCGATCGTCACGATTCTGCTGATCGGCCAGGGTTTTGCCCGCATCGGGCGTGAAATCTTCGGGCCGTCGCCCTTTCCGCTGGGCATCCTCGCCCTCAGTCTGATCGCTGGCGCTTATATTGGCGAGATCTTCCGCTCGGGCATCCAGAGCGTCGAGCGTGGGCAAATGGAAGCCTGCAGAGCGCTCAGCATGAGCTACGGCCAAGGCATGCGCCTGATCGTGATACCGCAAGGCATCCGCCGCGTCTTGCCAGCGCTGGTCAACCAATTCATCGGCAACGTCAAGGATTCGAGCCTTGTTTACTTCCTCGGTCTGCTCGCGTCGGAGCGCGAGATTTTCCGTGTCGGGCAGGATCAGGCGGTGGTCACCGGAAACCTTTCGCCGTTGCTGCTGGCCGGCGTTTTCTATCTCGTCATCACCGTGCCGTTGACCCACGTGGTCAATTACATCGATAACTCGCTTCGCGCCGGAAAGCAGAATGCCGGCGTCGTCACCAGCGGCCTTGCCGAGGTTGATGAACTGGAAAGCGCCATTAGCGGTACACCTGCACAGACCAGTCTTGAGGAGAGCTCTGCGCTTTCCCGGTTCAAGGGCGGCAGTCTCGCCGTCAGCGATCTCGACATGGCCTATGGCGATCTCGATGTCCTTAAGGGTGTGAGCCTGACGGTCAAGCCGGGCACCGTCACATGCGTCATCGGTCCGTCAGGGTCGGGCAAGTCGACCCTGCTGCGCTGCCTCAACCGTCTGGTCGAGCCTAAAGGCGGCGACGTGCTGCTCGATGGCTCCAGCATCTTGGCGATGAAGCCTGAAAGGCTGCGCCGGCGTGTCGGCATGGTGTTCCAGCAGTTCAACCTGTTTCCCGACCACACGGCCCTGGAAAACGTCATGCTATCGCTGACGAAGGTAAAGGGCCTGCCGGCGCAGGAGGCCGAGCGCATCGCCGAGGCGCGCCTTGCCGATGTCGGGCTGGCCGCCCGCAAGAACCATCGTCCGGGCAGCCTGTCCGGTGGCCAGCAGCAGCGTGTGGCAATCGCCCGTGCACTGGCAATGGACCCGGAAGTAATCCTGTTCGACGAGGTGACGAGCGCTCTCGATCCCGAACTGGTGAAAGGCGTTCTCAACCTGATGGCGGACCTCGGTCGGCGCGGCATGACGATGGTTGTCGTCACCCATGAAATGGGCTTTGCCCGGAAGGTCGCAGATCAGGTCGTCTTCATGGATGAAGGCCGCGTTATCGAGGTCGGAACGCCTGCTGCGATCTTCGACGCGCCGAAAAGCACGCGTCTCAAGCACTTCCTCGCCGAAGTGCTTTGATTGCACCACCCCTCGAGCCCGTACAGGTCGTTCAATCCGATATCCACCAGTGAAAGACTATCCCATGGCTACATCACATTCGGTCTCAAAGGTCGTTGTTGTCGGTGGCGGCATTTTTGGTGCTTCCTCGGCTGTTCATCTTGCGCGACTCGGCATTGAAACCGTTCTGGTCAATGACGGACCGCTCGCCAAGGGAGCTTCCGGCCGCTCGCTCGCCTGGCTCAACTCCGCGCGCAAGCGATCGGCCGAATATCATCGCCTGCGCATGATCGGGATCGACCGCTACAGGACGCTGTCGGCGAGATATCCGGATGCCGCTTGGCTGCGTTTCGACGGAGGCCTGACATGGGATGCCGACGATGCTTCGAACGAGATCGCCGATGTCTTTGCCCATGAGAAAAACCTGGGGTATGACGCACAGTATCTGGCACCGAGCGGGATAGCGTCAGTCACGCCAGGTATCGCGGCAAGCGCTGTCACGCCCCAAGGCGCGATCTTCAATCCGGGCGAAGGCTGGGTCGACCTGCCGTCGCTTATCAACCTGTTGGTTGCGGAGTTCATGGGGCTTGGCGGCCGATTGATCACCGATGCAGGAAGCGCCAAGGTCACGGTGGTCGACGGCCGCGCCACCGGCGTCACCACGACAGGCGGTGCCAGCTTCGCTTCCGACGCCGTGCTCCTGGCGACCGGCGCCGATGTGCCGCGCATGGTTGCAGATTCCGGGCGGCATATCGCCGACGGGACGCCGATCGCTTTGATCGTCAGAACGAAACCAGTCCACTTGCCGCTTCGGGCCGTGCTCAACACACCGCGTGTCGCCATCCGGCCGACGCCGGACGGAGCTCTCGCGCTCGATTCCGCGTGGTCGGAAGCAGAGGTGGCCGTCAACTCCGACGGCACTTTTGGTGTCAAGAGTTCGACGATCCAGGGGCTTCTCGATGAAGCCTCGAAGGTTCTCGACGGTCATCCAAGGTTGGAGTTGCAAAGCTATGGTGCTGGTCCCAAGCCGATTCCGGGCGATGGCGAGCCGGTCTTTGGCCGATTGCGGGACCTCGAGGGGTATTACGTTGCCTTCAGCCACAGCGGCGCAACGCTTGGCCTGATTGGCGGCGAACTGCTTGCCGGCGAGATTGCCAGCGGAAATGATCATCCCTTGCTCTCGAATTTCCGACCTGGCCGTTTCGCTCAGCCGGCGCGGTCTTACGAAAGCGGTTATGCTGATATATAGGCGGCGGGGGCCCGTAGCCCAGGGGAAGAGCGCCAGTCATGTGCTGGGGCTCCCGGTCGACAACGGGGCGGCCCGCCTGCGAATTGAGACTGAAAGCCTGGATCTCTTCGACGAAAGCGCTCCGGAACTCCGTCAAACTCAACAACTATGACTGGCCTCAGGATCGCGAAACATTCGACCAAAGGCCGGCGTCAGTGGTCATTGTGAAGCTGCGCTCGTCCTGAGCAGGGCCTCGTTTTTTCGGTTACGCGCGAAGGGGAGGGAGCGGGATCTGATGACGCCGCAGTAAATCCGCCAGCTGCCGCCCGACAAGATGCGCGGTGATCTCCGAAAGGCCAAACCCCAGCGGACACGCGTCTAGGCGCAACTATCATTGCGCCTAGATCCCATTCTCGCGCCTATTCCTGATTCTTGCGTCTAAGTCGGTCCTTCTTGCGCCAGATTCTATGGGCGGGGAAGGCCGCGTTGGCGAACCAAATTCCAGAAGCGAAGATGCCGTAAGGCGCAACCCCAACGGCGTGTCGGCGCCGGATATTCTGCGCGTCCTAGGCGCCGGCCGCCCTAGCCGTTGGGCCTGTGAGATCAGGGCATTCAGTCCAAATTGCTCACGCCCCAGCGGTCGAATAACCTTTTGTCGAGCCGTCGCGAGAGAACCGAGGCAATGACCGACAAGAGGGCGACCGCCGGCAAGAGAGTAGTCATATGCGATGAAATTCAAGTAGGCCTCGTCGAAGATGACGGCGGCTGCCGTGGCATCTTATCGATGCTGACGACTGAAGGCGCTTTGGATATCTCCTTAGACCGGGCGACCGCCGATGCCATCGTGGACGCCATTGCAGTTATCCGACCAAAGTTGGACCGCTGACTAGAGACTCGGTCTTAATTGAACAAACTCTAATACACTGTTAGATCGAAATGGCGGGAAGTTGGAGGATTGCCCACCCTCGATCGCTGGTGCGACCCCCGCACCCCCACCATGGTCGCACCGGCCTACCCCTTTCATCCGCACATTCGTGATCAACCAATGTTGGCAAAGGCCGGCATAAGCATTGTCGACAGGCTGACGGTCGCGCCGGCAACCTGTTTTCGTGAAGCGCGTTGAAACTCGCCGGTTGCTGCGCACTTTGGGAGGAGTGCGTTCCATGGACAGAATCGGGTACCGCAGTAATGGTTTGGAGGCCTTGATTGGTCTTCATCATTAGCCTTGCCGCGATAGGCGCCAGCATATCCTCTACTTCATCGCAAAGAGGCTAGGCTCGCCGCAGAGAGGACGCCATCGCGCGTTTCCCTCCGCCTGCTGTTCTACGCCGCCGAAGCCTTGCCCTATGCTCGGCCTGCTCGGAACGAAGCCGCTGCAGGGCCTGCTCCTCCTCACGCGCCTTTCGATACACCCCGGCCCGGCGGTCGCCGGTCCTTGGGCTTGTTCTTCAAGCATCACTTCGGCAGGCCAGAGCCCCAGTGTTCGATTGCAACGAGAGTCGAGCCAACGGTCAGTTTTGGCGAAGTGCAATTCTCTCGCCGCCGGATTTGGTCTAAGCGCCTCGCAGGGCCTTCTTCCATGGAGTCCAATCGCTGCCAGGCCGCTCGGCGGTCAATATCTCGTTCCACGTTCGCAGTGTCAGTGCGCGGTCTGTGAACTGCAGACTAGGATCGTCACGGCCGGTCGGCGCGGCGCTCTGGCAATAGATGATGTTGAGCTGATCGAAATGCATGGACGGAGGTCCGGACCGAAACGTTTGCCGTTGCCGGGAGCAACGGCTCGATAAACGCCAAACGCATGCACAGGCTTTAATTAGCATGCGCTTAATTAGTTCCCGGAACTTTTATGGCACCACCGTGTTCAATGGCTCAAATGAGGAATAGCGGACCTTCGACCGCCGGAGGATCATTGATATGGCCACGCCTAAGCCTAAAACCAGCAGCGATCCGACATCGGACGTGTGCCCCTACGACCTTGCCTTCTTCATGGAAAAGCATGGCTTGTCGAAGGATGCTGCGGAAGTGATCCTTCATACCAATGGCCCATCCCGGCATCGATGTGACCATGCAGCGAAGGCCTATCTGCAGTTCAAGCAACTGAAAGAGGCCAGTCGGAAGCCGCCGGCTTCGATCATCAAGGTTTGACCATGACGAAGTTGTCGGATCTCGGCCCGCCTATACTCGGTAAGCGCCATGGTGGCGAGCCGGCGACCGAAGCGGACTATTTCTATCCTTGCCCAGTTTGCGGGCAGAAGGTCGATCAGCGGGACTTTCGCCAGGTCTTCTACCACGAGCAGTGGCAGCATGAGCCGTTAGAGCCCGAGCCAGGGGCAATAATCATCGAATTTCCTAGGCGCAAATAAGAAAGCCGGCCTCAGCGCGGGGAAACCAATATGGCCGGGGTTTTTGTCGGACAAAAGGTCTGTTGCTTCGGTGTGTGAAAGCTTCAACTAATGCGCCGCCCGCAAGGCCCGTCCTGTGTGGGGCAATCGGGTTTGGCGTCATTCGTGCAGGTCGAAGAGGACGGCCTTTCCAGTCTGTGCAGCAATCCGGACAACCCTTTCACAAAGTGGGTTGTCATCGCCCAATTCGTCCAGTTCGTCCTTTAGGTCGGGGCGCCTCGTTCGAATAAACGCGACGGCCTTCTTAAGCGAGACGACGTTGCCCTGAATGGCTTCGTCTATGGCTTTTTGGATGACTTCGGTGGATTTCAGCAGGCGTTCCATGCAGGTGGCTCCCACGTCCTCTTCGGGCTCACTATGCGAGAAGCTGGGAAAAATGCAAATAACATTGGATGGTCAGAATACCCTGTGGGGAAAACGGGCATCGGACGATTGGCCCGCACGCCGGCATCGGCAGCTATTTTGGAAAAAGATACTTACAACGGGCGCTGGCGATTGCTCGCCTCCGCGTCAAGCGCATAGCGCTGCAGGGGCCGGAAAGCGAGTGGCAGGCAACGCAGTCCCACACCGGGTCTAGTCGACCCTGACTTGCTCCAGTGGATATTGTTCGAAATGAGTGCCTTTCGTTACCGGGACGTAGGCAGGACGCTGTACAAACATGACCTACTGTAAGGTTGCGCTCCTGAAACTCTGGCCAGCGATGGCATCCAGCACATCGCTCGTCAGCGCGAGCTAATCGAGCTTTAGCTGCGAGCACCTTGGCAGGAAGAAAGGTGGTCATAAGAAAATCCCGTCGCAGCTAATAAGCGTAAGCGACGGGAGTTTCAGATTTCTCGCGGCTACACCCCTGACGGGCCGACCACTTGGAAATTCAACTCGGGACGGGGTTTTCTGTTCCGTCTAATTTTAATAAAAACTGGAGCCCAGAATGACGCGGTATGGAAGAAGCGCGCGAAATTCGGCTCCGGCTGCTCGAAGTGGTGGGGCACGACAACAGCGTATGCGGCGATGATATCGTCGATACCTTTCTCGGGTTGGAGCGGTTGTCTGAGGCGCCGGTTGCCAAGCCTGAGGAGCTGGCAGATAGTGCGGCCACGGACAACGCGGCACCGCTCTCGGCGCGCGCTCGTCGTATTTCAGTCTGATATCGAACCTGTGGCTCGCGGCGCAAAGAAGCTTAGTCTCTGAGGGTGGCTCAAGGTCGGATAGCGTCGTCAGGACCACCGGATCAAGCGTGGAGGCTTGTTGCGCGACTGCATTTGGGGGATGACAGGTCGATTGTCTCCAAGGTGGCTCTCGAATATCGCGAGCTTCTCTTCATAGCCAATCCGCACTTTCGCTCCGCAGCCCTCGCATTTGTACCTGCTGACGGTTCTGAGCCACGAGCCCTTTTTTACGAATGTATGTGAACAAACGGGACACACTAACGCGACCCGCGCGTCGTTGAATTCAAGGGACAAGCGCATGGGGGTTTACTCGTTGGCGTGGGCTCATGGGTACAACTATCGAAACGCCCAGAGTTTCCCGACCTAGGACCTCTTTGGCTGTGGACGGGACTTTGGTCTCATCGCAGATGATGTTGATGACGATGCCACCAGTGTGACACGCGCAACGGTGGCCTCTCTCATCACTGCACCGGGCGAGCGGCCTGGCTTAGACCCAATGGCTCTCACTCACTGTGAGCCCGCGGCGCGCTGGACATTCACCAGCCGATCATTTGGCGAAATCTTTCGGATCGCCAGTTTCAGCCAAGCTGAATTCATGCACTGATCCTAGCCGTTCATCGACGACCCTGAACCAGTGTTTCTGCAAGGCCCTCGGCGACATCGCACCCCCTACAGCTCGTTCGGCCGCCTTCATCGGATTTTCACCTTCCACGGTTTGGGATGCGACAAGTCGCTCGCCGTAGAATTCTTCAACCTGGTATTTCGGCATGTAATTACCGGCCCTTGAGCGCTTTGGCTTCCCTCTCCAGCGTTGCTCGATCATTGCCGTGCTTCGAGATCAAGTCCCTGACCTGTTGGGGGGTAATGCCGGCTTTCTCCGCAAAGTACCGCACCTCATAATCCTCGTCCGCTGACACCCGGTTGCGGTCGCGAACGTCACGCTTGCTCTTGTCGTCGGCCATGATCTCTCCTCCAGCTATGAATACGGATTGAGCGCAACGCGGGAACTGCAGTTCGTTGCAACCGAGAATCATTTCCTTATGCGGGGATCCGTCGAAGGCCGTAGAGCCTTGTTGCGACGCTGGTCGATAAGCCTCCCGAGGCCTACGGCAGGATACATCGACGGTTTCCGGTCGCAGATCGTGCGCGACGACGGCGGCGTGCAAATCTTCACCCGCCGCGGCGTCGACCGGACGGCGAACTATCGCCACCTCGCCAAGGTCGCCCGAGACCTCGAGGTGGAGAGCGCCATCATCGCGGCGAGATCATCGCCTTGAACGATGCCGGGTTTTCCAGCTTCAAGGTCCCGCAAAGACAATTCGAAGGGCCCGTAATTTTAAGAGGCCTTATCCGCATACTCTAGTGCGCTCGACAATCCGGTGATGATGGCGCCAGTGCGTAGTTACAAATACGCGGCAACCATTGTGGTGGTGATGATGCCGCCTATATTGCCCATCGTTGTACTGGTTGTCATCGGACTGACCGGCATATTGGTCGTCGCCGTAACTGTCCTGATGGTGGTGCCGATGGTGGCGATAAAATTCGTCCCCATTGTCGGAGGAGTATTGGTCATTATAGCCCCCGCCGTTCTCGGGCTGGATGACTATGCTCTGTGCATAGGTGGGCACCAAGGATATAAATGTCGTCACTGCCGCGATGGCAGTTCCCAATAAAAGTTTCAACAATTCCTCCTGATTTCCTGAGAGACACTCGCAACTCACAACGAAGTGATGACCAATACGTTCCGGCTGCGGTGTTTTACAATTTCATAAGCCACAGCAGACAGTCCCCGCGTGGGTGCGACCTCGTCGCAGGAATGGTGGCGGAATCTCGCTAACAGGCCAAATAGACGATCTTTGCATAGTGTCAGGGTTGGCAGTCTACAACACGCCCGCCTTGACCAACGAAATCGGCCGGCCTGATATCGTGGACGTGAAGGGCCACGTGCCAACGGACCTGTTATGGAGCTAGGCGGTGGCGTCGATTAGGTTGGCTCGCCGGCGCCACGACGTGCGGCTAAGGCTAGGCGCCCTATCGGACAGCTTGGTCATCGCGGCTGATAAACAAGCTTTCGCGCCTCCCTCTCAAGCCGGGCGTGATTGTTGCCATGCTGCCGCATCAGCATTCTCGCTTCCGGCATCGTGAGGTGAAGTTTTCGGGCTAGATGGGCGACCTCGCAGGGGTCTTCAGTGGGTACGGGTTTTCGATCGTTATGGTAGTGTTCGTTGTGGCGCTCGGTCATGGGCGTTTCCTCCTTTAGAGGAACAGCCTCGCGGCGCGAATGTTCCGCCTTGTGCCCTTGGGAACCGCTCATGGATCCTGCCGCCGGGGGCCGGCTGAAGTTCATCCAGCCGGCCGAAAGCGGCCGGAAGGCGATGTCCTGGCTGCGGTCGTCGTTGAGATCGAGAGGCAGTGACACTTGATTTCCCCGCATTGGAGACGGGGAGCCTGAGTTATCGGGCATCCATGAGCTGGCAATGAAGGGACGATTTCACCAGCGCTTCGCAATGTGCTTCAAAGCCTGGAGTGTCATGCCTGCGACCAATGCCTGCTCCAATCAGACCTCCGTCTGATTCCCGGCGACTGTAGCCTTACTTCGGGAACGATCGCTCCAACTACTCGTTACGGTGCCGACGTAAGCTCCCACATCCTCACAAAGGCGAAGTCATGCACAGTATTATCTACATCGTCGGCCTAGTTGTCGTCATCCTGGCAGTTCTGAGTTTCTTCGGGCTGCGTCGTTAGGCTGTTTGCCCGCCTTTGAATGGTCACTATCGAATGAGCAGCAATTCGAAAGCAAGGCGGGCCTGGATCGCGCTCAGCATCCTTTTAGGAGGCGCCGTATTGATCCTCCTCTTAGGTCTCGCCTACGCCGCATTGATTGAATATCCGATCGGTTAATGTGAGCCTCATTCACATGCGTCCCTGCCTTGACGGGGTCAAGCCGGGGGTGATCAGCGGCGTGAAGCACTTGCCTGGCGAGGGTTTAGGCCCGCTTCGCAGCGGGATTCTGGTGGAATGAGCAGAGAAGCCTACTGACTGCTAGCGATAGATCTAGATAAAGTCCCGCAGGTTTAGGTACCGGAATCGAAGTCTGTCGCTTGCTTCGGCCTTCCCAGCTCAGAATGATCAGCCGCCGGCCTATGTGGCTAGGAGGTGATCAGCGAGCAGTTTTTGGCATGCGATTTACCTGAACAACGCTAGCCCGATAAATAGAAGAACACCCACTGTCGGACAGAAGAGAGCCCACCATCCGCCACCCAACAGCGGGTGTTCAACCGACCGCCGAAGAGGGGGACTCGATCCGGCTGCCATAATCAAATGCGCACGGCCATCAACCGTTCCATCAATCGGACCATTGGCTGACCTAATACGGCTTCAGTCGGATGAATGCACCAAGTTGGGCCTCACAAATACTGCTCGCCTTCGCCGGGGTGCTTCACCTTGACCACCTGCCTAAGAAGCTGGTTATTCATGAGCCGACGCAGGTGGATGGCAAGTCGTCTGGCACACAGAACGGTTCCGGCTGTAAGCCCTATTCGGTAATGAGCATTCCTGCCTCTTTCGCAGCGAGCCTGAAGCAGTGGCGAGCCTCTTGTGACGTGGCCTGATCCGCCAGCGCCGCTGCGCACACCCTTATAGCTACTTGCCGATGAAACCCGCTCCCCGGCCATTCAAGTAGCTGCTCACTCGCCATCTCAACAGAGGTCACGAGCAAGCAGACTTCTGGCTTCTTTGTCCTGACAGGAACACCTGGAGAAAACCATCTCATGAAAGTCGTTATCGCTGGAGCGCCTCTCGAAGTTTGGGTTGCAACAGGACCTCGAAAGGTCCGCATTTTCTTCGCAACGGCACTGATAGGTTTGAGTTCCTAGAACAGGAACGACGCAACTGCGACGGATCCGCCGGACTGCGCAAGCAATCACCGCAGGAGCCGGCACGACGAACAGCAAAGGTGTCAGTTGCGCCATGTGCAATGTCACGCGCCACCTCAGGTCCCTCAAGGGATCGCGACGAACCAAGCTCCATCCGGGGTCGCGTACTCGCTCGGGTGACGGCGGTTCTTTCAGTCCATCAACCGTCAGGCCGTTGGAACAAAAATGGCTACTGGCAGTTGAACTCTGCTGGTACAAATGTTCCGCGGTACATTTCCACCCGATTGGCGTGCCCGACACACGAAGTCAAAGCAAGAAGCCGCCTGTGGGGAATGATTATGAAATTTATCAGGATCGCAGCGCCTTTGGCGTTGTTCTGCGCGTTTGGCGTTGGACCAGCGTTCGCCGTCTGTAACATTTCCGATGCAAAACTCGAAGAGGCAGTCCTCAAAAGGCCAGAGTTGCGCAAGCCGGAAAATAGATACCTCGTGCATGACCTTCGAACCCTCAGGGATGCCGCGTTTGTGTTATGGACGTACGGTCTTCATCACGATTGCGAGCGCGTGCTCGCTAACATCCGTCAGTTGATTGCCGCGCCATCAATGGCAAAGCTGGCGGGCAACGATGAAGACCTGGCCGATGAACAGTTGGCCGCGGGCGATCCACAACAGCATCAAGGCGGTGACGCCGAAGGCAATCGCGACGCTCCCGGCGCGCGTCCGCTCATCAATCTAGACGACCTTGGACCTGGCCTGCGTGTCGACGAGATTGTCGGCTCCGAGGTTCGTAGTTCGGATGATAAGATCGTTGGCGAAGTTCGAAATGTCGTGATCGGTACCAAGGACCGATTGGATTACGCAGTCGTCGCCTCTGGCGGGTTTTTCATCGCCGGCAAGGACAGCATCGTCGTTCCTCTCCGCTACTTGCAGGTCAACCAGGAGCGGACCAGCTTCTACCTGCGCATCTCCAGCGCCGACGTAAAAGCCGTCCCGTTGATGCCGGACCAGGAATATCTGTGGGTTGCGGATGAAGCATGGCGAGCGAAGAACGATGCGATCTTCCAGAAATTGGTTCCAGACCCGGCTCGGTACGGCACTCCTGTGGCTCCGCAGGTTAAGTAAACGATCGAACCCCGGCCGGAGCGGCCGCCTGGGTTTTGACGGCGGATGTCTTCGTTGCAGGTTATGGCGTCGCAATACCGCGAATTGCACCGGCGTCTCAATCGATCCGAGCGTCGGATGAAGCAACAAACATCTGACTGAGCGGGTTCCCGCTCGCAATGATCGGTACTGAACAGCGACTTCGGCGTCTCGGCCACATCAACCTCAGTAGCGGCTCGCTTCTGTGTGCGCCGACCTAAGGTCACCGGATTTGACACACTATCGACTTCTGCCCTCGGAAGGCGGAGGTCACAGGTTCGAATCTGGCGGGTGCGGCACCAGTGTGCCGATGGGCTTCCCGAATTATGGCCGTTAGCTGGCGATCATGACGATTCTTCCCAGGGTCTCATCAGCTTGCCCGTCGAGCCAGACGGGATGGCTTCAGTAGTTTCGGAATAGTGGCTTTAATCAAGGCCGATGGCAAAAGCACCGGGTCCAACGCGAGGCCATCAGGCCCGAGATTTGACGCGGGACCCTTTAACTGCAAAGATATATTAACGACTTGTTTACCAAGCGTCAGTCGTCGGGGATTGGGAATTTGGAACCGTTTCTGGGTGCAAACCGACTTAATTGGGATGATCGGGCCGAACTGCATTCGACCGACACAACCGGCAGCTACCAGATCGAAAATGTGCTGGCAGGCGGATCCAATCTCTATGAACTGGAAACGGGCGAGGTCGGTGACATTGTCGGCAAGGACATCGTCCATTTGCAATGTCATATAGGGCTCGACACGATCAGTTTGAAAAATCTCGGCGCAGGCAGCGTGACTGGCCTCGACTTTTCGCCGACCGCGATCGCAGCTGCGCGGGATTTCGCTGCGAAGGCGGGCACTGATGTGCGCTTTGTGGAAGCGCCACTGTTCGAGGCAGTCGAAGCGCTTGGCCGGACCTTTGACATCGCTTACGTCACCTGGGGATCGGTAAACTGGCTGGACGACGTGTTTCGCTGGGCGCGGGTCGTTGCTGATCTTCTGCGACCAGGCGGCCGGCTCTATATGGCCGAGGGCCATCCGCTGATGTTTCAGTGTGATCGTAAGGCCGCTGCGCTGGAGTTTAAGCACGATTGGCGAACGCCTATAGCTCGACCGCTCGCATGGAACGAGGAACGGACCTATACCGGCGACGATCGCCTTTTGAAGCATCCTCGGTACTATGAGTGGATCCATCCGATCAGCGACGTGGTGAACGCGCTGATTTCAGCCGGGCTCACGCTCGATTTTCTGAACGAGCATGACAGGGTTTCGTGGCAGCACTTTTCATTTGCGGTGCGCGCCGGCAAGGATATGTACGGCTTGCCAAGCAACTCTCCCAAGATACCAATGGCCTATTCCATCGGTGCAACGAAGCGAAGCGCCGGCAAGATACCATACCTTGTTACGCCCAAAGCGATCGAAGGCCACTAGTTTCCTGTTAATCCAGGTTTTGCCTTATCGATGGGGCACGATTACCCCAATCTGGGAATCGTCCCCGACCGCGACAGTGCAAAGTTTCCAGGACTGTGAAGTTCAAAATTAATTAATGAAAGCTAATGTTCTGTTGGCAGGTCGATCCGGGGACCTGGATAACACAAGGGCTTTCACCCTATTGGCTCTTTTCGGCGCTAGGTTAGGCGGCATAAAGGATGCCGTGTTTTCGTCGGCAAATATTCCGGCGGCAGTGGCGGTTTTGGTTATTGCCATCAGCGCGGCCTATGCGGACCATCAAAACAAAATCGTCTCGGACCAAGCCGTCCGCGCGGATGTCCTGGCCAAGGTCAATCTGATCCGCGCCAAGCTGGAAGGGAATATCAACGGAAACCTTCAACTCGTGCATGGGCTCGTCGCGACGGTCGTGACCGAGCCCTACATGGGACAGCAGCGGTTTGCCTCGCTCGCGAGTAACCTATTTGGCGAGGGCTCGCAATTGAACAACATTGCCGGCGCGCCCGATCTGGTGGTTTCTTTGATGTACCCGCTAAAGGGCAACGAGAAAGCCGTAGGCCTCGATTACCGCAAGGACGATCGACAGCGCGACGCCGCGCTACGAGCGCGAGACGAGCGCAAGTTGATACTTGCCGGTCCGGTCGAGCTGAAGCAAGGAGGCCAGGGCTTTATCGGCCGGTTTCCTGTTTTCGTGCCGAGTGTGGGCAACACTGAGAGGTTCTGGGGCATCATTTCCGCTGTTGTCGACGTGCGGCGCCTTTACGAGGCGAGCGGGCTGTTCGACGATGATCTCGGGATTGACATCGCGCTCATCGGTAAAGACGCCCTGGGCCCAGCCGGAGATCAATTCTTCGGCGATGTGGGTATCCGCAAAAACAATCCAGTGACGGCCCAAGTTCTGCTGCCGTCAGGATCGTGGCAGATCGAAGCCGTCCCCAAAAACGGCTGGCCTTCGACACCTGGCAACGCGTGGTTCTTGCGTGCGATCATGGCCGTGGCCGGGGCGCTGGTTGTGATCCCATTCCTGGTCACGGGTCGTCTGATCGGCGAGAGACAGCGCAACTATGCGGAACTGCGTCGATTATCGAGACGCCTGGAACTTGCTTTGGAGGCATCTGCCATTGGCGTTTGGGAACACGATCTCGCGACCAATGACCTGTCGTGGGACGATCGGGTCAATGAAATATATGGCAAACCCAGTGACGGAGGACGTCGCGGCTACTCGGATTGGGCAGGCGCAATTCACCCCCTGGATTTGGCCGCCGCCCACGCGGATTTCGACAATGCCGTGGCCAGCCGCGGATCATATTCGTCGGAATACCGGATTGTTCGTCCGGACGGCGAGATCCGCCATGTCCGATCTAAGGCGACCATATACGAAGCTCCGAATGAGACGCCCAAAATGATTGGTGCGGAATGGGATGTCACAGCCGACGTCCTGCTAAACACCGACCTGGTTCGCGCAAAACAACTGTCCGAGTCAAAAAACGCCGAGCTCGAGGCGGCCAAGGCGCGCATTGAGCATATCGCGCTTCATGATTCACTGACCGGTTTGCCCAACCGTCGATACCTCGACCAGGTATTGGAACAGTATGCAGCCAACGCCAGGCGCGACGGTTGTCAAGCGGCCCTGCTTCACATCGACCTGGATCGGTTCAAACATATCAACGATACGCTTGGCCATGCCGCGGGCGACGCGATGTTGGTTCACGCATCTACCGTCCTTCGATCCAAGGTTGAAGATGGAGGATTCGTCGCTCGGATCGGAGGAGACGAGTTCGTCATCCTGTGCACAGTGCATGACGGAATCAAGCAACTGGCGCTGCTGGCGGACCGTATCATCAGCCAGATGCGCGAACCCGTCTACTACCAGAGCCACCGATGCCGGTTTGGTGTTAGCGTGGGTATTGCACTCGACAACGGAAAAGACGTCGAGGCCAAGCACCTGCTGGTGAACGCCGACATCGCGCTTTACCGAGCAAAGAGTCGTGGGCGCAATCGATACGAATTCTTCACTGAGGCGATGCAAAGCGAAATCGTCGACACAAAGCGGATTGCGGATGAGGTGCTTGGTGGCCTTGAGCGCAACGAGTTCATAGCCTTCTACCAGCCCCAATTTAGCGCAAAAACGCTTGAACTTGTCGGAGTCGAGGCGCTCGCGCGATGGAGACACCCAAAGAAGGGTATTTTGGCGCCAGATGTCTTTCTAAGGATTGCAGAAGAGCTAAATGTCGTCTCGACGATCGATCGAACCATACTGAACCAAGCGCTTTCAGATCTTGAACGCTGGTCTGCTGCGGGACTTCATATACCACGCGTATCAGTCAACGTCTCGGCACGGCGCCTTCAAGACGAATACCTCATAAAGAGCTTGAGAGAAATAAATATCAAGAAGGGAACAGTTTCGTTCGAGCTCGTTGAGTCCATTTTCCTAGACGAAAACGATGATTTGGTCACCTGGAATGTCGATCAGATTAAGCAACTCGGCATTGATATAGAGATAGATGATTTTGGTACCGGCTATGCCTCCATAGTCAGCCTGCTCAAGCTACAGCCTCGTCGACTGAAGATAGATCGGCAGCTGGTCATTCCAATTGTCAAATCGCCACAACAAAGGCAGGTTGTCTCGTCGATCATTGAGATCGGCAAGTCCTTGGGTATCGAGGTCATAGCGGAAGGTGTCGAGACGATGGAGCACGCACGGGTACTCAAGGGCTTGGGCTGCGACATATTGCAAGGCTATGCCTTCGGGCAGGCGTTGGATTCCGAAGGCTTGAAGGCTTTTGTTCGATCTCGGCGTCTACGCGTGGCCAGCTAGGTGATGGGTGGATACTGTTGGCATAACCCCTGGCTCACGCAATCGTGCAACATTCGCTGCTTGATCAGGGATAATGAGTTTGTCTGCGTAACTCACCAAGAAGCGGGAAGTCATGTCTAGACCAATTTCCGTTGCCGGTGTTGTCGCGATCATCGCTCTCTCCGGCGTAGGCCTGGCGTATGCGAAAGGCGGTCATTCGATGCACACCAAGTCGCCTTGCGCAACGGATTACAAGCGGCTTTGCTCAACTGTGCCGATCGGCAAGGCTGCGGCGTGCTTCAAGAAGCACCTCAGCGAATTGAGCCCTGCTTGCAAGGCGAAATACGGCGAATAGGCGAAGACGATTGCGAACAACGTCCCGTCGAGGCGGCATCCCAAGAATGTGTGGTGTCTAACCCACGCAGATGAGAAATGCCTCCTTCATCTGCTTTTGCCAGTCAGATCCGAGCGCGGTCTTGGCAGAGATAGCATTCCCCGGCCTGGTTCCCCCGATGCAACATCTTGGCGCGAGCCGAAACGGGCGATCCAAATTCGTTTGAAATGAAACTTGCTGATCAAGGGGCCGGGATAGGGCCCGAGACGAAAGACACCTGAGCGGCGACCGATCCGAGGCGCTCACGCTTGCGGTAGCCGCGCCCATCTGGGGCATGTGCTGACTCCCCTCGGTCAGTGTGTTGCCAAGGCCGACGGCGCCCGCGCCCATGAGCGGCTCAAGGCTGAAACCGATGGGACCCGCAGCTATGGGATATTTGGCTCCCCAGCCTTCGTCGCGAATACCGAAACGTTTTGGGGGGACGACAGGCTCGAATGAGGCGCTTGCATGGGCTGCTGGCCGACATGATCTGCAAACCTTGAATCATGTTGGAGAGAACCAAAGGACGCAACGAATTCCGTGAAAACCATGCGCCCGTTGTCAGTCCCCCAGGGGAGGATGATTGCCAGGCCGCCAGGAGGGGGCGCATTCTACGGCAAAGGCGAAGCCAAGGTTTGAGAAGGTTTTCAGGAAACAAAAAAGCCCGCCGGCCGGAGCCGGCGGGGAAAGGTGGTTGACTTCGCTCGCCAAGGCGGGCCAAGCACTTTAGAAATTGCACATACGCCGGCTCGACGCTCCAACTTTTGATAATGCGCGGCCTTTTGTCGTCCCATCACTTCTCCGCGTCGCTGTAAGCTTGGCTGGCGCGAAGTCCAACTGCACACCTTTTCGGGGCCAGAATGTCTGCTGGGTGAGCAATTCGAATTGGTGTTCACGACATCAAAATTGGCGTGATAGACCGTATTTGAGCGTCAAGCAGACCCAGAGTCCTTCTCTACATTGCCGACTGGGCCACCAATGTGGGTCGGCCGTGGCGAGCATCAGATCGAGCCGGTCATGCGGCGGCGCGGCTAACTTCCTGAGGGGCGTCCCCCTTATTCCCGCGCATGAATCAAACCACGAAATACCGGCCAACGGGCTATCGCTTCGCGCAATTTGCTAAACACCTTGCCTTCCGTGTCGATGGCGGAGCGGACTTGAACCGCAGTCCATCCGGCTTTCATCGTCCCGCCTACATGACAATGGCAAACGATAGCGTGCAACTGCCAGTCTTTTAGCTCGAAGAAACGCTTGGCTTCGCCATAGGTATCGTTCTTCAAACCGTGCGCGCGCAACGTCGGATCGGCGAAAGCGACACTGAGGGCGGAGTCCACGGACTGGGCATTATTGCGCACATCCCAGGTCATATATTCCGTCCCGGGGAAAGCGGCGAGACACCGCTCGGGATTTCGTTCGAGAAGCATGGCCCAACGTTCCAGACGCTGACGCCGCGTCATGGCCGAAAAGGATGCTTTGACTTCCGCCACCTCATGCAGTTCTTCAAGTGTCTGATGTTTCATGGCCGTCTCCTGTCGGCGAGGCGCTTGCCTGCAGATTGCACAGGCCGGAATGGGCCTCAGTTGTCCCAATGTAGCGCGAACCTTCCATCGGTCGGTAAGTTCCATCAACGAGAAAATTTGAAGTGTGCCACCCTCCGTGTCATGAGCTGCTTCGATGCTTGGATCAGTCTTTCGAGCATGCCGAATCCTTCAGATCATTGTATGGCGTGAGCACGCCGATAGCGCGGCCAAGTCAGGCCTGCCCTTATGACCGCCCTTTCGACGCGCGAGGCGATAGGCATCTCATATCGCGTCCAGTTTGGCGCGGCGTTCTTGTTCGAGACCACCTCAAGTTCGTTAATCGGGTCTGGCTTCGAGATGGTCGCCTTTCGACAGCGAGGTGCCGCATTTGCAAAGCAGCCGCGGCTCTCCCGCTGGTCGTTCGATCGAGGCCTGCAATTCCTCGCACTATTGGGCTCGCGAGCTAATCGCGCGCGAGGCCACGATCTTCGGCTGCTGCCGGCATAATATGTGAAGCCTTATCTGGAGCGTCAGAAGGATGATGCAGCCGACCCAGAGACCACTTGCGAGGCGGTGACCAGACCGAGCATGCATTTCGTTCCGATATAGCCGCCCCAAGGAGCAAAGCGTGATGATGCTGCACCGGCTTCGGTTCATGCGCTCCAACCTGTCCGAGTTCGGGGCCGCGGCGCCGATCGGGCAGTCGACCTCATGGTCATCATCCGTTCCAGCACAATCCCGGATTTGCTGACTGTCATGTCAGCCCAAAAAAAAGAGAGGCTTATCGCCAAATTGTATTATATTAGAAATACGTGATGTTCGCGGATGGGACCCGCGAGCCTCGCAGGGATGTCACGACGAGTGGTTGGCCACGACTCTCAGCTCATCACAGTTCAGTCATCTCCGGGTAACAGCGCCTCTGCGGCTGTTCGGGTTTGCTTGCGGGGCAAAGAGTAAGCGTTGGGGAAGTTCAATGTATCGGATCGTTATCGCCGACGATCACGGTCTGTATCGTTACGGGCTGCGACTGTCACTGACGGCAGGTATTCCGGACGTCGAAATATTCGACACTGCGGGTTTCGACGCCGTCGTCAATCTTCTGGAACAGCAGGCTACGATCAATCTCGCCATACTGGACCTGAACATGCTGGGCCTGTTCGATCAGGAAATGCTCGGCAACGTACTGTCTGCCTATCCTGACACACGCTTTGCGATCATTTCCGCCGATGGTTCACGCGCAGAGATCCTGAAGGCAATTTCGATCGGGTTTCACGGCTACATCGTAAAGTCGCAAAAGGACGAGGAAGTCATGCTGGCGGTGAAGGAGATCCTCGCCGGTCGCATCTATGTTCCACCACTTCTGTCACGAAACTCTGCCGGGCAGGGGCCACAGATAGCTGCGCCTTCTCAGAGACACCAACCGCGGCACATAGGCAATCTCGGAAGGCTGACATCGAGACAGAAGGAGGTCCTCAGCCTGATGGCCGAAGGGTACTCGAACAAGGAGATCGCGCGAAATTTGGACATTGCCGAGGGGACGACGAAAAGCCACGCCGCAGCTGTCTTGCGCGAGCTTGGAGTACGAAACCGGACTGAGGCGGCCGTCTGGCTACAAAGCTGGCATGAGAAGAACGTGAGTTAATGAACCGCAATCCCGACCCTGTTCCGACATTTAAATTGTTCGGTAGGCCGATTAAAGCTGCTTGGTGTCCATTGGCATACGAGCGGATCCCGGTACGCAATCCGAAGGGTCGAGGATGGGTTGTGCGAGCCCTGCGACATAGACAATGACAAGGTTGTACGCGTGGGTAGGGTGGTCTTGACAGATTTGCGGATCAAGAGGCGCTCGGCGCCTTGGGCTGCTAAAGGGCGGATTCGTGACCCTGAGCCAGACCAGGAAGAAAAAGCCCTAAACAGCTTCAGGTCGATTGAGGCGCGAGAGTTGCCCTTGGTTTGGCATATCTGGGCCAGTTGCGCAGGCTTGGTCTCCTGAACGCCGGCCGGGACAGCGATGGATCTGGTAATCAAGCGAACGCATTGCGGGAACTATTTCTCGTGCTGGAGGCGAGATACGGCGAGGGTCACGTCTCCAAGCTGAGGAGCCCTTCCTGCAGCAGCGGAGGACATTTGAACATGTGCATGGATGTGTAGTGAGTTGCCAAGAGGGGCGGGGACTTACCCGCGCGCAGACGCAAGTTCGTCGGCGGCTTCACTAATTCCGTTCGCGACCGCGCGTTCAAGCCAAAGGCGAGCGGCAACCGCATCGTGCTCCCCGGCTACCCCTTTGAGGAGATAGCGCCCCAGCATGAGTTGGGCATGGCCATGCCCACGTCCGGCAGCGGCGGCGTACCATCTCTGCGCCGCCGACTGGTCGACCGACGGGCCCTGGCCAGCGCCGTACATTGCTCCAAGCGCAAACATCGCCCCGGCATGACCGTCGTCGGCGGCCCGCTGGAAAAGCTCCATTGCAACCTTGGGCTCACGCTGGCCCCCGTGCCCGTTCAGCAGCATCTCGGCAAGCGCCACTTGCGCGTCGAGCATACCGGCATTGCCAGCGCGCGCAAACCAGACGCGGGCCTGCGATAGATCGGCGGCAACGCCGCGCCCGTCCTGGAGAAGGCGGGCATACATGTATTGCGCGTCTGGAACACCTTCGGCCGCGCGCCTGAGCCAGTGTGCCGCTTGCCCCTCATCCTGGCGGACGCCGACTCCCTTGGCGAAGCAGAGTCCAAGATTGAATGCCG
>Ga0209026_1000419_pt1 | contig 36170 bp, 30 predicted proteins | sample AraplaCL_Col_mCL_FD_184262 | JGI IMG/M metagenome (GOLD analysis project Ga0209026, IMG submission 184262) | Arabidopsis root microbial communities from the University of North Carolina, USA - plate scrape CL_Col_mCL (SPAdes) (version 2) | ecosystem: Host-associated > Plants > Roots >... | reverse complement strand
ATGAAAGACATGAAATACACTACAAACGTAGATACTACATCTTCGGGTAAATAAGGTCAGTTAATTAAGCGCGAATTTGTAATTTAGTATCCTCAAATAACGGGGATACTTTTTTTATGCTCAAAAAGCTCAGTATTAGTAATTATGCTTTAATTGATAACCTGGAGATCAGCTTTGCCGGGGGACTGAACATATTAACCGGAGAAACCGGCGCGGGTAAATCCATAATTTTAGGTGCGCTTTCGCTGATATTGGGCCAGCGTGCCGAAAGCAAATACTTTTTTAACCAGCAAAAAAAATGCGTTATCGAAGGTACTTTCGCGATAGGCGAATTTCATATCAAGACTTTTTTTGAAGAGAACGACCTCGACCACGAAGACGAAACCGTACTGCGCCGCGAGATCTCGGCCGATGGCAAATCGCGGGCTTTTGTAAACGATACGCCGGTTAACCTGAATGTATTAAAGCAACTGGGCGAAATGCTCATCGATATCCACTCACAGCATGCTACTTTAGAGATCAACGACCCGATATTTCAGTTGCTGGTGGTTGATTCGGTAGCCAAACACAACCCCTTGCTCGATGATTACCGGGCCAAATACAAAGCCTACAAAAAGAACTTAACCCATTTACAGCAACTCATTAGCGAAGGCGATAAGGCTAAAGCCGAGCTGGATTATCAGCAATTTCAGTATGATGAATTGGAAAAAGCCAATTTAGTTGCTGATGAACAACCTCAACTCGAGCTTGAGCTCGCGACATTGAACAACGCCGAAGAGATCAAACGCAACCTGCTTGGCGCTTACCATTTAATGAACGAGGGCGAGGTATCGGCGTTGATCCAATTGAAGGAAGCCGGGCATCAACTATCCTCTCTCGAAAAATTCAATCCTTTTATTGGCGAATTACATCAACGGCTAAACAGTGCGATCATCGAGCTGAAAGACATTGCCGCTGAAATTGACGACCTGGAGCAACGTACCAATATCGACGAAGAACGTGCCGTGGAGATCAACGCCCGCTTGAGTTTGATTTATAACTTGCAAAAAAAACACCGCGTAAACACCAACGAAGAGTTACTGGCGATACAAGACGAACTATCCGAAAAAATACAGCAGGCCATGTTTGGTGATGAAAAGATAGTTGAGCTGCAACTACAAACAACGGCCGAAAAAGAGGAACTGAAACAATTAGCCGCAACCCTATCAAAGGAACGTGTAGCCGTCATTCCCTCTATCGAAAAACAAGTACAGGCAACTCTGGCCGGCATGGGCATGGAACATGCTGCTTTAAAGATCGAGAATAATGTAGCAGGAGATTTTGACCAGAACGGTGTTGATCATATCCGTTTCCTTTTCTCGGCAAACAAAGGGCATACTTTAGCCGAGATGAGCAAGGTTGCATCGGGTGGTGAGTTATCACGTTTGATGCTGGCCATTAAATCACTTATTGCTAGTTATGCCGCTTTGCCGACCATTATTTTTGACGAGATTGATACCGGCGTATCGGGCGAGGTAGCCAATAAAGTTGGCCAGGTGATGGAGCAGCTATCACAAAACCTGCAGGTAATTACCATTACCCACCTGCCGCAAATTGCCAGCAAGGGTCAAAGCCACTACTTTGTTTATAAGGATAACGAAACGGCTACCACCTATACCCGCATCAAGCAACTCGATGAGAATGAACGCGTTTTAGAAATAGCCAAAATGCTGAGCGGTGATAATCCTGGCGAAAGTGCTTTGCAAAATGCACGGGAGTTGTTGAAGTCTTGAGCCCTGAGTCCCTAAGTCAGGGGCCAAAGACTCAAGACTCTCGACTTAAGACTCAGGACTCTCCCATCTGCCCATTAATCTCTTCCAGCTTTTTAATAACCGCACCCCATCCATTACGTTGTTTTTTGATCATCCTTGGGTGAATGTATACCCAGTTAAAGATCATCCAGCCAAAAGTAAGACTGTAAACTGTGAGGCGGAAAGTAAGGCTGCCTTTCGCTGTATATTCAATTAAATACAGGGCCAGCCCGGAGGTTAGCAGTACAAAGTAAATAGTGGTCATGGTGGTGTTTAAGCGTTCCTGCTTTTGCTTGATCTGCAGCAAATGATTGAGGTATTGCTGTGTGCTTTCGTCCATATTGCTTTTGTACAGCAGGTTAATATACCCCATAGTATTCACCATATAAAACACGATCGCTCCTATTACGAGCACAAGGCCGATCTTGGTAGTCAGCATTTCCGGTTTAAAATGGATCCCCACCCAGCTTACCAAAATAATGGTAGCAGCAAGCATGGTGTTGGTCAACAGCAAATGGATGCGTGTTGCGCGATGTAATTGCGCGCCTCTTTTAAATATGGCCGATGCATCGGGAATAGGGCCCTTGCTCCCATTATCCCATAGTGCTTTAAAATCTATATTATTGCTCATATTGCTTAAATTTTTGAGTCAGCTTTTCTTTTATCCTGAATATTTTAACACGCACGTTCGATTCGGACAATCCCGTGATCTTTGCTATTTCCGCCTGCTTTACATCTTCCAGTTCCAGCGAGATAATGATCCTGTCGGTTTCGGGCAGTTCGGCAATGCACTTGTACAGCAGTTTGGTTTGCCATTCAATATCACCCTGGGGTTTATCTTCAATGTCGGCAGGCATGTCGCTTTTGGGCATCCGGTTCTGCTTCTCTATCTGCCGCAGGCAGTTGTTCGCCGCTATCCGGTAGATCCAGGTACCTATAGCCGATTCGTTCCTGAAAGCGGGCAGCTTTTTCCAGATAGTAACAAAGGTGTCCTGGGCGATATCGGTGGCCCAATCATGGTCGTTAACGTAACCCATACAGATGCGGAATACCTTGTTCCAGTAGTCGCGGTAAATATCTTCGAACACCATATTACGTTTTTGTTGTAAAGGTTGCTGCAAATCGGTTAAAGCTAATGTAGTTAATAGGATGCTCATTTTGATTTGATTTCGGCTGTTAGATACCGACCTTTTTAAAATGCTACGGGCAAACAATAATTATTTTACGAGCATTTGTACATCTGCACATTTACTCATCTGCACATCTACGTAATACCAATAATTAATTTTAATTTTAGCCCCGCTAAACAAACTTATAAATATGGCATACAACTTATTAAAAGGTAAAAAAGGGATCATCTTTGGCGCGCTGGACGAAAACTCCATCGCCTGGAAAACCGCACTGGCATGTCATGCCGAAGGTGCTCAACTGGTTTTAACCAATGCCCCTATCGCGCTGCGCATGGGTACGATCAATAAACTGGCCGAAATTACCGGTGCCCCGGTTATCCCCGCCGATGTTACCAGCAATGAAGATGTTGAGAACCTGTTTACCAAAAGCATGGAGCATTTCGGTGGTGGTGTCGATTTTATTCTGCACTCTATAGGGATGAGCATCAACGTGCGTAAAGGCAAGCACTATACCGAAAACGATTACGATTTTACCCATAAGGGATTAGATATCTCAGCTTTGAGCCTACATCGTGTATTAGCTATCGCCATGAAACTGGATGCGATAAACGAGTGGGGTTCGGTTGTGGCATTAAGCTATATCGCCGCTCAACGTATCTTCCCTGATTATAACGATATGGCCGACAACAAAGCGTACCTGGAAAGCATAGCACGTAACTTCGGTTACCAGTACGGCATTAAAAAACACGTACGCGTAAACACGGTATCGCAATCGCCAACCCGTACCACAGCCGGCAGCGGAGTTAAAGGTTTCGATGGCTTTATCAGCTACGCCGAAAAAATGAGCCCGCTTGGTAATGCCGATGCGGATCAATGCGCTAACTACTGCGTAACCTTATTCAGCGACCTCACCAAAATGGTGACCATGCAAAACCTCTTCCACGATGGCGGCTTCTCGTTCACGGGGGTTAGCCAGGCTGTGATTGAGCAGATGGAGAAATAAAACAACACTAATTTGCACGAATACGAAGCCTCCCTGAAATTCAGGGAGGCTTTTGTTTTATAAATGTTTGTATATTAGTTAAAAACCTGACCTCATGCCCAAACATTACATCAAGCTTGTATTAGCTGTATTAATCATCGCTTTTTATTCCTGCAAAACACCTTCGGGCCAAAGTACAACTTCATTAGCCGATTATTTTAAAGACAGCAGCGCTATACCCCGTACAGGTGGTATCCAAGTTATTCCGATCAATACGCCCAAGGGCAAGTTCAACATCTGGACGAAAAAGATAGGCAACAACCCAAAGATCAAGCTATTGCTACTCAACGGCGGCCCGGGTGCTACACACGAGTATTTTGAATGTATGGAAAGCTTTTTACCGGCAGAGGGCATCGAACTGATCTATTACGATCAGTTAGGCTGCGGCAATTCCGATAATCCCAAAGATACCACCATGTGGAGCCTGCCGCGTTTTGTGGAAGAAGTTGAACAGGTTCGCCAGGCGCTTAAGCTGGATAGCACTAACTTTTACCTGTTAGGCCATTCCTGGGGTGGCATATTAGCGATGGAGTATGCCTTAAAATATCAAAAGAATTTAAAAGGCTTGATCATTTCAAACATGATGTCGAGCTGCCCTGATTACGGCAAATATGGCGAAGAGGTGTTATCCAAACAATTCGACCCGAAAGTGCTGGCGCGCATCCGCGCCATCGAGGCTAAAAAAGACTTTGATAACCCGGAATATATGCAGCTGCTGATGCCTAACTTTTATGCCAAGCATATCTGCCGTTTCCCGGTCGATCAATGGCCTGAGCCTGTAAACCGTTCGCTGGGCAAGTTAAACCATTCATTATATGTAACCATGCAGGGGCCGAGCGAGTTCGGTATCGGCGGCAACCTCACCAACTGGGACCGTAAAGCCCAATTGAAAAACATCACCGTGCCTGCACTAAGCATCGGCGCACAATATGATACCATGGACCCAAAGCACATGCAATGGATGGCTACCCAATTTAAAAACGGCAGCTACCTTTATTGCCCGAATGGCAGCCATATGGCTATGTACGATGACCAGGCTACATATATGAGCGGACTAATCAAATTTATAAAAGGTATTGATGCGGGTGAGAAAAGTGTGAAGTTGTAAATTCAAAAGGCCCCGATTTAATTCAGCACCTTTTTCATGTTGCTTTATCCGTCTATTACAAAGCGCTCAACTTTTTTCCGGTCGTAAATTATGTTGACCTTGTCGCCTGGTTTGAACTTTGAAGCGCCAAAGTCAATCGTGTATTTTACTGTCTTGTCCTCCCAGGTGTGTATTTTGTAACGTATCACAGGAAAATAAGTTATCCTATCGGTAAAATTGTTACTGCGGTCACCTTTTGTCAGCTCCTCTACCAACTCAACCACTACACCTTCAGCTTTAATACCTCTTTTTTTTATCCAGTTTCGTTCCCACAACAACCTGCCGATAGTAAAAAGAATCACTATAGCAACACCCGCTACAACCGCCAAATGTATTATAGTTTCACCATCCATATTACAAGCAATTTACACATTAGTATCCACAAAAAAGCCCCACAATCTCTCGCGGGGCTTTCAAATATTAAAAAGCTTTCGCCTTTATCCTTTCAGCTCAACAGCTTACTTTTTAGCGTATTTAAAATTTTTACCGATAAATTTAGCGTTAGCGCCTAATTCTTCTTCAATACGTAATAACTGGTTGTATTTAGCGATCCTGTCCGAACGTGAAGCCGAACCGGTTTTGATCTGGCCGCAATTTAATGCTACAGCTAAATCGGCAATCGTAGCATCCTCAGTCTCGCCCGAGCGGTGGCTCATTACCGAAGTATAGCCATTGGTTTGTGCCAAAGTAACCGCATCGATAGTCTCGGTTAAGCTGCCTATCTGGTTTACTTTTACCAGGATTGAGTTAGCAGTATCTTTATCAATACCCATTTGTAAACGTTTTACATTGGTTACAAACAAGTCATCACCAACCAATTGTACTTTACCGCCAATTTTCTCGGTCAATAATTTCCAGCCGGCCCAATCGTCCTCGGCCATACCGTCTTCGATCGAGATAACCGGGTATTTTTCGGTTAACGAAGCCAGGTATTCGGCTTGCTCGGCACTGGTGCGGATAACGCCTTTATCACCTTCAAACTTGGTGTAATCATATTTGCCGTCTTTGTAAAACTCAGATGCAGCGCAATCAAACGCGATGTAAATATCCACACCAGGTTTGTAACCGGCTTTTTCAATAGCTTTTAAAATGGTTTCAACGCCATCTTCGGTGCCTTCAAAAGTTGGGGCAAAACCGCCTTCGTCGCCAACTGCAGTCGATAGGCCACGGTCGTGTAAGATCTTTTTCAGGTTATGGAACACTTCAGTGCCCCAACGCAACGCTTCGCTGAACGAAGGCGCGCCAACCGGCATGATCATAAATTCCTGGAACGCGATAGGCGCGTCAGAGTGTGAGCCACCGTTCACAATGTTCATCATCGGGATAGGCAAGGTGTTTGCATTAACACCGCCGATGTAGCGGTATAAAGGCTGGCGGCTTTCCTGTGCGGCAGCTTTGGCAACCGCAAGTGATACACCTAAAATAGCGTTAGCGCCCAATTTTCCTTTGTTCTCGGTACCGTCAAGTTCGATCATCAACTTGTCGATAGCGTTTTGCTCGAATACATCAAGTCCTTTTAATTCTTTAGCTATTACTTCGTTTACGTTGGCAACGGCTTTTAAAACACCTTTACCCATGTATACGGCTTTGTCGTTATCACGCAGCTCTACCGCTTCGTGCACACCTGTTGATGCACCCGATGGTACAGCAGCACGGCCAAGGGCTCCGTTTTCGGTTAAAACTTCAACTTCTATGGTCGGGTTGCCTCTCGAATCCAGGATCTGGCGGGCGTGAACGTCAATAATAATACTCATGGTTATGTTTGGTTAATCGTGATCAATGTTGTTTAACGGGCGCTAAATTAGCAAAAAAATGCAATTAAAATACCCAAAACCCAAATGATAACAATTTTTTTGTGTACAATTTACACTAAGGGTGATTTACCGATAAAAGAGCAAAGATCAAGGAACAAGGATACGTATTGTCTTTGTTCTTTGATCTTTATTCCTTTAATCATAATTAAGGCGTTCCCCTGCGGGTCGGGTCATCCGCTCATACTACACAGGCCTTAGCCACAGGGCCGGTATCCGCTACTACCCCTAACGCATTTTCGATGTGTAAATGTGCAGATGCTAGAATGTGCAAATGAGATAGCTATCTAAAAATCATTTGCACATCTGCACATTTTCTAATTTGCACATTACAAATTACTCCCACTTAAATGTCTTCACAGCAACAGCATAGATCGCAACAAACCAAATACCCAATATCAATAGCTGATGGGTAACATCGCCCAGGCCGGCGCCTTCAAAGGCAACTTCGCGCATGGCATCGTTCAAATAGGTCAGCGGTAAGATCTTACTGATAGTTTGCAGCCAGCCCGGAAAGGCCGTGATGGAAAAAAAAGTGCCCGACAGTAAAAACTGCGGCATGGTGATAATATTAGATATCGGCGGTATACTGCTTTCGTTCTTGGCAATACCCGATACCACGAAACCAAAACCCATAAATATGATGAGCCCGATGGTGGCCAACACCAACATATTGAGTACCGTTACCACGCCGTGTATCAGCGTAAAGCCAAATACATAATGGCCTACTAAAATGATGAACACTGCGCCTAATAACGAAAACACCAGCCGTGCCAGCATCTCTCCCAAGACAATACTGTACCTTTTTACCGGCGTGGCAAAAAAACGTTTGATAACCAATGTTAGGCGTAAACTCAGGAAAACGAAAGCTGTACCGAACACGCCGCTGCTCAATATCGAAAAGCCCAGCATACCCGGCAATAAAAAGTCGATGTATTTGTATTTGCGCCCGGTAATGGTGGTTTCGCTCACCGAAACCACTTGCGGCGCCTTATTGCCGTAACTATTGATCTGGTATAAAACGTTATTCAATATCGATTTAAAAATACCGCCTTTTTGTGCCGAAGAGTTTGAATATTTTACCTCAACAATAAACGGCGAATTATTCGGTAATGCCGACAGCGGTGGAGCAGGCATAAATCGCGGGCCACTTGTTTTAATGTCGATGATCGCGGCAATATCGCCCCGCGAAAGGCTGGTATTCATCTGCGCAGCTGTTTCATTGGTGATCAGGTTTACCATACCCGATTTTTTTAGTGCGGTATAAATAACACTTGTGGTATCGCTGCCTTTAACTACGGCTACATCAACAGAGCCGCTACCGCCGCCAAGATTGGCAAAAACGGTAATAAATATTAATGGGAACGCCAGGCTGAATACCACGGCCGATGGGCTGCGCAAAATAGCGCGGAAACTCGCCTTGGCAATCGCCATGGTGGCATTAAAATTACTGTATGGCTTAGTCGACATTTAGTTTTGTAGTTGATTGTTAACTATAAATATTTTTTGACTTTTTAATTTTGAATTTTGACTTAGGGCTCGGCTCTTAAATCCTTACCCGTCTTAGCGATAAATACATCCTCAAGATTGGCCAGCTTTACTTCTTTTTTACGCTCAAAACCCGAAGCCACCAGTTCATCGATAAACGCATCAGGTGTGTTGAGACCGATAATATTCCCGCCGTCAACAAAAGCTACGCGGTCGCAAAGTACCTCGGCTTCATCCATATAATGTGTGGTAATAACTACTGTGGTACCGTTATCGCGTATCTCGCGGATCAGATCCCATAAGTTACGGCGTGCCTGCGGGTCGAGGCCAGTGGTAGGCTCATCTAAAAATACGATCCTCGGATTATTAATGAGCGTAGTGGTAATTGAAAACCGTTGTTTCTGTCCTCCAGAAAGGTCTTTGTATTTGGCCCTGGCTTTATCATTCAATCCTACTTTTTTCAGCATCTCAGCAGCGCTTACTTTTATCCCGTAAAGGCCACTAAACAGTTCGATCAGTTCGGTAAGGTTTAAGTTAGGATAGTATCCCGCTGCCTGCAATTGAACACCGATGCGCTTTTTAATACTGTCGGCATCGGTATCGATATCAAAGCCGTCTACCATCACCTCGCCCGATGTTTTATCGCGTAGCGTTTCAATAATTTCGAGCGTGGTGGTTTTACCCGCCCCGTTAGGGCCCAATAAGCCAAATATCTCCCCTTCGTAAACATCGAAACTGATACCGTTAACGGCGGTAAAATCGCCGTACTTTTTAACCAGGTTTTTTACCGTAATAATAGGTTTTTCTGCCATGTTGTAAACATCGTATACTTTGCGCAAATATCTATGAATTTTTCGGTGAACGGCGGCTTTTTTTAGGTAAAAGGTTTGTGGTTAAAGGCAAAAAGGTATTAAGTGAGGTGAAAGGCGAAAGTTGAAACGGTGAAAGGTTTTTATTGTAATGCAGCGCAAGAAGCCTTTTACCTTTCCACCGTTATCCTTTCGCCTAATTTTAAAACAATTTCCCAACAAAAGTATTATACTAATATGAACAGAGCTATCGCAATCGCGTTGATCATTTTGGGTACCATGATGCTGATATGGACAGGCTTTACCTATACCAAAAAGGAAAAGATAGTTGATGCCGGGCCGATACAAATATCTGCCGACAGGCAAAAAACAGTCAACTGGCCGCCATATGTTGGCGCACTGTTATTGGCGGGCGGTATCGTTGTCCTGGTAGTCTCCAAAAAAGACGAGGATTAGTTTAGCAGCATCTTCAACTCTGCTGGTGTGACATTTAACTGCCCGGCTTTAGGTAGTCGCCTGGTCAGTTCGCGCCAGTTCGGGTCCTTAGCATAAATCTTCTTTAGCATTACCACAGCCGCGTTAACTTTTTTATTACTTGCCAATGTAATGGCATGCCAGTATTGCATCTCCAAATTAGATGGAAACATTTTCTCTGCCGCGGTGTATTCGGCCATTGCTTTTGGCATATTGTTCTTTTCAACGGCAAGGTCGCCCTGGTTCATATGCTGGTAAGCCCGCTGTAATTTAAGCAGCCGTTCCAATTCTGCAATCGGCTGAGCGCTATCGTCAACCCGCAGGTCTATCAGTTTGTCGTTCCAGCTTTCTTTTGCGGGTGTTCCCGATACGACGATCAAAGCTGCCGACTGTCTGCCGCGAATATCACCGCCCGCCCACTGAGCAGCCTTTAAACAAGCCACAACCCGCTCGGCCAAAGGCAGATTTGCATATTTCAAAAATGCACGCTGCATGGCTTTGCATACGCTGTCGGTCAGCATCATGTTTGATTGTACCGAGTAATTTACACCATGAATATCAAACGCGTAAGCGATACAACTCTTGCCGGTATACACGGCGCTTGCGCCTTTGGTATTTAAAAAGGCCACCTGCCTTACTTCACGGCCTTTATCTTTTGCAAGCAGTTCGTTTAAAGCAACCTGCGGCGCTTTGCCTTGTTCCATTAATTGCAATCCCAACGGACCGTATGATTTGTTTACGAACGACTGCGTACATACCACGCCTACCCCCGATTTGCCCCATATCACCGACGTACCCACACTAAACCAATGGCTTTGTACAGCAGCTGCCATCTCGCCGGTTTTAGCATCGCGTGCAACAATCGAGAAGGTATGCGCCAGCGGGTCGGTGGTCTTGTAAACCTGCGCAAATGTTGATACCGTGATTAGCATCGTTAAAATGATCAATAATCTTTTCATATTAAAAATTGCGTTTAGCTACTTTCTTTTTAACCAAAGTTTCAAATGAGCCTATCTGTCCTTCATCAGTAAATCCATCAGCTGGTAAACTAAAAAAGTTTCTATTGTTTGAACTAAACAACAGAAAATCTTCTTTTCTTTTTACAGCCTTGTCTATAGCCGGCCATGCTATCTCCATTTTAACGGTTTCGCTTGTTAGCTTGATGCCTTCCTGTGTAAACTCGTACACCTTAGGTTCGCTCATCTGTTTTATTTTTTTGTAATTACGCTTAGCACCGAAGTAAACAAACACAGGCATTAACAGCGCATACAGAAAATAAAACATCAATAGGTACAGATAAGTATTATCGGCCTTGTCAACCAGGTACAAGGCGATAAGCACCAGGAAACAGATGCCGAATATAACCCACAGTGGCTTCCTTCTAACTAAAATATAGAGGTTGATGTTATAATATCGTCTAAAGCTTAGTTCGGTGTTAACTATAATTGGCTCCATTGTAGTTGGTTTAAATTGAATATGGATGTAAGTTAAAAATATTTTATTTAAGGCTAACAATTTATATAATTCGTTATCTTTAACCTGTTAACCTAATTAACAGCTGAACGATTAAACCGAAAAAATAATGGAAATGCTTCCGCATGCGCTTAACTGGTTTGAAATACCGGTTACTGATTTCGACCGTGCAAAAAAGTTTTATAGTGCTATTTACGACTATGAAATGCCTGAGCAACAATTTGGCCCGAACCGAATGGGTTTTTTGTTATTCGACCGTGAAACGGGCGGTATCGGAGGTGCCATTGTAAAAGGCGAAAACTACGTTCCATCATCCGATGGCGCACGCATATACCTGGCCGGTGGTAATGATTTAAGCACGGTGCTCAGCCGGGTTGAAAACAGTGGCGGCAAGATCGTGTTCCCCAAAATATTGATTGGCCCAGGCCTGGGTTATATGGCATACATTAACGATACCGAAGGTAATATGCTGGGCCTGTTCTCGCCGCATTAAATTATTTGTAAGCGGGTGTAACCATTTTTTAAATAAAGCGTCTCTATTATATCAAAACCAATATAATTATGAAAACAAAACTGACTTTATTTTTAACACTTGTGTTAATGGTGGCTGGTGCCTCACAAATGGCTTTTTCTAAAGCTTTCGCAGATCAAACCCGTCCTGTTTCTGGTTTTACCAGTATCGCTTCTTCGGGTTCGTTCCAGGTTTATGTGAAAATTGACGGTACCGAAAGCGTAAAAGTAAGCGCTGATGATGCCATTATTGATAAGATTGAAACCGTAGTCGAAAACGGCACTTTAAAGATCCGGTTTAAAAAAGAGTTTGGCTGGAACGATCATGGCAATAAAAAAGCTAATATTTATGTTACTGCCAAGTCTTTATCATCATTAATAAACAGCGGTTCGGGCAGTATCAAGGTTGATGGTGCGGCCAGTGCATCAACCTTCAAATTGGTATTAAGCGGTTCGGGCAATATTACAACAGCCACCATTAAAGCCGAAAAAATTGATGGCGCCATCAGCGGTTCGGGCAATATCAATGTCAACGGTGGCAATGCTGCCGACGCTCATATATCCATTTCGGGTTCGGGTAGCTTTGATGCCAAAGGCTTAAAAACAGAGTCGACAAAAGTATCCATCGCCGGCTCGGGTAACGTTTACATTAATGCCGAAAAAGAACTATCGGCCAGCCTGATGGGTTCGGGTTCTGTAAGGTATACCGGTAATGCTTCCGTACATACTTCAAAAATGGGATCTGGCTCGGTTAGTAAAGAAAGTTACTAAAAAAAGAATCAAGAGCCAGGACGTAAGAATCAAGATTTGAAAGCCGGGGATCAGGTTGTATAACACAAGTTCCCGGCTTTTTTATGTTTTGATCGATTATATGAATAAAAGTCTTGACTGCTGACTCTTGCTTCTTGATCCTACTTTATTACTGCAATAACAGCTTCAGGCTAAAGCCAAAGTTGGCGAATGAAGTTTCGAAAGCCTGCGATGTGTACGGTTTGGTAATGGTCGAATCGTAGAACAAGCGCAGGGTGAAGCGCTTGTTAAGGGCATAATCAACCGAGGGCCTTACGGCGATATTGTTCGAACCCGAAGATACCTCCGCTCCCGATACATCGGCCCGATAGATCAGCGTTTTGGTATCGTTGATCGAGAAGTCGAGCTTAAAGTTCATATCGTTATTCAGCTGCAGGTTTTGGAACATACCAAACGGGAACCTGAAATGCGTTGTATGGTAGCCAAAACCAAACACCAGGTTACTTTCGTTCTGCAGGCCCAACTGGCTGTTTGATAAGCTCAGGCTGATGCTGCGGCTTTGCCTGTACTCAATATTGGCCGACATGGTATTATGGAAACGCATATCCACACCAATTAAAGGCACAAACTGCTCAAATATGGCTATCTGCGAAAACTGATAGAACGGTAAAAAGTCCTTATTCACATCGCGCGAGTTAACTGCACCATTAGCTTCGCTGTACTGCTGCAGTGTGTTAAACCCGTTAACGTTATAACTCGAACGATATCCATGCCTTAACTCGAAGGCATCAAAAATATCGGCTAAAAATGGCAGATGGCTCAGCCCCCTGTAACTGATATCCCAATTTGGTATCGGTATACTCGGGAAAGCGCCTAACGATGATTGTGTAGGATCTTTACCTGCATAAGCTGCCAGGAACGACGCCACCAATACATTCTGCGAGTTAGAACCATACCCGTCGGCATAGCCGTTGGTAATTGCACCTGTTGAGTTTGGATTAAGCTTGCCCAGGCGCTGCGATATGATGCTCCGGTTATCTAAAAACTTTTGGAACGTTGCCGAAGTATTATCAATACCTGTTGGTTTTGAAAACGCCGTAGCCAATGTCAGGTACGATATGGTATAATCGCCACTGGTTAGCGGACTTAAATTCTCGAAGTTGTTGGTCGTACTCAGGTATTTAAAGTTTGTCTGATAGTTCAGATCGCGGGTTTTGGTGGCCAGCAATGTGATCTGCAGATCGCGGAATGGCTCAATGGTCGCTTTAAAATCCATATGCTCCATCAGCGACGTAACATACAATTGGTTTTGCAGCGTATCTTTTGTTATCCAGCCATTGGCAAGTGCCTTGGCACGTATATCGGCCTGGCTGCCTAATAAAAAGCCAATACCCGGCGCATTATAGTTAGGATCGGCACCGTACCAATTTGTACCCGGCAAATAGCCCGGTAAAAAGGTGCTCTCGGTACGGGTATAAGTACCGTTTACATTTTTGATGCTGGTCAACAATCCTACAAAAAAGCTGCCCACCCCGCCCGAGCTGTTAGGATCGTTTGATTTACGCAAAAACTTCATCTTATTATATAATGAAGCCATGTTCAGGCTTGGGTTAAGCTGTATGGTGCGCGAGTTTTGTATGCTGTTACCTACGTTAAATGCAGGGTCGGTCAATGCAAATTCGGGCGCGGTTTTCCACTCAAAACGGCTGCTGTACCTGGTTGTTACTGCTGCCCAATCCATCCCGGGTAACTTGTTGAGCGGTACGTTGTAGGTTAAATTTAAATTATGCCCGTAGTCGGTAGTACGGCCCAGCGACTTCAGGTTACTCCACAAAGTATCTTTCTTTAAACCATTAATCCGACCAGCCGGCTCATCAACTACAGAAAGATTGGTGGCGTCGATATCCAGCGTAAGCGATTTTGATAAGTTCCAGCTGATGCCATAAACCCTGGTAATTAAAAAGTTTTTATTGTACGACGTAAGCGGGTTGCTACCATCGGGATTTAACGGGATAGAGTTATTGGGGTCGTTGTTCCTTAATGTGTTTTCTGAATAGAACCTATTCAGATTAATGCTGAAGTTAAGACGCGATGGCAATAAACTAAAGTTAAAATCGCGAAACAGCGCCAGCATATTGTTTTTGATGATCTTTTGGAAAGGCGAATAATACTTAGGCTGGTTACTGTAATTGTAAGCGAGGGTAATGTTATAGGTCTTTTGCAAGGCATCGGCTACGGTATAATCATGATGGTCAACTTCGGTATAGGCGTAGCTGGCGCTCAGGTTCTCCACGTCCCACACATGGTTCGGCGACGCCGGGTTGGTTTTGGATTTATGAACGTTAGTTAAGTTGATGCTTTTCCTGGTGGTCAGATCTACCGCTTCGGACTGTAACGCGGCTACCGAATCGCGCGCAGCCTTCGTTGTAGCCGCGGCCATTTCGTCCTGCAGTTTCAGATCAGGTGCCGATGGATCGTAAACCGGCGTGCTCGATTGCGACGAAACATCGATATACAACGGTATATGCAAACCGGTTTTAGCCGGGAAAAATTTACCCAGTTCCATATTGGTTTGGATATCGTAGTTGTGTGTTTCAGTTAAACTCTGGTTACTTACCGTTTGATCGAGCGAACCAAAGCCTGCTGTAGTTTTACTACCCGATACCGTTACATCGGCAAAATCGGCGAGCTTGGCATTAAACCTCGCCGTAGCAGCCCATCCGCCGCTTTGGTCAAAATCGGTTAAACGCAGTTCGTCAAACCAAACTATCGCGCTCTTGTCGGTTCCGGATGCGAGGAATGGGTTACGCACGCCCAACATAATATCGGCCAGCTGGCTCAGATCTGGTTGCCCCTTTATAGTAACCCCGTTGTAGGTAAACGGCACATTAATGGGCCAGGGCTTGCCATTGAGTACCGCATTGTTACGCTTAATTTTCGCGTCGGTAAAGCGCGATAGATCAATATCCAGGTTGTTCTGGGTAGGCCATACACCACCCGCATCGCTCGTACCGTTCGAGGTTACTTTTAACGGGATAACGTATTCGTAATAGTTATCTACATAGTCAATCCCCAGCCTGATAAAAGCGCTCACGTCATTATCTTTCAATAACTGACCGGGCAATGCTTCAGCGTGAATAAACATCTGGATGTGTTTGTATTTACGCAGATCGTTATTAAAGGTTTTAAAGGCCGCACGCGAGTAGCCGTTGCGTAAATTTGCTACCGTTACCGATAGCGACTGCTCATTTAGCTGGGTGTTTGTAGCCAGGTTGTTATAGTCTTTTTGGCGTTGAATACCCGGCGGTAACACGTAGGGTATTGGCGTGCGGTTACCGTTTTGCTCAATGTTAACGGTAGCCACATCAAGTGTCGAATTGTCGAGCGGCGGATTAGGTATCGACGGATCAGCAATTACATTAAGCGGGTTGTTTTCAGCATTAAAGGTGCGCCAGTCGCCACGCACCAGTTGTATAGTCGCAAAACGCAGAACTGTAGTATCGGCAAAATTTGTCAAAAACATCCGCATAAAACCAATGGATTTAAAATCCTGTATGTTGCCGATCTTTGATTGATAGCCGTTAATAGGTATGCGGAACTGGTACCAGTTTACGTTTTGTGTAGTGCCGTTGGCCAGTTTTACCGATGCGGTTATTTTATCCGAAATAAAGTTTTGACCTACTACCAGGTCGGTTGGGCGGATGGATACTTTGTATTGAAAGTACTCGTCCGCAACACTCATGGTATTATCGTGGCTAATGTCTTCACCATCGGGCGTTGAGGTCGATGCCGATGTTTGGATCCCTAATTCTGCCAATGATTGCTCCGATGTCTTAGAGTTTCCTTCCGTGCCGTTGTACTTGGCATAGCGTTGTAGTATGCCGGCTTTAACGGCATCCAGATCGGGGGTGCGATAATACTGAAAATCGTCGCCCGATGGATCGGCAGCAAAAGCATTACCTGCCTGGGTACTTAATGTAGCTTTCACCTGTTGTATGATGGTTGCGTACTGGATGCGTTCATCAGCATCATTCAATCCATCTAAGCCAATATCCTGCAGTTCGCGCGAGGTCGGGTCATTATCAAACGATGCCACCACCGGCTGTAGCTTTGGCACACGTCCCCAAACGGTATTGTCAACTTTAGTCAGGTCACCATCAACGGGTAAACCGTTCTCTAAACTCTTGCGCCCGTCTTTCAATATATCTTCGGATATGCTGCCTAAGTTAAAATACAGGTCGCCACCGGCTGTTGTATTTTTGTTGTAGATAAACGGATCCATCACCCAAAACTCAATGTACTGCACATTAAGTGCTTCAAAGTTATTAGTGTTGAGGCTCCTGAAAATCCCACCCCACCGGCTGCGTGGGTTTTGCAATGTACCATCTAAGTTAAGCCCGGTTGTGGTAAAGTTGTATGGGCCGCGCACGGTGGGATAATAAGCCAGATCGAGTGTTGGTATGGGCAATGGCGATCCGGTAATGGATTGCTTATACGGAAATACCTCCTGCTCGAATACCTGCCGCACATAATGGTTTGATAACTCAGTCGAAGCATTATTCAACGGCGGAGGGCTGCCATTGTAAAATATCGGGTCGATATTGTAAAAAGCTAATCTTGCACGATTGTAGCCGTAGCTCAGATCATTGCTTAATTGCGATTCGGGGAATAACTGCGGTGTTCCCGATATCTGCCAGGTTGTGGCGCTCTTGATATCGATGATGGAGCTGGTATTTTCAAAATCATCAAGGTACGATGTACCATTCGCACCTGCAAAGTTCAACGCGCTGGGGTGGCCGGGCACCAGTTTGGCAAACTCGGCATTAAACGTTACCGATGATGGCGCTTTGGTTGAGATAAATGGTATTTTATCAACCAGGCGGGTTAGCATCCTCGAGTTAGCATGGTAATTAATATCGAAACCGTAGATGGTGTTCGAAACCGGCTCATCGCCCAGGCTGATGTTTTGAGTAAGCGGCTGCTCCGAAAGGTGCATAATGGTAGCACCAAGTTGCAACTGATCGCTCACCTTATAATCAAATCGCGAACCGAGCAATGATTTTTGCTGCACGCCAAACAGGGCGTTGTTCTCCACATTAATGGTAATAGGTTGCCCCGAGGCCAGTAATGATGAGTTTAATATCCGGATCCTTCCCGCGTTATAGTCAACGGTAAAGTCAACCCCCTCAACCAGTTTTAGGTTACCTGATGTTGCGATGACCGATCCCTGTGGGATATTAACGGCATTCAGCTGATACTCTGATCCCGACTGTGAAGTATATGTACCCTTAATCACAAAGCGGTTAAACTGCGGGAAGTATTGTTGCGCCGATGTTTTGATCGAATCGTAAAGCGGCTGGTAAACGTAAGTTTTGCCAATCGTGGCCTGCTCGGCAGGTGTAAACTTGGCGTTCAGATCGGAACCAAACGGCTCCAGCACCGGGAACATAATGCGCCCGTTTTGCGAGTCGATAGTAATTCCTTCCAAAAAGTCGAAATACCCGTCGGGCTGTTTCTGGCTTTGCTGGTTTAGGTTATCAAGCCCGGTAACCTGTAGCCATAGTTTACCCTTAATATTCTGCCCTTCCTCCATCAAGGGTTTTTCAATACCGGTGGCGTTATCAAGGCGTGTAATCGTCAGGTTAAAGTTGTTCGGGCTGATACCGAATGCGCCCAGGGTATAGATGTTTTTCATCATCAGTTTCCAGGTAGGCAGGCGTGGTTTCAGTATCTCGTTCTTTAATAATTTAGTGTATAAAACCTTGGCGTTAGCGGGGTCAACCGGCACATCGGTCGAAAACTCACCCACCTGGTATTGCGTGCCATTGTAGTTATATTGATAGGCAACGGCCAATACTTCGTTGTTGTTCAGCGGGTAGTTTAACGAGATATAACCCAACTGTGGGTGCAGGGTATATTCTTTATTGGTCAGTTTGCGGGCATAGGTTAATTTGGCATAGTTATCTGTAGCGCCCGTACCCTGGAAGTAGGTAGCGATAGCGTTCGAGTTGGTTTGCCTTGCGGCCGCAGGCAGGTTTGCCAGTAAGTTGTTCGATTGTTGGGTAAAAGTACCCGGCGCCCCGTTAAAGCCTGCCGGCAAACCCGAGAAACCGCCACCACCTTGTATTAATGTAGTATTATATGGCTTGTTCTCACCTAAATCCATCAAAGCCAAAATATCGCGCGAATCAGTCGTACTGTTTGCCGTGTTGGTTACCCAAACCTCGATCTTGGTGATGTTGATATTGGAGCTGATGATAGGGATATTAGCCAGCGCCTTGTTGTAGTTATCGCGAAAGTACTGCGATAAAAAGTAGTGCTTATTGGCTTCGTAATCCGACGCCTGTAATTTAAACGGCCCGGTTTGCGATTGATTGGTAATGGTGATCTGCTGCGATTGCGAGCGTTGTTGCGATAAAATGCTTGTCCACTCCAGTTTACCAAACTTCAATTTGGTCTTCACACCAAACAAGGCCTGGCTCCCGCGGATCAGCGTAGTGTTTAAGGGCATGCTCACGGTACCGGCTTCAATCTTTTGGATGATCTCATCCGGCTTACCGGTATAATCCAGCTTTACCTGGTTCTCAAACTGAAACTGGGCATCGGTATTGTAATTGGTATTGATCTTCAGCTTATCGCCGATGTTACCGGTAAGATTCATCTGTATATGCTGATCGAAATTAAAGTTGTATTGTGTACGCTGCGTGGTATTGAACAGCGGGTTTTGGTTTTTATTGACTTGTCCAGCAAAAACCATTTCAGCCGAGCCTTGCGGCCGAATATCGATCACGTCGCTGCCGAATATCCTTTCAAAAGCCCGGCTGTTCACCTTGATCTGTGGGATAAATCCTGGCTGCTGCGATGCATAGGCATAATTGTCCGACAGTTTTTTCCAGTACGCCTTTTGGTCTTCGCGCTGTTTTAGCTCCAGGTATTGCGAAAAGGTAAGATATTCAACCGGTCGATATAACACATTCCCGACCTTCTCGGTCAATACGTAAAGATTTGTAGCGGCATCGTACTCAACGGTACGTACCAGGTTTGGCGGATCGGGTGTAAAGAAGCCTTCGCGGGCGGTGTTGTTGGTTGAGCGCTTAAGATCGACCGGATATTTTACCGAGGAAGTGTCTTTGTGCAACACGGAGCCAACCTGCGCAAAAAGCTTCGCGCTGCTGCACATGGCTGCTATAAACACAATACTGAAAGCGAGCTTTCGGGTAAATATATTGATCAACGGATTGAGTAAAATTTATTTCGTAATTATAAGCTTTTAAGCGCAACTTTTATTAATTGCTCAACAGTTAAACTATCATTTGCCGACTTTATTGCCTGATCGATAACCTTCTCAGCATTATTTTTAACAAAGCCCAACATCACCAGTGCCGATAATGCTTCGTCCTTAACCGTGTGCATCACCGGCATAGCCATCAGGGTATCCGGACCGTCTTTTTTCAGCTTGTCCTGCAACTCCAAAACCATACGCTGTGCCGATTTCGGGCCGATGCCTTTAATACGTTGTATCAAGGGTACATCGCCTTTAATGATCGCTGTCTGGATTTCGGATGGTGTGATAGAGGATAAGATCATGCGGCCGGTGTTGGGACCTATGCCCGATACCGAAACCAAATGTAAAAACAGCCTGCGCTCACCCTCATCAATAAAGCCATATAATGTATGCGCATCCTCTTTTACGTGCATCCAGGTAAAAAGTTTGCAGCTTTCAGAGTCGCCAATACCCGAGTAGGTATTTAATGATATATTGATATGATAGCCAACACCGCCGGCATCGATCACCACATAAGTTGGGCATTTAAATACCAGTTTACCATTAATATACGCGTACATATTTGTTATTGAGCTACTTAGATGTTATGATAGTTATTACTATTGCACCCGTAAATTACACAGAATAACTCAATTGCCCCATAACAAAATATGTTAAATTTTAAGGTAGGATTTTGTTGAAAATAAAGGTATATCACATTTATTGTTAGTCCGGATTTGCAATCCGGACTAAGTCGCAAGCGGATTTAAAATCCGTGTAGCGTTCAGATCGGGGTTAAAAATCCCACCCCACGCAGCATATAATCTTGTATCTTAATTCTTGTTTCCTGGTTCTATTTTGAAGCTACGGCCTCTTTTTCCTGAGCGTCAACAACCGCAATGGTAACCATATTTACAATTTCGCGCACCGAACTACCCAATTGCAGTATGTGTACCGATTTTTTCATCCCTAAAAGTATCGGGCCAACAGCCTCGGCACCGCCAAGCTCCTGCAACAGTTTATAAGCAATGTTTCCCGACTCTAGAGTTGGAAATATCAGGGTATTGGCTGCTTCGCCTGCTAATGTCGAAAACGGATAGTTGTCCTTCAGCAGGTCGGGATTAATGGCAAAATTGGCCTGCATATCCCCGTCTACTACTATTTCCGGGTATTGGCTGTGCAAGATACTTACAGTTTCGCGGGTCATTTCGGGTATCGCGCCTTCGTTCGAGCCAAAGTTTGAATACGATAATATGGCTATCCGTGGCTTAATGTTAAACTTACGTACAGATTTATCCATCAGCACGGTAATATCAACCAGATCCTGTGCCGTCGGGCTAACGTTAACCGTTGTATCGCCAAAAAACACGGGACCCTTTTTGGTGATCATCATGTACATACCGGCAACCTTTTTAACACCCGGTTCTGTACCGATTATTTGCAGGGCCGGCTTTACGGTCGATACATAGTTTTTGGTTAAACCCGATATCAAAGCATCGGCATCGCCAAACTGCACCATACAAGCGCCATAATAGTTACGGTCGCGCATGATCTTTTTAGCTTCGAACTGGGTTATGCCCTTGCGCTGGCGTTTGCTGTACAAATAATCGGCGTATTTGCAGGCCTTTTCGCCGGTATCCTGGCGTGGATCAATTATTTCCACATCACCCAATTGCAGGTCGTTTTCCAGCATGATCTGTTTGATTCGCTCCACGTTACCCAGCAATATCGGGATAGCAATACCTTCGTCGATTACGATCTGCGCCGATTTGAGTATCTTATAATTATCCGCCTCAGCAAAAACCACACGCTTCATGTTCGATTTTGCCTTATTGGCGATATTCCTTAATATCTTATTATCTGTACCTAAACGGGCCTTCAGTTCATCCGCGTAAGCATCCCAATCGGTAATTTGCTTGCGTGCTACACCACTTTCCATAGCCGCTTTGGCTACTGCCGACGACACTTCGGTTATCAACCGGTTATCCATCGGTTTAGGTATGATGTAGTCTTTATCGAAGTGCAGATTCTTGGCATTATAAGCCAGGTTCACCTCTTCTGGAACGGTCTTTTTAGCGATACCCGCGATGGCATGTACCGCGGCCAGTTTCATGGCCTCGTTAATAGTAGTCGCCCTTACATCAAGCGCGCCACGGAAGATATATGGAAACCCCAATACGTTATTCACCTGGTTAGGATAATCGCTGCGACCGGTTGCCATAATGATATCCTTGCGTGCCTCAACGGCTATATCGTAGGCTATCTCGGGATTGGGGTTCGCCATTGCGAAAACGATCGGGTTTTTAGCCATTGTCTTCAGCATCTGCGGCATAACCACATTACCTGCCGAAAGACCGATAAACACATCGGCATCTTTCATGGCATCGGCCAAATTGTGTACATCAGTACGGGTAGTTGCAAACATCATCCGGATCTCGTCCAGGTCAGTACGGTCCGGGGTAATCACGCCGTTGATATCCAGCATCACGATATTCTCCAGCTTAACACCTAGCGACAGGTACATTTTGGTGCACGATACCGCAGCAGCGCCGGCGCCGTTAACCACCATTTTTATCTTGTCGAGCTTCTTTTTTTGCAGTTCGCACGCGTTGATCAGCGCTGCCGATGAAATGATGGCTGTACCGTGCTGGTCATCGTGCATCACCGGGATATTCATCTCGGCTTTCAGGCGGCGTTCAATTTCAAAGCAGGTTGGCGCGCTGATATCCTCCAGGTTGATCCCGCCAAAAGTTGGCTCAAGCGCTTTAACTATATTAACAAATTCGTCGATGTTGGTGGTGTTAACCTCCAGGTCGAACACATCAATATCGGCATATATTTTAAACAGCAGACCCTTACCTTCCATTACCGGTTTACTGGCTTCGGGGCCAATGTTACCCAATCCCAAAACGGCTGTTCCGTTACTGATAACGCCCACCAGATTACCCTTAGCAGTGTATTTATAAACATCATCAACATTAGCAGCTATGCGTAAACATGGCTCGGCTACACCGGGCGAATAGGCTAACGAAAGGTCGCGCTGGGTATTGGTCGGTTTGGTTGGTATTACTTGTATTTTACCCGGGCGGCCCTTAGCGTGATATTCGAGCGCATCGAGTTTACGATTGGTCTTGTTCATTTTATGAGACTCAGTTAGAGGCTACAAAAGTACAATCTTTTTTCAGCCGGAGTAATAAATATGTTACCGGCCCACCGGCCATTGCCAATTTCGCAATCCCAAACCCGAAACAGGGGGGGAAATTGTCGGTATTTTTCAATAGTTATTGGTGTGCTATTATCAAATTGTTAACCGCTTATTCTCTGCGCTATAAAAGACCAATAAACTAATGACCAATGAACCGGTGAACCAACCAGGGGGGGAAATTGTAAGAAATATTTGCAACATTTTTGCTTTTTTCTCCGGCTTAAAGCTTCGCGCTTATGTATACAATATACGCATTTTTGGCGGAAAGAACAATATAGAATTGGAGGTTCCCTTCGTAGGTGAACAATTAATCCCGAACACTGGTCTAAGTTACGCTACGCTAAACTTAGACCAGTGATGAGTGATAGTATAAAATCCTGATTCTTGACTCTTGCTTCTTGTTTCTACCCCTTAGTAATCTTCAATGTCATACCCGGCTGCAAGCGCGCGCCTTTCAGATTGTTTTCCGATTTGATCTTTTCAACGGTCGCGCCGTCAAATTTATCTGCTATCTCCGAAAGCGTATCGCCCTGGCGCACTTTGTAAGTCACTATGTTTTTAGCGGATTTTTTTGAGGACGATGTGGAAGCGTATTTTTCTTCAGAAGCCGGCGGGGCGCTCAATCTTAATTCGGTACCAACTGCCACTTTGCCTTTGCCTAAATGGTTCCAGGCTTTCAGCTCGCTCACTTCCATCCCAAACCTGTCGGCTATCGAAGCCAGGGTTTCGCCCTTTTTAACCCGGTGCGAAGCAGGCGTTTCTTCCGGAGTGGATTCCTTTAATTTCTTTTTGGCAGGTGTTTCGTTAATGCTTACGCGAACCGGCTGAAACTGATCCGAAGTAATGTTCGGGTCGTTCAGCGCATCGTACAATAACGCGAAGCTTGCTTTGTTTATTTGCGGGATCACCAAACGCTTCGGCGCGGCGTCCGATCCGTTAACGATCTGCATTTTGTATTGCGGGTTCAGCATGCTGATCTGCCTAACATCCACATTCAATACTTTCGAAATATTGGTCAGCGATACATATTTGTTGACCACTACCGTATCCGTTTTAACGGGCATTTCGCAGGCGCGCGGGTAAATACCGTGCCTGTTGTAATTGTTCATCACATAAGCAATAGCGATATAAGCCGGTACGTAGTTACGGGTTTCGGCAGGCAGGTACGGGCGTATCGACCAAAAGTCACTCGCCCCGGCCTTTTCAATCGCGCGGGTAATAGCACCTTTGCCGCAGTTGTATGAGGCAATAGCCACCAGCCAATCCCCAAAATCCTGGTAAGCATCTTTAATATAAGCGGCGGCGGCGTAGCTGGCCTGTATCGGGTCGCGGCGCTCGTCAACATAGTTGTCAATGTTCAATCCGTATAGTTTCGCTGTCGCGAACATAAACTGCCACGGGCCGGTAGCGCCTACGCGCGATACTGCGTAAGGGTCGAGCGCCGACTCTACAACCGACAGGTATTTAATTTCTTCGGGGATCCCCGCATCGCGGAAAGCCTTTTCGTAAATCGGGAAATAGTATTTGGTAAGGCCCACTACTTTGGCCATTTCATCACGGCGGTTAGGCGCGGTATAAATATCGATATAGCTTTGCACATAGCCGTTATAATCGAGCGGAACCTCTTTCTGGATCGAATCCAGGCGCTGCTTGAACGAGGCATTCTGCATCGAAACCACGGTAACAACAGGCAAAATAGTGGTATCGCGGCGGCTATTGGCCAATGCCGATGAATCGGCTTTGTGTTTTAGTGAGGTGGTTTTTAAAAGGTCGGCTTTTGCTACGTGGATGATGATCAGGCAGACGATAAAAGTCGATAGTTTCTTCATGCTTTACTTTTTAGGGCTTTTACGGCAAAAGCTATATTTTAGTTACCAACGCTAAGATACTAATTTTTAGCAAGTTCCAACACATATTTGGAAAAACTAAACAAGCCGCTTTCGTTAAACGATTTGGTTATTAACTGTAAAGCTAACGGCAAACCTTGGCTGTTATTGCATAAAGGCAGCGAAATTGCCGGTATACCTGCCAGCGAAGCCTGCACTGTAAAGATATCTTCGAGGTACATCACTATCGGGTCCTTCATATTTTCGGCAATGCCAAAAGGCGGCGTCGGCACGGTTGGTGCCAGGATAAAATCGTATTCTTTGAGTATCTCCAGGGTCTTTTCCTGTATCAGGCGTCTGGTTTTTTGTGCCTTGGCATAGTACGCGTCGTAATATCCCGAACTCAAAATAAACGTACCCAGCATAATGCGGCGCTTTACTTCCTTACCAAAACCTTCGGAGCGCGATTTTTTATAGGTCGATTCCAGCGTGTTCGCATTGTGGCTGCGGTAACCGTAATGCACGCCATCGTACCGCGCCAGGTTTGATGATGCTTCTGCCATCGTTAAAATATAGTACGTAGGCACTACATAATCCATATATTTAAACGAAACCGGCTCAACAATGTGCCCGTCGGCCTGTAGTTTTTCAATGTATTGCGATAACAACGCCTTGATCTCCGGGTCTACCCCCGGGCTGCTCAACGCTTCGCTGATATAGGCTATCTTCTTTTTACCGGTATCGGTTAAATTTTGGGTATATGCAGGAACTGGCACATTGGCGGCGGTAGCATCATAATCATCGGCACCGGCCATAATCTCCATTAACAGCGCCGCATCTTCAATAGAATGCGTCATCGGCCCAACCTGGTCGAACGAGGAAGCATAAGCGATAATGCCATAACGCGATACCCTGCCGTAAGTAGGTTTTAATCCAACAATACCGCAAAACGCGGCAGGCTGCCTAACCGAACCACCCGTATCTGTACCGATAGCGGCATGGCACATCCCGGCCTGTACCGCAACCGCAGCACCGCCCGACGAACCACCGGGAACCTTGGTATGATCGGCAAAGTTTTTAACCGGGCCAAAGTACGAGGTTTCGTTGGAGCCGCCCATGGCAAACTCATCGCAGTTTGTACGGCCTATAATGATAGCGTCCTCGGCCAAAAGGCGCTCAATAATCGTAGCCGAATATATCGAGGTAAACCCATCCAGAATTTTGGACGAAGCCGTTACCTGGTGGTCTTTATAGCAAATGTTATCTTTTATAGCCAGTACAATCCCGGCTAATTTACCGGCTGTACCTTGTTTTATCTTTTCGTCAATGGCATGCGCATAAACCAGTGCTTCATCATCATAAACTTCGTTAAAAGCGTTTAAATGCTGGTTTAGCTTAATGTTGTGTAAGTACCCTTCAACCAGCGCGGCAACGGTAGTTTTACCTTGTTGCAGATCTGCTTGTATGGCCGACAAAGTGGGGTATGATTTCGTCATGCAGCGAAAATAAAAAAACTTATGATAGTACAACTATAAAACCGCTACCTGACAAGCTTTAATGCGACAAATATAATAGATTAAGTATGTTTTGGGTAATTTATATACTGAGCGGGTTATTTTGGCGCCAGCCACGAAGTTGGATTTTGATAGTTTTCGCCTTTCAATACCTCAAATATCACCTCATAATCGCCAGATGCCGGATCGGTAGCCGGTGAGCCTACTGCTTGTTTGTAGCTTACTTTTTGGCCCTTACTTACCGATGCCGTACGCAGGTTAGAGTATACTGTATAGTAACCACCATGACGTACTATCACGGTATAGGTACCGGCTACATCTCCAACCATCGATACTTCGCCATCAAACACTGCGCGCACGGTAGCCTCTTTTGATGTTTTGATATTGATACCGTTATTTTCATCCTTAATACCGTCGGTATAGATCACGCCGAAGTTTTGGGTAATCACACCTGCAGCCACAGGCCACGGCAAACGGCCTTTATTGCCCAAAAAGTCGCTCGATGCTTTTGCGGCTTCCGGGGTTGCTTCCAGCGCTTCGGAGGTTGTTTTACGTTTCGGCGTTACAACAACCGGTGCCGGCCGGTTTTCTGCCTTTGCTTTTGCAGCGGCAGCCTTCGCATCGGCCGCAGCCTGAATCGCCGCTCTTCGTTCCGCTTCTTCTTTATCTTTACGAATAGCTATGATGATCATCCTGTCCAACGCTCTCGCTTTACGTTGTTTTTCGGCTATCTGTTGTTTAAGCTGTCTCTGATTATTCGATAGGTCTTTCAGCACCTGGTCCTGATCATTTTTTTCTTTACCAAGGTTCGCTTTTTGCTTTTCCTGATCGACCAGCAAGTTGCTTTTTTCGTTTTTATTCTTATCCAGTTCAACAATTTTCTGGTTCAGGTTTTTTTGGGTACCGGTAATGTACCGCGCCTGTCTCTCGCGGTAAGCGCCGATTTGCTGCATATATTTTAAACGCTTGTAGGCCTGGTTAAAATCTTTGGCAACAAAAACAAACATCAGCTTATTGTAGGCGCTCTTATTACGAAACGCGAACAATACCATGGCGGCGTACTCCTTTTTAAGCTGATTGAGCTGATTTTGTAAACTATGTACGGTATTGGTATTGTCAGATATCTGGTTATCCAGCAGGCGGATCTGCGCGTTCATGTTCTTGATCTCCTCTTCGCGCAGTTGAATTTTTGCTTTGATGAGATTGAGCTCCCTGAGTGTCGATTTTTTATTGTTCGATGTTTCCTGCAGATCATGGTTTAGTTTTTCGAGCTGTTGATTTAACTGCTCACGCTGCCTTTTTAAGTCGTCGCTGCTTTGGGCAAATGTTTTAACCGTTCCCAGTACAAAAAATAAAATTACAAGCGCTTTAAAAAACTTCATCAAACAAATATATTAGTTTACTACCGAATATCGGGCCGGAACAGTAAAAGGAAATTCGGGATTGGTATTAAATTCGGCTTTAGTGTAATTTAAGCTGATATTTATTTTTGATTTGATGGATGTCGCGCTGATGTTAATTTGTGCCGGAAGTATCCGGTCGGCCGCTTGTATGGCCCCGTTGTCGTCAACGCTCAGGTCACGCGCTACAATTCCGCGGCTGTACATGGTAGTTTTAGCCAGGCGCATATCCGGGCCAATTAATAACTTATACACCAGATCCTGCAATGTACCTGTTATTGCTAACCCATCCGCATTGCTCACTACCGCGCTGCTATCGCTTACCAGGCCCGGCCAGGCATTGCCAATTATCATGGCTTCGAGAGCGGCAAAACTAACCTGGCTGCCCGCATATTGGTTTACATAGCTAAACGGCTTTTTAAGATAGGTGGCGTCCAGCCGGTTAATGATCTTGATACTATCAGGAGTAACAAGCACTCGTGCACCTTCCAAACCTAATAACGCGGTAACCGAAACCCAAATCATCTGATTTTTTTTGATGCGGATATTCAAGGTTACATCATTAGCGCTGCCATCAATGTTCAGCTTTGCTTTGGCTTTCGCCGAAAAGGTCATAAAGTCCACCTGTTTTGCCTGAATAGCACCAAGCTGCTGTGCTGTAAGGTGGATCACCTCTGGCTTAACGCCGGTTGTATTCGGAGCTTTAGTAGTATCGGTAGTTTTTACAGTTGTATCAGGTTTATGTACTGCTACCAGTTGCTTTTTTGCCGTACAGCCAAAAAGCGTTAATAAAGCTATGAGGGTTAGCTTATTCGGTATATTTCTTTTCATTAATCTTACGGTCTAACTCAGGGCTTTGGCCGCCCAGTTGTTTTGCTTTTTTCCAGTTTTGTAAGGCGCCATCGGCATCATTTAAAAAGAACAAAATATCGCCATAATGCTCTACCTGGGTCGCGTTTTTGGTTTTATCGTTCGCTAAAGCTTTCTCTATCCATACCTTAGCTTCGGTATATTTTTTCTGCTTAAACAATATCCAGGCGTAGGTATCTTCAAACGACGCGCTGCTGGGTTGCAGATCGTTCGAGTGTTTCGACATCTGCGCCGCTTTATCCAACTGCTCACCGCGCAAACTCAGGTAGTAGGCAAAGTTGTTTAAGGTATACGCGTTATCCGGATTGTATTCTATCGATTTGGTATACGCTTCATCCGATTTTTTATAATCCTTCATACTGTGATAGCAATCGCCGGCTACCGAGTAGCTCTGCGATAACAAACCATTATCCTGCGTTTCGAGCGACGGCACATTGTTGATATAATCGAGCGCCTTGTTGTATTCCTTCTTTTGCGCCAGGGCTACTCCTACTAAATAATTCATCCATGCCTGGTTCGGGAATATGGATAAAGCCTCTTGCCCGTCCTTAACGGCATCGTCTATCTGATTGTTACTTAATTCAATACGTATCAATTGCTCCCACACGCCATAAACCTGGTTATTAAGCGCGATAGATTTTTTATATACAGGCTGCGCCTCTTTATAAAGCTCGTTTTGCTGCAGCATGTCACCGTAGGCAGCATAGGCCCGCGCATCATTCGGATAAGTTGTGGTTAACATACGGCTCAACTCCAAAGCGCTGGCTTTAGCATTAGGATCCGGAAATTTGGGCAGATAACCTGATAGAATATGCAGCTTTTGATCAATATCGCCATCGGGCAATGCAAACGCCTTTTTAAGCTGATCGTAACTTGTTTTATAATCTTTTTTATCGCTGTAAATATCGGCTAAAGCCAGGTGCACCAACTCGTTGTTCGGGTTGATCTTTTCGGCGCGAAGCAAAACACTCTGGGCCTTATCATTCAGGTTATTGGAGTTGTACAGTTCGGCCAGCAGCAGGTAATACTTCATCTGATCAGGGGTGGCTTTGATCATTTCCTCCAGCTCGGCAGCGGCTTCGTTTACCTTGCCTTGTTTTAAATATATTTTTTGACGGTTGATGATGATACCATCGCTCAGGCCAATAACCTGCTCCAGTTGCTTATAAATCCCCAGCGCCTGGTCGTACTTCTTTTCGGTATAAAGCGTGTTGGCTTTATCAAACAAATACTGCGGATTATCAGGATCAATACGTATCAACTCATCAAAAACATTCTCCAATTTGGGTATATCGTTTATCTTTTCATAGCTCTCGGCAAGTGCCATCCAGTAGTACTGGTTGTCGGGCTGTAGCGAGGTAGCTTTTTCAAATAAACTGCGGGCGGTAGTTTCGTCTTTTAATATCCGTTTTATTTTGCCCAACTCGTACAATGAAGCATCGTTCAACGGATCGACCTGTAATACATGGGTAAACAATTCGGCGGCCTCGGGGTACCGCTCGCTCGTCTTTTCGCACAATGCCGAAAAAAACATTTGGCGCACCATATTACTGTCGGTAACCGTCATGGGCTTGGTAGTCATCCGTACCGGCTTTTTATCCTGCGCGCCAGCCGTTAGTACAGCAAACTGCAACAGTAAAATCGATATGGCGCTACCTTTATTCATTATTAAAAATTAAACCCCTGTATGGCCATAACCGCCATGGCCACGCAATGTTTCGCTTAAATTATCAACCTCGCTCCAAACTACGGTTTCGTGTTTGGCAACTATCATTTGGGCAATACGCTCACCTGTGTTTATCTCAAAAGGTTCGGCCGATAAATTAACCAGCAGCACTTTAATCTCGCCACGATAATCGGCATCAATGGTTCCGGGCGAATTAACAATACCGATACCGTGCTTGAACGCCAGCCCGCTGCGCGGCCTTATCTGGGCTTCATAGCCTACCGGCAGTTCAATGTGCAAACCTGTTGGTATCAGCTTGCGCTCCATTGGTTGCAGCATTACGGCAGTTTCCAGGTCGGCACGCAGATCCATACCTGCGGCATGCGCCGTTTCGTAAGCCGGCAAAGCGTTTTTTGATTTGTTGATGATACGTATGTTCATTTCTTTTTAAATATCAGCATTAACTCTTTACGCTCTATGTAGAATGTTATTAACGCAAATATTGCCAAAAGCGCATCGCCAATAAAAATATTCTGTTTAAAAACGTAAAACGACAAAAATACAAATACAATTGAGGCCATAATATAGGCCAAATTTTTCTTAATGTTATAAGGGATCGGGTAGTTTTTTTGCCCCCAAATGTACGAAAGCACCATCATAACCGAGTAGGATGCGAATGAGGCCCACGCCGATGCCATGTAACTGAATTTAGGAATAAATATAATGTTCAACGCAATGGTCAGAACAGCGCCTACACCCGATATGTATAAACCATATTTTGTCTGATCGGATAATTTATACCAGATGGATAAATTCATGTAAATACCTAAACTTACGTAGCCAAACAGCAACGGCGGAACGCAAGGCAAGCCTACCCAAAAAGTTGAGCCGATGAAATATTTAAGCACCTGGATATTGGCCGTTATTCCCAAAAAACCGATGCTAACAGCGATGACAAAATAATCCATAATACGGGCATAAGTATTCCCCGAGTTTTTGTTTTTGGCATGGCTGAAAAAGAAGGGCTCGGCACCTAAACGAAACGCCTGCACAAACAAATTGAGAAAGACAGATATTTTGGCGCAGGCTGCATAAATACCCAACTGCTCGCTGCTGATGTTTTTTGGCAACAATTTCGCGAGCAGCATCTTATCCAGGTTTTCGTTAATGATGAATGACAAATTGGCCACTAAAATGGGGAGGCTGTAAATAACCATGCTGCGGCCCATCGCCGGGTCGAGCTCAAAACGTAGTTTCAATATTTCGGGAAGCAGTAACACAAACGTAAGCGCGCTTGCCGCCAGATTTGACAGGAAAATGTATCCCAGCCAGCCTTTTTTAAACCAGGACGCTACCCAACCGGCGCCGGGGTAATGGTGACTGATAATAAAAGGCAGCACATACATAAATATGAGGTTGAGGGCTATAAAAACCACCACATTGGCCAGTTTTATAAACCCGTAACGCCCCGGCCTGCCGGCTGCCCGCACTTTTGCAAATGGAACCACGCACCAGGCATCGATCACCAAAAAACAGGCAAAATAAATGACGTATAAACGGTAATCGCGAAACGGCGTGGTATTTTCAATGGCTACCCAGCCGGCTATGGTATTTAAAAAAGGCAGCACGGCCAATAAAAACAGGATCGTGATACAGATTATCGCGGCAAAAGCATTATTATAAACCTGCGGCTTTTTATCTTCATGTTTGTTGAGATATCTGAAAAAAGTGGTTTCCATACCAAAGGCCAGCAAAGCCTGCAGCATAGAAGCATACGAAAACATATTCGAAAAAATACCGTAAATGCTTTTGCTGTAGATGCGGGTATAGGCAGATGTGAGGAAAAAATTCAGCATCCGCGAGGCTATGGTACTTAACCCGTATATGGCGGTTTGCCCGGCAAATTTTTTAGCTGTTGACAATGGTTATAGCTGGAGTAAATTAATCAATCGGACTATTGTTATCCGTTACGTTTAACAATTTCAAAATTACGATAGTTTTTCAGTTCGGCTTCATCCGTTTCAACCGATGATACTACCGCGCCGGTCGGGCCTTCGTTGCACCAGTCTAAAAAAAGCTGCATATTCCAGTCGTCCGCCTCAGCTTCCAGGTATACGCTGCCATCGGCCTGGTTTAAAATAAACCCGCGTACGCCAAGCTGATCGGCAACCGCTTTGGTTGCATATCTGAATGAAACACCTTGTACTTTACCCTTAACTGTAATATTTAAATGCTTTTTCAACATGCGCAAATATATATAAGCCCCCTCTAAATCTCCCCCGGTAGGGGAGACTTTTGAAAGTTTTTAAAGCCCTCCCTTCCGGAGAGGGTTGGGTGGTGCTTCTATACCAATCTCTTCACTTTCGTATCCGATGTAATGGTTAGCCCATCCAAACCTGTTAGCAGGTTTAAGCCCGGCGTTTTCCCAACCTCGATCGAGCCTTTTTCATCATCGATGCCTAAAAACTTAGCGCCGTTTAAAGTACCCCATTGCAAAACCTGCTGCAGTGTAATGTCGGGGAAGTTTTTTTGCAATACGTGCATCTCGCTCAACAGGCACAGCCTATGGTTGGAAGCAAGACTATCGGTACCGAGGGTTATGTTAAAACCTTTATCTAAAAACAGCTCTATTTTAGGCAAACGCCCTTCTATATACAGGTTGGCATTAGGGCAAAAACACCAGTTAATTTTACGGTCGAACCTCTTAACAAAATAAATATCTTTTAGATTGGTAAAGGTATTGTGCACCAGCAATATGTTTTGTTTACTGGTTAACAGCGGCACGGTTGTTTGTACAGAGTTACGTGCTTGCGGCTTAAAAAAGCTGATATCGATATTAAAAGATTTATACAGATCGAGAAACCGCCCCATTTTATACCGGTAAAACTTGTTCTCTTCTTCTGTTTCCTGGTTATGCATACTAATAAGGTTGGGGTGCTTTTCCGATAGACGATGGATCAGTTTAAACAACTCTTTGCTTACCGAGTATGGGGCATGCGGGGTAATGGAGCATGGCATTGGCTTATATTGGTCGCGCAGCGATAGCGCGTTATCAAAAATAGTTTGTGCCTTATCGGGCGTAAAGCCAAATACTTCTATAAAATTGTGGTAGTACAGCTTGCTTTTCTTTTTTACCGGTATTGTAACAGCACTGTTGGCAATATCGCCAACTGCAACAATACCGTTATTGTACATTTCTTCGTCGGCGGCGCTGGCCGCAGCCATAACCACATCTTCGTCAACATTGCGGTGCGTTTGCACGTCTTTAATAAAATTGATTAAACCACCTAGCGGAGCAATTTTGTTTTTAAGATGTGAAAGTTCGACGTGACAGTGAGTATTTATAAAACCGGGGCAAATAACCCCTTCTAATCTTTCAATATCTTTATCTGTATGGTTTTGCCCGTCATCAAGGGCTAAAATTTTACCAGTATTATCAACAGTAACAATTCCATTTTTTATCGGATCAGCATTAACAGGAAAAACGTAATCGGCTCTAAATTTTCTCATTAAATTGTAATTGATGCTCTTATCCAAAACATCAACTTTTACCTAAAGTTTTTTAACTCAAAGTAATTTTTGATGTAATTTCAATAAAAACAAGCTTTAGTAAAGGGTACATTTTTTAATTTAAGTAACTTTGCACCAATGCAAAGCAACAAAGTTGATATCCGTAGCCTAAACCTCGAAGCGTTAAAAAAACATTTCGAGCAATTAGGGGAAAAAGGCTTCAGGGCAGCTCAGGTTTATGAGTGGCTTTGGAAAAAATCGTGCTCATCTTTCGGCGAAATGAGCAATCTTTCAAAAGAACTTCGTCAAAAACTGGAAGAGCTGTTTGTTATTAACAATGTTAAGATAAATACTTCGCAATATAGTGCAGATAAAACTATAAAAAATTCTTTTATTTTACACGACAATCATTTAATTGAGGGTGTTTTAATACCTGCCGAGGACAGAATGACCGCCTGTGTATCATCTCAGGTGGGTTGCAGCCTCACATGTAAATTTTGTGCTACAGGTTATATGGAGCGCAAACGCAACTTAAATCCTGACGAAATTTACGACCAGGTAGTGCTTATCGACCGTCAGGCGCGCGAAAATTACAACCATCACCTCACCAATATTGTCTACATGGGCATGGGCGAACCCCTGCTCAATTATGCCAACGTTTTAAAATCGATAGAACGCATTACTGCCGAGGATGGTTTGAACATGGCGGCAAAACGCATTACGGTATCCACGGCAGGTATCGCCAAAATGATCAAAAAACTGGGCGATGACGGCGTAAAGTTTAATCTGGCGCTATCTCTGCATGCCGCAAATGATAAAAAGCGTAACGAAATTATGCCCATTAATGAGCAAAACACGTTAAAAGCTTTGGCCGAAGCATTAAAATATTACTACGCCAAAACTAAAAACCCGGTTACCTACGAGTATATTGTATTTGATGACTTTAACGATGAGATACAGGATGCTATGGAACTGGCCAAGTTTTGCAAACACGTACCTTGCAAAGTAAACATCATCGAATATAACCCCATCTCATTCGCAGCATATACCAATGCCGGTGTAGATAAAATTGAGGCTTTCGCCGATTATCTGCGCAAGCAGGATATTATTTGCAATGTGCGCCGTAGTCGCGGTAAGGATATTGATGCCGCCTGCGGGCAGCTGGCGATAAAGGAAAAGGCGTAAAACTTATTCTTATTTTACCAAACAACATCACAATCGTAAAGCTTAAAATAATCATCTTTAGTGATGATTGTTAATCTTTCGGATATGCTCTGCGCAATGATAATCCTGTCAAATGGATCGCGATGATGAAAATCGAGTTGGTTTAGTACTTTAATATGATCGAAAGTTAATGGCAATATTGCAATGTCGTTTGCTGTTAAAAATTCACCTATATTATCAAATCCTGATTTAAGTTCAAGCTTGTTCAGGCTATTCTTTATCGCAATTTCCCAAATACTGGCAATACTTATAAAGCATTCATTTTTTGTATCCTGTATTCGATTGATGATTTGCCTTGGCATTGCGTCGTCGCCGTTTATAAACCAGATAAATGCATGCGTATCTAAAAGAAGCTGCATTACATATAATCTTTAAAATCTTCTAACGACTCATCAAAGTCGGGCGACATTTTAAAAAATCCTTTTGCATATCCAAACTGGCGTTCTTCGATGGTTTTATTTCGCTTCGACTTGTTCGTCAAAAACTCCACAAAGTCCGATACTTCTTTTTGTAAGTCATCGGGCAGTAATGCTATCTGTGTATATAACTGAACATTCGTCATATAGTAAAATTAAAGATTATTTTTCAAGTGCAAAACTGATGCCATTAAAAAAATATTTCTCATTCCCACCGCAGGATTTTTATTCAGGTAACATCTAATGGTATAAAGTCTCTCTTTCCACCTAAATAATTTAATACGATGAAAACCAGATTCACTTTATTTGTGGCAGCCGTTGCAGCGATAGCTACCATAACCGTAGCGTGCAAAAAAGCATCCACTACCGATAACACAACAACAACTACGACCACCACGACCATAGGCGCCGGTGTACCCGATGTTTATAAAAAAATATACGGCGCCACCAGTATCTACATCGAGGGTAACTATGTGGTTATAAAAGCTACCAGCCTGCCCGATCATAAATCGCCATACTACCAAAACACACAATGGTCGTCAAAGTACGAAGCTTACAACGGCACCAATACCCTTTGGAACCAAAACCCCAATACTATTGCCGAAAGCGACTGTACTTATAAAATTCCACTGAATCCTACAGTAGCTACCACACACGCCACCACACCGCTTGGCCCTATGGGTGTAGCCATAAATGGCGTACCTATATTTAACCAGTATGCAGCGGGGGGTGCAGCCCTTACCGGCGAGATCAACAGCTTCGACCAGTACGACGGGCATCCGCAGCAGCAAGGGCAGTACCATTACCACGCCGAACCTTATTACTTAACTACCAATAAAGGCAAGGATGCC